>Ga0137382_10000429_pt1 | contig 17377 bp, 15 predicted proteins | sample SagtaG_15_FD_104816 | JGI IMG/M metagenome (GOLD analysis project Ga0137382, IMG submission 104816) | Vadose zone soil microbial communities from Sagehorn Ranch, Mendocino, California, USA - Sage2_R_20_16 metaG | ecosystem: Environmental > Terrestrial > Soil > Vadose zone | place: USA... | reverse complement strand
CGGGATGTGGCTCAATCTCGTGCTCGCATTCTTCAATCTGATTCCCATCCCGCCGCTCGATGGCAGCCACGTCTTCTACCATCTCTTGCCGCCGGGCGCCGGACTGCAATACCGTCAGCTCCAACGGTTTGGATTTATTCCCATTATGGTCGTCAGCTTCATGCTGCCCGGCGTCATCCACTTCTTTTTGTGGCCCGCCGTCCAGATTCTTACCCTGGCGCTCGGCGTCGTCTATCCGCTCGCGCTGCCCCACGGCATCCCGTCATGACCAGCCCGATCCTGCGTGACCCTGGCGGCAGCGGCTTCGTCGTCGAGCTGGAGAAGTTTTCCGGGCCGCTCGACCTGCTGCTCCACCTGATTCGCGAAGACGAAGTCGATATCACCGATCTGCCCATCGCGAAGATTGCGGACCAGTTTCTTTCGGTCATCAATGATCTGGGCCTGAATCAGGCGGCCGACTACCTCGAGATGGCGGCGCGGCTGCTGCGCATCAAGGCGCAGCTGCTGCTGCCGCGGCGCCTCGGCGACGACGAATGGGAAGACCCGCGCGCCGAGCTGGTGCGGCGGCTGCTCGAGTACCAGCAGATCCGCGAGCTGGTGGACTGGCTGGGCCACGCCGCCGCTGTCCGCGCGGAGCGGTTCGGCCGTGGGTACGAGGCGCCGCCGCCCGATGCTCCGCCTGCGCCACTACAGATCGACTTGAACGACCTCCTCGCGGCGGCAGAGCGGGTGATTGCCCTGATTCCCGAGCCGATGCTGCACCGCGTGGTGCCGCGGCCGCTCGACGTGGAGGGCGCGACCGCGCGGATCCTCGCATTGCTGGAAAAACACAAGACGTTCGGCTGGTCTGACGCCGTTGGCCCACAGGCGACGCTCGTGGATGTCCTCTCGATGTTTATCGCGCTGCTCGAGCTCGCGAAGCGGAGTACCCTGACGTTGTCGCAGCCAGAGCCGTTCGGCCCCATGGTGATCAAGCGTGCAACCCCTCGCGAAGCTGCTTGAAGCGGCGCTGTTCGCCGCGTCGCGCCCGCTGACGCTCGAAGAGCTGGCGTCGCTCGATCCCACGGTCGCCGAACCTGCCGTCCGTGCCGCCCTTGCCGCCCTGCGATCGGCGTACGGCGACGAGCACGCCGTCGAGCTGGTCGAGATCGCGGAAGGCTGGCAGTTCCTGACCCGGCGCGAGTACGCGGAAACGATCGAGCGGGCGCAGTTCGCGCTGCGGCCGCGCCGCCTGTCGCCCGCCGCGCTCGAAACGCTGGCCATCATCGCATATCGGCAGCCGGTGGGACGGCTGGAGGTGGACGAGATTCGCGGCGTCGATTCCGGCGCCGTCATGGACAAGCTGGTCGAGCGCGGTCTCATCGAGGTCGTGACGCGCGGCGAAGGGCTGGGCCGCCCGTTGCTTTATGGGACCACGCCGTCGTTCATGGAGATTCTCGGCCTGAAGGATCTGGAGGACCTGCCGCGGCTCGAGGAGCTGTCGGTCGCTCTGCGGCGCCCCACTCCCACCCCCGACGACGAAGGCGAATGACGCTCATGCGCCTGCAGCGCGCCCTGGCGCGCGCGGGCGTCGCGTCGCGCCGCAAGGCGGAGGACCTGATCCGCGCCGGCCGCGTGCGGGTGGACGGCGACACCGCCACGATCGGGATGAGCGTCGATCCCGACGCTCAGAAGGTCACCGTCGACGGCCGCCCGGTGCGTGGCGCCACTCACACCACCTGGCTCGCGCTCAACAAGCCGATCGGCTACGTCGTCAGCCGCTCCGATCCTGAGGGACGGCGCACCGTCTACGGTCTCCTCCCCAAGGTGCCCGGTCTCACGTACGTTGGACGGCTGGACGTCATGACGTCCGGGCTGCTGCTCCTCACGACCGATGGGGCCGCGGCGCACCGGCTCATGCATCCGCGCTACGAAGTGCCGCGCACCTATTGGCTGGGCGTGCACGGCGCCGACGCTGGAGCGATCAGAGCAGCGCTCGCGCAGCGCATTGTGATCGACGGCCGCGCCGTACGCGTCGTCGAGTCGCGCGTGCGGCCGCAGGGGAAGTCGGTCGAGATCGAGTTGACGCTCGCCGAAGGCCGGCAGCGCATCGTGCGGCGCGTCGCCGAAGCGCTCGGGCTCAAAGTCGAATGGCTGCACCGCGTGGCGTACGGCCCGGTGCGGTTGGGGAAGCTGGCGGAGGGCAAATGGCGCGAACTCACACGACAGGAAATCGCATCGATCGAGCGGCTTAAGACCTGACGATGGCCATCGACACTGGGGCAGTGGACCGCGCATTGGGCGCGATCGGCACGACGTTCCGGCTGACGCGTCTCTATCCGCCGTCGCATCCGGCAGTGCTGGAGGCGATGCGGCAGATCACGTCGTCGCTACCCGCGCTCGCCGCGCTCGGCACGGTGGAATGGAAGATCGGCGCCACCGGCTTGGTGTGGCACGGGCAGCACTTGTTGCCGCGCAACACGCAGGTCGCCGAGCTCGCGGGGCTGCTGTTTGCCCGCGGCGTGCGCGCGATTCAAGTGAATCCGGGGGTGACGCCGGAGCATTGGCTCGGCCTGTTCGGCGTCGCGGTCGGCAACGTCGCGCCGGACGACGCGGTGCTGGGACGCATTGGTGTCCTGCTCGGCAAGCGCGCGAGCCAGCGCCTGTCCGCGTCACGCGCCATCTCAGAACCGAGTCCTGCTCCAGCGCCGCCCCGTTCAGACCCTTCACAACTTGCGGCGGCACCGCCGCCGCCTCAATCGCCGCCGGTTGTTGGCGCCCCTGGGCCGCCCCCCCCGCCCCCCCCCGCCCCTGCGGCGCCGGTGCAGAGCGGAGCGTTCCGGGGAGGCGGGCTTCCGGCAGACGTCGAAGCGCGCCGGGCGGTCGCGGCGCTCCAGGCGGCCACCACCGCTGCCGAGCAACGGGCGACCATTGAACAGTTGCGCCAAATCACGCCCGGCGTCCTGGCGCTGCGCGACATTGGCGCCATCGCGGAGATCGTATCGGGTCTCGATCGCTCGCTGCGTAAGATTCAGGATCCCGAGATCCAGGAAGCCATCGGGGATGCGGCGGGGGCGCTTGCGGACGAGGCTATCGTGGAGCGTATGGTGGCGCGCCTCGGCGAGCCGCGGGTGCCGCCGGCCGAGCGCGCGCATCTGGTGAACGCCGTGGGGGCGCTGGGTGCGGTATCGGCCGGATCCGTCGTGGATGCCTACCTCCACGCTCTCCCCGAGCTGCGCGAAGCCTATCGCGCCGCGATGCGCGCGGCCGGTGAGCGCACGGTCGAGGTGTTGCAGGCTCGGATCCAGAGCAAGGTTCCCGAGGTGGTCGCGGCGGCGGCGGAGTTTCTCGGACTGAGCGGCAGCCCGAACGTCGCGGAGCTGTTGATTGGGTTGACGCACCACAGTGACGAGCGCGTCCGCGAGGCGGCGCTGCTGGGCCTGGCCGAGCTGGGGGGGCGGGAGATCTCGCGGCCGGCGATGCCCGCCTTGAAGGATGAATCGGTGCTGGTGCGCACGGCCGCGGCGCGCGCGATCGCCGCCGCCGGGGACGTGGCGGCGAGCACCGTGCTGGTGCGGCGGCTGGAGCAGGAAAAAGATGAAGGGGTATTGGCTGCGTTGCTGAAGGCGATCGGCCAGCTGGGCGCCAAGGAGGCGCTGGAAGTGCTGGCGAGATTTGCGGAGCCGGGGGGCAAGCCGCGGCGCACGCCGTTCGTGCGAGCGGCGGCAATCGAAGGTCTGGCGCGACTGGATCGAATGGAGGCTAAAGCGTTGCTCGAACTCTACGCACGGGATAAAGAGCCGACGGTGAAACGGGCGGCCGAGGCGTCGCTGCGATGACGACACGCGCAGCCAGTAAGACGACCGATGCAGTGCTGACGCAGACCATCACGCGTGAGGTCGCAAAGCGGGTCGTCGGTCAGGAAGTCATGGTGGAGCGGCTGCTGATCGGCCTGCTCACCGGCGGGCACGTCCTGCTCGAGGGTGTGCCGGGACTCGCCAAGACGCTGGCCGTGAAAACGGTGGCGGAGTGCCTGCGCATCAGCTTCTCACGCATTCAGTTCACGCCCGATCTGCTGCCGGCCGACGTGATCGGCACGATGGTGTTCGATCAGCGCTCGCAGGAGTTCTATCCGAAAAAAGGCCCGCTGTTCGCGAACCTGGTTCTGGCGGACGAAATCAACCGCGCGCCCGCCAAGGTGCAGGCGGCGTTGTTGGAAGCGATGCAGGAAAAGCAGGTGACGCTCGGCGGGGAGACGTTTTTCCTGGGTGAGCCGTTCCTCGTGCTGGCCACGCAAAACCCGATCGAGCACGAAGGGACGTATCCGCTCCCCGAAGCGCAGCTCGACCGCTTCATGCTCAAGGTGCGCGTCGGCTATCCGTCGCGCGATGCGGAAAAAGAGATCGTCGGCCGCATGGCGTCGGGCCGCCCGATCGAAGTGCAGCGCATCGCGGAGGCGGAGGACATCCTCGCGGCGCGCAGCGCGATCGCCGAGCTGTTCATGGACCAGAAGGTCGTCGACTACATCGTCGACGCCGTGCGCGCGACCCGCGAGCCGCAAGCGGTCGGTTTGCCGGAGCTGAAGCCGCTGATCGCCTTCGGCGCGTCGCCGCGCGCCTCGATCTATCTGGCACAGGCCGCCCGGGCGCATGCGTATCTGCGCGGCCGCGCGTTCGTGGTGCCGGAGGACGTCAAGGCGATGGCGTTCGACGTGCTGCGCCACCGCGTGCTGCTGACGTTCGAGGCCGAAGCCGAAGATATGAACGCCGATCAGGTCATCGCGCGCATCCTGGAGGCCGTGGGAGTGCCGTGACATACGAAGGACCAGAGCGCCGGCGGGTGAGCTCCCCGGTCCGCGTGCGCCGGCGGACCGTGACGCGCGAAGTGCTGAAGCACGTGAAGGGGATCGAGCTGCGGGCGCGGAACCTCGTCAATACCCTCTTCACCGGCGAGTACCGCTCTGTCTTCCGCGGCCAGGGGATCGAGTTCGCGGAGGTGCGTGCCTACCAGCAAGGCGACGACTTCCGGGCCATCGACTGGAACGTCTCTGCGCGGATGGGCCATCCGTTCGTCAAAACCTTCATGGAGGAGCGCGAGCTGACCCTCCTCCTCATCGTGGACCAGTCGGGATCGCTCCATTTCGGCCGGCCGTACACCAAGGCGGGTCTCGCGGTCGAGGTCGGCGCGGTGCTGGCCCTTGCCGCCGCGCGGCACAACGACCGCGTGGGGGCGCTCCTCTTCGCCGACACACCCGAATACGTGGTGCGGCCCGCCAAGGGACGGGCCCATGCGTTGCGCGTCATCCGCGACCTTGTGGCCTTCGCCCCGCGGGGGCGGGGAACGAACCTCGCCGGCGCGCTGCGTTATGCCACGAAGCTGCTCAGGCATCGGGCCATCGTGGTCGTGTTGTCCGATTTCCGCGCCGCCGAGTGGGAAGAGCCGTTGGGGCAGCTCGCCGCGCGCCATGAAGTGGTCGCAATCACGATCGATGACCCGCGCGAATACGACCTGCCGGACGCCGGCTGGGTGGAGATGGAAGACGCCGAGACGGGGCAGCGGTTGCTGGTGGATACGAGCCATGCACCGACCCGGACCCGGATCCGCGTCGCCGCCGAGCGCATGCAGCAGGAGCGCAGCCGCAAGCTGGTCCAGGCGGGCGTGGATCGCGTGGCATTGCTCACCACGGTGCCGTACGCCGCGCCGCTGCGGCGCGCGTTCGCGGAGCGGGCGAGACGGCTGAGCCGATGATCGCGTTATTGCTGCTGCTGCAGGCGGGATGGACGGCGGCGCCGCGTCAGCCCACGGTCGGTGACACGATCGAGCTCGCGCGCTCGGTGCAGGCGCCGCCGGGTTGGCGCGTGCGGGCGGGGAAACTCCCCTCCGGAACCATCGCCGAGCCGTTAGGCGATCCCACCGTGGTCGCGGCGTCGTCTGGCGAGTGGGTCGTTCGCTATGCGGTCGTCGCATGGGCACCGGGTCAGCTGACGCTCGACATGCCGCCGCTGTGGCGGTTGGGCCCCGATGGCAGCGCCGACTCGCTGTCGGGAGGCACGGCGACATTCCACGTGGCCAGTGTCATTCCCGACAGCGTCCGCGCGCCGGCGCCGCAGCCGTCGCTTGGGCCGCTGCGTCTCGATCGGGGCAGCGCGGTTCCCGTGCTCGCCGCGCTGCTGCTCGCTGGTGGGGCGTTGCTGATCCTGATCGGCTGGAGACGGCGGGGTCCGCGCACAGCAAGGGATGCCGCCGCGCTCGCGCTCGACCCCGAGGTGCCCGACGCGCGCTGGCTCGCCGCCGGAGAGCCGAAGGCCGTGGCGGCGCGCGCGGCGCAGCGGCTGCGCCATGCGCTGGCGCACGCGATTCCTGCCGCGCATGCAGCGCTGAGTACCGCGGAATGCCTGGCAGCGGTCGAGCGCGCGCGGCCCGACGCGCCGCTGCGTGAGTTGCGGGAGCTGCTCCATGCGCTCGATCAGGTGGCGTTCGCGACGGCGCATGGCGTGGACGTCGTGCCGCTGGCCGCGCGCGCGCGCGCGCTCGCCCGTGACGTCGAGGGCAACGGAGCGAAGGGCAAGGCGCGATGACATTCGCCCGGCCCCTGCTGTTGTTGCTGCTCGCGGCGTTGCCGCTGTGGTGGTGGTGGCGGCGCCGGCGCCTGTCTCGCCTCGCCGGTGCGCCGATGAGTGACGTCCGCCCCGCGCTGGGACCCATCGAGCGGCTGTGGGTCGCCCGGCTGCCCGTGTCGCTCCGCTCGCTCTGCCTCGCCGCGTGGATCGTCGCCGCCGCGGGGCCGCGCCTGGGGTCGGCGCGCGCCGAGCTGCGCAGTGAGGGGATCTCGATCGTCCTGGCGGTCGACATCTCGAGCAGCATGCTCGCCGAAGACTTCTCGCCGGCCAACCGGCTCGACGTGGCGCGCCGCACGGCGACGGAATTCGTGCGCGCCCGTTCTTCCGACCGCGTCGGCCTCGTTGCCTTTGCCGGACAGGCCCTGACGCAGGTGCCGATCACGACGGACTACCAGGTGCTCGAAGAGGCGATTCGCCAGCTGCGCGTCGGGATTCTGGAGGACGGCACGGCGATCGGCACCGCGATCGCGACCAGCGCGAACCGGCTGCGTCGCGCGCCGGGCAAGAGCAAGGTCGTGGTTCTGCTCACGGATGGAGAGAACAACAAGGGTACGGTCGATCCGCGCACGGCAGCGCAGGCGGCCGCGACTTTCGGCATCCGCATCTATACCATCGGCGTCGGCACGCAGGGCGAAGCGCCGGTCCCGACCGGCCAGGGTCCGCTGGGCCTGCGGTACGAGACGATGCCGGTGAAGATCGACGAACAGCTGCTCGGCGAGGTCGCGCACACGACCGGCGGCCGCTACTTCCGCGCGACGGACGCGGCGTCGCTCTCCAACATCTTCGGGGAGATCAACCGGCTCGAGAAGACGCCGGTGCAACATCTGGTGTATCGGCGCTACGACGAAGCGTATCGTGTGCCGCTCAGCATCGGGTTGCTCGCCTTGGCGCTCGAGCTGGTCCTGGCCGCCACATTCGCGGTGCGCGTACCGTGATTACCTTCGACGCGCCGGTCGTCTTCGCGTTGGCACCGGTCGTGGGTGGGGCGGTATGGACCGCCGCCGCGTGGGCGCGGCGTTCGCGGCTCAGGCGCGCGGCCGCCTGGTCGGAGGCGACCGGGCGCATCGCCCGCGCGGCGGGACGATTCGGCGCGCCGACGCTCGGCCTCGCCGCGGGGCTCGCCGCCGTTGCGCTGTCGGGACCGCGCTGGGGAGAGGAGCGGATCGTCACCGAGACGCGGGGTCTCAATCTCGTGCTCGCCATCGACATCTCGCGGTCCATGCTGGCCGAAGACGTCAAGCCGAGCCGGCTGGCCAGGGCGCTGCGGGAAGCGCGTCGTCTCGTGCAGGATCTCGACGGCGACCGGCTCGGCCTCTCCGCGTTCGCCGGGACGAGCTACATCCTCTCGCCGTTGTCGGTCGATGGCTCGGCGCTGACGCTGTATCTCGACGCGCTCGATCCGGACGTCGCGTCGGAGGGCGGGACGTCGCTGGTTCCGGCGCTGCAGCAGGGGATCGACTTGCTGCACGCCAGCCCGGAAATCGCCGATCGGGTCCTGGTCATGTTCACCGACGGTGAAGCGCACGACTCGCTGGAGCGGTCGGTCGAGGAGGCGCGGCGGCTGGCGGGCCTCGGCATCCATTTGATTCTCGTGGCCGAGGGGGGCCGCGAACCGGTCCGGATTCCGGTACGCGACGATCGCGGGCAGCTGGTGGTGTGGCAGCAGGATGAGACGGGGAAACCGGTCCAGACGAGCCGGCGCGACGACGTGCTCGGCGCGATCGCCGACGCCGCGCAAGGCACGATTGTCGCCGCCGAGCTGCCCGATCAGGCCGGCGCGGTGCGCGATCTCGTGGCGTCGTACAAACGCGCCACCGCGACGGAGAGCCGCACCCAGCGGGGGCGGCCGCGCGCGTGGATTCCCCTGTTGCTCGCCGCGATCGTGCTGACGACGCAAACGCTCACGCGGCGCACCGCCGCCTTGATCGGCCTGTTGCTCTGCGTCGTTCCCGCGGCGCACGCGCAACGGCTACGCTCACCCGCCGAACGCGCGTGGGACCAGGGCGATGTCCGGTCGGCCGCGGCCGCGTACCTGGCAGAGCTGAAAACGCGCCAGGACGACGACACGGCGTGGTACAACACGGGCACCGCGGCGCTGGCCGCCGGCGATCCGGCGCTGGCGCGGGCGACGCTCGCGCGCGCGGCCGCCTCGCTCGATCCCGAGCTGCGATTTCGCGCCCTCTACAATCTCGGATTGCTCGCGCTGCTCGAGGCGAGATCGGACAGCACGAATCGCGACACGCATCTCGCCGATGCCGAGCGCGCCTATCGGGAAGCACTGCTGCTGAAGCCGCATCACACTCGCGCCAAGTGGAATCTGGAGCTCGTGAACCGCCTGCGCGGCTCCGGCGGGCAAGCGAACCAGCCCCCTCCTCCTCCGCCACCCCCGCCGGGCCCAGCTGGTGGCGGCGGGGGAGGTGGAGGCGCCGGTCAGCAACAGCAGCCGCAGGGGAACGCGGGCGGGCTGAGTGAATCACAAGCCGACCAGGTGCTGCGATCCATCGGCCAGGAGGAGCTGCGCACGCGCCGCGACCGCACCGGTCGCACGCGGCGAGCCGCGGCGGCGGGAGTGAAGGACTGGTGATCGTCCCGCTGCTGACGGCGCTGCTGGTGGTGCAGGGGGCGGAAGTCACCGCCGGCGTCGATCGCACGCACCTCCGCGTCGGTGAGGAGCTGATGTTGACCGTGCGCGCGCGCACGCGCTCGACCGACCCCGTCGAGATCATGCTGCCAACGCTCAACGGCTTCGCGATCGTGGGCTCGCGTGACATGACCGAGGTCGCGATCAGCGGCGGCGCCGGCTCGATTCGGACGACGGTGCGCGAGCTGCAGCTGCGCGCGCAGCAACCGGGGGCGCTGCTCATCGGGCCGGTGCGCGCGAAACAAGGGGCGAGCGTCGTAGCCACCGATCCGATTCTCGTGACGGTGGACAGCGCGGCCGATCGCAGCACCGTGGCGTTGAGTCCGCTGGCGCGTTCGCTGCTCGAGACGGCACCGCCGCCCTTGTCACGGCGCTCCGATCGTGTCGCCCTGACGATGCTCGTGCCGAGCGACACCGTCTTTACCGGCCAGCAAGTCGACCTGATCGCCGCCGCCTGGATCCCGCGCGAGCTGCGGGAGCGGATGCGGCGCGCCCCGTTGTTGACGCTGGTCACGCCGGAAGGCGTCTGGGCGTATCCGGCGGCGACGTCGTCCGGCGTCGCGCTGTCGCGGCAAGTGGGAGGACGGTGGCTCGACCTGTTCATCGCGCATCAGGTCGTGTTCCCGCTGGCGCCCGGCCCGCTGATCATCCCACCGGCCTCGGTAGAGTACGCACTCCCCGTCACGTTCTCGTTCTTCAGTCGTGAGGAGCGCTACACGCTGCGCAGCGACTCGATCGCGATTGTGGTGTTGGCGTTGCCGTCCCCAGCCACTACGAACGTGGTGGGCGAGCGCTTGAGCCTCGCCCTGCAGATCGATCCCGCGAGCACGCGGGTGGGGGAGCCCGTCGAGGCAGCCGTGACGGTCTCGGGCGTCGGGAACGTCGCGCTCTGGCCCGAGCCCGCGTTGCGCTGGCCGGCCGGATTCCGCGTCTATCCGGCGCAAACGGAGGTACGGATCGCGCCGGATGCCGGCCGCATCGCCGGCAGCAAGACGTTCCAGTTTCTCGCCGTGCCCGACTCCTCGGGCAACTTCGTGTTGCCGGAGGTGCGCTACGCGTATTTCGACCCGACCGCGGGTCGCTACACCGCGGCAACGGCCGCGCCGCGGGCGCTGGCGGTCGCTCCCGGTGCCGAGCCCCGCGCGGCCCGGGTCCTGCCGCCGCTGTTGCCGAGCCGGGGAGAGGTCGCGGTGGATCGCCTGGCGCGACAGGTGGGATGGGAAGGTTGGCTCGTGGTTCTCCTGGTGCCGCCCCTTCTTGCCGGACTCGCACGGCGGCGCTGGCATCGCGAGCCGGCCGCGGCGGCGGTGCCGGCTGCCCGAGGTCCACCGCTCACGCCTCTGGGCCGGCTCGAGCGCGAATTTCTCGCGGTGCTCGCGAGTCATGTCTCCGATCCCTTCGCCCGCGACGGCGATGGACTCGCGCAGGCACTGCGCGCGGCCGGCGTGGACAGCGCCGTCGCCGACCATGTGAAACGGCTGCGCGACCGGCTGCGTGCGGCCCGCTACGGCCCGCGCGGCCTGGGCGACGCCGCGGAGCTGGGCGCCGAGATCGAGCAGGTCCTGCGCGTGCTGGGCGCGACGTGGGACGTGCACGAGAACGCGGGCGGACGACGCCCCCGGTCGACGTTTGCGTTGTTGGTGGGGATGCTGGTGGTAGGGGCGCAGCATGCTGCGCCCGTACAATCCCAAACTGTGGCCCTGCAATCCGGCGCCCAAACACCCAGCGCCGAGGCGTTGTTCGAGGCGGGGGCGTTGCGGGCGGCCGCTGATTCGTTCAACGCGCGTGCCGCGCGCGAGCCGCGCGATGCGGCCCACTGGTACAATCTTGGCGCCACGTTGTATCGCGCCGGCGCCGACGGCAAAGCGATGGCGGCCTGGACGCGCGCGGCGCGCCTGGCGCCGCGTGACCTGGCGATCCGCCGCGCGCAGCGGCTGCTTCCCCCGCCGGACCCGGTGACCGAACAGCTGCTGCGGGTCGGTTGGGCCACGCCCGCCGAATGGGCGGTCATTGGTGCCACGGGGTGGGTCTTGCTCTGGCTCAGCGTGGCGGCGGGCGCCAGGCGGCGCATCGTACTCGTGTTGTTCGGCGCCGTCGCCCTTGGTGCCGGGATCCTGGGCGCGCTCGAGTGGTGGCACCGGGACCAACCACTCGCGGTCGTCATCGCCGATGGCGCGCCCGTGCTGGCGGCGCCGTACGGCGGCGCCAGCGCCACGGCGACGATTCCCGCGGGTGGTGCGCTCCTTGTCGGCCGGAGCTATGGTCCGTGGCGGGAAGTCAATCGGAAAGACGGAATCCACGGCTGGGTGCTCGGAGGGGAGATCTCGGGACTGTGAGCGTGCTCGCGCGTGCGCGCGTCCAGGTGCTCGCGGGAAATGTCGCCGACCAGATCGCCGCGGGCGAAGTGGTCGAGCGGCCCGCGTCGGTCGTCAAAGAGCTCGTCGAGAACGCCCTCGATGCCGGCGCCCATGCGGTGCGCGTGGAGCTGGAAGACGGGGGCAAGACGCTCATTCGTGTGAGCGACGACGGCTCCGGGATGGACCGCGAGGACGCGCGGCTGGCGCTGCAGCGCCATGCGACGAGCAAGATCCGTACGGCGAGCGATCTGATCGGGGTGGCCACGTTCGGATTTCGCGGTGAGGCACTTCCCGCGATCGCGTCGGTCTCCCGTTTCGAGCTGGAGACCTGCGGCGAGGGAGAAGAAGCGACGCGGCTGCGCGTCACCGGCGGGAAGCTCGATGGGACGGAGGATGGCGCACGCCAGCGCGGCACGACGGTCACCGTCCGCGCGCTGTTCTACAATACTCCGGCGCGCCGGAAGTTTCTCCGCGCGACCGCGACGGAAACGCGCGCCGCGGTCGAAGCGATCACGGTGCTGGCACTGACTCGTCCCGATGTCGCGTTTTCCCTCACCAGCGACGCACGGGTATTGCTCGACTGTCCCCCGGCGTCGCGACTGATCGACCGGGTGCGCGCGCTGTGGGGCGTCGAGCTCGCCGATACGCTGCTGCTGGTCTCACACCGCGCCGGACCGCTCGAGGTGACGGGGCTGGTGCAGCGCCCCGCGCAGGCCCGCCCGGCGGGGCGGAAGGGCTATGTCTTCGTCCGCGGCCGGCCGATTCGCGATCCGTTCATGCTGCGCGCCGCCGAAGCCGGCTACCGCTCGACGATCGCGCCCGGCGACCGGCCGTCGCTGCTCTTGTTTCTCGACCTGCCGGGTGATGCAGTCGACGTCAACGTGCATCCCGCGAAGCTCGAGGCGCGATTTCGGGACAAGTTCTTCGTCGAAAAAGTAGTTGCGGAGGCTGTGAGAGCGGCGCTTGCTCCGTTGGATGCGGCTGTGCCTCTGGGAGTCAGGAGTCAGGAGCCTGGAGTCTGGGCTGGTCTTGGGGGCGTTCTACCGACAGGAGTGCCACTCGAACTGTTCCAATCGGCCCAGGCTCCCAACTCCCGAATCCAGGCTCCTGTCCTCCAGGTCTTCGACACGTTCATCCTGTTTCAGACGGACAGCGGCGTCGCGATCGTCGACCAGCATTCGGCGCACGAGCGCGTGTTGTACGAAGACGTGATGCGCCAGCTCTCGGGCGACGGCGCGCCGGCGCAGCGCCTGCTGCTGCCGCTCACGCTGGACTTTGCGCCCGCCGAGCTCGATGCCATCGACGCGCATCGCGAGCTGCTTGCCCGCGTCGGGTTCGAGATCGAGCCATTCTCCGGTCGCAGCATCGTCGTGCACACCGCGCCGAACCCGCATCCCCGCTTCGAGGCCGCGCGCTGCCTGCAGGAGCTCGTTGCCGATCTCTCCGGCGGCCGCTTTGGCGGCTGGCAGAACCGGCTCGAGCGCTTTGCAGCGACCTACGCCTGCCGAGCCGCCATCAAGGCCGGCCAGACGCTCGACGCGGGCGAGATGCGCGAGCTCATCGTGCGGCTGCTCACCGCGACGCTCCCCGCGCACGATGTGCACGGCCGGCCGAGCATGGTGCAGCTGCCGAAGGAAGAATTGGAACGGCGGTTCGGCAGGTCGACATCCTGAAGGCCGCACCGCTCACTCCGGTGATCGTCGGTCCGACCGGGGTGGGCAAAACCGCCGTCGCCTCGAGCCTCGCCACTCTCACCCCCATCACGGTGATCTCGGCGGACGCCCGCCCACTCTATCGCGGCCTCGACATCGGCACCGCGAAGCCTGATGGCCCGACGCTGCAGCGCGTGCCGCACCGCGGGCTGGATCTGATCGATCCCGGAGAGCGGTACAGCGCGGGGCGATTCGCACGCGATGCCGCGGGATGGATTGCCGACACGCGGGCGAGCGGCCGTCAGCCCATTGTCGTGGGTGGGACGGGACTCTATATCCGCGCGCTGGCGGAGGGACTGTTTCGCGAGCCGCCATTCGATCCGGAGCGCCGCCAGCAGCTCCGCCGCTGGTCCGAATCGCTGGCAGGCGGCGAACTCGCGCGGTGGGCCGGCCGGCTCGACCCGCGATTCCCGGGTGGCGGCCGGCAGCGCGCCGCGCGGGCGGTCGAGGTGGCATTACTGACCGGGCACGCCCTCTCGTGGTGGCAGCGCGAAGCCCGGGACCGCGGCACGCTGCACCCCTGGTACATTCACCTCACGGTGCCGCGAGAAGTCCTGCACCGCCGGCTCGCGGCGCGCGTCGATGACATGCTGCGTGCCGGTTTCGTGCAGGAAGTGCAGCGCGTGCTCGCGTCGGGCATTGCGCCACACGCACCGGGACTCGACGGCGTGGGCTACCGGGAGGTCGTCGCGATGCTGAACGGTCAGATCTCCGAGAGTGCGTTGAGAGACGCCATCCTGGTGTCCACACGGAGGTACGCCAAACGGCAAGAGACGTGGTTCCGGAACCAACTGCGTGCGCCGTACGCCGTGCGCAGTACGCCGGAAATCTGGACCCTCGATGCAACCGAGACACCGGAGAGGGTCGCGGCGATGATACTCGATCGGTGGAACACAGCGCACGGCGTACGGCCCACGGCGCACGACTCGTGAGAATCGGCATCACCTGCTACCCGACCTACGGCGGCTCCGGCGCCGTCGCGACCGAGCTGGGCCTCGAGCTCGCCCGCCGCGGCCACGACGTCCATTTCATCTCATACGCGAGTCCATTTCGGCTGCGCGGCTACGCCGAGCGCGTCACGTTTCACGAGGTCACGCAGCTCGAGTATCCGCTGTTCGAGCAGTCGTCCCCGTACGCGCTGGCGCTCGCCGTGAAGCAACACGAAGTCGCCAAGCGCGAGCAGCTCGATCTGATGCACGTGCACTACGCGATTCCGCATGCCGCGACCGCGTGGCTGGCGAAGCAGATGCTGCTGCACGAGAAGCTGGACATGAAGATCGTCACGACGCTGCACGGCACCGATATCACGCTGGTCGGCCAGGACCCGTCGTACTATACGCTCACCAAATTCTCCATCGAGCAGTCGGACAAGGTGACCGCCGTCTCCGCGTACCTGCGCGATGAGACGTATCGCGCCTTCGGCTGCGGGCAGTGTGACGTGCGCGTCATCCCCAACTTCATCTCGACCGCGGACTATCATCCTGCCGCGGGCGACGCCGACCGCAAGCGGCTCGCGCCCAAAGGCCACCGCGTCCTGGTGCACGTCTCGAACTTCCGCCCCGTCAAGCGCATCGGCGATGTCGTGAAAATCTTCGCGGCTGTCCGCAAGCAGCTTCCGGCCACCCTCGTCCTCGTGGGCGACGGCCCCGAACGCGATGCCGCCGAGCACGACGTCGACGGCCTGGGCCTGCGCAAGGATGTGCGCTTCCTCGGCAAGGTCGAGAGTGTCGGTGACGTGCTGCGGGGCGCCGACCTCTTTCTGCTGCCCTCGGCCACCGAGTCGTTCGGGCTCGCCGCGCTCGAGGCGATGGCCTGCGCGGTGCCGGTGGTCGCCAGCGACGCCGGCGGGATTCCAGACGTCGTGGAGAACGGCAAGACCGGGTTTCTCGCGCCGCCGGGGGATGTCGCGACGATGGCGCAGCGCGCCCTGGACGTGCTGGAGGATCCCGCCCTGCATGAGCGCCTCAAACGGAACGCGGCGGCGCGCGCGCTCGAGTTTTCCGCCGACAAAGTGGTGCCGCGCTACGAGGCGCTGTATGAAGAGGTCCTCTCGTAATGGCGGTCCTGCGCCTGATTCGTGCCCCCAATCTCCTCATCGCGGCCGCCGGCGTGCTCGCCGGTGGTTGGATCGCGCTGGGCCGGATCGCGTTCCCGAAAGAGCTGGTGTTTGCCGCGCTCTCCGGCATGGCGCTCGGTGCGGCCGGGAATACGTGGAACGACATCCGCGACGTCGTGGCCGACCGGGTGAACCGCCCCGGCGGGCGGCCGCTCGCGGCAGGACAGGTCTCGCGTGGCTTGGCGGACTTGATTGTCTTCGACGGTGCGTTGCTCGGACTGGCATGCGCCGGTTTGGTCAGCGGGTGGTTATTCCTTGCCGCCGTTGCCGCCCTGGCCGTCATGTTCGCGTACTCGCCGCTGCTGAAGCCCGTGCCGCTCCTCGGCAACCTCGCGGTCGCGGTTGTCGCCGGATCGCCGCCGTTCTATGGTGCGGTGGCCGTCGGCGTACCCGCCGCCGGAATAGTGCCGTGGGTGCTGGCGGCGTGGCTGCATTTCGTCCGTGAGATCGTCAAGGACGTCGAGGATGAGCCGGGCGATCGCACGATCGGGCGGCGCACGCTGCCGATTGTCGTGGGCCGCCGGCCCGCTTTGGTGATCGCCGCGGGTGCCGGACTGCTGTTCGTGCCCGCCAGCCTGCTGTTGCCGCGCGGCGCGGGATTCAGTGGCGCGTATTTCGTGATCGCGCTGTTCGCCCAGCTGGCGATGCTCATCGCCGCCACCTGGCTCCTGCTCGACAAGGTGGAGCGGGTGAGTGCCCTGCTCAAAGGCGCCATGGTGATTGGTCTGGTCGCGCTCGTCGCGGGAAAGGTCGCATGACTCTTTGGCAAGGCATCCTGCTCGGGCTGGTGCAGGGGCTCACCGAGTTCCTTCCCGTCTCGAGCGACGGACATCTCGCCGTGATCGGACATGTGGCGGGTGTGCACACGCCCGGCGTGTTCGTAGAAGTCGCGCTGCATGTCGCGACGCTCGGATCGATCCTCGTCGTGTACGGCGGCCGTTTCTGGCGTCTGGTGGTCGACGTGCTGCGGCGCCAGCCCGACGCGCTGCGCTACGCGGGACTGCTCATCATCGGCATGATCCCGGCGGGCCTCGTCGGAATCTTCCTCGAGGACCTGATCGCTCGCGCGTTCGATTCGTTGTGGGCGGCAGGAATCGGGTTCCTCGTCACCGGCGCGCTGCTGTGGTTCACGCGGCATCGGGGCCCTGAAGGGGCAGCGCGGCCGACGCCTCGGGGCGCCCTCATCATCGGGCTGGCGCAGGCGTTTGCTCCGCTGCCGGGCGTCTCGCGCTCCGGCACGACGATCGCCTCGGGGCTCTGGGTCGGTCTCGGCGCGGTATCCGCGGCTGATTTCAGCTTCCTGATGGCGATCCCCCTCATCGCGGGGGCGGGCCTCGTCGAAGCGCGCCATGCGTCAGCCGACATCGCGCAGATCGGCGCCGTCCCGCTGCTGGCCGGCTGCATCGTCGCGTTCCTCTCCGGCGTCTTTGCCATTCGATTTCTGGTGGCGATGCTGCGGCGCGGCCGCTTCTACGTGTTCGCGCCCTACTGTTTTGCGATCGGGCTCTTCACCCTCGCCTACGCGCTGTGGCACGGCTAGCGATCGACGACATTCCCGCCGCGGTCCTGGCGCGGCGCTGGGGTGTGCCGCAATGCGGCGTGTTCCGGACGCTGACTTCCAGTCTCGATGCCATTCACGACCTCGGCGCGCAGGGCGCGCCGGCCGGAACGGTGGTCCTCGCCGAGGAGCAGACGGCGGGGCGGGGTCGCGACGGCCGCACGTGGCGCTCGCCGCCGGGCGGCGTCTGGCTCGGGATGTTGCTGCGGCCCCCGCCGCCGCTGGCCGCGCCGGGCGTGCTGTCGCTGCGCGCGGGGCTCGTGGTCGCAGACGTCGTCGAGGCAATTCTGGGCGTGCGTCCCACGGCGCTGTCGGCACCCCGGGCCGGATTGAAATGGCCGAATGACGTGCTCGTGGATGATCGCAAGGTCGCGGGGATTCTGTGCGAAGGCCG
>Ga0137382_10000423_pt1 | contig 17482 bp, 13 predicted proteins | sample SagtaG_15_FD_104816 | JGI IMG/M metagenome (GOLD analysis project Ga0137382, IMG submission 104816) | Vadose zone soil microbial communities from Sagehorn Ranch, Mendocino, California, USA - Sage2_R_20_16 metaG | ecosystem: Environmental > Terrestrial > Soil > Vadose zone | place: USA... | reverse complement strand
TGTTGAGCCGACGCGAACTGCAACGCCTGTTCCCCGGGTGCAAAATTAAAACCGAACGTTTTCTCGGCATTCCTAAATCTTACGCCGCCTACCGCTAAAGCGATTTGACGATGTCAACGACGGGCCCACAGGGCCCGCTTCGAAGAAAGCGCGAGACCTGGGGCTCCCAGTTTTTCTGGCTGCCGACAAAAACCCAAACTCAAGTCTAATGAGAACGGGAGAGAGCAGCTTACCTCTTTTTTGGACCATAAATGTTAAGAGAGTCTCACTGTCTTTTGGGCAAGCCCGCTTCACAAGCGTTCTTCGCTCACGGAGAGGGCGGCCTTATGAGCCACCCAATGGCATCGCTGATTGTCCTCGTCATCTGCATGACCTTACGTGCTGTCGATCTCGACCGTTTGGAATTTCGATGAATAGAACTTGAGATAGTCGGCAGGTTTCATGCCTGCCGGATAGAATGAGCCTTGCCAGCCGTTTGCGGTGAAGGCGGAAGTTCCGACTCGCAGGCAAGCCAAAGATCCCAATTTCTCCATCTGGAATAGGGTCGGCTGGTGAATCGGCTCGACTTTCAGGCATTTTGTTTCCATGGCTCAATGTTAGGGCGTTATCATCGATTCAAAAGCTGTTTGACTTAGTGTTTAGGTGGAATCTGATATGAATTCTGTTGTGGTCAACGAAAAGAAAAAGTGTTATCACTTCAGCCAGTTGGACAGGAGAGAAAACCATGGCGGACCTTGCGCAGCCTGTTGATTCAGCGTTGGCTTTGGCAGAATTAGAACTCAAGACTAAGCGTCTATCCACCTGGACTCTAGTCTTTCTCATTGTTTTACTCATTGTGATTGCTTCAGCATGTGCTGGTGGATTTTTCCTTTGGAAAAAAGCTAAGGCGTTAGATGCAGCGCAGAAAGATTTAGCCTTTTCCCTATTCATTACAGACACCAATCACATTACTGACTTCGTGGTGCCGCAAGTAAATACAATTCAGTTTCTGAAGCGCGGTTATTCAATCACATTTGACACTGTTAAATATACACAGGAAGGATTATTACTCAGCGGGACACTGGGTAACGGTACTGAATTGTATCTCAATTCTCTCGCCGTCAATTTTGTGGCACGGCCTTACGCGTACAAAATTAGAGAGAAGTTTGATAAGCAGCCGTTTCCTTGGTGGTCCGATGAGTGGAATATTGGCAGCGGCCAAACAAATGTTGGAGTGCTTGGCCCCGGAACTTCCGTAGCTTTCACCGTCAGCATTCCCAACGTGAAGCAAACGGCAGACTCCATAGAGATTGCTGTTTCCTTCTCTGGAGAACGGTATTCATATTTGAAATAGTCATGGGCAGGAGCGTCGTTGTCCTCGCGCAATCCGCCGAACTTTGAGTGCCTGAGTCGGTCAGTCTGCCATCCACTCCAAAAATTCTATTTGGGCGACGGCCTCCGAGCGAAGCCAAACCGTATTCCTTCATTTTCTCAGCAGTCAATTCGTCGCCCCAACGAGATTTGTGCGCGTCCGGCAGATTGATAAAAGGCATCGTGGGCGAGACCAGATGACGAATTTTCTCGAAGACCTGCCGACGTGACGCCGGGACAAAGCCATTACGGACGCGAGCAACATAGACCAAATCCTTGCCGCGATAATAGCCCACGATCAGCGAATCAAATCCGTGTGGCCCAGGAATGTACCCGCCGATCACAAACTCCTGGCCCCGATTCACGCGGTACTCTACCCAAGGTCAAATGTTACTTAATATCTTAATATCGCTCGTTTCGAAGACGTTCGGGCCTTTTATCGCCTCTTATGGACCTACCTTTTGGTCGTAATACAATTCGAGGCTTGCCCTGAGCCCGGCGATTCCCATTATAAATGGACAGCAAAATCGAGTTTTCACTGGGTTGAATTGTCTGACAGTTTCTGCTTTGAATGGCACCTCATCAAGGGGCAGGACAATGAGTCACGTTTTCCAACGTCTTCGAAGCCGAACGAATCGGCCACTTTTGCTTGCGGCGCTCTATGCTAGCTTGCTTGCCAGAGGTTGTGCGGGCGGAGCTACGCCCAGCGCTCCGCCTCCGGCCCGGTGGTCCCCCTCCCCCAACGATTTCCGCTTCCAAGGTGTCGGCGCGGGAATCAGCACCGTGAGCGGCGCTAACGGTGGCTTCGGGGCGGGGGGAGGGGACTCCTTTGCGGGTCAGTGGGGCTCTCCGATCGAGTTAGGAAGTGGCACGTGTGTGCCGGGCCAAAACCTCGAATTTTGCGAGTGGTTCATGAACTACCACCAGTACCCGCCGGGATTGGCGCGGGATACTACGGTCACCTACGCGTCCGGGTATCTCACAGACCTGACCAATTTCGCCAATCTGTCCTCGTTGGCACCTTTCAATCTGCCCAAAGACGGCCTGGTCATCCGATCGCTGGATGTTGAGGCGGCCAACAACGCCTATGCAATTGCCTGTATAACTTCTTCCTCGGTTACAGGCTTTGTTCCCTCGCTCCAGCACATGCAGGTGAGTGATCTTCAGGCCTTCGCCACCAGCGAGGGCCTCAAGAGCCGTGTAGTCACGGCTTTATCTCTCGATTCCGCGACGACTGCTTACGTGTTCTCTTACGGATGGGCAAACGACCCTGGTTCGGTCTACGAGGCAACGGTCGCGCCCGTGACTCTGGATACCGTTGCCAGCGTGGCTCAGAGGTTGGCCTCGCAAGGGTACGTGCTGACGGCGTTTGGGGCAGGCGGCAACCCTGTATTCGGTTGGCTCCTGGTGGGCACGCGCTTGCAAGGCAACACGGCGGCAAGGCCCATCTTCGTGAGTACTTACTACAGGCCTTCCGACGACCTGTACTACTCAAAGGGGTATGTAGACGTTGTTACAATCTACGACAACCCTACCCCTTCTCCCAGTACCACGACGCGCATCTGGATTGTCGAGCAATAACCCGCGCCAGCCGCTTCGCAAACCGGAAGAGAAGGCTCTGACACGCACCACGAAGCTTTACGGAGCGAGGAAGCCGCCTTTGACGCCAAAATGCTTTTCGCGAAAAGCGGAAATTGTTGCGAGCCGAAACAAAGTAGCTTGCGTGCGAATCATGTTTGATTCACCAGTTGACGGGACTTACGGGAGTTTCGCCAGATCAAAATCGGCACCGATGCGCTGGCCATCCGGCGTAAGGACTACCACTTTGGCTTTGTCCGGGGCAATCTCGTCCCCGTCGTGGTGCAGGACAAACGAGATAAAACCATAATCCCAAGAGGGGGCAGTGACAAGATTCACACAAAGCCAAAGTTGGTCTCGAAGGAATCCAGCGTATCGGCCTTGCCGCAGGTCGCGAGCGTGCAGATAAGACAAGAACTCCAGAGATATGAAGCGATGCTGCATCTGCCAGATTAAATTCGGCAACCAGACAAGGATGGAGATTCCGACGCCTACCCAAAGCCAGCCGCTACGCAGGAAGCGCCATTCGCGCGCCAGGACAATAGCGCAAGCGATGCCGAAAGCAAGAAAACCCATCGTGTAGCGCGTTTCCATGCCCAGTCCAAGGACACCGCCAATGGGTACCCACCAACGAGGATCATCTGATTTCACCAGCCTAACCGGCTAGCCCTCCAGAGGCACGATAGACGGAGGGAAGAGCAAAGGGAAAAGCAAAGGCCAAGCGTCTCCAGATTCCCATGTGCCAGTAGAAGCAGCGGCTTCGTCAATTAGGGTTGGCGGTTACAGGCTTGAAGTGGAGACCGAGCGGTCCGGCGTGCTCGGACTGTGCACGAATCACCGACCGTCTCGAAGCTGCTCAAGACGATGTGCAGTCCACCCAAGGACACGGCCAACAGCAAATGTTGGCGTGAACAATCAATTTTGTGGCGATAGAAGAAAAACCAACAATAGTTGCCAGCGCCGTTCTTGCATGCCTTATGGGTTGGCCAAGTTGGCCAATTCCACGGTATCTCTGAATGGTTAAATCACGCCAAAGCAACGACTTAGTGAATTTAACCTGTGGCTACGAACCAGAAGGTCGGGAGTTCGAATCTCTCAGGGCGCGCCACTTACCCCTTCCGCCTCTTTCACTTACGCGACGTGCTTGTTTTTGGTTTTTCGGCGGCGGACGCAGTGTCATAAAAGCGACGGGACTGCGGACCATGGGCTCCCAATCAGCACATATTATATTAAGGATGCCGGGGAATTCCCCTGGCAAAAGACCTCCCGCGCCTGATTTATCATCAACGTGCACAGAGCAATGATTTCTGGCTCATGGCACCGACCTGGACGAGTTTTTTGACCAAACGGGATGCGAAATGCCGAATAGGGTTTTTGAAGATTCTGGGGAGGATGAATATCCATCGCGCCTCGCTGTTTCCTGGCCTCGATGGCTTGGGCACATGCTGAAACTACACCTTGAAATCAGCGCTCAAGAAGAAGATGAGCCGCAGGTGCTGAAAGCAGGGTCGGGCACAGAGTAAGTAACGGCGTAAAGCGCAAAACCTCAGTGCGAGACATCGCTACGTGGAGATGTTATCGGGTTGTCCATCTCAACGTGCGCCCGCAAAAAGTCCTGGTCGATACCACGCTCGCTCTCTTGTCTTATGTGCAACCGACCGTGCCAATTATCGAGACTGCAGCGGTCGGATAAAAATCTCCCAAAAGACTTCGGCGGCACCCTGAAAAGTGAGCTTCTCTTTCTCTCGCCCGTACGCCTGCATTCCGAGAGGTTCGAAGTACATCGTTTGATCGTCGGATTTAACATACAAGGCTTCGTTCATTCCATGTCCGGGATGCTCGTCGGACATGGAATATTCGATGGCATCGCCGCCCATGTTCCTTCCCGACACCGAAACCGATCCCTTACACACTTTCTCGCCGTCCACGTATGCCGCCGCGGTAAAAGTGTTTGCGTCAATCCGGCGGAAGGTTTGATCGAGGCCCGGGTTACGCCTAGTGAGTTCTTGCAGGGAATTCTCGAAGAATTTCGCTATGTATTCAAAGCCCTCGTGGCGAAAGCGATCTCTGTCGAGATCAGTAAAGCGTTTTTTGACACGCAGATTGCTGGATCGCGCTTCGTCGTAGAGGGGGCTTGCCGGAACGTTGGCGCCAGGCTGCGGCACCGTTTGACGGGTCGGCTTAGCCTTTTGCCCCAATTCATTCAATGCTCGCTTGATCGCATTCACTGCATCCAGAAAAGCCTGATCGATGTTGGGCCACATCGTGACCGGTCGTCCGTCTGTCGGTGTCGCCAGAAGCTTTCCGAACGGCAAATCATGCCAGTCGCACGGCCGGAGGATGACCGGAATAACGCGCGCCTCACCCTTGCGGTGCCTCTCTAGAGCTCGCCCCATCTCCCGCTCGTAGCAGTAATCGGAAGCGATGAAGTTCGGACTAACCAGCAAAAGCACGATATCCGCTGTGTCGATATGGCTGTCGATAGCCTGACCTATCTCCGTACCGGCGATAATGCGGCGATCATGCCAGGACGAGATAATGCCCTGTCGGCGCAACCCGGAAAGATGCGTTTCCAACTGATCGCGCAGGTCTTCATCGGCGTGCGCGTACGAAAAGAAAAGGGTCGCCACCGTGACTCCTTGCCAGAGATTTTCGCATGGTGGAGCGCCGTCTACCAGAACGGCAGTTATGATGGCTCACAGGGATTGGCTCACTAATGAAACGGGCCTTTGGCCAGTTTGTAATGGCAGGAGGGCCTAAATTTGTGTTCCATTGTCGAACCGGAGCACGCAGGGAAGCAACAAAGGATGACACCGCGAAATGGAACGAAGCTTGGAAGCTCCAGGCGGAGTTCCGAACGAAAACCTAGCCTACCAAATCCGAAAAGGCCTTCAACTGTTCCCGTGGCGTAGGCCTCGCTCACTAGGGCGGCACGCGGCCCGCCCTGCTAGCGGGCCTGGAAAAGAGATTGGCCTTCCCGGTTCACAATGAAGCGACTAAACCCACCTCTGCCTAGGGAAGCGTGAGGCGGAAGCTCCCCGATTTCGCCGATGAAGTATTGGAAAGTCCTTGAGGCATCCTCTTCGTCGGAACCGACCACCGTTATTGTAAGTGTGTGACCCGCAAGCGCGGCAGAAGCGTTCGCCCAGCATTCTTGAGAAGTGAGCTTCTCTAACTTGCCAGCCGAGAATCACAATCCTTGTGACGGGGGGTAGCAGTTGCTCCGACCGGGCCAAAGGCCCAAATGACAGTCTACTCGGGCCGTTGCGAGGCCGACGTCGTTATGACATTCACCCCAGGAATTTCCGTCCAACTTCCGTCCAATTCAAGGGCAGGATAAACAGCGATAAGGCTCGTAAGCGACACCAAACGCGGCACTTAGAGGTTTATACCCCCCAGCTGTTAACCGAAATGTTGGAGGTTCGAATCCTCCCCGGGGAGCCAACTCCTTACCCCACAGTGAGTTACGGAACATTTCGAGGAAACTTGCTCTTCCACGAGAAAATGTCGACTGCGCGAATGACGATTAATCGCGATTAATGGAGGCGAACGAAACTCAACTGCGGCAGATGTCGCGGCGGTTTATCTGATCAATCGCGATGAAACCGAGCATTCGGCTCTCGACCGAATGCTTGGGCATGCGAAGTGAAATTAAAGGTATCGAAGCTGCTGAACAAAAAGCTCTTCTCCCCAGAAGAAAACAAAACTTGATGGATATTGCGCCCTTGCGGTGAAGTCGCGAAGTGGTCTCACGCTGTTCTCGCGGAGGAAAAAATCTTTCAATAGACAGTTTGCCCACATCGTGGACGCGCTGGCGCCGGCGGGAACAGTTGTTGATGGAGAATTGGTCGCAATCAATGACAGCGGGCGCCCAGATTTCAATCTGCTGCAGAATTTCCTTGCGGAGGCGTCGCGAATTGACTACTACATCTTCGATCTGTTGCGCTGGAAGGATCGAGACCTGACGGGACTTTCGCTGATCGAGGGGAGGGGCCTGCTCAAGTTCCTCGTTGTCATTCGCGACGAGAGGATCAGGATTTCAGACTACGTAGAGGCTACGCCCGAGGCTCTACTGTCTGCGGTGCGCGAGCAAGGGTTGGAAGGCATCATCGGAAAACGCAAGGACAGCATGTATGAGCCTCGGGAAAGCGCACAGGCTCCTGGGTTAAAAGCCGGGTGAACCGAGGCCAGGATTTGGTGATTGGCGGGTACATCCCTCGGCCACACGGTTTCGATTCTCTGATCGTCGGCTACTATCGCGGCAGTGATTTGGTGTATGTCGCTCGTGTGCGCAACGGCTTTGTTCCGGCATCACGGCGCCAAGTCTTCGAGAAAATCCGTCTTCTTGCCTCGCCCACTATGCCCTTCGTCAATCTGCCTGCGGGAGGACAAGGACGCGAGAAGTGTTGTCAAGGAACACGCATAAAAGCTCCATTCGTAAGCGACGGCGCACTATTTGTATTCCAAAGCTAGCGAATAGATCTCCGTCGAGCCCAGATTGCGCAGAAGCAGCGGTTCGTTTTTGGGTGAAAGGCCACTCCACCAGGCTGCCACACTGGGATAATCACGCAGGTCCGCCAACTGCTCTACTCTTCCGTCGCTGATGCGGACGCGCTGTAGCGTCCTCTCGTTCACAGTGTCGTAATAAATGAATCTGCTGTCATTGGTCCAGTTTGGATTGTTCACATGTGCCGCACTTGTGGGCCGCCATTCATTAGTGGAAAAATCGAAAAGCATTAGGTTCTGTCCTTCAATGGTCAATGCCGAGACGTAACGCCCGTCTGGGGACCAGCGAGAGGTCCAGAGCCCTCGAGAACCAGGCAAATCGGAAAGCTTATGCGTCCTCAGATCGAAAATATGGATCACTTCAGTGCCACTCGGCTTGCCGAAGGCGGCAGGCACATCGCCGAAACAAATGCGCCCACTATCCGCTGACCAAGTGGGAACTCCCTGTTCACTTTCCCCTGGCATGAGCGGCTCAGCCTCGCCGCCCTGTGATGGGATCAAATAAATCCGCCAAACGCGTCCTGGATTACGAGCGCGAATGGCGAACCATTTCTCATCTGGTGACCAGGAGAATCCGTCCACCTCAAGAGGAGAAAATGTGACTTGTGTCTTTTCGCTACCGTCTGCCTTTGCGCGCCAAATCGTCAGACTTGGATAGTCGGTATAGGCAACCGATCGGCCCGATTTTGCGAAACTTACCCAAGTGGCGGAGATACCACCCAAAAACTTGACAAAATCCCGCAGATCAGATTTGTAGCTCACGAGTTCGCCACGATTCTGCACACCTGTGGCCAATATCTGTTTTCCGTCACTACTGATAGCAGGACCGTAGAAGTCGAGGGGGCCGGAGGAAAGTCGAAATGGTGCGGAGCCGTGCGTGCGGAGAAAACTTGGCCGCTCCGGAACCGCCCAGAGATCGGTATGGCCACTCCGTGTGGCCTGGAAAACGTAAAAGGTTCCATCAGGAGTCCAACTGCCACAGCATTCATTTGGAGGATTGTTCCAACCGGGAAGAAGTTGGTGAAGGGACGTTCCATCCACATTCACTTCCCACAGGGAGCGATGCATATCCCCGTTACGATACTCCCAGCTGGAGAAACGCAGCCTTTTTTCGTCGGGCGACCAACGCAGCCAGGCTGACCCCGCAGGAATGGTTGCAATCTTGCGCGTCCCTGTTCCGTCGCCGTCGGAAATGAAGAGGCCCGTTCCAAGAACGGAAGCAATGCGAGTCCGATTGGGGGACCAAATCGCGGAGTCTGCTATCAACGCTCCAACTCGTCTAGCCGAGCCGCCCTGCATTGGTATCACCCAAAGATCGGCTGCATCCTTTTTAGAGCTCGTTCGGGCGGCAAGAATCTCTGAGCGGAGTGGCGATATGTCGAAGATAGTTGTTCCTTGCATTGACACTGGTATGGTCGCGGTTGGCCCGCCCTCAATCGGAACCGAGGCCAGTTGCAGCCCGGATGATACTCTCTCCTGAAAATAGATTCGGGCACCATCCGTCAAGAGTACTCCGCCCTTGTCATGACCGTCGCTGGTGAGCTGTGAATAGCTTGCAACCCGGATGCGCGGATTGGGCTTAGGGCGAAACGCGAATACGCCCCAGACCAGCCCAAGCAGCACGAGAGTGCCCACGAGCACAAAACCGGCCAAGTGGCGCGTCGGGAGGAAGCGAGGCTGAGCTTTAGGAAGCGATTCAGGTTCAAGCTCCCGACCTTCTTCAGCGGCGGGCTCCTGAATGCGGGGCACCGAAACGGGGCTGCTAACCTGTTGAGGCTGGATCTTGTTGACCGCCGCGACCAAGCGATACCCGCGCTTCGGCAGAGTCTCGATGTAGTACTTACCGTCCTTTCTTCGCCCAAGGGCGGCACGCAGTTGGTGGATGGCGAAGGTGAGGCTGCTGTCTTGAACGGAAGTTCCTAACCACACACCGGACACCAATTCATCCTTAAGAAGGACCTGACCGGGCCTTTCGAGAAAAAAGGCGAGCAGATCTCCGGTTTGCTTAGAAAGGCGTATTTCGCGGCCGTTTTGGAAAACGAGCCTCGTTCGGGCGTCGAATCGGAAGGAATCGAACTCGTATAAGTGCATTTGTCACCGGGTACGTGAGGGGACGCAGAATTCTAAGGAAAATCTATGGTTTTTCTAAAGACGCCGGGGTTATCTCGCTTGTACTCTCCTCGCATTATCACAGCGAAGTGTCACAAGGCGGCCACAGCTTGCTGGGTATTGTAGCGGAAGTTCGTAGGTTCTGAACAGTCCGGTACTGGAACCATCTGGAACTCTTTGATTTGTTTTCGCCTTTGACGCCCTCTCGCTGCGAAATCTTAGGCCCCGATTCTTAGCAAACATCTGTAGCAGTGGATTTGGGTCCCGAACCACCCTCCGGGAGGCTAGGCATGGCTCTGACGAATTTCTTGAGAGAGTTGCTTGCGACAATCCTGGCCGCAACTCTTCTGACTGGCACAGTTCCCCCGCCAATACGCATCACTCGGCCACCGGTTCGGCCGTACAGGGCAAACGCGTCATCTCGTATCTATTCGAATGGTGGCAGGACCGTCACTTCGCACTCGACCACTTTTCAGGTGACTCCTCAGTTGCGCTCAATCGCGGAGTCCTCAGGGACGGCAAAAGGCTCGCCGTCTCAGGCGCCCGCCAACAAACAAAGAAGCTCGAAAATCGAGAACGCGAATCGGCTGTCTGAGAGGCCAGATCTGAAACATCTCGCGGCACTTGCGTACCGCGGATTGCAGTTCATTGAAAACAAAGGTCAGTTCGACGCCAGAGTGAAATTCCAGGTGTCGAATCACGGGAAGACTCTGTGGCTGACAGAGAGCGGAATTGTATTTGACTTCCTGCGAAGTAAAGCTGCCCAAGCCAATTCGACCGCGCCTGAAATGAAACCCTCCGAAGGGAACCCTGCTACTCCTGACATCGTAAAGAATCATCGAATCGGACGACCTGCCCTCCCCGACACCGAGCGCCACGTCATCTATCAAGACTTCATCGGCGCAAAGCAGACGCCCACGATTGAGACCAAGAACGTTCAGCCCGGAGCGTTCAACTACTTGTCGGGAAGTGATTCATCCAAGTGGCAAACGCAAGTGCGCGGATTCTCGGAAATTGTATACCACGATTTATGGGACGGTGTGGACCTCACGCTGTTCGGGAACGGCGGGAATCTGGAGCAAGAGTTCACTGTGGCGCCCGCGGCAGATTTCAGCCAAGTTCAGATTAAGTATGAAGGAATCGAAGGGTTGAAAATTGAGAAGGACGGATCGCTTCTGATTAAGACCGCTGTAGGGCAGATGCGCGAAAGCGCCCCGCGAATCTATCAACGGATTGCAGGACGACAGGTCGCAGTCAAAGGTCAGTTTAGGCTTTTGAGCTCCACTACCTACAGCTTTTCAATCGCCAAGTACGACACCCACGAGGCTTTGGTTATTGATCCGACCTTACTTTATTCCACCTACTTGGGTGGATCCGCTGGCAACTTTGCTAGCTGCGGCCTTTTTTTCTGTGCGACATTCAACGACGAAGTTGCGACAGGAATTGCAGTTGATACCGCTGGCGACGCCTATGTTACGGGATACACTTTGTCAACCGACTTTCCGACCACGTCCGGTGCATTCCAGACCAGTGCGGTTCCCTCAGCGTGGAATTCTTTCGTTGCTAAACTCAACCCCACAGGGTCAGGACTCATTTATTCCACCTACTTGAATGGCACTGCGGGGAACGCTTTTTCTAGTGCAATTGCCGTCGACGGAAACGGCAATGCATACGTGACTGGATACGGCGTCTCCAACGGATTCCCGACCACGCCGAATGCGTACGCACCCGCCTGCTCTTCTGGCGATTTCTTCGTGGCGGGATTGAACCCCACTGGAAACGGGCTTGTATATTCGAGTTGCTTCAACATTGACGCCACCACGGCCAACGGCTCGCTCTATGGGTATTACCCCACGGCTATCGCTCTAGACTCAGGCGGCAAGGCATACGTCACAGGCGGTGTATCCGGATACATTCCGACAACACCAAACGCGTACCAGCCCTCGAACCCCGGCCTGAGGCCAGCAGCATTCGTCATGGTTTTCGACACGACTACATCGGGCACATCATCTCTCATGTTTTCCACCTACTTCGTCATCCCCGGCCCTAATGATTCAAACTTTGGAATTTTGGGAAAGGGTATAGCTCTGGATTCCTTTGGAAACATCTACATCACGGGAAGCGCCGGTCCGTATCTGCCGGTCACGCCTGGAGCGTTCCAATCGACTTTGAGTAGCGGAGCCTGCAGCCCCACCTCTAACGCGCCAGTTCTGTGTCCAAACGCCTTTGTGGCGAAATTCAATCCGTCCGTTTCCGGAACTCAATCACTTATTTATTCCACCTACCTTGGTGCCCCTGGTGGGACCTCGGGAACTCTCGGAAATGGGGTTGCCGTCGATTCCGCAGGCAGTGCGTACGTGACAGGGCTAACAGGTTCAAGTATGTTTCCAGTAACCCCCGGAGCCTTCCAAACGACCGTCCAGGCTGGTTGCCCTTCCGGAACCCTCCAGGTTGCTGTGGGTTGCGCTTTCGTATCTAAACTCAGCCCTTCGGGATCGAGTCTCATTTACTCTACGTATCTTGCCGGCAACAGCGGGTCCTACGGCAACGCAATCGCGGTGGACCCATTCGGCAACGCGTACGTTGCAGGTAACTTCAGAGGAGGGGGACCAGCAAATCCCTTCTTCCCCGTCACTCCCGATGCCTTCCAGAGCTCTTTTACTAAACTTACTGGTCTCGATCCCCAGGAAGCCTTCTTGACAAAGCTGAATGCTGCAGGATCTGCACTCATCTACTCCAGCTATCTCGGAGGCGAGGGCGACGATGTTGCAACGGCCGTAGCAATCGATCAGGTCGGAGATGCTTACGTTACTGGTCACACGAGTTCACTTGCGTTCCCGACCACTCCACACGCCTTCCAGGCCGCGGTGAACGGAACTGGAGACGCGTTTGTGACGAAGTTTCCTTTGGGGAGCAGCCAGGCTTTCTCGGTCTCATCGATAACCCCAGCGTCTGGAGGGAACGCGGGTACGGTTAGTCCCCAGATCTTTGGCACGGGTTTCCATGCTGGCGCGTCGGCAAAACTCAATTGCGCTGGCCAATCTGCAATCGGAGGGGCAAATCTGATCGTCGGTCCTGGGGGTAGATTTCTCAACACGACCTTCAATCTCACGACGGCGCTACCTGGGACGTGCGATGTTGTTGTTACCAACCCCGATGGCACCTCAGCAACCCTTCCACAGGCGTTTACAATTCAGCTAGGAGGAGCGCCGAACATTCAGGTTTACTTGACAGGTGTGGAAGCCCGGAAGGTTCCTTCAGAGATTTCGGTGGGACCCGCCGATAGCTTGGTGGTCGCGACAGTGTCGAACACCGGTAACGTTGATTCCGCGGGCGGACTCGTTTCGTTGTCATTCAATTCTCCGTTTACATTGACATCCTCTAGCCCGCTAGGACTGGCGAACGCAACACAAGGCTCGCCGGCTGACTTTCAAGTCTGGCCCAGCCTGGGTACGGCGGCCGGCCTGGGCACGGCGGCAGGGGCGTCGCAAGTCCTCACATCGACAGCAACTGCGGCGCTGGCCAGTACCTGTGATGTGGCTCCTTTGGGTGTTCAGACCTGTTTCTCCACCTATTTCAACTGTCATATCGACAACGTAAAATATCTGAATTGTCTCGCACAGCGATTCGGTGATCCTGCTGAGCTAGCATGCTTAACACTAGAAGCGGCGTGCGCTAGCGCTCCTGCCAACGGTTGGGGAGTCTTCGGCTGTATCGCAGCACAAGTTGGATGCACAGCCAGTGACGTAGACTCTGCTCTGCGTTGTGCAACTGAGGCTGAAGTCTGCGATCAAGGTGCTCCGATTTGTATTTCGGACCAACTACCATGTATACAGCCCTCTGACCCGAACAGCTTAGTTGGACCAGCCGGTGTTGGAATTCAGCGATGGATGGCCGGCACACCAACGCTGTCTTACGTGGTCTCTTTCGAAAACGAGCCAACAGCCACTGCTCCAGCTCAACAAGTCACAGTGACACAGCCGCTCGGCCCGAACGTCAATCTATCAAGTCTTAGGCTCCTGGAGGTTACACTTCCTAACGGGTCTAGCGACGTGCAGGTTCCAATATCTCAGCAGGCCTTCAGCCCCGGCTCCGGACTTGGCGAATTCACCACAAGTGTCGATCTGCGCCCCAATCAGAATTTGCTTGTAGCCGTCGACGCGAAGCTAAATCCGATTGCACAAACTCTTGTTTGGACGTTCACGTCCATTGACGCGATGACCGGGCAGCCTCCGTTGAACCCTCTGGTTGGATTCCTCCCTCCGGGAGCCGGAGCCAATCTCGCGTTTACCGTAGCGCCGGCCCAAGGTCTCGCGTCGGGATCCCAGATCGTAGAGCAGGCGACTATTGTGTTTCAAGGCGCGGGTCCGATGTCAACGCAGGCGTGGACCAATACGGTCGATAACACTGCTCCTGTGAGCCAAGTACAACCGCTTCCCGCAGCAGAGAATTCTGTGAACTTTACGGTTCAGTGGGCGGGCACGGACATCGGCTCTGGCATTCAGGACTTCACGATCTACGTCTCAGACAACGGCGGCCCATTCACCCCATTCCAGACCAACACTACCGGGACATCGGCCCAGTTCATGGGACAAACTGGGCACACCTACGGGTTTTACAGCATCGCGCGCGATTTGGTCGGCAACATCGAGGCTCCCAAGACAGTTGCCGAAGCAACGACCTTGGCGGGAAGCAATGTCGACACAATTCCGCCGATCACGACGGTGGCAGCTTCTCCTCAATCCAATGCCGCAGGGTGGAATAATTCCAATGTCACCATAATGCTGACAGCCGCCGATAACCTTGGTGGGTCGGGCGTGAAGCAGGTCTCCTACAGCGCTACAGGTGCTCAGGCAATTCCCCCCACTACGATAAACGGCAGTTCGGCTTCCTTCGTGATCAGTACGGAGGGAATCAGCACGATTTCGTTCTTCAGTACTGACAATGCCGGCAATGTGGAAGGGCGAAATACCCTTACGATCAAACTGGACAAGACGCCTCCGACAATCACGCCGGCGCGAACGCCTGCACCGAATACAAATGGTTGGAACAACACGAGTGTCACAGTAAGTTTCCAGTGCGCCGACAGCCTTTCTGGGTTAGCTGTGGGGAGCCCACCCGCCTCCACTACGCTCTCCGCCGAAGGGGCAAATCAATCTGTGATCGGCACCTGCACAGACGTTGCAGGGAACTCTGCCTCGGCAACGGTGAGCGCCATTAACATCGACAAGACGTCTCCGACAGTCGCGCCAGCGCGAACACCGGCACCGAACGCCAGCGGTTGGAACAACACAAATGTCACTGTCAGTTTCCAGTGCGCAGATAGCCTCTCTGGCCTTGCCGCTGGCAGTCCGCCTGCTCCGACGATTCTTTCCACGGAAGGGGCAAACCAGTTGGTCACCGGCACGTGCACGGATCTAGCTGGGAACTCTGCTTCAGCAACCGTTAGTGGAATCAACATCGACAAAACACCGCCCACGGTCGCGTGCAGCGCCAGTCCGAACATTCTCTGGCCCCCGAACAACAAATTAGTGCCAGTCAATGTTTCCGTGAGCGTAACGGATTCGCTATCTGGATCAGCAGGTTTCAACCTTGTTTCTGTGACCAGCAGCGAACCCGACAGCGGTCTGGGCGATATTCAGGGGTTTGTCTCCGGAACCCCATCGACGAATGGGCAGCTACGCGCCCAACGTCTGGGTGCGGGAAGCGGTCGCATCTACACGTTCACGTATAGCGGCATTGACCGGGCGGGGAATTCAGCACCATGTACTACAACTGTGACGGTCCCACATGATCAGGGTCAGTGAAGATACGCAGGGGAACACATCGAGAGGCGAGCGCGTGATCGGCAAAGGATACGGACGACTAGTATTGCTGTTTGTCGCGTTGTTGCTCCCACCTATCCATGTCCCTATCGCTAAGGGACAGCAGCAAGAACGCGAGGAGGCCCTGCGAAAGGATATCGCGAGCTTAAGGAAGGAGGTGCAGGCACTCGGAGAGCAGCAGAAACAGATAATCGAGCAACTGAATGAACTAAAGCGACTGCTCCAGGCAAATCCTACAGCGTCGGCGTCCTTTCAACAGCCAGCTAATGTGGACGTTCACGGAGCACCTTTTCTCGGTGAGAGCGCCGCCCGGGTTGCGATAGTCGAGTATGGAGACTTCGAGTGCCCCGCATGCGGGGCATACTGGCACGAAGTATATCCACAAATCGAAACGAATTACATCAAAACTGGGAAGATCAAATACTTTTTCCGAGACTTGCCAATGCCCATGCACTCCCACGCAATTCCAGCCGCTCGCTTCGCGCATTGCGCTGGTGAGCAGGGCAGATTTTGGGAGATGCACGACACGCTTTTTTCTAACCAGAAGGCACTTACGGAGAAGGAGGTATCACTGCGAGCACAAGCCCTTGGCCTGGATGGAGCGAAGCTGACTCAATGTTTCACAAGCGACAGGTACTCTGATGACATTCGAAAGAGTGCAGCAGAGGCACAGGGGATAGGAATCATCGGAACGCCTACGTTCTTCGTCGGTGTCGTGGAGCCAAACAGCGACGTTATTAGCGTAAAAAGGACAATCCCCGGTGCCTACCCTTATCTCGTCTTTAAGTCTTACCTTGATGAATTGCTTGCCCCCAAGAAACAATAAAAGTATTTCGAATTATCGAATAGCGTACGACGGGGTGAATGAATGCGGTTAAACGTTCATTGATGACTATAAACTATGAACCTATCAAGAGCGCCAAGGGCAAGGACCTGTACTCAGTGCGCATTAATCAAGCGTATCGAGCCGTCGTATTTCACCCCTCAAATGTGCTTGTCTTTGTCCTATTGACATCACATTAAATAATGCAATGACTAGCACAAAAAAATAGGGAGTTCTGACTGGAGTACGCAGCCGCGTAGTTTTACGCGTACCTTCGGATCCTCTCCATTGTCCGGAGGACATCCTCCATGAGCTCATCGACGTCATAGGGCCGACCGTTGGCCAGTTGTCGCTTGGCGAGAGACCAGACTCCTTCATCAGGATTGAGTTCCGGTGCATAGGAGGGGAAGTGCTCGATGGAGAGACGTGGATGCTGGCGCAGGAGCTTCCGGAGTGGTTCACCTTGGTGGGTGGAGGAATTATTCAGCAGCACCATGACCGGGCCGCACAGGTGCCGCAGCAACTCACGCAGAAAAACACAAACCTCTTCTTGAGCGATATTGTCGTAAAAAAGCAGATAGTAGAGGCCCAGTCGATGTCGCTGAGGGCTTAGCGAAATTCCTGAGATGACCGAGATTTTGTCTCGACGCCCCTGGCGATGACGCTGGAAAGGGGTGCAGCCCCTGGGCGCCCAAGTCTTCACCACCAGGGGAGCCAATAAAAAACCCGATTCGTCCGCAAAAACTAAGTGGGTACCCCAGCCGCGCAGCGTTTTTTTTACCCGCGGCCAGTTTGGGAGGATAGCGCAATTCGCCTTGTCTTCGCTGAGGGGGAAATTGGGGGGACTTCATGCATGCGGAGCCACATACTCGTACAATCATCGTTCGCAACCGCTTCGAGTACCTCCCGGGACTGCCTCCGGCGGCCAGGTCTCGCCGGCGAAATGAGACCGACTACGGTGGATTTAGAACGGGGGTCGTATTTAAGAACTTTTGCCCCGAGACGGAGATTTGAAGTGTCATACCAGTGTCATATGAATTGTGATGAATGGCGGCTAAAAGTGAATAAAGACCGCAAAGAGAAGGTAAATCTGACTACTCCCATTTAGCTAGAACTTGCTGATTCCCGTCGATTTGTCTCGGCTCCGGCACAATTGTGATTAAATCAGGCGTCATGATTTACCGTGTTTTATAACGTTTTTAATAAGGTCCCAATCCGGTTAACGGTGTGGTCTGCGAGTTATGACACAGCTGTTGTCGCACGTTGCGGCATAGAGGATAGAGATAAATGT
>Ga0137382_10000414_pt1 | contig 17589 bp, 16 predicted proteins | sample SagtaG_15_FD_104816 | JGI IMG/M metagenome (GOLD analysis project Ga0137382, IMG submission 104816) | Vadose zone soil microbial communities from Sagehorn Ranch, Mendocino, California, USA - Sage2_R_20_16 metaG | ecosystem: Environmental > Terrestrial > Soil > Vadose zone | place: USA... | reverse complement strand
TGCCACCAGACGCTCCGAGTGCCCATTGCGCAAGTTTTGTTTCGAGTCGACGCTGCGCGCCAGCGCAAACACTGCGGACTTCGCCTGCTCATCCATGTATTTCTTGAGGCGCAAGAGCGTCTGAATGCGTCCGAGCAAATCCCAGAGCGATGAAGGAGTAGCCCAAGTATCCATCGCCCCGGCTTCGCGCCCACGCTGGATGTCCCATAGACCCGGGGAAGGTCTCAGCAAAACGACTGGCGTGAGTTGATTGAGAGGATCCTTCTTGATCTGATGGCAAAGTTCGAAACTGCCGATGTCCGGCAAACTATCGTAGAGGAGAACCAAGTCAGGCTGCATCTCCAGGCAGCATCTGACCGCGGATACGCCATCTGCTACCGTATCTACATGGCACTTCTGGTTCTGCAGGAAAGCTTTCAGTCCTTCGCGATTCGCCGAAGCAGCATCCACGAGCGTGATGGCCGGGTTCATGCTTCCCTCGCTATTTAGTTCGCGCAAGGATAGTAAACACACCACTCCCAACGCGATACAGTAAGATTTGAAGGATTGGTCTTGCCTGCGATCTCCAATCCCAGTTTTCGGAGGACCCCTGCCTCCGGTTTCCGGGGACGAGAAGGAATTAAGTGGCTCGGCAGATTTAGATTATGCTATTGAAATGCCAAAACGGGAACCATTTAAGTAATTAAGAATCAAAGTCTTGCGGGGCCCTGGCAGGGTTGGCACGGTACTGGCACGAGGAATAATTTTCCTTGCGCCTACAGTATTTACCCGATGCCACGCGTCCTCCTTCCGCCTTTCGCTGCCCCCTTCGTTATCTCTAAATAATTGACTCTTTCAATTAGGAGGCGAGAATCTGCGCCACCAAGAGCACGGACAGCTTGCAATCCGCGATGCCCGCACGCCAAAACGCGCCTAGGCGTTCCATTTAGTACTGCGGCAATCAGCCGGTTAAAGAATCAAGGTCTTGACCCGATTGTCGCTTGTCCGGACGAATGGTATCCAAATGGAAACGTGACTTAGCGACCGCAGTTTCCAGGAGAGTCATCAAGGGACCAAGCGCCGGACCGCGCAGAGAAACCATCGCACCAGATCAAGTCGCTCTCAGCCAAAGACCATGATGAGCATTTTCCAGGTGAATTAGCGCGTCACAACACCTCAGGTTTGCCCAGTCAAGGTCTGAGCGAAATGCCTTTGGACCCCACGGTCAGTGGCAGAATGGAAAGGCGGCTCCCCATCGTCGTCGTGGTACGCCTCGCACATGCGAAACGTGCGGGCGCCGATGGAGAAGAGCGCACGTACACCGATAACATCAGTTCACGCGGTGCTCGCGTCTACTCCAATCGCCCCTGGCAACTTGGCGATGCGGTACAAGTTACTCCGCGCAATGAAGCTCCCGCCCGCGGGAAGGTCGTTTACTGTCAGACGCTACCAGACAGCCGTTATGTCATCGGAGTGAAATTTCAAGATCGTCCCATCACGTGGTCCGCCGTGTGCCGATATGACGGCTTACAAATCAGCCCCGCAGAATCTGAGTCCAGCTAAGGAGCGTATCAACCGGACATTGCCCAAGCGTACCATTGTAAGTGCAGTATAAATGTCGTTCGATTCTAATTCTCAGCCGCCCAGCCCGACTGACAGCACGGCGTCTCCCATGAGGAGAAGGCAACGCGATGACAACCGGGCCGCCTTCAAGTCGTACTGAAACCCGCACTCCCATGAAGGTGCTCGTGGAACTGTGCAGCTTCGAGAATATCACGCATGAATTCGCCTACACCGTCGACGTCAGCGCTCACGGCGCCCGCGTCTTGACCAAAAACCCGTGGCAATCGAACCAACAACTTACCGTCAGATCAGTTCACGGGAATCTGTATTCGCACGCTCGCGTTGCTTACTGCCAATCTGTTGACGGTCGTTCCTTTGCGATCGGCGTGGAATTGCGTCAACCAACAGCAAATTGGACGGAACCGGAAAAGCACTCAACTTAGCTTCGTCCTCAAGGTCATCCCAGGCAGGGCCGTCCACTTGTGGCAAGAGCCGCGCCAGATCCGCACCAGGCCGAAACGTCAGCACGTAGAAGAGGTGCTTCCCTTCTTCGGCGCGCGGCCAGATTCCCATCGCTCTTTTCGCGCAAATCTCGGTGAGTTGTGCAGGAAGTGACTGCGCGATTTGGCTTAACGCGCGAGCTTGTTGACTTGCCTGAACCTCGATTTGTCTCGGCTCCGGCAAAAGGCTTGGCCCCTCCGTCGGCGCCAACCCGCTCATCGCCGCGGGATCAGTTTCCGAGATGAGATGCAGCTCATCCCGCCTGTGCCACCTTGTGATTTTCAATCCAAAACGCACGGACAAATCCAAGACAGAAGAAATGAGATCAGGTTTTCTATTCGAGAGAAGACGGAGCTAGACTGCTAACTCAAACGAGCGTGGTACTGTATTGCTTGCGATTTCTTTAGTCTCCTGGAAAAAACAAAGTATTCACCTGGCGAGCGGCCCGCTAATTCCCCTACGCGAAGGTTCGCCGTTTCGAGGTCTTCCACGGCTTCCATCCAAACCGGGGTACCGAGAAGGTCCTTCCTGAAAGCCCCTTCACCGTTTCGTGTGCCGGTGCCGAGCGGCAACGCAGCGCGGGCACAGGAGATCTACACGTCCGCACACAAATCTCTTTCTCCTCGCCAAAATATCTTCGGGCCACACGCAGATAATTTTCTTGGGGTATCGCTCTGTCCAAGAAAATTTAGAGAATCGCGTTACCGTGGCCTCAAAACTCTCTCTATCGGTGTCCAATTCCCGCTCGCGTAATCGGCCGCGCATTGGGCCCGAACCTTGTTTGAGGCGACCTTTTTCTCAAAAGTAAAGAGGAAACCCAAATCCGGATTACGGTGTTTGCCTTAATGTGCCATCGGGAATTTTTGTGTCGCAAGGCGAGCAAAAACCCTATTGTACGCGACTGACCCCCAGCCTAACGTTTCGATGTCAAAACAGAATGTCTGTTTGACATCCGACCCGCTCACGGATTTCCAAGACCACAGGAAACCGCACCCGAATCGCCTGAAAGAGCCATCAAGCTTCAGGTGTTGACCGTCATCTGCCCGACCGATGGCCGCCTCCTACGGTGGCGCGCGAGTCGGCCTTGAAACTCAAATTGGAGGAGAGGAGAAGTGCAAATGAACACAAGGAAAAATCCGACGATTGCCATCTGTCTGACAGCAGTTTTGGGTCTCAGCCCTGTCGCCAGCTTTGCCCAGGCTACGACCACGTTCAGTGGCGAAGCCGTGGCTCTGAAGGCTAATGCCCTGGGGATTTCGCTCGCACTGTCAGATACTGGAGCCCTTCCGTCTAGCGGCGGGAATCTGAGTACGTCTCTAGCAAGCGTCAATGTTTTGGGCTTGGTCTCGGCTGACGCGTTGAAGAGTACCAGCTCTGGCAGTGGGACTAGCAGTCAGTCGCAATCGTCAGTCGCGAACCTGAGCCTGTTGGGCGGTCTGGTTGCCGCCGATGTCGTGAAGTCGAACTCGAGCGCTACCTGCAGCGGTAGCCAGGCCTCCGTCAGCGGGAACGCCGAGCTCGTCGGCTTGGTCGCCGCGGGCCAACCCGTCGTCGTATCCAACCCGAACCTCGCCATCTCGTTGCCAGGCGGCATTAGCCTCATCGTCAACGAGCAAACGAGTTCGTCGGGTGGAAACACCGGATCGATAACCGTCAACGCACTGCACGTCAAAGGACCAAGTATCGACATCGTGGTCGCTTCCACCCAGTCCGGTATCACTTGCTCGTAACAATTCCAAGCGCGGGGCCCGGTCTCAAGACCGCGCCCCACGCCTGACAGCTCCACTTTTTCCGTCGCCATCAAGGAGTGACATCATGAAGGTAAATCGTCGCGACTTGTTGAAAAACGCCGCATTCGTTTCGGGAGCTGCGTTGCTTGGCGCATCGTGGCCCTCGAGCAAGAAATTGTTTGCGCAAGATCTTCTTCTGGATTTACCCAATCTACCCATCCCCGCGAATTCTGGTATCGAACACATCGTCGTGGTGACGATGGAAAACCGGAGTTTCGATCATTTTCTCGGATGGCTGCCCAATGCGGATGGCAAGCAAGCCGGCTTGACGTATACGGACCGCGCCGGCGTGGGCTACCCGACTCATTCGCTCTCCGGCGACCACACGGGCTGTCCCCATCCGGATCCAGACCATTCCTATGGCGGCGCTCGCGTCGAGTATGACAATGGATTGATGGACGGCTTTCTCCGCGCTAGTAGCAACGACGTCTTTTCCATCGGCTACTACGGCGAACGCGATATCCCGTTCTACGCCGCATTGGCCCGCAACTACACCGCTTGCGACCGTTACTTCGCCGCGATGCTTGGGCCAACATTTCCCAACCGGCTGTTTCTCCATGCCGCCCAAACGGACCGCCTCGACGATAGCACCAGCTTCACTTCGCTGCCGACGATTTGGGACCGCCTGGCCAGCGCTGGTGTGAGTGCTCGCTATTACTTCTCGAACGTTCCGTTCCTCGCGCTTTGGGGCGTGAAATATCTAGGCATCTCGCGTCTCTACGAAGAGTTTCTCCTCGCCGCCAGCGCTGGAACATTGCCAGCGGTCTCTTTCATTGACCCGAGGTACACCATCCTGGATGACGGTACGGGCAACGACGATCATCCTCACGCCGATATCCGCGAAGGAGATCTCTTCCTCTACAAAACTTTCCAGGCTGTGGCCAGAGGACCGAAATGGGCCAACACCGTGTTCATCGTAAATTTTGACGAATGGGGCGGCTTTTTTGAGCACGTCGCCCCGCCGCGCGCCACGGCCGCTAACAATGTCGATACTGACCTCGTGGACGGCAAAACGCTGCTTGGACTGCGCGTGCCTACGGTCGTTGCATCCCCGTTCAGCCGGGGGAATCCGGCGGATTCAAGAGTCAGCGCGCTGGTGTTCGATCACACTTCCGTTTTGAAGCTGATTGAGTGGCGTTGGGGACTTGCACCTCTCACTCCGCGCGACGCCAGCACCGACGTGAATAACCTTGCCTACGCTCTGAATTTCAGCCAGCCCGACGCCACTGTACCAAGCCTGCCGGTGCCCCAGGCGCCTCTCATTGCGGCGCCATGCCTTCAGACCTTAGGCAGCGGAATCCTGAGCAGCGGCGGGACTGCCTCACCGACCGCCAATTGGGAAGAACTTGGCAAGCAAGCGGCAACGCGTGGATTCCCCGTTCCGAGTGCGCTCTGAGGCACGGGTGCGGGTGGGACACTTTTGATGGTCCGTGGCGCGGACGATAGGCAACATCGCAGCGACTTTTAGCGGGGATCTGGGTTTGCTTTTCTCCAGTCGGGATTTATCACCCTGCTTCAATTTCTCTGCGCCTCGGCCACAGGTTCGGCATCACGTCTGATCCAAGGCGCACCTGCCAGAAAACGTAAAATCAAAAACGTGGGTCCGATTAGGGTCCGGTAAGTGGTGGCAAAGAGTTCCTTAGAAGATCAATGACGGGCTGTCAGCGCCGTTAAGTATCACTAGGTTACGACAAACTGCCACCTGTCACGGCAGAGGTCGCGAGTTCGAGTCTCGTCGTCCCCGCCATCTTTCTAAGCACTTACAACAAACCCAGAAAAAAATCTGGGTCCATTCATGCCGGCTGGTTTGTTGCCGGTGAACAAATCAACTCTGATTCAGTAGTTGGTGCTGGAGGGCGCGCTCTGGGATTTGTTCGAGGGAATGCGCGGCGGGCGAAGTGCTTCGAACGCTTATTGGACCCAAATCGCATCCACCAATTTTCCTTGCGCCAGGCGCTTCCGCTCCGGTGTTGCCTGAAGATACTTGTTCGTCACATGGAGACTGCTGTGACGCAAGTAGTCGCGGATCGTGAGTTGATTGTTCTCCTATCTCTGCCAGCATTGTCCCAACCGTGTGCCGAAAGGTGTGCCAGCCCACGCCGATGATGCCAACCTTTGCAAACGCGGTTGGATCTTCTTTTTGAGAACGGCGGCAGAAGTACTATCGCCCGTGCCCTCCGATACAAGTCATAATGTGGGACACGCTTTCCAGTCGGGCTGGCTCTATCTTGGCTTAGGAGGAGCCGCGGCCGCCGCCGGGTTGGCTCTCGGGGGCGGAAGGCAGTCGGTTAGTCCATCCGGGCCATGAGGGATGGCAGCGAGGTCCGACCTGCCAGAAAAACGGACTGTCACGGTCCGGTGACATGGCTCTTGGCAGTCGGGGACCAAGAATAACAGCATTCTGCCAATTTTCTACTTGCACGCTCGACAAGTGAATCCCGCTAGCCTCTGCACAGGTCAATGTCATTTCCTAGGCGCTCCCGAATTGGAAAGCCGGAAAACGATATCAATGTCTTCTTCAGTTTCAACCGATTGGCCAGCCAGCAACGTTTCCGAAAAGCGCCATTGCCGAACGGCGTTCATGGCCGCCGCCACGAGAACGGGGGAGCCATTGACAGACTGCAAGCTCTGCACAGCCCCGTGACGGTCAATAATAGCGTGCAACTTGACGGCACCTTGGATGCCTTGCTGTTTTGCGTCTTCGGGATAAACAGGCTCGACGCGGGAGACCAAGTGGCCGAGTTGGAGGCTCATTCCCTTGGGTTGTTTTTTTGGATTTCCATCCGGTATCCGAAGGGAAGGATAGGGATCTGCAAGGATTGCCACCGCGGCGGTCATGTTCGCCGGCGTCGCCGGCTGGTTTGCCGCAGGCGCCGAAGAGGCCTTACTCTCGGGTTCAGGGGCCCGGACTTCGTGTGAAGCAAGCGGCCACGGATTCGCAGGTCGCTCGATTTTGGCTTCCATCTGCGGAACTGCGGGGGGCGGGCTCGAGGGAGTCTGCTGCGGGGTTTTCTTGACGGGAGGAATATTGACATTGGTCGCGACCCGAGGCAGCGTTTTCGCCGGCTGGTTGCGCGTGAGCACACTTTCCGCGTGATGGCTCGGAGTTTTGACAGCGATCGCGGGTAAAGGTTTTTTCGCAGCATTTGCCGGCCGGGGGGAATGTTTCGGCGGGGGACCTATAATCCTTTCGACTTCTTCAACAGACAGAGGTTCAACAACTGGAGCTTGTGGTTGCGTTTTGTTGGCCGACGGATTAGCAGCCTTCGGAGTTGTGGTTACGGGGGGAGGTGTTACCCGTTTCATCGCTTCACTTAATACCGGCGTTTTCTGCGCCGTGTCAGCGATCATTATTGCACTCTGCGCATCATGTTGAATCGTTACCCACTTGACGAGCGTCAGAACGATGAATCCGGCCAGAAAACCTAAAACAAGAAGCGTGTCCCCCCTCCTGCGCAGCACTCCAAGACTCCCCTGATCAACTGCTAATCTCCATCTGCGTCGAAGAGGCTTTCTGTTTGGCAGCATTCCGGCTCGCGCGTAAGTTCTCGGCGCCGTGATCGGTGGGTCGGCGGTACTTGGAGTAAGGGCGGCGGGAGAAGAGAAGATCGAAGCCTCGCCATGTTGATCAGTGACCTCACAGGAAGTCGAAGCTCCGGGGTTCGTGCTTCCCGGCCGGGGAGCGTTCGGAGTTTCCCGTCGTGCGTTTTGTTGCTCGCAATCCCCCCCTATTTGTCTCTGAAGATTACTCGGACAGGCCTGTGGGGAACCTGCGGCGTCATCTTGCCTACACTCCTGAGCCAATTTTGCAACGCGCAGTCGAATTTCTTCGAACACTCGCTGATAGGTGTCGGGATTCTCGCCATAGGGATCGTCGATGTCCCAATCATCGACCTTGCAGTATTCACCAAATGTGAGTTCCCGCGGGCGGCCGCTTATGTTGATGACGATATCTACCTGTTCCCAAACTCTGTGCGAGATACTCTTGGACTCCAGGCCGTCCACCCAATATCCGTTTCTCCTCAGCGTTTGCTCGGTCATCTCTGTTACAAAGCCAATCGGCGCCAAACCCGCGCTAAACGCGTCGATTGTATCGGAAGCATCCACGCGTGCGATCGCCTCCGCCATCGGGCTGCGACAAGCATTCCCTATGCAAATGAACAAGACCCTTTTGCGGCGGTATCTGCTCATCAGAGTTTCCCCTCAAACAATTGATTCCTAGCGGCTGAGGCCTCGCGCCTTAAAGCGCGTTCGGCATGCCCTTGAACTGCTTTTGCCCACTGCAAGAATCACCTTAAAAGTGTAGGTCTGCGCTACAGAGTGCTTCAATCAGGTCAAGACCTGCAAAATCTGGGGGCCAGTTTAGCTAAGGGCAAGCAACGCGCGCTTTCGGCGTCAGGTATTACCGTGCAAATCTATCGGAGTGTTGAATAATTGCATCGAGATAGGGGAAGGCCTCGCGGCTTTGGGATGACAGTCGGTGGGGGAGTGGGGGCACGTTTGCGGCTAGAAGTCGGGGCAAAACCTCGGCAGTTCTTGCGGTGCAGGTCCTTCATTTGCTTGATTTTCTGTGCTAAGGCGACATAATGATGGCACCCGCGCATCCAGAGCGCTATGCGATGATCTGTCCACAGTGTAGCCATACCAATCCGGCAGAGTCCGTGCTGTGCGAATCGTGTGCTACTCCCCTTCCACCGGATGACCAGACCATCCAACCTGGGTCAACCGGTTGGTCTGTCCCGGTTGGAGATGTCGTCGTCAGCCCCGCAGCCGCGAAAGAGTTCTCCCCGGGTACCCTCCTGGGTGATCGCTACGAAATCCTTCAATTGCTCGGTCAAGGCGGTATGGGGGCCGTTTACAAGGCGCGAGACGTCGAACTGGAGCATCTGGTTGCGCTGAAGCTGATTCGTCCCGACCTCGCCAGTCACCCGGAAATGCTTCGACGCTTCAAACAGGAACTCATCCTGGCACGAGAAGTTACCCACCCCAACGTCATTCGTATTTTCGATCTGGGACAAGCGAGCGGGCTCCGATACATCACCATGGAATACGTCGAGGGGCGAGATTTGCGGGCCCTTTTGCATGAGAAAGGGAAATTGACTGCGGAAGTGGCCGTTCTCATATTCCAGCAGATTGCGGCGGCGCTGGAAGCAGCGCACCAGGCGGGAGTTGTGCATCGGGACCTGAAACCCCAGAACATCATGGTGGACAAGGGAGAGCACGTCTACGTGATGGATTTCGGTGTGGCGCGATCGCTGGAAACCCCCGGTATGACGCAGACCGGGGCTCTGATGGGCACACCCGAGTACATGTCGCCGGAGCAGGCCAAGGGCCTGAAAGTGGACGCCCGCTCGGATCTGTTTTCGATGGGAATCATTTTTTACGAAATGCTGAGCGGCGTCTTGCCTTTTAAAGCCGAGACGACGATGGCCACGATGTTCAAACGCACGCGAGAACGCGCGATACCACTGACTCAGACGGTGAGCGGCGTTCCGTTGTTTTTGAGTGATATCGTTTCAAAATGCCTGGAGATCGATGTCCAGAAACGTTATCAGTCATCGCGGGCAATTGTGGAGGATGTGCAGAAGTGGAAGAGCGGCGCAGTTCGTGGCGCCATGAATCCCGTCGCGCGCTGGCTGAAATATGCCCCGCGGCGACAAAAATGGCTGGCTGCGGGAATTACGGCGTGTCTGGTGATAGCCGGGGCCTACCCTTTTCGCGAGAACTTGCCGTTGCGGATTTCGGCGAAGCCCGCAGCGGCGGTCCAGCCTATTTCTCTGGCTATCTTGCCTTTCCACAACCGTTCGACCGATTTATCGATCGATTGGCTGGGGCCAAGCCTGGCGGAAATGCTGAGCACTGGGGTGGGACAGTCCAACGGCCTACGGACTGTTTCCTCGGATCGCCTCCATCAAATCCTGAAAGATCTGCGCGTCCCCGCGAATGCGGATTTCGATCCTGAAACGTTGAGGCACCTGGCGGAGTTTTCAAGCGCAGACATTCTCGTGTGAGGTCAATACGCAAAGTTCGGCGAGCAGATCCGCATCGACGTCACCTTGGAGGATCTGAAGCACAATCGCCGCGTGCCGCTGAAGTCCGAAGCACCAAACGAAAAACAACTGCTGCAATCGGTGGCGCAGCTTGCCCAAGCGATCCAGCAGAATCTAGCCCTCCCTACGGACGTCCTCAAGGAGCTGCGCTCGAAGACTTTCCGTCCATCTTCGGAATCGGTGGAGGCTCTGCGTAACTACCACGAAGGGATGGAGCTAGAGCGCCAGGGAAATCATCTGGAAGCGGCCAAACGTTTTGAGGCTTCCGTTCAGGCGGACCCCGGGTTCGCACTGGCTTATTCCAGACTGGGGCAAACGTATAGCAATCTCAGAAATGACGATAAGGCGGAACAATTTTCCAGGAAAGCCGTTGATTTGAGCGATAAGCTTCCGCCGCAGGAACGATATCTGATTCAGGCGAATTATGCCCAGGTCTCGAACGATAACCGCAAAGCGATAGAGTCTTACGAGAATCTGGAGAAGGTTTCCCCGGATGATATGGATGTTCATTTTCACTTGGGTGGACTCTACGAATCCACGGGCGCATACGATAAAGCGCGAGCGGAACTTGCGAAGGTATTGGCGATCGATCCAAATCAGGTGGACGCTTTGCTGGCCACGGGCCGGGTGGAAATTAGAAGCAAAAACCCAAAGGGCTCGCTGGATTACTTGAACCGCGGGCTCAGCCTGGCCGTCCAACTCGATAACCCCGACGGAAAAGCCACGATCTTGAATGCGATTGGGGCTGCTTATGAACAGCTCAATAAGCCGGAAGAAGCACTGCGAAACTATGGGGAGTCCTTGGCTATCTAGCAGGGTCTGGGACAAAAGCCAGGAATCGCGCTGACCTTGGGCAATATCGCCCGGGTTCAGTCCAGCCTTGGTAAGCCAGAGGAAGCCTACAAGAGTTACCAGGGCGCTGTGACGTTGCAGCGCGAAATAGGCGACAAGAAGGGGCTCGGTGTCACGCTGATCAGCCTTGGCGGGTTTTACAAAGCCCGCGAGCAATACGACGAGGCACTGAGAGTTTACAAGGAATCGCTGCAGATCCAGCGCGATGTCGGCAACGAGAATAATCAGGCACTCTGCCTGAACAATATCGGGAATGTCTATCTCGCGAAAGGACAGTCTAGCGATGCGCTTACTTATTATGAGAGGGCGCTCGAGCTCCGGAAGAAGGCCAATATTCCCAGTCAAGTCGGAGAAACACTTCACAATCTCGCAGAAGCATCCTTGAAGGCCGGCGACTATGGCCAAAGTTTGGACTATCACCTCAAGGCCCTCGAACTCTTTCGCAGCTCCAGTGACAAGCGCGGCGCTGCCATCCAGTCTTACAGTATGGGCACCATATTTGAGTATCAGGGACGGTACGGCGCGGCGCTCAAGTCCAAAGAAGACGCTCTCAAGACTTTCCGGGAATTGCAGGACCGCGGTTTCTGGATGGCAGAAATTCTGAGCGGATACGGAAACTCACTCAGTCAGGTGGGACGCTACGATGAAGTGCAGCAGAATTTGGCCGAAGCCATTATCAGCCCTCTATAATCGATGTTCTTGACAGGCACACCGTTCGGGCCGCCAGCATTTCCCGTGAAATCGTATTGATCCTTGTTCCCATTGCAGTATGTGACGGCTACAGTGTCCGCAGGGAACTCGTTCGGATCAAACGGGTCGATCGTATGGTTAATGGTCACGGTCAAAGTAAAGGTCGTTAGCACCGTGACGAATCGAACGATGAGAACGCCGTCGCCGGCGCTGGAAAAATCGTATGTGCCTGTGGTGGTGCCGGGACTAAACGTGTTCGTTATGCTGCACGGCGGCTGCTCCACGCCGCCACAGGTGGTTTGTGCCCAACACTGGGTACCAAACAGCGAAATCGAGAGGGCGAGAAGCGCGAGTATACGTTTACACATGGCTGGATCTCCTGATGTGTTTCTTATTGGCGAGTCTCGACGGGGGCGGCGAAACTACGACTCGGAGTGTACAGATAATATCCATCCTTCAGAACCTGTCAATACTCAATTTGGGTAATAGTAGTACTTTTCGGGATGTTGCCGGGAATGGAGACAGGTGAAGTGCCGGAAGATTTACGCTTCACTGTGCGCGTTGGCAGGCGAAAGGAGGTGAAACGCAGCAGTGTACAGCGTCAAAAACCGATTTAGAGCTTGAAGATGCGCTCCATCAGCATCCACTTTTCTCCCGGCCGTGCCTGCGGCAATGGCTGCTGAAACTTCCACATGAGTGCTTCCCAATCTTGCACCTTCGGATTGCTCCGGTCGGCCAACGCCTTCTCTTCAAACGAAAAGCGGTCGCTCACTTCCATAATCATGAACAAACGCGTACCGAGCAGATAGATTTCCATATCTTCAATGCCTGCATCCCGGATGCTCTTCGTAATCTCCGGCCAGACGTTTTGATGGTGGCGCTTGTACTCTTGGATGAGTTGCGGAGAGTCCTTCAGATCGAGCGCGAGGCAGTATCGCTTGCTCATGAATTTCCTCTCTTTCGCTTGCAGGAGCCTAGCCGGTGACAATCTTTGTGTTCTGCTGATGTGAGCCCCAAAATGAATAGAACGCGATAACGAGATACGCGAGGAGTGGCACTGAATACGCAATCGCGAGGCTATGGGTTTTCACGGAAATGAATCCCATCAGCGGCGTCAGAACGGCGCCCCCGACAATGGCCATCACCAGAAGCGATCCACCGAGCTTGGTGTTTGGCCCGAGGCCCTTCAGTCCCAGCGCAAAGATGGTCGGAAACATCAGGGACATGAAAAAACTGGTTAGAAAAACACACCATAGGCCCATCCAGCCGGGGAAAAATACGGCAACTCCAACCAGCACGATATTCGTGACGCTGTACGCGCCCATGAGCTTGCTGGGGCTGACAAAGCGCATCAGCCAGGCGGAGGCGAAGCGTCCTACGCCAAAGGCCGCCAGAGTGCCGGTCAGAAAATAACCGGCAACCTTCTCGGATTGGTGGGCATACTCCTGAACATAGGAAATGAAGTAGCTCCAGGTTCCCACCTGCGCGCCGACGTAGAAAAACTGGGTGACAACCGCGAGCAGGAAATGCGGGTAACGGAAAAGGTCGCCAAAATGTCCACGGTCACCGAATTCATTTTCGTGCTCACTTTGAATGGAGGGAAATTTTGTCCGTAAGATAAGCACCGCCCAGATGAGCGCAATCGCGCCGATGACCAAATAGGGTTTCACCACACGGAGCGTTTCGGAACGAAGATAGGCTTCGTAAGTATGATGCGCTTGTCGAACTGCGATTTCCTGCGGCGTTAGCTCCACGCCCGAAAAAATGAATATGGTGCCAACCAACGCTCCAGTGATCGCGCCAATCGGATTGAAAGCCTGGGAGAAGTTCAACCGGCGTTCCGAGCTGTCTGGATCGCCTAACTGGGCGATGAAGGGATTCGAAGCAGTCTCTAGAAATGAAAGTCCGCTGGCGATTACGAACAGGGCGAAGAGAAAGAATCCGTAGCTCCCCGCAAGCGCGGCAGGCCAGAACAAGAAAGCGCCAGCGCCAAAAAGAACCAGGCCAGTCACAAAGCCCGACTTGTATCCCATTCGGCGCATGAGGAGCGCGGCAGGCATGGCCAGCAGAAAATATCCCATGTAAAAAGCCGATTGCACCAATCCGGCCTGGAACCGCGAGATGGCGAACGACTTCATGAAATGGCGGATCAGGACGTCATTGAGATTGTTCGGAATGCCCCATAGAAAGAATAAGACGGTGACAAGAATAAAGGGAACGAGCTGTCCCCCTGGGAATAAATGGGAGCCCGTCCGGGCGTCAGGCTGTGAGGAATCCTTGGGCTGTTTCATTTTATTCTGTGGTTCCCGCGTTTTCCCCTGGCGTGCCGCCGCCTGCCAATAATTCTCCGGACTGAATCGCGTACTGTAATCTATGCTCCGGCTGTGTGCAACGCCGGGGCTAGCCGTCCGCTTGTACCAGAATTAACCGGAAAAAGCCCCGGCTCGGCGACGTGGATTGGTCTAGAATGCAGGGCGGTTCAGGAGGAATGTCCATGAAGCGTGCGGCTGTTTATTCTCTGCTTGTATCTTCCGTCGCTGTTTGTACCGTACACGCGCAGTCCAAGCTCTCCATGAAGTGGGAAGAGCTGACCGCCGCCGACTTTCGCGACGCCATCCAGCAATCCAAAGGCACGTGCCTGTTGCCGTTCGGCATTCTTGAAAAACACGGGCCACATCTGCCCCTGGGCACGGATCTTCTGAACGTGCGCCATGCCTCCTTGCAGGCGGCGCAACAGGAATTTGCCGTCGTCTTTCCGCAGTATTACTTCGGCCAAATTTTCGAAGCCAAGCACGAGCCCGGAACTGTCGCTTACAGCATGGATCTACAATTAAGGCTTCTCCAGGAAACCACCGATGAAATGGCGCGCAATGGCTGCAAGAAAATCGTCATCGTCAATGGCCATGGCGGAAACGAGCATCTGCTTCCCTTTTTCGCCCAAGCGCAGCTCGATCGGCCGCACGACTATGTCGTCTACGTTCTCGACGGCGAGCGCAGCCGCCCCGACGGTCCGCCCAAAAAATCAACCGGCATCGATTACCACGCCGGTGAAAATGAAACCTCGAACACCATGGTCTCGCGCCCCGATCTGGTTCATATCGAGCGCGCAGCTACCGAATCTGGCATCGACCAGAAGCGCGTGCACTTGCCCGAAGACGTCTACACTGGCATCTGGTGGTACGCCCGCTTTCCGAACCATTACTCAGGAGACGGTTCCGTGGCCAGGAGCGAGCTCGGCGAGTGGAACATGAACAATTGGATCGCCGCTACCGTCGAAGCCATTCGCGCCGCCAAGGCCGACGACCAGAGCCTCAAGCTCCAGAACGAATTCTACGAAAAGAGCAAACATCCGCTCGACGCGCGGCCCTGATACGTGCGTTTTTGCACACAATCAGACGGCGCGCAGACTGCCTTACGCAGAGAATTTGATCGGCTAAATAGAAAATCTAGGAACGGCTAGCGGGCCTTCGTCACTTGCTCCACCCAGCGGCGCAACACTTCCATGTGTCGCGATTCCAGATCGATGAATTCAACACCCATGCCGATGCGCGGTTTCACGATGCGCACCACGCCCAGCGCTTCCACCTTCTGGTCCTTACGTGTCATCGTGATTCGAACGCGCGCGTTCGAAGGAAACGGCTTGCTTGTGCAGATGAACGCCCCGCCCATGGAAATGTCGGACGTAACACCCGTAGCCTTCGCGCCGCTTTCGAGGTCCAGAAGCTCCGCATCGGCGGCAAACGGATAGCGAATGCTGTACCGGCGATCGCGGACGGAGAGCCCCCGCGCTTCGCCTTTCGTTGTCTTGTCGTCCATGGAGATGACGTTGCTCACAGTCGTTTACGCCGGGCCGCAAACGGCTCTTGATTTGCCGGGGTGCCTAGGCACATATCAGTTTGCCTCAAAAGCCGCCTACCGGAAGCATTTCAAGCCACCTAGCATGTCAAAAAGACAACACCAATCCCTCGCAGGCGGCACGTCCGCGTTTCGCCTGCGCGTTATTACTTGGAACGACAAACCACGTTTCGCCAGCCTCTCTGCTCTCTCATGCCGTGTTAGCCTGATTCTAGGACTCTCATTTATCGCGCTATGACCTCATTATCTGACGGCCTTCGCCAGAGTGACCGCGTACGATTCCGCATGCCCGTTGAGGCGTCGTGGGTCTCCAGCGCCGGCGCCACCGTCACGCAGAACGCTGAAACCCTGCTCGTCAGCCGCAATGGCGGTGTCCTCCGCCTGACCGAGAAACTTTCCATGGGGCAGGAACTTCACCTCCGCCGCAGCCTCGATGGCGACCAGTGGAAAAACACTCGCGCCCGCGTCGTTGCCGAAATCGACCAGGACCCGCCGAATCATTTCATCTACGCCGTTCACATTCTTGATCCCCGCGCTGACTTCTGGGACATCGAGTTCCCTGCCCCTCACAAGGCTGAAGAAGCTCTCGCGCGCCTCCTCATGGAATGCAGCTTTTGCCAGCGCCGCGAAGTCGTCTATCTCAACGAGCTTCAGTTGAAGTCTTTTGAAGTCCGCAAATGCATCGCGCGCGTCTGCAAACTTTGCGACTCGCCTTCCATCTGGATCGAATCGCAATCCGAAATCCGCGACCCGGGAAACGGCGTGCCCACTCCCCCCGTCGATGAACGCGTCATTCCCCGCCGCAACCGCACGCGCATCAAAGCCCGCGTCCTCGCCTCCATCCGCCATCGCGGCTTTCAGGAAGAAATCGCCGTGTGCGAAGATCTCTCCAAAGGCGGCCTCAGCTTCCGTAGCCGTAATCAATATCCAGAAGGCACGCGCCTCGAAGTCGCCGTTCCCTTCACTCCCGGCACCGGCGCCATCTTCGTTCCCATCCGCATCGTCTTCTCCCAAGCCATCCCCACTGCCGGCCTCTACCGCCACGGCGCCGCCTACATCAAGCCTCCCCTCGACGTCTAAGACTGTGCCTCCTTTCCCTTGGAGGGGCTTGCCCCGCCGCCCGGCATTTCGACCTCGACAGCGAATCCCGCGACGAATTTCGGTTTCCTGTCCTTGGTGTTGGATGGCGTGGCTTTTTCTCCGCTCTATGATGTAGTTCTAGAGAAGAACTCTGAGCCTATCGGAATCTGTCCGGAAATAGACGCAATACAGTACGAACCCTACGGGAGTATGCGACGGCGTTACCGGACACGGGTCGCGGAACACCAGCCTGACCCAACAATGTCGCAGGCTCTGTGGAGGTTGTGGCTTACTTCAATCCAACGCCGGGATGGCGTTGCGTTCCTGCCGCCGCCGATGCAAATAGTGCATCGCAATGTTCAAATAAATGTTCCCGCACGGCGTTTCAATGCAAATCACCAGAGCTTCCGTGTCCGCGCTGCCCGCCAAACCCGTTTCGTCCATGTGAACTTCCGGGGGAAACACTTTGAAGTGAAATCCCTGATCGTTCAGCAGCGTCACCGAATTTCCGATGACCATGTTGGCCATCTCGCAAACGGTTTCTTTCACCACTTGCTCGCTGGCTTCAATTTCCGAGCCCGCAAGCTGGCTCGCCACCTTCATCGCCACTTCCGGCGACAAATCGAGAATCACTCGTCCCTCAATGTCGCCTTTGATCGCGATCAGCGCCGCAACACCCTTGCGGCGATACGCGTCTTCGTCCATTTCCAGGTCCACAATTTTCGTCGGTCCCTGCAGCGACTCCGCGAAAACCGCATCCGCGGCGTTGATGAACGGCTGAATCAATTCCATTCTCATGACCGGTGTTCTCCTGCGAGCGCCACCGGGGCGCCGACGGCGTTGGGATCGTCGCTCAGCACGTACCGGAGAATTTCGTACAACACTTCCGGCTTCACCGGCTTCTGTACGAAATGCTTCGCGCCCTTCTGCAGCGCCGCCAGGATATTCTCCTGGTATCCGACGGACGAGACCATGACGATGCGCGCGTTGGCGTGCTGCCGCACGATCCGCTCCACCGCCTCGATCCCTTCCATCTGCGGCATGGTGATGTCCATGAGCACGATGTCCGGACTAATCCGGTTGAATTCCGCGATGGCGGTCAAGCCATCTCCGGCTTCGCCGGCCACTTCGCCGCCGAACATCTCGATCATTTTGATGAGATTCTTGCGCGCGAAGACGGAATCGTCCACCACCAGGTAGCGAACCGGCTGATTGTCTTTCCGAAGCAG
>Ga0137382_10000405_pt1 | contig 17747 bp, 18 predicted proteins | sample SagtaG_15_FD_104816 | JGI IMG/M metagenome (GOLD analysis project Ga0137382, IMG submission 104816) | Vadose zone soil microbial communities from Sagehorn Ranch, Mendocino, California, USA - Sage2_R_20_16 metaG | ecosystem: Environmental > Terrestrial > Soil > Vadose zone | place: USA... | reverse complement strand
GAATCTCGGCGAGCGATTGGATCCTCGGTGGCGTCGAGCTAGACGAAGCGGTCGAGATTGCGCGGCTACTGAAGGCGCACGGCGCCGATCTGATCCATCCGGTGATGGGCCAAACGGTGTGGGAAAGTCGGGCCGATTACCGCCGTTTGTTCGGCGTGCCGGCGAGTGATCGAATCCGGAATGAGGCTGGGATTCCGACGCTCGCAAGCGGCTACGTTTCGACCACCGACGACGTGAACACGATTCTCGCCGCCGGCCGCGCCGACCTCTGCATGTTGGATCTGTAGAGGTGCCTATCATGCGGGGCATGATTGGCGACGCGCCGAATTTCGCCAGAGATCTACCAAAGGCCGAGCTTCATCTGCACATCGAGGGCACCCTCGAGCCGGAGCTGATGTTCGAGCTGGCACGCCGAAACGCTGTTCCGCTGCCCTATGCCTCGGTCGAGGACGTGCGCAACGCTTATGTTTTCAGCGACCTGCAATCCTTCCTCGACATCTATTACGCGGGCTGCGGCGTACTTCTCAAGGAACAAGACTTCTACGACCTGACCTGGGCCTATCTGATTCGGGCCACTGGCCAGGGCGTGCGCCACGCCGAGATCTTCTTCGATCCCCAAACGCACACGGATCGCGGCGTCCCGTTCGAGACGGTGATCGCCGGCATCCACCGGGCGCTCGACGACGGACGCGATCGGCTTGGCATCAGCGGCGGGCTGATCCTGTGCTTTCTCCGCCACCTCAGCGCGGATGCGGCGATGCAAACGCTGACAGACGCGCTGCCGTACCGCGAATGGATCGTCGGCGTTGGCCTCGACTCCTCTGAGGTAGGCCATCCTCCGTCGAAGTTCCGCGCTGTCTACGATCGCGGTCGCGAGGCCGGATTACTTCCTGTGGCCCATGCCGGGGAGGAGGGACCGCCCGCCTACATCTGGGAAGCGCTCGACGTGCTCCAGGCGCGCCGCATCGATCACGGCGTGCGCTGCGCCGAGGACGAGCAACTGGTTGACAGGCTGGTCGAGGAACAGATTCCGCTCACCGTCTGCCCGCTGTCGAACGTCAAGTTGCAGGTCTTTCCGACGCTTCAGCAGCACAACCTCAAACAGCTGTTGCAGCGAGGGCTCATGGTCACGGTGAACTCCGATGATCCCGCCTACTTCGGCGGGTATGTGGGTGACACCTTCCAGGCGGCCGCCACCGCCCTCCAGTTGAGCCGCGCGGACCTCGTCACGCTGGCGCGGAATTCGTTCAAGGCGTCGTTTCTGCCGGACGATAAGAAACAGGCTCACCTCGACGCGTTGCGCCGCTTTGTCGATCAGCCTTCGCTGAAGACGATCTCCTGAGCCCCGTCGTACAGGACCCGTCGGCCAAGCTCGGTGAGCAGCTCGCGGCCCTCCTCGATGGTGGCGAAGTGGTTCCCGGCCAGCTGCCCTGCCTTGCTGGCGAAACATGTTGACCCGTACGGGAACAGGATTTCGGTCTCGCTGATGCCGCCGGGATAGAGGAGCAACTGTCCCGCCCCGGGATAGCTCGTGTGGTTCTCGTAGTCGAGCCCGGTGTCCAGGTCGCCGAGCGGAACCCAGGCGGATTCGCCGCTCCAGCGAGCCTGGACTAGACGCGCACGGAGCGGCAGCAGCCGGCGAACCGCGGCGCAGGTCTCAGGCGCCGCCTCCACCTCCCAGCGGGCCGTGAATCGGAGCGAGCCGACGACGATCTCAAGCATCTCGGGTTAGGGTAAGGCCAATCATCCCGTGGGCAGGTTTGGGATCGCTGAAGACCTTCACGGTGGGATCGGATTCTGACACCTTCGACGTATCCCACAAGCGATTCTGGGCATCGAAGCTGACCTCCGCCATCCCGTCGAAGCGGGCCAGCAGCCGGATGCCCATCTCGTGAACCAGGTGCTGGATGGACATGCTGACGAATTCGTCGAAGGTCGCGATTATGGCGTCGCGCACGGCCGCCGAATCGATGCGCGCCGCGCTATCGTCGACGCCATCCTCCATGCGCCGGTAACGCCAGTGCACGTCGAGATAGATGAAGAGCGGGCGGTCCGAGACCTCGGGTAGGGTCGTGTAGGCGTCGCGGGCGAAGTCTTTGAAGGCGCTGCCCGTCAGCTTGACGAGGCGCAGGTTGCGGCGGCCGCAACGCAAGTCGCGAAGCCCGCCTTGGCCGATCTCCAGCTCAACGGTGCCGTAGTCGTCGTCGAGCGGGCTCAACAGTTTGGGGCTGTGCGCCGCAAAGGGGATCTCCCGCAGCAGGAGCCGCATCCACTGCATCTGGGGATAGGTCCCAAGGAAACGGCGACCGAGGAAGGCGGCAAAACCTTCGTGGCTGGCGCCCGGGTATTCCAGCGCTGCGGCATAGACGAAGTTCTTCATCGTATCGGTGGCCACCACGTCGCGGTTGTCGCCCTCGGTGTAGGCGGGCATGAAGTTGTCGCCGAAGACATCGACGCTCACCCGACCGCCGAGCAAGCCGCGGGTCGGATTCGTCCGGTAGAAGGACACCTCGTGCTTGCCGTAGCGGATCTCGGCCTTCATGACCGAAGCCGGTCCTCGGCGATGTCGACGATCGCCTGCAGGCCCTCCTCCATCTCCTCGGCGCGGGAACGGCCGAGGCGCCGCCGGAGTACCTCCACGATCTCGGATTTTGGCCGGCGGTTGACGAAGACCACGAAGCGGAAGCCGAAGCGCTGCTCGTAGTCGGCGTTGAGCCGCTCGAGTTCGGGAAGCGTGTCGCCCCCTTGCTCCCGGAGCGATCGGGTGGAAAGGCGACGCGGGTCCTCGCCGATTCGGGGATGGGCGTTGAGCGTTTGCACCTTTTCCTCTTCCGTTAGCTCCGGGAGAACGGCCCGCATTTGCGCGACCAGCGCTTCGGTGGAGCCATAGGGACCGCCGGCCCGGACCTTCTGGGCCAGCGGCGTCGTCCCCTCGAGCGCGTCTTCAACCGTCGTCATCACGTTCCGCGGTAGGTGGAGCAGGAATAGGGCGCGATCAGCAGCGGCACGTGATAATGGCGGCCCTCGCTCAGGCGAAGGTCGAGCGCGACGGTTTCGAACAGATGCGGCGTGGTGCCGAAGTAGGCGCCCACCTCGAAGAGCAGGCGGTACGACCCGGGATTGATGCCGCCGTCACTGAGGTCGGCGATCCGGCCCTGCGCATCGGTCGTCAGGGTCCGGGTACCGAGCGTGACGCGGACACCGGAGGCCGGCTTTCCCGCGGCGACGTCGAGTACGTGAGTGGAGACCGTGGCCAGCTCGCTCATAGGCCCACCAGATCGTCGGGCTTGACGGGAGCCCGTCGCAGGTCGCGACCGGTAGCCTGGCGCAATGCGGCAACGACCGCGGCGGGAACCACCACCGTCGACGGCTCGCCGACGCCCTTCGCGCCATAGGGCAAGCCCGGCTCCGGCTCCTCGATCATTTCGGAAACCACGGGCGGCATGTCGAGGATGGTTGGAATCAGGTAGTCGGTGAATGAGGCGTTCTTGACCTGGCCGTCGACCAGCGTCACCTCCTCCATCAGCGCCAGGCCCAGCCCCTGGGCGCTGCCACCCTCGATCTGACCAAGAACGCTCTGCGGATTGAGCGCTCGGCCGACGTCCTGCGCAACGGCAAGCTGGACGACTCGGACCAGTCCGAGGTCGGTGTCGACCTCGACGACGGCGCGGGCGGCGCCAAACGCAAAGCTGACGTGAGGATCGCCCTGGCCGTCGGCGTCGAGCTTGCGGGTCGGACGGTGGTGGAAGACGCGGCTGGCCTCGACCGGCTGGCGCAGGTCCTGAAGTCCGCCGTGCCGTTCGATTTCGGTGCGCACTGCCTGGCAGGCGAGTTGGACGGCTCCGCCGGTCATCATCGTCTGCCGCGAGGCGGAGCTAGACCCCGCCGATCCGATCGTGGTGTCCGGTTGACGGACCACGACCCGATCGATGCCGAGCTCCGTCCGGACGATTTGGGTCACGATGGTATCGATGCCCTGGCCCACCTCCACGGCGGCGGTCTTGACCTCGGCGATCGGGCCCTCACGGTCAATCGAGACCCGCACCCATGCCTCCGACGAATCGTCGAAACCTTCGCTGTACGCCAGGTTCTTGTAGCCGACCGCCACGCCGACGCCGCGTTTGATCGCTTCACCGTGACCGACATTCCCGGTGCCACCAGGAAGTAGCATCGGATCGCGGTCGAGCGGCGACTCCTCCGCCGGCAGCGGCAGGTCCTGCAGACGCTGCAGGCATTCGCGTACCGGCGCTGCGCCGGTGATGGGCTGCCCGGTCGGCAGCACCGACCCGGAGCGCAACGCATTCTTCAGCCGGAGCTGGACCGGGTCGAGGCTGAGCGCCGCCGCCAGCCGGTCGATCTGGGCCTCGTACGCGAAGCAGGCCTGCACTGCGCCGAATCCGCGCATCGCGCCGCAGGGAGGGTTGTTGGTGAAAACCGCCGTGCCGACCAGCCGGGCGTTGGGGACCTCGTACGGACCGGCGGCAAAAGTAGTGGCGTTGCCGATCACCGCCGGGGAAGTCGACGTATAGGCGCCCCCGTCGACCAGGAGGCGGGCCTGGACGTTGACCAGCGTGCCGTCGCGCAGGGCGCCGTGTCGCATCCAGATCCGCGACGGATGCCGGTGGACGTGGCCGTAAAACGATTCCTGGCGGCCATAGCTCATCTTCACGGGGCGCCTGGTGCGCAGCGCCAGCATGCACGCATGAATCTGCATACTGAGATCCTCGCGCGCGCCGAAGGCGCCGCCAACCCCCGATAGATGCAGCCTGACTTTTTCTGGAGCCAGGTCGAGGCAGGGAGCAAGTTGCTCCAGGTCCGCGTGGAGCCACTGGGTCGCGATGAACAGGTCGACGCCGCCGTCCGCGGCCGGCACGGCGAGCCCGGATTCTGGGCCGAGGGGGGCCTGGTCCTGCATGCCGGTCTCATACGTGCCCTCCACCCACACGTCGGCGCGGGCGTTTGGGTCACCGTGGACGATCTGGAGCGTGCGGACGACGTTGCCCTGCGGATGGATTGAGGTCGCGGTGGGCTCGAGCGCCTCCTCCATGTCGGTGACCGGGGTAAGCACCGCGTAGTTGACCGCGATCTTTTTCAAGGCAGAGCGGGCCAATTCCGGATCTTCGGCGGCGACGATGGCGACAGCCTCACCGGCGTAGCGCACCACGTCGCTCGCCAGGACGGGCTGGTCCTGGACGTCGAGGCCGAACGTTTTCTTGCCGGGCACATCGGCCGCGGTCAGCACGGCGCAGACGCCGGGTTCGGCGGCAGCGGCCGAGACGTCAAGGCTCACGATCCGGGCATGTGGATGCGGGCTGCGGAGGGTCGCGCCCCAGAGCATGCCGTCGCGGCGCAAGTCGCTGGCGTACTCGAACTCGCCCTTCACCTTGGGGATGCCATCGATCCGGCGCACGGACTCGCCGATCCCGCCCTTTCGACGGATCTCGATACTCATTGGTACATAGACCTCCCACCCCGACCCTCCCCCGCAAGGGGGGAGGGAGAATGACCCAGAGGGGGAGGGGAAGATTGAAGCTGGCCGTCGCGGACGACCGGTTTCCCCTCGACGAAGAGGTGCCGCACCGGGCCGGAGTTGCAAAACACAAGCGCGGCCACCGGATCCGATTCCGCGCCGCGATGGGCCAGTTCGTCGATGGCGAAGAGAGCGATGTCGGCCCGCTTTCCGACCTTTATGGAGCCGATGTCATCGCGTCCCAGGCATGCGGCCCCGCCGCGGGTGGCGACCCGCAGGGCCTGGCGCGCCGTCATGGCTGCGGCACCCTTCCGTGCCCTGGTAGTGAGCAAGGCCTGGCGCGTCTCGGCGAGCAGATTGCCGCTGTCGTTTGAGGCCGAGCCGTCCACAGCGAGACCGACGGCCACGCCGGCATCGATGAGTTCGCGGGCGGGGGCGAATCCCGAACCCAGCCGCATGTTCGATGTGGGGCACCAGGCGACGGCGGTCCGCGTCGAGGCCATGCGGCTGATGTCCGCCGGAGCCAGGTGCACGCAGTGGGCAAGCCAGACATCCGCGCCCAGGAACTCGAGGTCCTCAAGGAGCTCGAGCGGCCGCCGGTTGAAGGTCTTGAGACAGTACGCCTCTTCATCGAGCGTCTCGGCGATGTGCGTGTGCAGCCGTACGTTGCGCCGTCGGGCGAGTGCCGCTGACTCGCGCATCAGCCGCTCCGACACCGAGAAGGGCGAGCAGGGACCGACAGCGATCCGGAGCATCGACCCGGGGGCTGGATCATGGAAGCGCCCGATGGCATCGTCAGTCGCGGAGAGGATCCGATCGACGTCTTCCACTACAGAATCCGGCGGGAGGCCACCGCCGGACTGCCCGAGGTCCATCGAGCCGCGGCATGGATGGAATCGGATGCCAAGCCGAGCGGCGACCTCGATTTCCGCCTCGAGCAATCCGCCGGCACCGGACGGAAACACATAGTGGTGATCGGTGGTGGTGGAACAGCCACTCAGCGCGAGCTCGGCGAGTCCTGCCTCGGCGGCGGCCCGCTGCCAGTCCGCGTCGATGGTGGCCCAGACGGGGTAGAGCTCGCGCAGCCAATCGAAGAGACCTCCCTCTTGAGCCCGCACTCGAGTCAGCGTCTGGTACAGGTGGTGATGGGTGTTGATCAGGCCCGGTAGCGCGACCAGCCCTCGTCCGTCGACGACCTCGGGCTGCTCGCGTGCCGGCGGCCGTCCAGTCCCGACCCAACTGATGACTCCGCCATCGATGAGGAGCGAGCCGTTCTCCAGCTCGGTGCCCGCGTCGTCCATCGTGGCGATGACGCGGCAGCTATCCAGCAGGATCATGGCCGGTCCCGCATCCGAGCCGCCGCCAGGTTGACCGCGTCCAGAATCTTCTGGTAACCGGTGCAGCGACACAGGTTGCCGCTCAGCGCCTCGCGCACGGTGGCGGGACTCGGGTCCGGGTCTCTCTGGAGCAGATCCGCAACGGCGACGACAAATCCGGGAGTACAGAAGCCACATTGCACCGCACCTGCCTCGACAAAGGCCTCCTGAACGGGATGAAGCCGGCCACCATCGCGCAGCCCTTCGACAGTGCGCACGGTGCGCTCGTGCGCCTGGGCTGCGAGGACCAGACAGCTACAGACCAGCTCCCCATCGAGCCAGACGGAACACGATCCGCACTCGCCTTGCTCGCACGCGTTCTTCGAGCCGTAGAGATTCAGGCCATCGCGCAGCAAACCGAGCAGGCTGGTGCCGGGCCAGACCTCGGCTTCGAGCCACTCGCCATTGACTTTCGTCCTCACAACCACGACGGCATCCTCCGCTCGCTGAGTGCCCAGCTGATCGCCCGCCGGGCCAGGACCTTGCACCCGTGTCGCCGGTAGTTTGCAGTGCCGCGCACGTCGTCGAGCGGGCGGGCGGCGGCGGCGACCAGCTCAGCAAATTCTTCGATCGACTGATCGGCCAGGAGCTTGGCGGGATCGTCCCAGGATCCGGCGGTCGCCAGCGCGGCCGAAACGTTCTCCTCAGCCTCGCTCGCGCGAATAATGACGGGCCCGACCGATCCGAGGGCGACTCGCACCCGCCGCTGATCCTCATCCACGACCAGGCAGAGACCGGCAACGGCGATCACCATCGCGTTGCGGGTGCCGATCTTCGAGAAGCTGCCGGGCCCGCGCACCCGACGCCAGCTGGTGCCGACGATCAGTTCGTCGGGGGCGAGGGCCGTCTTCTTCGGTCCGACGAGGAACGTCTGCCACGGCAGCGATCGCTCCCCACGGGCGCGGCTGCGCAGGACGACCTCGGCGTCGTAGGCGGCGAGCACCGGCAAGGCGTCGCCCGCCGGCGAGGCCGTGCCCAGGTTGCCACCGACGGTGCCACGATTGCGAATCTGGGGCGAGCCAACGGAGCGCGAGGCCTGCACCAGTGGCTTGAAGGCCGCCATCTCCCTGACGATGGTGGCGTAGGTTACGCCCGAGCCCAGGTAGATCTTCCCGTTGTCCTCTCTGTGCGACGTAAGCTCGCCAAGCTGGCTCACATCGATGATGGCGGGCGGCCGCAGCCGGCCGAAATTCATGTCGACCATCACGTCGGTCCCGCCGGCGAGCGGGATCGCCTCGGGACGCTCGGCCTTCATCGTCAGCGCCTCGTCGAGCGAGCGGGGTAGCAGCACTTCCACGGCTGACTGCTTACTTTATCGACGCCGCGGCGTGTCGCACCGCCCGGAGCAGGGCCTGAGTGCCCAGTACCAGGTGTTCATCCGATGTGGTCTCGCGAGGCGAGTGGCTGATGCCACCCGCACTGGGTACGAACAGCATTCCAGCCGGGACGTGATGGGAGAGGACGGCGGCATCGTGGCCGGCCCCGCTCCACAATTTGCCGGGCGGTCGACCCAGCTCCCGGCAGGCCTGCGCGAGCGTCTCCATCAGCGAGGGGTCCATCGGCGCCGGCGGCACCCAGGAAAGCAGCTCGACTTCGGCGCGGCATCCCTCCTCGACGCAGATAGCCTCCAGCCGCCTCGCAAATGCGTCGACCGCCTGCCGGACCACCCGCTCTTCGAGATGGCGGACCTCGAGCGTGAACTCGGCGCCACCGGGAATCACATTCACGCCCCCGGGGTCGAAACGCATCATCCCGATGTTGGCCACGGCCTCTGGGTCGGCGGCCAGGACCAGGTCCTGGAGCTCGCTGGCTGCTCGGGCCGCCGCCCGACCGGCATCGTGGCGCAGCCGGAATGGCGTCGTGCCGGCGTGGTTCTGCGTTCCGATGACCTGGATCCGCTGACGGTGGACTCCGACGATGCCGGAGACGACGGCGAGGTCGATGTTGTCCGCTTCCATCCGCGGCCCCTGCTCGATGTGCAGCTCGATGAACGCCTTCACCGCGTGCAGGTGCTGCTTCGCCTCATTGAGACGATCGATGTCCCGACCTGCCGTTGCCAGGACCTGCGGAACGGGAACGCCTTTCCAATCCTGACCGCCGCGCAGCCGGCCGACATCCAGCTCGCCCACCAGGGCCAGGCTCCCGAGGAGCCCGACCTTGAAGCGAACGCCTTCCTCGTCGGAAAACCCGACGATCTCCACCCGCTCCGCCATCGAATCGCCTGACTCGGCCAGCGTGCGCAGAACTTCGAGGGCGGCCACGGCACCGTAAGCGCCGTCGAGCCGCCCTCCGTCGGGGACGCTATCGAGGTGCGAGCCGGTCAGCAGCCATGGGCCGGCGCTGCCGGCTACGTGGCCGAAGACATTCAGTGCCGCGTCCACGCGCGGCTCGAGCCCCGCCTCTCGGATCCGCTCGGCATACCAGCGCCGGCCGGCCAGGTCGGCATCTGACCAGGCCAGCCGGTCGACGCCGCCGTCCGGTTGTGCCCCGATGGTCGAGAGCGCTCTGAGGTCGTCCAGCAGCCGGTCGCGGTTGACATCGGTCATGAGAGGTTCATCGATGCGTCGAATGGGCGGCACGGCATGAACTCGCCGAATCCGATCGGTCCAACGAGCTCGCCGTCACGATAGACGACCTGGCCACGACAGATGGTCGTGGTCACCCGGCCGCGTACGGTCAGCCCCTCGTATGGTGAAAAGCCCGCCCGGCTGTGAAGTTCGGCGGCAGCGAGTACGCGCTCGGGCCGCGGGTCGAACAGAACGATGTCCGCGTCGGCGCCAGGAGCCAGATCACCCTTCCTGGGCCAGAGCCCAAAGATCTTTGCCGGATTGGTGCACAGCAAGCGGACCAGATCGGTCAACGCGATCCGCTGCGGCACGACGCCGAAGGTATACATCAGCATGAGGGACGTCTCGACGCCGGGAATTCCCGGGCTGACCTTGGTGAAGTCGTCGGCGCCCTGACGCTCCGCCAGAGAGAATCCGCAATGATCGCTTCCGATGCTGTGGATCAGCCCGCGCTCGAGGCGGCTCCAGAGTGCTGCCTGCGAATCGCGGTCGCGAAGCGGTGGTGTCATCAGGTAGCGCGCGGCGTCGGGCCGCGAATAGAGCGAGTCATCGAGGACCAAATAATGGGGGCACGTTTCCGCCAGGGCGGGCACACGATGCTGTCCAGCCTCCGCGATCAGGTCCACCGCCAGCGGGGTGGACAGGTGAACGAAGTAGACGGGGCTGCCGGTGGCGCGGCTGAAGGCCAATCCGCGGCTGACCGCTTCGGCTTCGGCCACGGCGGGCCGGGATTGCGCGTGGAAGGCGAGGGATCGCGATCCCGCCGCCAGCAGCTGGCGCGCGCGGCCCTCCACGATCGCATCGTTCTCGGCATGCACCTGGACCAACAGACCTGCCTTGCCGGAGCGCTGCATCAGCTGGTACCAGGTCCAGTCATCCGCGTAGAAGATGGTGTCGCGGTAGGTGGTGTAGATCTTGGCGCTCGTCACCCCGGCAGCGACGAGCTCATCCAGGTCACCCTCCCAGCCATCCGGCAGGTGGGTGATGTTGAGGTGGATGCCGTAGTCGACGTGGGAGCGCCCGTCCATCAGCCCGCGCCGCGCCTTAAGGGCCTGGGCAAAGGTCTGGCCGGGCAGTTGGGGCGCGAAATCGAGATAGGTGGTGACGCCGCCGGCGGCGGCCGATGCGGATCCGCTGGTGAAGTCGTCAGCGGTCCGGGCCGTTCCGGTGTCGAGCAGCAGGTGCGTATGCGGATCGACGACGCCCGGCAGAACCAGGAGGCCTTTCGCATCGATCACCGGGTCTTCGACCGGGAGCCCCGCCCGGACGTCGACGATTGTTCCGTCACGAACCAGCACGTCGGCGTCCTCCTCGCCGCGGGCCGTGACCACCCGCCCGCCGCGGATCAGCATGGCCGCGATTCGGTCATCCGGTCAAATATCTACGCGCCGATCTCGTAGATGTTGCCGGGATCAAGGTCTAGGCCGTTGACGACCTGCCACAATGCCGCCACGGCTTTCAACGCATTGCGCCGCTCAAACGGGGCGAGATCCTTGCTTTCCTGCAGGACCCGGACCAGGCCCTGGTAGCACTCGACCAGGGTGCGCTCGGAATCGCTCAGCTCTAGGCCCATCGCGTTCTTCATGCCGTGACCCTCGGTTCGCCGGCGGTGCCGATCACGATCCGATCGTCCTGCAGGCGTTTCGCCTTGAGCTCGAACCGAGGCAGGCTGCCGTTCTCAACCTTCTTGACCCCGAAGCGCAGCCCCTCGTGGGCCTGCGACAGCGACGTGGCGAGCTCGCCCAGGATGCGATCGGCGTTGACGCCGTCGCGATCCGGAATCTCGACCAGCACCTCGATCTCGTCCTGGCGGCCGTCGGCGGTGTAGAGGTGGATGCGGAACTCGTCGATCTCCTTGAACTCGCGAACGATCGATTCGACAGCGCGCGGGTAGACGTTCGTACCCCGCACCAGCTTCATGTCGTCGACCCGTCCGCGGATGCCACCTTCGTAGAGATCGAAGGTGCGTCCGCAGCTGCAGGCGCTCGCCGGCACGCGGACGACGAGGTCGCGAGTCCGATATCGCAACACCGGGATCATCCCCCGACCGAAGGAGGTGATCAGCCGCTCCCCCAACTCACCGTAACCCACCGGGTCGCCGGTCGCCGGGTCGACAACCTCTTCGATGTAATGGTCCTCGATGATGTGGGTGCCACCCGGCTGCTTCTCGCACTCGAAGATCATGATGGTGCCGACCTCGGTCATGCCCGCGGTGTCTGCCGCCTTCGCGCCCCACTCATCCTCGATGAGGCGTTTGGTTGCCGGGATCGAGCCGGCCGGCTCGCCGGAAAGGATCAGCCGCTTGACCGGGCTGCCGGCGAGGTCGACGCCCATCGATCTCGCCTCCTGCGCCATCCGCAGCGCATAGGTCGGGGTCGAGCAGACGACGGTCGCCTTCATGCTGAGGATCTGCTTGACGCGCGCCTCGGTCGTCATGTTTCCGCCCGGCAACACCAGGCAGCCGATTTTCTCGCTGGCGTAGTGCGCGCCCCAGAAGCCGACGAAGGTGCCGTAGCTGAAGGCGAAGAAAACGATGTCCGCGGGGCGCACGCCGAAGCCCCAGAAGCCGTAGCACCACATTTCGGCGATCCACTCCCAGTCCTTCATGCCGTCCAGCACCTGCAGTGGTATCCGGCCGGTCGTTCCGGAGGTGAGGTGATATCGGATCGCCACGTCCTCGGGCGCAGCCAGCAGCGGACCGAAGGGCGGCTTTTCGAGCTGAGCCTGCATCCATTCGTCGCGAGTCATCATCGGGATCCGGCGCAGGTCCTTAAGGCTCCTGATCGAATCGGCGGTCACGCCGGCGGCCTTGAGCCGGGCGGCATGCCAGGGCACCCGCTCTTGCGTCCAGGCGACCAGGTTTTTAAGCTTGCGGACTTGAAGGGCCTCGATCTGGTCGCGCGGCATCGTCTCGTGCCGGGGATTCCAGTAGGGCGACTCCTTCACGGACCCTCCTTTGCTCGCCCTCGTTGTAACACTTTTTGGAATAAGCTGAACCCAGCTTGGCAACGGCCAAAAAACCGAAGCAGGGCGATCACACCCCCTACCGACTTGGCGGGATGGGCTACCAGGATGCCTCAGGGCGCCGGCTGAGCTACGGCTCGTACCTTCATCTGCCAGAACTCCTCGCCGCTCAGGGCGGTCTGACGAAGGCACACGATGAGCTGCTCTTCATTGTGGTCCACCAGGTGTACGAACTCTGGTTCAAGGTGCTGATTCACGAGCTCGAAGCTGCGCGCGTGGCCATCGAGACGGAAAACCTGCGTGGCGCCCGCCATTACCTCAACCGCGTCAAGGTGATCGAGGCATTGCTGGTCGAGCAGGTCGGGGTGCTCGAAACCATGGCGCCCCAGGATTTCCTCACATTCCGGTCGGAGCTGGCCCCGGCGAGTGGGTTCCAGTCGGCACAGTTTCGCGAAATCGAGTTCATGTCCGGCCTCAAGGACGCGGGTTACATGAAGGCCCTGAACGGCGACGCCGTCGACCGAGCGCGATTGGAGAAGCGCTTCAAGGAGCCGACCCTGCTCGACGCCTACGATGCCCTGCTACGCCGGCGGGGCGTGACCGTCAAGGACGTCTACAGTCAGCGCGATCGTCACGCGGATCTGCTCGACCTTTCGGAAGCGCTGCTGGACCACGACGAGGGCTTCCGGCTCTGGCGCATCCGGCACGTCGAGATGGTCGAGCGGCAGATCGGCGACAAGCCCGGCACCGGCGGATCGACCGGCGTGCGCTACCTGCAGTCCACGCTCGGCAAGCGCTTCTTCCCTGAGCTCTGGGAAGTCCGCTCCCAGCTCTAGTCGACCGCCGCGTGCGTCAGGCTCATGCTTCCTCTTTTTTCATGTTGTGCCGCGATGTGAACCGGAACGCCCTCAACCACCAGAGCGCTGAGATCGTGGCCGGCGCCAGTGATCAACGCCGCCTCACCCATGCCGACGGCAGGATGGACTGACGCCTCGCCTGAACCGAGGCCGCGAATCCACGCCGTCGCAGCCTCAACATCAACGGATACCTCAGAAGCGGCAGTGGCCAGTGATTCGGTGATATAGCTACCAATCAGTCCCTGCCAGAACCGGGAGAGCGTCGACGCCTTGTCGAAGAGATCGAAAGACACGGGCCTGCCGCCCACTGCCGCAAGCACACCTGACTGGCCATCTGCCGGCTTCAGCTGGGCCAGGCCCTGTTCGATCTGGGATCTCCGCTGCCTCTCGATATCCGCATAGGCCTTAGTTTCGGATGCCACGCCAAGACTGCCAACGTATTTGTGGACCTCTTTCCAAATCGCGTGCTGATCCGAATCAAACTTGCCGGAAGCCCGGGTGCGACGGATCATGGACTTGAGTTTTGCGGCGCGGACCCCGGGCGATACCGAAAAATCGCCCCGGCGAGCCGTGGTCGACCTGGCGTGCCAGCGCCCAGCCTCGACGCAGGAGACCGGAATTTCGAGCGTGGACCTCGCAGGCACCAGGATGGTCGTATTCAGCACTCGGTCCTGCTTGAGTCCAAGCAGGAGGTCGCCATCGATGATGAGAACGGGCAAGGCCCCGGCATTCTTCACGACCAGGCGGGATACGTTGCCGAGTGGACCCAGTTCAGTGATTTCGACCGACCTCTGCGCCTCTTTTGCCTCTGCCAGCGTGATGTAATCGAGGCCGGTCGCATCGCGAAAGATCGGAAATAAGGTGAGCGTTCCAGCGATCTGCGGGGGACCCACGCGAACCCCCTCCGGTGGTTCGTGTTCGAGGCAAGCGCGGACGACGTCGACAGCGGAGCCAGTTGCCATCTCCAGACCCTCCTTGCCACGGATTGCGTTCTTGAGCCTGACAGCATAACATATACGCCAACAGCATATTTCCAATGGTTGCGGGCGTAGTGTGATTGACCACAGAATCGGATTCATGGCATCGCGTGAACCGGCGGCTCAGGTCGCTCGGTCGCGGGACAAGGATTTTTACGCCGCCCTCGGCCGCGCGATCAGGGTTACCCGGACCGAGCAGGGCCTGGAGCGAAAGGAACTCGCCAGGCTTGCCGGCCTTTCATATCCGTACCTGTCGGAGATCGAAAAAGGCAAAAAGCGTGCATCCACTGAGGCGCTGCTTCCGATTGCCCGGGCACTCGGCCTGAGGCAATCCGAGCTCCTCGAACGAGCGGAGCGGCTGCTGGAGCACGGGCTGTCCCGGTCCGATCTCGCCCCCACCCCACGGCGGCGCAGCCGCCAAAGCCGAGAGCTGGCTCGTGTCTATCGGCTGGCGCCTGCCCGCGCGGAGTCGGCCGGCGAGGCGGGGTTACAGGAACTCCTGTCCCGCGCCGGGCACCTTGCCGCGGACGATTTCAACCGGGTACTCGACCTCGTGCGCCGGCTGGCCCGCTAGGCCTCAGCGGCTGGTGACGAAGAGGCGGCTGAAGTACGTGATCCCGATCGGGATCAACAGCGCGCCCAGCGCCGTCAGCACCGAGAGGGTATCCGGGAGGTGGCTGGGGTTGCTCATCCCGATGTAGGTGAAGAAGGCGGCGCCAACCGAGGTTGCCAGGACGACGATGGTGGCGATGATCGTGGCCCATTCCTGGTGCTGCACGTAGAGCGAGATCGACCGGCGGCCCGCCAGCCGAAGCAGCCAGGTGGCGGTCAGTCCATTGAGGACCAGCGAGCTGATCAGGGCACAGACCGCGATGCCAATCCGGAACTGCACCAGGTTTCGCATTACGAACGCTGAGGCGTTGACGACCAGGATGCCGACCGGGGTGATGATGCCGATGGCAAGCAGCAGGATTCGGCTACTGAGGTATCCACGCAACAGGCGATCGCCCTGACTTGTCATCAGGTCACCGACATGCGTGTGGCATATTCCGGCCGCTCCCAGGCGCGGGAGGTGAGGACCTCTCGCAGGCAACGCACCGCGTCGAAAACGTCGACGTATCGCGTGTACAGCGCGGCGAAGCCGAAGCGCAGGATGTCCGGCGTCCGAAAGTCGCCGATGACACCGCGATCGATGAGGGCGCGGATCACACGGTAGGCCTGTTTGTGCCGGAGCGAGACCTGCGATCCGCGAGCCTCCGCATTCCGCGGCGATGCCACCTCCAGCCCCAGGTCGCGACAGGTCTCGTCCACCAGACGGATAAAGAGGTCTCCAAGCGCCATCGACTTGCGGCGGGCCTCCCCTTGGTCGACGCCCAGCCACAGGTCGATCGCCACTTCCAGCGCCATCATGCTGAGGACCGGCGGCGTGCCGGCCAGCTGCCGCGCCATGCCGGCGGCGGGTCGGTATTCGCGCTCGAAGGCAAAGGGCGCGGCATGGCCCATCCAGCCAGAAAGGGGTGAGCGCATCGCGTCCTGCAATGCGCTCGCGATGAAGAGGTACGCCGGTGCCCCCGGTCCGCCGTTGAGGTATTTGTAGCCGCAGCCCACAGCGAGGTCGACCTCGCAGCCATTGAGGTCGATCGGCACGGCGCCGGCGCTGTGCGAGAGATCCCAGAGCACCAGGGTGCCGTACTTGTGGGCGGCCGCGGTTAGCCGGCGCATGTCCTGGATCGCGCCGCTGGCATAGTCGACGTGGGTCAGCATCAACACGGCGACGCTGCCGTCCAGCGCGGCGTCAAGCTGGCCGCGTTCCACCAGCCGAACCGCGTGATTGCCTCCAAGGAGATCGGTCAGCCCCTGCGCGACGTAGAGATCAGTCGGAAAGTTGGCGGTATCGGTCAGGATGAAGTGGCGTCCAGGTTGCAGTCGGAGCGCGCCGGCTAGCAGCTTGAACAGGTTCACCGATGTGCTATCGGCGACGATCACCTCACCGGGGCGGGCGCCGATCAGCCGGGCGATTTTGTCGCCGATCCGGACGGGCGCCTCGATCCAGTGGGCGTCGTTCCAGCTGCGGATCAACCCGTTGCCCCACTCCTCGGCGACCACTTGATTCAGCCTGGAGACGGTCCGCCGCGGCAGCGCGCCCAGGGAATTCCCGTCGAGATAGATGAGCCCGTCGGGAACGACGAACTCCTCGCGAATGGCCGCCAGCGGATCCTGCCGATCGAACGACAGACAGGTCTCGCGGTCCACTGTGCGATTATGCGGCCCCCCACCACGACCCCCCACAGGGGGAAGGGAGATTAGAAGTGGCTTGGGCACCAGGGTGCCCGGTCGGTGGCGAACATGGCGTCGGCTCGCGCCACCGCTCCCGGTTGCAACTCCTCGACCCGGCCTGCTTCCATGAGGGTGCGAAAGCGGTTGCCGCCCAGGTAGACGGCGGCGAGGTCGGCCACGTCGATGGCGAGATCGGGGTTGCCGTCGTGCCGCCGGCATTCAGCCGTGTGGGGGCCGCCATTGAGCTCGAAATGGCCGTCATTCCAGGGACAGAACGCGTCGCGGACGCGCAATCCGAGGCGTCCCTCGGCGGCGTACCGGCGTGCGGCCAGAGCCGTAGGAAGGTCCACCAGGCGTAACCAGAGGCCATCTTCGATCCTGGTCTTTGGTTGCCGAGAGTCGGCCAACAGGAAGCGCAACGGCTCATCCACGGGCCGCATCTCCGCCGACACCCGTGCCATCAAGTCCACGTCCAGCAGGTGGCGCCAGAGCGCCGCGTAGGCCTCGGGCGAGGTGGCGACCAGCATTTCGAGGCGCAGCGCCCCGTTCGGGCCCGAGGCGTCCCAGGCCAGCTTGATCCGGTAAACCGCAAAGCCGGATGGGTTGTCGTCGGTCTGGTAGAGCACCCGATAGTGTGGGCTGGCGCCCTCCCGGTGCAGCTCGAGGTCAGCCAGCTCGCTGCGGATCCAGCGCTCATCAAGTCGGAGCATGCCCGGTTGGTCGCGCCGGGCTTTCTCCCAGACGCGGGTGAATGCCCCAACCGCGGTTGGCACGTCCACCATGGCCAGCCGTCCGCTGCCGGTGAGGGCTTTTGCAAAGCCCGCATGAGACCGATCGACCTCTACGGCCGCCTGGTAGGTCGCCAGGCCGTAACCAAAACGCCCGTAGATCGGTGCCTCGGAGGCATACAGAGCCGCCAGCGGCTCACCCCGCTCGTGCATGTCATCGAGCTGGCGCCGCATCATCGCCGTCAGCAGTCCCCGCCGGCGATGCGTGCTCAGCACGCTCACCCGGGTGACCCCGCCGCACGGCAACGTCCCTCCCGGCACGGTCATCTCGTAGGAGAAGATGCCCGCTGTGGCGACGATCTCCGGGCCATCGAAAAACGCCAGCGTGCGGTCGAACTCGGTGATCTCCCGGGAGACCGCCAGCTCCTCGTCGGTCGGGAGCGACGCGCCAAAGGCTCGACGCATCAGCGTCGAGTAGGCGCGCTGCTCTTCCGGTCTGACCGGCCGGAGCTTAAGCCCCGGGGGCGCGCT
>Ga0137382_10000392_pt1 | contig 17991 bp, 16 predicted proteins | sample SagtaG_15_FD_104816 | JGI IMG/M metagenome (GOLD analysis project Ga0137382, IMG submission 104816) | Vadose zone soil microbial communities from Sagehorn Ranch, Mendocino, California, USA - Sage2_R_20_16 metaG | ecosystem: Environmental > Terrestrial > Soil > Vadose zone | place: USA... | reverse complement strand
GGTCATCGAGCGCGCCGCGAATGCTGCCAGGACAAGGCCAATCGCGAGTCCAGTGAGCGTCAAAGCCAGGCCTCGTTTCCCGAAGGAGAGCAATATCCCTCTGGATGTCGCCCCTAACGCCATGCGCACGCCGATCTCGTTGGTGCGATGTGTCACCGCGAAGGAGAGCACACCGTAGAGTCCAACCGACGCCAACAACAAGGCCAATACAGCGAATGCGGCCAATAGAGCAGTGCTTTGCGTCGGCGTCGAAAGCTGGCGATCCACGATCTCTTCCATGGTCCGTATACGCGCAATCGGCTGGTTCTTGTCTACTGACCAGATTGCCTGACGGACTGCCGAAACGATGGACGCTGGCTCGACGGCCGTTCGAACCACGATGCCGGCGTTCAGGTTGTCGATCTGGTCGCATTGCTCGCGCACACGATAGACCGCGGGCTTCGCTTCCTCCAGCACTCCGCTTTCCGGAATCGGCTTCACGACACCGACGATCGTGTACCAATGGCCCTTCTCGCCTATAGACCCAAACTGGAACCTTCGACCCAGCGGTGGCCGGTCAGCGAAGTTGCGATTGGCAAACGGCTCGTTGACGATCGCCACGGGGGAATCCGACTTTTGATCCGACGCGCTGAAGAATCTGCCCTCGCGTAGACGCGCGCCTACAGTTGCAAAGTAGTCGCGGCTCACGTTGCGAATGAGCGCGACCTGGCCGGGAACGGCGTCCGCCGGTTGGCCCTCCAGCCGATAGAAAGTCGCGTTGGCGAAGTTGGTGAACGGGATGAGGTCGATAGATCCCGCGCTGATCACGCCGGGAATTGCACGTACCCTCTCCACTTCCGCGTTGACGAATGCCACACGCCGGTCGAAATCCTTGTATCGGAACAGCGGAGTTTCGAAGGTCAACAGCCTTTCAGTCCTCATTCCGAGGTCGGTATTCCGCAGGTGCTGAAAGGTCTCGAGGAGCACGCCGCCACATGTGAGTAGCATGACGGCCAGCGCCGTCTCGACAATGATGAGCCAGTGCTGGAACCAATAGCTGCGCACGCCCGCTGTGCCGCGTCCGCCGTTGCGGAGTGCTTCCTGCGGAGCCAGTCGTGACCCTTGCAGCGCGGGCGCAAGCCCGAAGATCAATGTGGCGGCAAGAGCCGCGCCAGTGGAGAACGCCAGCACACGCCAGTCGAGCGCCAGCCGCACCGCCATGGCGTCCGGCACAAGCGTTTCCAGAAATCGCATCGCTGGTACAGCGAGTGCCAGCCCGGCTATTGTGCCGAGTCCGGCGAGCACCAGGCTTTCCGTGAGGAATTGCGCTACCAGTCTTCCGCGTCCCGCCCCAAGCGCCGCGCGCACCGCGACTTCGCGGCCACGCACCACACCACGTGAAAGCAAAAGATTCGCCAGATTCACGCATGCGATCAACAGCAGCGCCACCGACGCCCACAGCAGCAAGATCAGCGCAGTTTGTGTTCTGCCCGCGATCTCTTCCCGCAGCGGGTTGACGAACACCGAATGGGGACCTCGGAAATCGTTCGCGGTAACCTGCAGACTCAATGCCGCCATAGACTGTCTTGCATGCTCCAGTGTCACGCCGGGTTTAAGCCGCGCGACGATCTGTGCGTCGTGCCATGTGAAGTTCGTTCGCATCCAGGAGGGAAATGACGCTGGCATCCAGATGTCGATCTCGCGAGAGGGCATGAAATAGAAGCCCTGCGACATCACACCGACCACCTCGTAAGGCTCGTCGTTGAGCGAAATCTTGCGTCCAACGATGTCGGGCGACGCACCGAAGCGGCGCTGCCACAGTCCGTAGCTGATGACAGCAACGCGCACGCTCTTGTTGTCCTCATCTTCGTTGAAGACGCGTCCGAGCAGCGGCTGCACACCAAGCACGCTCCAGAAGGTCCATGTCACCTTGCGCGCCGGAACCTGTTCGGGTTCGCCGTCGCCGGCCAGTGTCGCGTCGCCCGGCTGACTGCTCGCAAGATCGGTGAATACCGTATTGAGCCGCCGCCACTCAATCCACTCCGCGGGTGTGGGTTGGTGTTTCGACGTTACGTCTGCCTTGGCCATGTTTTCCCAGATCATCACGAGACGGTCCGCGTCGGCGTAGGGCAGGGGGCGAATCAGCACCGCATCGAAGGCGCTGAACATCGCCGTGATCCCGCCAATGCCGAGCGCCAGGGTTGCAATGGCTATGGCCGAGAACCCTGGGTTACGGCGAATTTGGCGCAGTCCGTAGACGGCATCGCGCGCCAATTGCTCTATTCGCGGCCAGCCCCACGCCGCGCGAGTTGTTTCTTCGACGAGGGAGACGTTCCCAAATTCGCGACGTGCCGCCCATCGGGCCTCATCGTCTGCCAGTCCGTGCTCTTGCCGCTCTTCTGCTTCCTCTTCGAGGTGGAACTGGAGTTCTTGGCGCAGTTCGGCCTGCTTGTCACGCCGTTGCCTCAACCAAAGCAGCTTGCGAAAGAAGGAGTTCATGGTGTCTCTTTGTCTGCCGGATTCAAGATCAATGCCATGGCACGGGAGAAGGTATCCCACTTTGATCGCTCAGCCACGAGCTGTTTGCGCCCGAGAGGTGTAAGCCGATAAAACCTCGCACGCTTGCCCTTATTCGAGAGTTCCCAGGAAGCGGCTATCCAACCTTTCGCTTCCAGCCGATGAAGAGCCGGATACAAGGAGCCGGTCTCGACCTGGAGTACTTCTTCTGAGGTGCGCTGAATGTGCTTGGCGATTGCGTGGCCATGAGTGGGCCCAGCAAGCAGGGTGCGGAGGATAAGCAGGTCGAGCGTTCCTTGCAGGAGCCCAACTCGGGAAGGTGCATTACGATTCATTGTGTAGACACTCTACTATCATTTGTGTAGAGTGTCTACTCTAAGTTAAGGAATCGGAGTGGTGGACGGTGCGCTCGCTCCGACCGGGTCGAGAATGGATGACGAGCAACTCGGAAGTAATGCAAATGTTGCGGACGGCGGCATTCGCAAGGGTACCCGCTCGGACGAGATTCGCCCAATAATCCGTCCCCGGCCACTCCCTCCGCTACGACCTAAGCGCGCCGCCTCCGGCGTCGCAGGTCTTCGCTACGGGAGTGGCCAGCACAAGGCAAACCATGCTCTAATGTCGGAAGCGTCGGCGGGCAAACCTCAGCCTGAAGCTATTCCACCTAACATATAAGTAGGACATGAAAATGTCTCCTTTTTCTGCCCCCTTTTCTGGGGCACCCAAAAGCGAAGGCTGCTGCTTCCAAAGCGAGCGGCTGCTTTATGGGAGGGAACCCAATGGTGTGTAAGGGCGGAACCGGGAAAGCAGAAGTCGCGAAGCTGCAGGACGCAGGAATTGGCCTGACGCAGTGCCCAGGAAAATGAGTGGCAGAAAAAGGGATGGCCTTTTGAACCCGCCGATGTCGGGTGGCTGGCGAGAGGACGACAGCATAAGCTGCGTGGAGAAGCTCGGAGTGACCTGGCCTTTCAGCGTCTACTGCACTACTGGATTTTATGAAGCCGCGCGGTTTCCTCAGTGAGAAACGAAGCTTTTGAGTCTGCGTTGAGCAACGGGTCTCCAGGGGCAAGCTCGATGGCCCGTTGAACGGCCTTCTTCGCGCTCTCTTTGTCGCCAACGGCAAGATAGCCATCGGCGAGGCTGTCCTGTGCATTCGCTGAAGTCGGGTGTGCCCAAGCTGCCAGCTCAAATACAGCCAGCGCATCCTCTGGCCGATTTTGTCCAAGCAGTTTGTATCCCCAGGTGTTGAATCGATCACCGTCGATGCAAGTTCGTACGCCTTGGTCTCCACAGATTTTATTGAAGCGCGCTTTTGCTTCAGCTAAGCCCTTTTCTTTGACCAAAGCGGCGGACTCCAAGGGCGACGGTGGTGGAGGTGTTGCATCCTGATGCCTCAAAACACCGCCAGCTGCTCGCTCGACCGCTGCGGCCAGAGCAGTCGCAGCATTCGCATCGCCTCGAACCTTCGCATCGAGGAACGCCAGGATAATCCTGCACATCTGTTCGTGCCCAGACTCTGCAGTTTCCCTGTTCCACCCGTTCAACGGATAGTTAGCGGTGATCGGTGTGTGGAAGTGTTCCCCGATCATGGCGAAGGACGTGAAGTCGCTATGGTGCATCTTCTTGATCGTGATGAAAGTTCTGTCGGAGTGGCGGAAAGACTCAACGGCTGTAAAGTCTAGAGGCTCGTCTCCCTGCGCGCCTTGCGCCCTTCTCAGATCGAGAAACACCGCGCGCAGTTTCTCCGGCGCATATCCATAGGATTGAGTGAGGACGGACAAGAGGCCTGGAAAACCATAGGTCCCGTCGAGAGCGACGACCGCTGAGGTGTTCGCGTTACGCATGCCGAACAGTACAGCTTCGATGCCTCCGACACTGTGTCCCATGACTGCAAGCTTGCCTTTGTCCGCATTCGAGTTCTCGGCCAGAACAGACCAAGCAAATTCCATGTCCCTGACCGATGCATCCAGATCACCAGAGGTTCGCGATTGAAAGGTCTGCTCGTCTGACGGTCCGAGGAGGGAGATACTCGCGACGATGTATCCATGACTCGCCAAATACTCGGCCAGGATCACGTTGGAATTTATTTCCGCATCGAGACCCCCAAAATACAGAACGGCAGGAAAATGTCCCTCCGCAAGTGCGGCGTCAAAATAGGCATTCATAGGTGTTGTTTGAAGCGCCGCGAGTTGGTCGCGGGGAACGGAGTCCACAGCATTACGGCGGTTGTGATCTTTGACGATCGTATTGAACTTCGAGAATGCTTCCGGCGCGGTCTGATTAACGTAATCTGCAAAGTGCATCTGTCGCGGTCTTCCCGTAGCAGCCGCGGGATACCAGACATTGATCTGAACGGGTCTTCCGTTTAGGTCGGGAGAAAATGCGCCCTTGAAATCGCGCGTTGTTTGCCAGGTGCGCGAAGCGTCAAACCTGAATAATCTGCGAAAGCCCTCACGATATGGTCCGGCAACCAGATCCCCACGGAGTGGATACGCGGACAATGCGGCATTACCCGCGCTCACAACGGGAGTCTGTCCTTGGATAGGGAACAGCGGAAGCAAGGCTAGAAGCGAGAAGGCATAGCTCAACCTCAGTGGGCGCATATTGCATACTACGAGGGGCTCTCGCTTTTTGTTCCATGCAGGCACAGGGCTGCCCACGACCGTCGGTCCGGGCCTGGCCACTCCCTCCACTGGGGCCTAAGCGCGCCGCCTACGGCGTCGCAGGCCTCCGTTCCGGGAGTGGCCAGGGAGACGCAAGACATGCTTTAATGGCTAAACCGCTGGCGAACAAACCACGCCCGAGCTATTCCACTTAACATATAGGTAAGACATGAATTTTTCTCCTTTTTCTTGCCCCATTTTCTTGGGGCACCCAAGAGCGAGAGGCCGCTGCTCCCGAGGCGAGCGGGTGCTTTCTGGGAGGGACCTGTGCCGTTCTGTGACTTGAACCATCCCTTGGCCGCTTTTGAACCATCGGTTGGCCAGGAACGTCGATAGGTAGCGAACGGCAGACCAAGAGCTTCGATTCGGTGGTTCTGCGGACCACTGGTTCCTGGTTTCGGGCGTTCGCCGACAGAGTTGGGGTTTTGCTACCACGATCAGTAGATACTTCCCATTCTGCTCTTCCGGCCAACCGATGGTTCACAGCTGCGAAAGAGGCAGCGAATGGGCTTCGGATTTACAAGACTTACAGACACCGAACGGCCAAACGATGCTTCCAGAAATGGCCAAACGATCCTTCAAGTCACATGTTCGGGAGGAACCGGGAAAGCAGAAGCTGCGAAGCTGCCGGGCGCAGGAATTGGCCCGAAGCCGTGCCCAGGAAAATGAGCGACGGAAAAAGGGGATAGCCTATGAAGTCAACAGGAATCGCGTCGCTGGTGATGACACAGAAGCGATCGGCAGGGGAGAGAAGTTCGGAGTGAACTCTCCTCTTTCGCCGTGCGTGCGCCAGTTGTTCGAAGCGCACACGCTCGTGGGCAGGGGACGCCTCCTCATCGAGCGGATGCACGTCCACGCGCTGCACGTTCTCAATGTCCTGTAGCTCTAACGCTTGAGCGTCGGTCAATTCGCGTACAGTCGCTGGGATGGTCTCGCGCTTTGCGAGTTTCGATCCACGATGGCGCCGCGCCCCGGTTACAAGCTCATACATGCCTGTCGCGCCTTGCCAACATCTCAAAGCGCGCATTCGTCGCTGCTTGCTATAAGGAACGCGGTTCATCGGAAATACACGTTTTGCTCGATCGTGGGGAAAGACAATTCAGATTAATGCCCAATTGAACGTCAAGACGCGAGGCAGCTATCTCTCGGAAAAGAAAGGCAATGTCCTCTCCGCTATCCTCAAGGAACAAGGCTTCACAAGGTCGTTGGTGACTGATGTGTTTGCTCAAGGAAACAATTAAAGATTTTCTCGCCAGGCTAACGTCTTCAGATGGAAACTCTCGAACTGCTCGACAATGGGGGATCTGGGGGACACATTCCCGCCCAGCCAGTCTTAAAGATAACTCCTTCTGAGGGGCCCTGCTGCATGCCAATTGAATCTCAACAGACCGGGACCAGTTCTCAACCTAAATATCTACCCGGGGGCCACAGAGTGGACTTTCATGTGCATTGCGACGCCGGAGACGAGGGATCCCTACGCGCGACGACGGATTCCCTTTCCATCAGCGCCGGACAGCAAATTCGGCAGGGACATGATGTCGAAACCTGGAATTCCGTCGCGATCTACTCCAAGCAAGAAGTCGACGGCAGTCTGTCCCTTCGCATCATCATTTTCCATCCGGACTGGGACGAACCACTACAGATTGCCTGCCTTCGGTCTCGTCCGCAAGACGCATCCGGGCAGGCTGCAAGTCTTGAATGCGATCTGGAGCATAAGCATCTCTAGATCGACCTCGCTACCATCGACGCTTTCTTAACTGACCAGAAAGCGATGACATGACCTGCCGAAGAATAAGGGGTGGACTTGAATGGAGGGGGAGCGTTAAGACGCTCAAGAAATTCATCGACATCCCGACATGAGGAACCTAACGACAAACATACGACCGGCCTCATAGAAATCGCTCAGATTGGACGTACCACGATGATCTACGAACGACCTGATATTCAGCTCCTCCACGCTCTTCACGCTCCTGGGGATCAAAGTATTTCAAAACCGTCGGACGAACCTGTCGGAATGAACTTGCGACCAAGAGAGAGCAAAGAATTCACTCACAGTAACGCCAGAGGGGGCGTTGTTCGCAAGCAGGCTGCGCTAACCAAGCCAGCAAGCCAAGGACACTGGGTGTTCAGGGACTCCAAGGGAAAAGCCATCAAAGGCTACGTCAAAGAAGGCGTCTCGCAAGTGCTGCAGAACAATTGCACGCTACAAACACAGCCGAAGAAACGGAGAAAAAAACTCCTGGGAGTCCCTCGAAGCAGATCTCACCGAATCTATCTGCGCTCAACGCTGCCGAGGGCGGCGCACGGCGCTTCTAGCACACCAAAGGTGGGAAAAGGGAACGGAGTCGGTATAACGAGATGGTTGGTCGCTCCTGGGGTGCGGTCCATCTATGCGGAGGATGGCGCTTTGCTCCTCGATATCAAAAACGGGTGCTGTTACAGCCTGAATGGAGTTGCTGCCCGCGTGTGGGTAACGATCGAGGGAAGCCCGGCGGGAATCAGCTTCGACGGGATTGTAGACGTACTCGAAGCTTATTTCAACCTTACACAAGAAGCTCTAGAGCGCGTTGCTAGAGATTGTCTGGCAGACCTGCAACTGGCGGCTTTGGTCGGCGAGAAGATCGCCGGAGGCGAGGAGTCTTACGTGGACCCTATGCACCCTTCGTCGCCGGCTGGGCGCTTCCGTGAATTTAGACAAGAGGAGGGTCGAACCAATATTGGCAACCAACCTTTTGTTCTGAGATTGGAAACGCTGGAATCGCTAATCGATCGCGTATTTCCGCAGGGAGTTAACGGCAGCACGGACTGGAGGGCCACCAAGCTCAAAGACGCAATTGACAATGCGCCAGCCAAGGTCAATGAAAGCCTGGGGCATGTTTGCAGCCAGCTTCAGCTTTCTCTTTCCGACCGTCAAGCGCGCCGACTGTTTAAAGAGTCTTTAGGCATCTCGATGAAAGACTACGCCAGAAAGCGACGGCTAGTCTTCGCAGCAAAACAATTACAAAACACTGATGAGCCAATAAAGGTGATTGCGACCGACGCCGGTTATCACACTAAAGATGGTTTCAGGAAAGCCTTCCATGAAATGTTTCGATTAACGCCAGTAGAATTCCGGAGGTTCTGGCAGCGACGCCACGTCGCTGCATGAATCATCTCTGAAAGCCCGATGGGACGCTGGCCAACGAAGAATATGAAATGGTCTTGCTGCGCAAAAGCCGACCGCTTGGTTCTGCCGAGAGGTTGGTCGAGAAGTGCCAGGAGTTCCCTTGACAACGAATCCCAACATGCAGTTCCGCTGGTTTGCTCGCCAACTGCGGCCTCTTCTGCGCGCATATGCGGTCAGTGTGTCCTTAATTGTGCTGAGCAGCTTGATGTTTTTGCTCGATCCTCTGCTCATCAAATGGCTGATTGATCGGATTCTCCCTAAGAAGGACTTCCACCTCCTCTTTCTTGCTGCGGCGGGATTCTTTGGAATCTACGTGTGCCGTCTGGTGCTTTCGGCATTTTCGGGAGTTGTGAGCTTTCGCACGGTACAGGATCTTGTCTTCCGCATCCGGCTCAGCATCTTAGAGCAGATCAACCGCCTTTCCACGGACTATCACGAGTCGACACCCGTTGGAGAAAAGCTGTACCGGATGGAACAAGATGTCGATCAGGTGGCTGAACTGGGATCGAGCCTTCTGCCGTATGCTCTCCAGACCACCTTCAACGCCATTTTTGTTGTCGCAACCATGTTCATACTGGATTTCAAGCTCACCTGCATGGTTCTTCCGCTCGTGCCTCTTTTCTTCGTGTTTAGAAGGTATTTCGACAAGCGGCTGCGGGGAGCGTCGGATTCAGCACAGCGGCAGTCCAGCAGAGAAAGCAGTTTTCTGCAAGAACATTTGGCCTCCGTCGTACAAATCCAACTCCTGCACCAGGAGAGAAGCCAAACGAAGGCGTTCTTGGAACGGGCCGCAGCAAGAGTGGAAGCGCTGAATCATAGGAACCTCATCGAGATACTCTTCAGAACTTCCTATATGGCGGTCATCGCGCTGGGCACAATTGCTATTCTCGGCTACGGGAGCTACCAAGTGTTCGTCGGCGCCTTGACGGTCGGTGGACTAGTTGCCTCTTACAGCTATATGGCCAGATTATTTGATCCCCTCAACGCCGCTGTTGAGATCTATTCCCGCCTGAATCGGATGAGTACAAGCATTGGGCGAATCTTGGAAATCATCCAGGCCGCGCCAAGCGTAGATGAAAGAGAGGACGCGGTATACCTCCCCTCTCCAGTGAGGGGATATGTAGACATGGAAGGTGTCTCTTTCTCGTACCGCACGGGCCAACCCGTCCTGCAGAAGCTTGACCTTAAACTAGAGGGAGGCGAGAAGGTCGCGCTCGTTGGGGTCAGCGGCAGTGGCAAGAGCACGGTCGCAAAGCTAATTGCCAGGTTGTATGACGCGGAGCATGGAGCCGTGTGCATCGATGGGATCGACGTGCGAAATGTGCGGCTGGAAAGTCTTCGAACAAGAGTCTGTTACGTCATGCAGGAAGGCATTCTTTTTGACCGCACACTCAAAGACAACCTATTGCTGGGAAGGCCCAATGCGACGATCAAGGAACTGCGTCTCGCAATCGAAATTGCCGACCTCGAGGAATTACTCCGGCGACTGCCCAAGAGCTGGGACACACCGCTGGGACCAAGAGGAAATGCATTATCGGGAGGCGAACGACAACGTGTTGCCCTAGCTCGCGCGGTCCTGCAGCGACCATCATTACTGTTGCTTGATGAATCCACCTCGGCCCTGGATGTCCCTTCGGAACGAAGAATTTTTACGAGCTTGGCACACTATTTCTCGGAGCAAACGATCCTCTTCATCTCGCACCGTATCTCCGCGCTCAAATGGGTAGACCGCATAGTTGTTCTGAATCAGGGCGTGGTCGAGGATGAGGGCACACACGAGCAGTTGATCGGCCGAAACGCTTTGTACGTTGGCTTGCATAGCGTAGCCATGCCGGCACCTCACTCTCAGCGATTCAACACTCCCGCGCTGTAGTCACTCACCGGAATACGCTCTCAAAGTATTGCGAGATAGCGAAAAAGACTCGAAATGGCCAGGATCAAAATGGCCACGCAGGACTCCAAATGTCCGCGCAGGACGCCCGTTTTTTGTTGACGTAGCCGATCAACACGCTGCACTATCGCGGCGTTGTCGAAGATTTTACTAAGGGATCCAGCTTCCAGCCCAGCTACTAAATAAGAAGGGAAACAATTGTTGGCGCAGTTGAACCAAACGAAGGGCGCTAGTGTCTTTGTGCAACTTCGCGAAATCGCAACAGCAAGGTGAGTGTCGCGACGTATGGGATCGAAGATGAAGATTTCAGAGCATGTCCGAACCACAATCACTCAAGACGGGGCAGTGCTCATGGACATTAAGGGAGGGCATATGGTCACCCTCAATCCGATCGGATCCATCATTTGGCAACAGCTTAGTGACGGCCACTCACCGGAACAGATCGCCGCTCACCTCGCCTCTGAGTTTGGCATTTCTCGGGAACAGGCCTCTGACGACGTGAACGAGTTCTTGGAACAGCTCGGAGCGCAGCATCTGATTGAATCTGCGGAATCGTCAGGCTCCCGAAGGCATCTCGGCCCCAAGCCAACGGGCCTGTTCTGCAATTTGTTTGGGAGGCGTAGCGCTCCCGCGCGGCAGGAGCGGGGCTCGAAGTAGAGAACGGAAGAATAGACTTGGATAGCAGCGGGAGACACTTCAAGGAAAAGCGATGCAACTCTCGACGACAACACGGGAACAAGCGGCGGTAGTCAGTCAGAAAGATACCTATTTGCTGATCGTGTTTGATTCGGCGGGAACAGCGGTGCTGGTCGAATCGCATGGAAACGATTATCGCTTGCCGAAGATCGCGATCCCGAAATTTACGAGGCCGGCGAAGGAAGTCACCGCACTTATCCGCGACTCCTGGAAGCTAACTTCTGTTTTCCTGTTCTCCGGAGTGCTCGAAGAATCGCCCGATGCCAGCTATTTCGTTGTGCTCGAATCCAAGGATGGGCTCTGCCTCCCTCCTCAGGGGATGGAATGGTTCACCATCCATCACGCCCTGTCGAATGTCCTCTTTTCGAAGCATGAGTGTCGCACTCTTAAGTCGAGTCATGCGCGCCTGACGAACAGAGGTCGCACAAACAGTTCCGAGCCATTCGTACGCCTCGGCTGGATGCGCGAACTACAGGATTGGGTTGGCTCCATCATTCGCCCGATGGGAATGGAATTGAAGAGTTTCAAGCAGTTGAATGGCTGCGAGGCATTTTCCTTGATTCGCTTTGCCACCGCGCAACAACCGGTGTGGTTCAAGGCCGTCGGCGAACCAAACCTTCATGAATATCGGATTTCGCAGGCCCTGGCGCGATTGCTGCCGGACTTTGTCCCAACGATTCTGGGAATTAGGCCTGAATGGCACGGCTGGCTCATGTCTGACGGCGGCGGAGCAACCCTTAATGAAACTCTGGATCCTTCTGCGTGGCAAACGGCCGTAACCACTCTCGCGGACCTGCAAATCGCATCCATTGGCATGACGGAAGATCTGCTAGAGGCGGGGTGCAGGGACTTGGGCTTGGCGACCCTCATGAAATTGGTTGACCCTTTCATCGACACGATGGCCGAGCTGATGAAACAGCAAACGAAAGTACCGCCGACGATTCTCACCCGGCAAGAACTTTCCGACCTCGCAGCAACGTTAAAGAACGCCCTGTGTTCCCTGCAGTCCTTGGGCATTCCGGGCACGCTGGGCCATAGCGATTTCAATCCGGGCAATATCCTCGTTGGTTCCGAGCGATGCGTCTTCATTGACTGGGCAGAGGCCCACGTCAGTCACCCTTTCTTGACGTTTGAATACCTCATCTCGCATCTGCGGAAAGATTATCCCACGCTCACTCGATACGAAGATGCCATCCGGCAGTCTTACGCACAACGCTGGCGGTCTGTCTCCTTGCCCGAGCATGTTTCCGAGATGTTCTTGTTCTCGCCGCTGGTGGCCGTATTTGCTTACGCGGTCGCGGGGAACAGTTGGCGGGACCCAGAACACCTGAAGATTCCTCAAGTCCCCGGCTATTTGCGGAGTCTCACCCGTCGAATGAAGCAAGAAGCGGACTCCGTCCAGCGAAGGAGGGTCGAATGCATCAATTAATGATGACTCCGCCCCATTCGACCCTCGAGCCCGTGACCGAGGTTTTCCATGGGGTTCCCGTCACGGACCCGTATCGCTGGCTTGAGGACCAGGATTCCCCTCGCACCCGTGCTTGGATTGAAGAACAGACCCTCTACGCCCGCGCATACCTTGACAACATTCCGGGGCGCGAGCGAATCCGCGAGCGCATCCGAGAATTCCTCACCGTCGAAACTTATGACTCCCTGCAGATAGCCGGCAGCCGCTACTTCTTCCGGAAGCGCCTGCCCGGCCAAGAGCAGCCTTGCATTTACATGCGTGAAGGCGCAGACGGCGAGGATCATCTTCTAATCGATCCGTTGGAAAGGGAGACTGGCAACTATACGGCTGTAAAGCCACTGCGAGTTTCACCTGACGGTCGATTGCTCCTGTATGAGGTGAAAGAAGGGGGAGAGAGAACGGGGACATTTGAGCTGCTCGAAATCGAAACTCGGAAGCGCCTCCCGGACCTCCTCCCCCGCGGGTATTTGCGTGGATTTGCCTTTGCGCCGGATGGTAAGAGCTTCTACTACGTCCACGAGGCGCTAGGGGCGAAGAAACCCTTCTATCGCGCCGCGTACCAGCACATTCTTGGAACCCCGTTTACCGAAGATCGGGAGATTTTCGTTGCGGGCGAAGACGAAAAGCTTCGGCTAGCGCTGCTTTCCGACAAGAAGCGCCTCGGCTTCTTCGTCTATCACTTCCTCGACAAGACTCTCACGGACATCTATCTGCGGCCATTCGGGGGAAGCGTCCCGCCGCAACTGATATTCAGCCGCATCGACTATATGCTCGGGCTGCGGTTGATGGACGACAAGATCCTCGCGATCACAGATCGCGATGCGCCGAATCGCCGCATCGTGGAAATCCATCTTCGGGAGAGCGGGGAACACGAGTGGATCGACATCGTGCCGGAAAGCGACACACCCATCAGCAATTGGGTCGTCGTTGGAGACTCCATTCTCGTCTCCTACATGAAAGATATGCAGCATCGCGTCTTCATCTTCGACCTCTCGGGGAAGAAAACTGGAGAGATGCCCATTCAAAGCGACGAAACGCTTCGCATTATCGGCGGTTCGCCGGACGGCGATGAGCTACTCCTCGAAACGGAATCCTTCACAGAACCAATCGGCATCTTCCGCTATTCCGCGCGGAGCAATGAGCGCAGCCTCTGGGCCAAAAGAAGCACTCCGTTTGATTCTACTGACTTCAGCCACTCCCAGATCTGGTTCATGTCCAAGGACGGCACAAGAGTTCCCATGTATCTCGTGGGCCGCCGGGATGTCCTAAATAGAAGCGGCAACCCGACGATCATGACCTCTTACGGTGGCTACGGCGTCTCCATGACACCGCAGTTCAGTACCTTTGTCGCCTTCTTGATGGAACGTCGTTGCCTGTTTGCGTTGCCCAACATTCGCGGCGGTTCGGAATTCGGCGTCGAGTGGCACAACGCCGCCAAGCGGCGCAACCGCCAAACAGCCTACGACGATTTTCTGTGCGCCGCAGAATGGCTTCTCAAAACGGGAAGGACCGCTCCCGAAAAACTCGCCATCTTTGGCGGCTCAAACTCTGGGCTGCTCGTAGGCGCTGCCTTGACGCAGCGGCCGGACTTGTTTGGCGCGGTCGTCTGCATGGTTCCTATGCTGGATATGCTCCGCTACCACCTCTTCGACAACGCGCATATCTGGAAAGATGAATTTGGCACCGTAGACGACCCGGAGGACTTCGCCGTTCTCGCGAAATACTCTCCCTATCATCGGGTTCGGGACGGCGTTGCATACCCCGCCACGATGATCGTCTCCGGCGACGCCGACCGGAATTGCAATCCCCTCCACGCGCGCAAGATGACAGCCTGCCTGCAAGCAGCAAACGTTTCAGATCGTCCCGTCTTTCTGGACTACAGCAAGTTTCGCGGGCATTCCCCGGTGCTTCCGCTTGGTGAGCGCGTTGAAGCGCTTACGGATCGCATGGCGTTTCTCTGCGACCAGTTTCAACTGCCGGTGTGAAAAGAGAGGTCATGGTTATGTCGTTTCTTGTTCTGAAAGCGTACTGGAAACTGATTCATTTCGATCTCTACCTGGCGCGTGGCAACTTCGCAGCGCTTTACGAAAAGGTCCGCAAATGCTCCCTCGGAAAGCGGGCGCCTGGTCCAGATGTGGTGGAACGCATCTGCTCGGCAATTGACATGGCCTGCATCTGGTATTGGAAAGAGGCGTTGTGCCTGCAGCGATCTGCGGCGACGGCTTGCCTTCTGAAGAAATACGGTGTCCGGGCGCAAATGGTTATCGGCGCTCAGCAGATGCCGTTCAAAGCCCACGCGTGGGTCGAAGTTGGCGGCCGGGTGGTCAACGACAAGCCGTACACCCCGGAAATGTACGCCGTTCTCGATCGTTGCTGAAAGAGTTGGCTTAGAGAGAGGGCCGAACATGAGCGTCCAGTTTGGAACATGGAATTTCGACGGCAAGCCTGTGGACCGGGACTATCTCGAAAAAGTGAAGCCGCTTCTCGCTCCGTATGGGCCAGACGATGCTGGCTCCTACTCCAAAGCCAACATCAGCATCCTCTATCGCGCTTTCCACACCACTAAGGAGTCCCGCCGCGAAACGCAGCCCCACGTCACATCGTCCGGGGCCATTCTCACCTGGGACGGCCGCTTGGACAACCGCACGGATTTGATCCGACGGCTGCGCGATGTTGTGACGATTGGCTCGACGGACGTCGAGATCGTTGCACTTGCCTATGAATACTGGGGGAGCGATTGCTTCGCCATGCTAATTGGCGACTGGGCTTTGTCCGTATGGGACCCGCACACGCGCTCGCTGATCCTGGTCAAAGACCCCATCGGGACGCGCCATCTCTATTACTCGTTCGACAACGATCATGTCACCTGGAGCACCATCCTCGATCCGCTCGTCCTCTTCGCCGAAAAAACATTCACGCTCTGCGAGGAGTACATCGCAGGCTGGTTCTCGTTCTTTCCCGCTGCTCATCTGACCCCCTACGTCGGGATCCATTCCGTCCCGCCGTCCTCCTCGGTCTTGATCCGAGCGGGGATGCACACGGTCAGCAAGTATTGGGATTTCGATCCTGGCAAGAGAATCCGTTACCGCACCGACGCCGAATACGAAGAGCACTTCCGCGCCGTCTTCAGTGAAGCCGTCCGGCGCAGGCTCCGCTCGGACAGCCCCATCCTCGCGGAGCTGAGCGGCGGCATGGACTCTTCCTCCATCGTGTGCATATCGGACACCATCATTGCGAACGGAGCCGCTGAAACTCCGCGCCTCGACACACTGTCCTACTACAACGACTCCGAACCTAACTGGAACGAGCGCCCCTACTTCACCAAAGTCGAAGAAAAGCGCGGCCGCACCGGCTGCCATATCGATGTCAGCTCTCTACAGCAAACTAGGTTCGAACCCAGCGACGACCACTTTGCAGCAATTCCCGGCTCCGGCCGTCACCCTAGCGAGGCTGCGAAACAATTCGCTGCGTGCCTGACCTCGCAAGGGAACCACGTCGTGCTTTCCGGCATCGGCGGCGACGAAGTGATGGGCGGTGTGCCAACGCCCATACTCGAGCTCGAAGATCTCTTCGCAAGAGCCCAATTCAGGACTCTTGCTCATCAGCTCAAAGTCTGGGCTTTGAACAAGAGAGTACCCTGGTTCCATCTGCTCTTTATGACCGCGCGTCGCTTTTTCCCTCTCACCTTGTTTGGTGTTCGAAAGAACGAGGGGCCTGAGGCATGGCTTGATCCTAACTTTGTCAAACGGAATCGGATGGCCTTGCAGGGTCCCCGAACCAGGGTCAAGCTGTTCGGCCCCCTGCCGAGTTTCCAGGGGAACATCTCGACCCTGAATGCGTTGCAAAGACAACTTACCTGCGATGTCCTTCCCTCGGAGCCGCCTTACGAAAAGCGTTATCCCTATCTCGACCGCGGGCTCCTCGAATTCATGTATGCCGTCCCCCGAGAGCAGCACGTCCGGCCAGGGCGGAGGCGTTCTCTCATGCGGCGGGCGCTCAGGGACGTTGTTCCAACTGAGATTCTGGAACGCAAGCGAAAAGCGTATGTTGCGCGCAGTCCGCTTGCCGCCCTGCAAAGCGCGCGGGGCCAGATCGAAACACTCCTTTCTGATGCAGTGACAGTTCATTGCGGACTGATAGACCCCGTCAAGCTTGCCCGCTCCGTGGATCTCATAACCACAGGCAAAGAGACAAAGCAGTGGTCTTTGCTCAGGAGGACCGTCGTGTTCGAGCTTTGGCTCAGAACCCACGCCGGAAATCTGGTGCCCGTAGATTCTGCAGGGCACCGGCACGAGTTCATGCCCTCGTTTCACCGGGCAGACAAGATCCGAGCAGGCCGAGCCGCGATCTGACTTGGCTCGCGCGGAAATTTGAAAGAAAAAAGGAACACACACATGCGTTACACCGAACCAAAGATAATCAGAACTGATGAAACCATTTGCGCAATTCAACACGTAGGCAGCAGCGATATAAATAAACCTGTTGAATTTCAAGAGGATACGGGCGTTTCGCCCACTCAATATACGGACGCCGCTGCTTATGAGGCCGACGAGTAGTCATAAATCTGTCTCTTAGCGTTCAAGCGTCTTTGGATCTGTACAGGCTGGACGGCATAAGTCTGCCGTCTAGCCTACCTCTCTCAGTCATTCAAGATCTGAGTCAACTTGCTCGCAAATTTGAAAGGAAAAGAGGTGCAAACCTATGCGTTACGTCAAGCCTAAGATCCTGAGAACCTGCTGCGCCATTTCTGTAATTCAACAGATACTCTGGACAAGCCCTAGTGACAAGACTTGCGGCATTTTCCTCGATGCGACTTACCCCGACGCTGTCTTCTGCACGTTCTTTGCTTATGAGGCAGACGAGTAGGCCAGGCCGCATATAAGTCTAGCTCTAGGTGATCGAGTGTCTTTGCATGACCAAGAATCCTCACGACTAAGGACGGCATTTCTGCAATTCGGCAGATAAACTCGACCTCATGTGACGGTAGTAAGCCTCCTGACGTCTACTTGGACGCGCATGTGCCCAATCCCTGCCTGTGCACGATCGGCGCTTACGATGCAGACGAACAAGTCGCTTTGCGTGCATGTGTTACCTTAGATGGTTGAGTGTCCTCGGATCCCCGGGGCTGGACGGTGTCGGGTTGCCGCCCAGCGCGGCTTTCCGCGCGTCTCACAAAACAACGGCCATATCCAGGGGACAGACAAATGATCTCCGTGCGTGCCAGGCCACAAAGCGGCACGTGAGCTAGTCACGAAGTTCAACAGAAAAGAGAGCAAATTCGATGTGCTACAGTAAGCCGCAAATCCTGATCAGCCTGAGCGCCACCTCTGCAATACAGCAAACAGGCACAGTTGATGGCGCCAAGGCTCCTGGACAGTATCTCGATCATGCCATCCCCCCGATTAGCTGCACCGTTTCCGCGTACGAGGCAGATGAATGACTAGAAGCCATCTCACAAATGCTCGGACACCACGGAAAGGACAGCACTTAGCCCTGAAAATTCATGATTTTAGAAACACGGAAGGCCTCGCCATGGTACAAATCCGTTATCGAGGCGGGTTTGAGACCAAAAGCGAGGCCTTCACTTGACCGAACATACCACAACAGAGTG
>Ga0137382_10000390_pt1 | contig 17998 bp, 15 predicted proteins | sample SagtaG_15_FD_104816 | JGI IMG/M metagenome (GOLD analysis project Ga0137382, IMG submission 104816) | Vadose zone soil microbial communities from Sagehorn Ranch, Mendocino, California, USA - Sage2_R_20_16 metaG | ecosystem: Environmental > Terrestrial > Soil > Vadose zone | place: USA... | reverse complement strand
CGCTGCTCCGGGGAAATGTAGCTAAACACGTGACTCTGCTGCTGATCGGTTCCTCTCATGCACCATTGGACGCGCTCTGCGCCGCTTCGTTACAGAATTTCCGACTTTTTCAGCAGCCTGCTAAGATTCTCTGCAACCTCTATCTTGCCCGTACCTAATCCTATGCACGGACGAGTATTCCAGCAGGCACCGGTGGGGACTCTCTAATTTCAGATGGGGAAGATCGGTTGAAAGTTTCGTGAGACAACAAAAATGGAGACGAATAAAAGAATTAATCGTCGCCTGCCGCTGCTCGGAAACTGCGCTCTCCAAGAGTTCCCACACAACTCTGTTTTGAGATGTTGGTTGGAAAGCAATACTCGGGGACAATTTCCTTAATCTTGGCGCGAATGGGTGCCGCGCCGTCGACGTTCATCGAAGCGCGAAGCTCATCCAGTTGAGAGCACAATCTTGACCAGTCTTTGAGTGTTCCGCTTGTTCGTTTGATTTTTTCATACAAAGTGGGAATCACCTCCTCGTGCTCGTAGAAGAGCTCTTCTTTGAGCTTCTCCCCCTCCCGCAGCCCAGTGAACCGGATCTCGACATCGTGCTCGGATTTCCCAGAAAGACGGATGAGAGTGCGAGCCAAATCCAAAATCTTCACTGGCTCGCCCATATCCAAGACTAGAATGTCGCCATGCTTCCCAATCGCGAAGGCTTGTAGAACCAAGGCGACGGCTTCGCGAGTCATCATAAAGAAACGCGTGATCTCCGGGTGAGTAACGGTCAAAGGTTCTTGGTTGCGCAGTTGCTGCCTCAACACAGGAATCACGCTTCCGCTGGATCCCAGAACGTTGCCAAATCGCACAGATACACAACGCATTCCGTTTGGCGGTCGGGACGAAAGGATCAACTCACAGATTCGTTTGGTCGCGCCCATGACGTTCGTTGGATTAACAGCTTTGTCGGAAGAAATCAGGACAAAATTCCTGCAGCCAGCCTCATCAGCTAGATCCAACAAGCCTACGAGGCCTAACACGTTGTTCTTAACTGCCTCTTGGACATTGCATTCCATCATAGGAACATGTTTGTACGCAGCCGCGTGGAAGATAACGTCGGGTCTGAATTCCGACAGAAGACATCGGATTCGCTCGTCATCAGTTATATCGGCGACGCGAAAGGCAAGTTGGGCACTGTTCTGGTGCCCATCAAGGTCCAATCTGAGGAAAAATAGGCCGGTTTCGCTTTGATCCAGACAGACGAGTCGAGCAGGGTTGTAATTGATTATCTGACGGCAGAGTTCCGACCCAATCGAGCCAGCGGCCCCGGTTACAATAACAGTTCTCCCGGCAATTCCCTTGCGAACAGATTCCAGATCAATCTGTGCTGGTTCCCGCCCTAACAAATCTTCCAGGCTGACTTCACGCAACTGGCCAACCGTTATACGACCTGCGATTATGTCTTTGAGGGCAGGAACTGTCCGGAATTTCACCTTCGCCTGATTGCAGATTTCCACAAACCTGCGCATTTGTTGGCCTGTTGCAGAAGGCACTGCGATTAACACTTCCTCTATACCTTCAGAAGAGACTAGTGCCGCCAGCTGATCCACAGTGCCAAGCACAGAGACACCATCAATCCGGATGCCTAGTTTGGACCGATCGTCATCTAAACAACCTACGGGCGAATAACCACTTCCGGAACGATGGATTTCTCTAATGATTGTATGGGCCGCAGACCCGGCCCCAATCACGATCACTCTCTTACATGAAGAAAGATTCTCGCGGACTGATTCCGCAACGACCCGCGACAGAATACGAACCCCAACTAGGAGTCCTGCTGTAAACAATGCCTCCAATACATAGATAGTTCTGGGAAAGGATGTTAGCCTTAGCAAATAGCGGACGGCGAAGAAGAAAACCGCCGAACCCGTGGCCACGGCCTTTAAGATATCCATTCCTTCGCTCATTCCAGCATACTTCCACCACCCTCGGTGTAACCTGAAACAGGTCATAGTAATGACCCTCACCACAACCAGAATTGGAATCGCAGCAAGCAGAGTTCGGGAATAGGGTAGGCTGAAATCAAAACGCAACAGCCAAGCAAGGACCAACGAACAAATAACGAGCCAAGCTTGGAAAATAGCGATAAACCAAGGTCTTCGTCTCAATAGGACCAAGGGCATCTTTTCAGTCATGATTGTTCCTTCGGAAGTAGGCGCTCAACAAATCGCCTTTCGGGCCGAAAGCGAGAACGCCGAATCTGTAGGGAAACCCTTTCGGATTCGTCTTGCTAAGAGCCTTGCTTTGTCGCGAGTTACCGCCAGAAACCGTGAAAGTGTTTGTAGACTCGACAATTACTTAGAAGCTTGATGCTTAACCTCTTGAATGATCACGTAGTTCGACCGATGTCCACACGACATAGCTTTAAAGGCCATTAGTCTCGGTGTTTTCCATACTTCGGTCAACGGAAGCAAAAGAACCCAATCAGGGTCTCTCTACACTTGGATTTTCGCGTCCGCCGGGGAACTGTATCCTCCAACGGCCGCGCTCAGTCCATCGCTTCGCATTCCTACAATCTCGTCGACAGCACACTTTAACTTTCGCGAGTTGGTAGCTTGAATCTGGGACCCTAACTCCCGCATCTGCATTACACAGCTCTGTAATTTCGCGATCTCGCGCCGAAACACGCCCACGACCGCGTCCTCGGCGCATTCATCGAAAATATGACTATAATCTCTCGACAATATAACCTGCGACGAGCCCAGCCTGATATGTTCGCTGAGTATTAGCTCCGGACTTATTAAACCCCGTCCTAGACGGGCGATACCACCAATACCAAATTTGACGCCTCTGCCCCGAATGATTTGCGTCATATATTCAATGAGCCCACCCGACACGAGTTCGAACATAAAATCCAAGTTGAGTGCCAGGTGAAGATCATTGAGCCCAATATGAACCTCGTCTATTCCAGGTACGCTTACGATATCGTGGAGTCTAGCCAGGGCCCCGCCCGTCTCGAGCAACAAACACGTCTTTGAGCGTCCACCAACAATTCGAACGAATTGCCTAGCCTCAGCGGGGCGACTGATCATCGGAAGCATTAGGATATCCGCACCAGCGGCCGTGCATGCATGCACTTCATCTAGCGTATAGTCGTGCATTGGATTTATGCGAACCATGAGGAGCGCACGCTTTAGGACGGATCGGAGACGGCTAACGTCCGACAGCTGATGTTTGGAGATGAGCGTATCGTGATTCTTCTGTCTTTCGCTTTTACCGAGGATCTCCAGATCTACCATCACTCTATCTACGCCAGCTTGCTCAGCGACCTGCGCACACCACGAATCGTTTGTAATAAAAATAATATCCATAGGGGCTCTCACTGGGACCGTCCTACAAGTCCCGAAAACTCTCGAAGAGGCTCGCGGCGGATTCACCGTTTCTGATCACAAAAACTTCCCCACTTTCCTGTGAGATGCCCAATATTGGGACATTGGGGAGGATGAATGGTGGCTTCATAACAATCGAATAAGAACCTACATTGCGATATTCAAGAAAGTCCCCAACCTTTAGTGGGCCAGGCAGTCCTCTAGTTAAATAATCATCCTCGATGCACGTGTAACCTGCGATGTCATACTTTTCTGGGATGAGGGCCCCAGCATGGCTGACGTCGTTGTTAGGTATCACGCGCACCGGCAGGTGACGAACGCGGCTGTGGGGGCTTATGTTGAAAAGGCTTCCCGCTACGGTGGCGATGCGACGCCCTCTTATATCTTTTATGTCTACGACTCTTACATAAAATCTCAGCGTATCTGCTACGAGAGCAGTACCGGGCTCTATAAACAATGTCGGTTTCCCGGAGCTAGTGGCATACGCTCTACTTAGCAAATCACAAATCACTTCTGCATACTGATTGAAGTCAGGCGGTGTAACCTTGTAGGTATGCTGCATTGATTCAGGCATTACGCCAAAGAACCCGCCGCCGAGGTTCAGAAAGGCCGGTGCGGACGGAAAAACCCGACTAGCGATATCCAACATCTGAAGCATCCGTATTTTGAAGGAAGCAAGATCGCGGTTCGGATAATGGCAATGGAGTCCACTTAGGCTCACATTGCGCGAAGATCGAATTTCGTCGATTACCCACCGAAATTGAGAGCCATTCGTGTCAAACCCGAATCTCGACGTGCAATCTTCAGCGAGCGCGAAATTACATCGCAAGCCTACCGAAAAATGCTGTTGTGGTGCCTCTGATGCCACCGACATTACTATGGCATGGTCACGCATTGAATCCAGGTTGACGATTGCGCCGGCATATAAAGCGTCCCGTACGGAGCTAGATGACTTGTAAGGTCCATTATAGATAATGCGCTTTCCACTGATTCCCAGCCTCCGAGCGAGGTCGTACTCCATCTCAGACACAACTTCGGCATAGCCCCCCATTTCCTCAATTGCCTTGCAGATTGTCGGCGTATAGTTAGTCTTATATGAGTAGGCAATTCGTGTATCGCGATATCGTGCGGTGAAAGCCACGGTCAACCGAGTAAAGTTCTCTCTGAGCCTTGATTCGTCAAATACGTAAAACGAGTCTCCATAAGTCCCGGCACACGCATGAATCGTTTTCCAGGAGAGCAACGGTTCCGCATTAGCGGAAGAGCGTGTGGAACGCCTAGACTCGGAGGTCACACTGCTACCTGTGTCGCCCATGAGATGGGAATCTCCCTTGGCACGATAAGACAAAACTCCCCGGTCCTTCATTGCTCCGCCCGGCTTGCCACGCTCAGAATCCGACTCGACACATTGTGCCCTTATAATGCGTGATCGACGCCCGTGGTCTGCACAGTTCGACAAAACCTCAATTGCCTTGCAGGGGTTCTTGCTCGATCACATTCCTCATAGAGAGCATTACCCACACCGTTTTAATCGCGATGATAACATCTTCGATGATGCCCAGCCGCGCGAAGCGTGCTACATACTGGTTGTCCAAAGCTATCTTCTGCTGCCAATCAAGACTATTGCGACCTGAAACCTGCGCCAGACCGGTAATACCGGGCTTAACCGTAAACCTAATTTTCATATCGTCCGTCAGCGCCGCGTAATCTCCGAGTTCGTAAGTTACAGCCGGTCGCGGCCCGACAATGGACATTGATCCAGTCAGGACGTTATAAAGCTGAGGCAATTCATCGAGGCTGACTGCGCGGAGGTACCTACCGACTTTAGTTACGCGTGCATCGCCGGGATAACTACACAAACCCGTGCCCGTATGCTCTGCGTTCACAACCATCGTCCTGAATTTGTACATGCGAAAAGCTGTCCCATCCTTGCCGATTCTGTCTTGTATGAAGAGCACTGGGCCGTCTGATTCCAGTTTGATCAATGCGCTGATCAACAAAAGGAACGGCCAGAGTAGCGCCACAGCAACGCTCGAAATAGCAAGATCAAATATTCTTTTGATTATCGCTTGTGTCATGACTTGCGTACGACTGTCTCTTTCTTTTTCTTTCGCGTGCTTAGATCAATAGATAGGAACAAGCCATTCGGAATAACAGGCGACCTGATTGCTTACAACGTCGAGATATCGCCGCAGAAAGGACATGGTCACAGGTCCAGGTCGACCGCTGCCAACAGGCACCTTGTTTACGGAGGTAATGGGGGTAAGTTCGGCTGCGGTGCCGCACAAAAATAGTTCTTCGGCTAAGTAGAGCTCCGTGCGGTCGACGTCTCTCTCCATGACCTGCACGCCCGAGTCAGAAGCCAACTTCATCACGGTCGAGCGCGTAATGCTTTCCAGGATCGAGGACGTAATGCTTGGTGTCGTCAGCACCCCATGTCGGACCATAAATAGGCACGCCCCCGCACCTTCTGTCACTTTGCCGTTGCGGCCCAGAAAAATCGGGCAGTCGTATCCATGGCATTTCGCCTCCACGTGTGCATAGCGTGAATTTATGTAGTTCGCGCCAGTTTTGACACGCGGCGGAAAAGAATTATCGTTGATTCGTTCCCACGTCGATATGCATGCGCTTAAAGCAGGTGGGGCCTCGACATTTGTCCGCGGCTTTGTCAAGGGCGCAATAAACATCTCGACCGGCCCGTCAGAACTCCACGAGCCCTCCCCGTCAACGAAAAGTGTTAGTCTCACGCTTACGTCTTCGTGGTATTCGTTAGCCTGGATCGTTTGTATTAGATAATCCCTCAAGTCGCTGGCTTTATATGGAGAACTTATTCCTAGAAGCTTGCACGAGTCGAGGAGTCGCGAGAAATGTTCTTTAAGACGAAAAGCAAAGACTTGACCATTGTCGCTGCCGGACGCGTAACAACGTATTCCCTCAAACACATTCAAACCGAATTGCGCTGTCGGGGAAAGCACGCTGATGTTCGCCTGCTCAGCCGGGACGATGGATCCCTTGAACCAAATCTTTCTAACCGGCAGTCTGGCTTGCACGTTGTGAACAGCGCTGTCCTTACAGGCGCCAGCACTGTTAGTCCCTTCCAACCCGAACATCGCAGGTTTCATTGGAGCTTTCGCAGGACGGTAGTTACGCGGCCAACCAGGAAAGGAAACATGGCCCGAACCAGGAAGTACAAAGAAGGCAGGTGTTCCGAGAAAAATCTTCCAACCGGGGGTATTAGCTGCCCCGGAAAAACCCCGTGGACGACGGTATGGCTGCCCACCGAAAAGAGGCGCGCAATCCGCTTTTTGTTTACCGCCTTGAACTCCGAGGACCCAGGTTTGGAATAGCGCCAGTCGGAGACCAAAATGTGCCCCCCACGTTTGGCCACACGGACCATTTCGGCAGCAATCAGCGCCGACAAAGCGTCGTCAGGAACCTGTAGGAACATGGCTGCCGCGTGAACGATATCGAACGTATTGTCTGCAAACTCCAACCGGCTGGCGTCGGCGCATTCAATTGGTGACATGGGAAGCCATTCGCGGGCGGAAGCGACTTGTTCAGGTCGAATATCTACGCCGTGCAGGTTTGTGGGCGTAAACCCCATACGCAAGAGGGAGATCAAGCTCCCTCCCCTTCCGCAACCCACGTCTAGCACCTTTGCTTCTGCAGGATTCAGTTGGATGGAGCGCAAAGCGCGAACCACGGACGCCTCAGCAGCAAGAAATTGAAATAGCACCTGCGGGTTGCTGAGAGGATCGTTTCTACCTTCTCCTTTCCGGGCGTCATATCCTTTGTAATACTCCTCAGTCGCAACCCTGAGGTTCTCAGAGCTCGCTATATCCTGGATGTTCATGTTTTCAACCCTCGTCGTCCCTTCCAATGTTGCCCGGGCGCCACTACCAATATCAGACCGAAGAGCGCGCCCAGGCCGTGCGCTACGTGGCGAATGGCAAAAACAGCAGGCAGCAAGAAAAGTTGTTTGGAGTTTTTCTCGCGAATGGCAATCTCTGCCGAGACGGCGAGACAGGTCGCACCATAGATGCCGGCAATGGCCAAGCCAACCCAAAGAAAGAAAGGCCGTACAGCGGACAGCGCCAATGAAACCAAAAGGCTCAGAAGGAACGCCCCAGGAACCCAGTGCCGCCAGGACCACGCCTTCCGCCCAAATTTCATGACATAGCTCGTCCAGATGCCATCAGCGAAGTTATGGTTCCAAAATTTTTCCAGAGTGGCGTCTGCGCCGTAATTGACCACGATCTCAGGCACCAACAGGATCTTGCCCCCGGCGGCCCGGATCCGGACGTTCATATCCATGTCCGATCCGCCTTTCAGTCGCTCATCGAACAAGCCAATCCGGCTGAAGAGCTCTTTCTTGAAGCATCCGAATGCAGCCGAATCCGACCAAGTCGGTTTAGTTGCTCCCACCTTGATCTTGGCGTTTCCGGAGCCAAAGCGGTGAGCCATGCCCTGGACAATGGCTTGCGCCACTGCTGTATCCGCACCAGGCAGCATTTTCCATACTCCACCGACGTTTTCGGCACCGTACTTTTCCTGATACGCCACGCACAACCGAATGTGACTGCTTTGATAGGCCGAATGGGCGTCCATTTTCATAATGGTGTCACCCCTGGCGTTGCGGACGCCTGCATTCATTGCCGCAGGAATATCCCTTTGTGGGTTGTCCACCATCCGCACTCGCTCGTATGTTTCTACGTATCCCCGGACGATCTCTCGTGTTCGGTCTTCGCTCATTCCATCCACCACCAGGATTTCCATTCGCTCTGCCGGATAGTCATTCGCTAGTATTGAATCAAGGCATCGCGCTATGTGTGGTTCTTCGTTCCGACATGGAACAATCACGGAAACAAAAGGCCACGGCGCCGCCTGTTCTGGCAACGCCGTAGAGTCCAATTCGGTAGGTTCAATGGTAAGTTGTTTCGTTACCACTTGCCTTCCGAGGTGGCTCGACTTCAGCATTGAAATGGAACACTACCCTCAAGCGAAATACTTTTGTACAAGATACCGGGTCGCTTCGTTCATGTAGGCAGCAACCTTTCGAGAGCGCATAGCTCCCCCAGTAGATGCGTGCTCTTTGTCAAAGACCCACAATTGCGGACAATGGACGACCGATAGCCCGAGCTGTCTGGCTGTTTCTGCCACAAAGATCTCTTCCCCGAAAAGAAAAACGGGATAATCGATGCTCCCACCTGAAACGAAGTACCTTCGATTGAAAATCACGCACGATCCATGCGACGCGTAGATGGGAGTGCTTCCGCCGCTCGGGATGTTATCACCAGGCCGCGTGAGAAGGTGAGCTCGCGCACTAAGAATCTGCGCTGTCAAACCGTACTTGGCAACGGAGAGAAATTCATAGGCTGCCTGCAGGTAGTAATTGCCAAAAATTACCTTATAGAAGGACATTCGCCGCTTTGTCGGCCGTTCTTTAATCTTCGGATTCAGGTCGCGCTGGAACCTCGCGGACCAGATTCGAGGTCCGACTACACCGACGGAGTCGGCAATGTTTGACTGGTGAAGGGTGGCGAAAAATGTCGGATCCCTGAATTCGATATCTACGTTACAAATGATCACCCACTCCGGCAACGGGAAATCTGCGAGGTATTGCTTCAAGCCGAAGTTGGCCCCGCCGAAGTAGCCCAAGTTGGCGGGAGCTCGAACACATTGAACATCGGGATTGACTGCATGGATCATGCGAGCGAAAGCTTCCGGGTCATCCCTCTCGCTATTGTCAACCACGATAACACTGACATTCTGGTCGGAATAACCACCCAGGCTACGTGCCAGTTGCACAGCATGTGCGTCAGTTTTGTAGTTAACCGCGATTATCAGCGACCACATCGCAACCATCCATCAAACATACTTGGATCCTTCTGCCGCCAAATCCCCGAGCCGGATTGTGCAAAGCGCCCGTCGCCCTGTGTGGGCTGAGTCAAAGCAGATCCTCGTACCCGATCGATCCCATCTTGGGTGCAGATCACAAGGCCAAGTGCTCTCGAGGTTTGGTGAGGCAAACTCGCGGGGCGACCTCAGTTTGGCCAAGTCGAACCGCCGGTCAGTTTGCGTGTCGTACAGGATGAGGGTGCTGACCCGGAACCGATCCGGATACGTGTCCGTCACGATCCACCTGCGGTCCGGCGAAAAGGAAGGATGCCCATCTGAATTGAAGTGCTTTTCGCCGACCACCGCGAACTCTTCGTTGCCGTCTTCAAACAAAACGTATCGGTCTCCTTTTTCCTTGATGCGCGCATAGGCAAGGACATGCCGATCGTCTCTCCACGCCACGTGTGACACCATCCCATTGGTAGGAAACACAAATAGGTCCTTGCCGCTCAGATCGCACGAAATCATCCTCGTGCGAAGGTAGTTGAAATCCTTGATCCACCGATGAAAGAAGACAAATCGCCGGCTGGACGGTGCAAACTGGCAGTGTGTCAGATAATGGAACGCTCCGTCCATGGACACGTCCGGCTGCAGAGCGGCTATATCCTTTACACAAAACAAATCCTTTACCTGCTCGGAAGAGAGATCAACCACTTTCAGCCCATGACCAGTCGGCTTCTGAATGTCCTTCTCCCGGTCGCACCCACTCGCATATCCATAACCCGGCGAATAGACATGGCAGCGCTCGAAACTGTAGCTGAGAGCATAGCCGCCGCTGGGGCTGAGGGCCCCGATTGGAACAGGCAGTGTCCTCGTCAACTTGCCGGCGCTGTCGCATATCCTGGCAACGTGGGAAACGCCGTCGAAATCGTTAAAAATGAAAGAGTTTGTTGCGCCTATCCATTGCAGCATGCAACCCTGCTGCCAATTCCAGGCCTTTGTCTGTGCGACTGGGTTGAAGTCTCCAAAGTTCTCTCCGGTGAAATAACCCACTGTCACACAGTCATCGGAACGGGGCATTCGAGGCGGAATATCGCACTGGTTAGCTAAGAGCATCGCATTGTCTTGAGACCAAGGGCACTTGTCGTGAAACCCAAAGAAGTACCCCTCGCGGACGGCAATTGAATAGCGGGAGACCGCGCTTTTGACCGGTACGACATCACAGATTCTTTGATAGGCGTTCCGAATGCCCATCTTGAGTCTGGGATTCCGCTTTACAACGTTGTAGACCGCAAGCTCGACCCTGTTCAATGCTTCTTCCTTGCTAGGCTTTGTCAAGCGAGCTAATAAAGTTCGTCAGCTTTCAAGAATTAAGTTCTTCCTCATTAAAAATGACGCCTACGGGCGCTGGCTAGGTCCCCGAAGCTCTACGTGTTCGGCTTCATTGTAGCGGGCAGGCACCCACGTCTCATTTCGACAATGCCCGATACAGTCCAGAAAACGACTTGGAATTGCTGCCCCTCGAAAGATGCTTCAACCATGTTGTGAATTACCGCGGCTAGAAGTGCTAGCCACAGTGCAACATCCAACGCGGTCGGATGTGCGACAGCGGTGCTCAATGCTTTGTAAAGGACAATACCCACCATTGCCAACAATGCTATTCCCGCAAGCAGTCCGTTCTCAGCCAAGGCATTGAGAACAAGATTGTGGGCATTCATATACTGCTGGTCGTACTCTGGAACCAGCATGTGCGACGCAATTGCATTGCCGAGCTGCCCTGGACCCACCCCAAGAACGGGGTTTTCTTTGAAACACTCCCACGAGGCTCTCATAAGTTCTTGCCGGCTCAAATCGGATTCCTCCCAGCGACTAGCGATTAAGACAGCGTTAGCACTGAGCAGATCAGAAGGCAGCAAAAAAACTACTGCCCCACCTAGGGCCAAGACCAGCATGGAATGTCTAACACGTAGCCCGGCTCTGTAGAGAAGCGGCAGGCTCAAGACCGTTGCCACTACTATCGCGAGCATCGCCCCTCGCGACATCGTTGCAATTAGCCCCGCAAACATCAGCATCGAGCATGCAGCGAAGACCAAACGTATTTTCCCCTTATTAAGGACAACGGCTGCAAATCCAACGGGAATGAGAAGCAGGAGAATGGAAGCTACGTAGTTGCTTCGGCCGAGCGCTATTTCAACTACATCCTTAAGGCCTGCCTCACCTTCATACTCGCCGTACCGAATTGTTTGGTAATTCGCGAGAAGGAGAATACCTGCCGTGGCGCCCCAAAGCGATAGTGACAGGAGGCCAAGTCGAAATTTTCTCGCGATCGCGTACACGAGCAGGCCGCAGCCAAGAACCTTCATGGCTGCCATGCTCTTGTAAAGTCCCTGGTAGTGCACGATAGCCGACAACGTTCCAGACAGAAGACAGAACGCGCCTAGCTTGATAATCCAACCTGAAAGGCTCGGCAAGAACCCATTCCAAAAAACCTGATAGACCAGCCAAATCACGAGAACAAAATCAAAATAAAGTACGACAGGCTCCCTGCCCAAAAAACGTACATTCGCTCCTCCAAGGAGCACGGACCAAATAACAAGCCAAAACCGACCTCGAGACTTACCCCACCACGGACTCTTCATGGCGACATCGCTCAGTAATGTTGGGCTACTAATCATCCCAATCTTCTAACTAAAGGCTGGTCAACACTCCGAACGAGCACTTCAATCAGCCTAATTTCCTGTCGAACTTGGAGAAGAGACCATCAAATAATCCCATCACCGCGTACCTTACCTTCATGTGCCTATCCTCCTCGAAAACGCAAAGAAGGACTATGGACTTGAACCGGGTCCATAAACTCGCTAATATCCACGCGGGTTCTCGCCAAAAGTATTTCTTGGCCATGTCGATGTTGTTTCGAATCATGTAGTACCGCCGGACTCCGCTGTGATTCGAAACATCTATCTCTCGCCAGGGAAGACGATGTCGGGTAGGTCTCCCGATGCCGTGAACCATCAGTGGTTTGCCCGTTCTGATAACTTCGAATCCCCTGGACCGGGCTCTCAGGCAATATTCCAAATCTACACAGTCAATGAAATACTCGTCGCGAAAGGGTCCAAGCATTCCATAGATTCGCAATGAGAGCAGGCTTCCCGAAGTAATAACCACTCTCCGCTCTTTCCAGCAAAGGCCTTCCTTTGCCAGCGGTGAGAAGCGCAGCCTCCCCGTCTCTGGCTCAATGTAATTCGATCCTATTACGGCAAGTTTCTCCTTCCGCGGAAAGTCGTCGTATGCTTCCCGCAGGCCCTCAACGATGTCGCTCCCGGGAACCGTGTCTTGATCAAAAAGCAGCACCCAATCATAGCCTCTTGTGATCGCCTCTCTCACGCCGATGTTAAGGGCTGCTGCCACACCAACATTCTCCGTATTTAAGATCAAATCTACATCCAGTCGGGCCGCAGCTTCGCGCAGCATGAAAACAGCCGCTGGGCCCGAATTGTTGTCCACGATCACCACTCCGCCCACCTGCTTGGCAAGACCCTCAAAACGCTCCGCAAAGAAACTATCGGGATGATAAGTGACTACAACTGCTAAAATGCTTTTCTTTTCAAGCATGCGGATGTCAGTGAGTTGCTACGAGCACACACTCTTCACCTGAGTTGGTGTCTCTCAAGTGCTCGAATATGGAACGATATAAGTAGCCCAAGGCACGGACACGGGTGAGGGGTCCCCTTACCCAGTTTGAAATATCCTTCTCGCCGTTTCTGATCATCATGCTCCCACGCCAGAAAGTAGTTGTGTTTGCAACCGTTGTCCACGAACGGCAGACGGTGAGCCCCGCTATGGTCGCCGCCGCCGAGAGAGTCTTCGGTGAAAAGACATGAATGTGCCTGGGAGGTTCAAGACCCCGCCAGGACAATCCGAAGTGCTTGTGTGCAAAACATTCCGAGTTCGGCGTCACAATCACCAATTGGCCGCCTGCTCTAAGGAGGTGCCGGCATTCCCCAAGCAATTTCAATGGATCGTGGGCATGCTCTATGACGTGATTCAAGGTTATCGCGTCAAACGACATTTCAGGGAACCCAATATCTTGCAATCGGTCCAACTGGACTTCCAATCCAAAAGTCTTGCGCGCATATGCTACCGCCGCGGGATCAACGTCTTGACCGTAAACATCCCACCCGAGCGACCGCAATCGGGCGAGCCGAACTCCATTGCCGCAACCGACATCAAGCAGCTTGCCCGGCTTAACTTTGTCTAAGTGCATTAAGGATAAGCGATCACGCTCGCCACGAACCGGATTCGCCAAAGAGATCAGGGCGGAGGCCACCCTTCGCAATTTCCTGCCTCGCCGCGAGTGCCGTGTGGGCGTCTCGGCGTGAGTGTAGTATTCCGCGTACGCCTTGCCGATCTCTTCTTCGACAGGAATGGGATCCAGCCACATCAGTCCGCAATTTAGGGTTGGGCAACGCCTGAAGTTCCATGTTCCGGGGGCCCCGAAGAGCCTATCCCTCACACCTTCATAGAGCGGCAGCCCCGGAGCGCCACAGAGGTAGCAAGCCGGACACGGGCGGGAGCGAATCCGGTCTGGAGATTGCCGATCCGGCAATTCGGGCTGAAATGCGGTCACGGGTTTCCTTAACGGTAGCTTTGCGCCAGTGTTCGCTCTTCCGGAGTGAGTACCCGGAACCACGCCACAAGCGCAAAACACAGAATCGTTCCAACCAGGAAAAAGCCCTTCACGATGGGGCCCTGAGGCAAAGTGGCGGCCAGCGCCAGAATCAGCAAAGCCGCGGCCGGCAGGAGCGCTGTCTGCAGCCGTGTCGGGCCCTTGCTAGGCAAATAGTGTTTCGCCATCCCAAAGAGGAACAAAGCGTCAACCGCCACGCGCGCAGTCCAGGCAATGGCAGCACCTTCGATTCCCTGCGTACTAACCAACCACCAGAGCAGGCCCAGATATAAAGGAAGCTCGACAAGATGCAGCGTGGCCGTTAGATCCGGCCTCCCAACGCCTTGCAACAACGCGAAAGGCACGAGCGCCAGGCTGTTGATAAAAACGCCCACCGCCAGGATCTGCAGCACGCGAAAGCTGTGCTGCGCGAATTCGGGTCCGAGCCAAAGCTTCAGGCCATCCTGCGCTAGTGCGACTGTGCACAACATGACTGGAAACAGCACCAGAAAGAGGGATTTGACGCTTCGTCCGAAAAGTACCGCGGTGCGTTCGCGGTCCTGCGCAAAACCCGTCGAGAAAGCAGGAAACATGACCCCCATGAGTGCGCTGGGGAGCAGCCATACCTTGGTAACCACCTCATACGGGGTTGCGTAGTAGGCGACCGCGGTCAGGGAGACTAAGGCGCCAATCAAAAAGCGGTCGAGCGTGACCATCAGCGGGCCGACCACATTGGTGACCGTCATCCACCCGCCAAACAGCAGCAGCGGGCCGGCGGCAGACCGCGCCCACGCAATCGAGCGGCCCAATTCCGGTAGAACCCGCAGGCAAACCAGCAGGTGAACGGCCCACGCGGCGATTCGCCCGGCAACCAGCGTGCCGACCACCGGAACCACACTCTTCGAAAACGGCAAGACCAGCAGCGGTCCGGCAAACGTGAACACGCCCATCGGAATTCGTAGGGAGCTGATCAGCCCAAAGCGTTGGTGCGCCTCCAGCAAGCCTCGCAGGCCGGACGTAGTAATCACGAAAGGGATGGAAAGCCCGAGCAGCCGGAACGATTGTAGTGTCTCCCCCTGCAACCCGGCCGGGACGTTCAATCCGCGCCCGGCCAGCCAGGGCGAAGTCAGAAATACGGCCGCAGCTCCCACGAGTCCCAGCAGTAGCATCAAGAGAAGAGATGTCCATGCCAGAGAGGGAATTTCTCGCTCTTCCCCTGCCCCTAGTTTTCTCGCTACGAGCTGCGTCAGCGCCCGGCCCAGGCCAAGGTCGAACAGGCTGGCATAGCCGATCAGCGCCCAAGCCAGCGTTAGCACCCCAAAGCGTTCCTTGCCCAACCCCCGGATCAGGATGGGAATGCACACGACCGCCACGATCATCGGTGCGCCGTTGCCGAGCAGGTTCCAAGCCGTATTTCTAGCCAGCAGGCGTCCGTCAGTTAGGTGCCCGTTATACCTCTCCTGCCTGTTCTGATTGTCCGCCGTTTGAGCTATCTCAGCTGTTTGCATAAGTGTCGCAGACCCCGAGCCGCTGTTTTCGCTGGATTCCAAGTCCTTCACGACCGCTCCATCGTTCCTATCCCCCTTGTTTCCCTGACTCCCATCTTCCATACACTCTTCCAAGTTCCGTATACTGTAAGTCCTTTGTTTGCCATTCTTACGAAAACTGCCGGGGTGTGTACCAACAATTCCCATTCTGGAACTGTGCACTGCGCCTCACTGCAACAGCGCTTCAACGTCCGCCGCGTCCACATCCACCACTACCGACCGCTGAATCAGTTTCAGAGAAACGACTACTCGCAAATTCCCCTTTTTCCGTGTCAGGACGCCTTCCAGCCCTGCGAACGGGCCTCCGGTCATCCGCACTCGTCGGCCAATGGTCAAGAACGGATGTGGTTCCGCCCGCAAACTCTGCGAAAGCCCCGACCGAATGATTTCCATTTCCGTGTCGGGCAGCGCGGTTGGCAATCCATTAAAGCCGACCAGGCGAACGACGCTTGGAATCTGCACCACGCGCAGCCGCTCGCGCAGCGCCAGCCGCACGAAAACGTATCCGGGGAAGAGCGGCAGATCCAAGGTCACACGCCGATCTTTCCACCGCCGCACCGAACTATACAGCGGAAGAAAATGCTCGACCTCGCGCGCCCCCAGCTCCGCAGCGACGCGCTTTTCATGGTTCGCGCACGTGTACGCCGCATACCAGTGGGGCTCCAGAAAGGAAACCGGCAGATGCACCGCTTCGAGGTCGCTTCGCTGCTCCACAGTCCCTACAGTCACGTTGGATAGACTCATGCCACACTCCGCATACAGCTTCGCCCCGTCACTCACAGGGCAATATGTGACCTAACCCTTTCTGTTTCTCTTACTTACAGTCGGTCCTTACAGCTTCAACGATCCGCCCGAAAGCGGGCCGCCGTCGCTGTCTTGACTCACAGAATCTTTTTCCCTAGTTACCGCTCCGGCCCCGTTACGCGACGCCCATGGCACATGCGCCTTCACCGTGCCAACCACTTCCCGCGCCAGAACCTTCCGCGGATCCCGCGCATCTACTTCCCCCCAACGCGCTGCTCCCAACACCCAAACCACGGACATAGCGGAAACCAGAAATGTCCCGAGAAACATGATCACCAAACGTGGAGGAAATGATTTCTTCTCCGGAATTTTGGCCGGGTCGAGCACTTTGACGCTGGGTGTCTCCTTTGCCTCTTGCACCTTCGCGAGCTCGTACTGCTCGGTCAGCAGTTCGTAAACAGTTTCCTGGATTTTCGCGCGGCGGTAATAGTCTCCATATTTCGCCCCGAGCAGCGGCAGACTCTTAATGGTGGGATAAGGCAGGCCACCACCGGCCTTTCCGGCGGATGGATCAGCGGCCTGGCCAGAGACTGTATCGGCAGGCGGATCAGCGGCTTGGCCTGGCAATGGGGTAGTTGCTTGGCTTTTTGTCAAAGTAGATGCTTGAGGATTTTTTGCCGCGCTGCTTTGAGTCCCACCGAGCTTCTCGAGTTGCCGGCGGAGTTCCGCAACGCGACCGTTCAAAGAACGGACGCGAGAGTTGTTATCTGTGTAGATCTGCCGGAGCCCCTCGAGCTGCGACTCCGCGGCGATCAATTCACCTGCGATCGTTCCAGCCGCATCCAGCATGGCCTTGCCTTCCTGCTGAATATCGAGCGTATTGTTCTTGCTGGAAAACTGTGCGAGTTGGTTGGAGGCGTCGTCCAGATCCTGCTTTGCGACCTTGAGGCGCTCCTCGAGAAACACTCGCTCGCGATGTGCGGAAGAAGTCGAGAGTTCGGAGACGAGAGTATTCAATTGGTCGACGTAGGCATTGGCGAGCGCCGAGGCCCGCTGCGGATTGTGGTCCGTCACGCTAATGGTGATGATGCCGCTCTTTCTGTCTTCTGAAATCGCGGTGTTTTCATCAAGTTTCGTACGCGCATCGACAACGAGGCGTTTGCCATAGACTTTCTTCAAGTCAAATTGTTGTATCAGGCGATCTTCGGACGTCTGGCTTCTCAGGACGCCGATAAACAAAGCGCCCGAACTCTTGAGTCCGAGAAGGTCGCTCGTAACGCCTGCCAAGCCTCCTCCGGCTTTCGCGGCCATCGCCGCCATCATGGCCATGCCCGAAGTGGATTGTGGATCCGGCGGCATGAGCTGCGTAGTCGACGTGTAAGACTTCGGAATCAAGAAAGCAACAACAGTTGATGCAATCAAACCAAGCGTCCCAGCTCGAAGAAAGAACCGACGACGTCCCCAAAGTAGACGCAGCCGTTGCGCTTGCCACTCGCGCGAGTCTTCAAGCGCAACTTCGGGCGACAAGACTTCGTCGGCCGCGGGTTGCGGCGTGGCCCCGGGCTGCGGTTTGGCAGCTGTCTGTGTCACTTGTCTTTCACCCCATCCATAGTTCCCGCCGTGAAATTCACACTCATTTCCACAGGTGCGGCCAGAACGTGAGTTGTAAGGAAGTGGTCACGTTCGACTGCACCGCGGGCGCCAGAACCGGAAAATTCCACTTCTCGTATTGCACTGATCCGGATACGGTCACTTCAGGTCTGAGTTGAAACTCCACATTTACGCCGCCGTCGTTCAGCGTGCCTCCTCGCGGCAAGTAATCTCCGTCCACTTTCT
>Ga0137382_10000384_pt1 | contig 18105 bp, 12 predicted proteins | sample SagtaG_15_FD_104816 | JGI IMG/M metagenome (GOLD analysis project Ga0137382, IMG submission 104816) | Vadose zone soil microbial communities from Sagehorn Ranch, Mendocino, California, USA - Sage2_R_20_16 metaG | ecosystem: Environmental > Terrestrial > Soil > Vadose zone | place: USA... | reverse complement strand
ATTACGCGGGGGCGTTCGTGCTCGCCGCGATCGTCAGCGTTCTGGGCCTGGCGGGTTGGGTGTGGATGGTTCCGAGGCTTGCGCCGTTGCGCTGGTCGACAGGCGGCACGGAGCCTGAAGCTGTCGCGTCGTGACCTGGCATACTGCGCCGCGCCCGACGCATGAAGGCAGGAGACCTTGAGTAAGGCAGCAGAGCCGACTGGGTCGCTCAGCATCGCCCTCGGTCACGCGCAGCGGCTGCTGGAGCGGGATGCCCGCCTCGCCGCGGAGCAGGCTACAGAAATACTGAGGGTGGCGCCCGGGCATCCGCACGCACGCCTCATTCTCGGCGCCGCGCTGCGGATCGCGGGCCAGACGCAGGCCGCGCTCGAGTTGCTCGAGCCCCTGGCCCGTGAGCAGTCCGCGGTCGGCGCCGTGTTCCTCGAGCTCGGAGCCGCCCTCGCCGAATCGGATCGAGGTACGGAGGCGATCACGGCGCTGCGCCGCGCCGTTGCGCTCAAGCCCGACCTCGCGGACGGGTGGCGTCTGCTCGCCGATCAGCTCGATGCTGCCGGCGATGCGGCCGGTGCGGATCAGGCACGGGCGCGCTTCATCAAGGCCGCGACGCACGATCCGCGGTTGTTGGAGGCCGCGGCTGCTCTCGTCGCGAACGATCTCCCGGTCGCCCAGACGCGCCTCGCAGCGCATCTGCAGCGCTTCCCCACGGATGTCGCAGCGCTGAGGATGCAGGCGGAGGTGTTCGCCCGGCTGCGGCGCATCGTCGATGCACTGCGACTCCTCGAACGCTGTCTCGAGCTGGCGCCGGGCTTCGATGCCGCGCGCCATAACTACGCCATGCTGCTGAACCGAAATGGCCGGGCGCAGACGGCTCTCGAGCATGTCGAGCAGCTGCTCGCCAAGGCGCCGCGCGATCCGGGCTATCGCAATCTGCAGGCCGCCATTCTCGCCAACCTCGGCGACTACACCGGAACCATCCGGGTCTACGAAGAGCTCCTCAAGGAGCACCCTGGCCAGGCGAAAATGTGGATGAGCTATGGTCATGCGCTGAGAACGACCGGCCGGCTCGCCGAAAGCGTTGCCGCCTATCGCCGCGCGATCGCGCTCGCGCCGACACTGGGCGAGGCCTACTGGAGCCTGGCCAACCTGAAGACCCTTCACTTCACGGAGGAGGATGCGCGTGCGATGCGCGCCGCGCTCGGGCACGGGCATCTGGGGGACGAGGACCGACTGCACTTCGAATTCGCCCTCGGCAAGATGCGAGAGGACCAGGCCGTCTACGGCGAGTCGTTTGCGCACTACGCGCGGGGCAATGCACTGCGGCGCAAATCCTATCCCTACAGTGCGGATGAGAACTCGGATTTCATCCGCCGCTCGAAGGCGCTGTTCACCGCCGAGTTTTTCGCTTCGCGCGCAGGTTCCGGCTGCCCGGCGCCGGACCCCATATTCATCATCGGCCTTCCCCGTGCTGGATCGACGCTGCTGGAGCAGATCCTCGCCAGTCACTCGCTCGTCGAAGGCACCATGGAGCTGCCCGATGTTCCGCGCACCGCACACGAGCTCAACACGCGCGGGCGCGAGGCGGGCAAGCCCTTTCCCGAGATACTTGCCGGGCTGAAGCCAACAGAGCTCGACGCGCTGGGCGCCAGCTACCTCGAATCCACGCGCATACAGCGCAAGAGCGGTGCGCTCTTCTTCATCGATAAGAATCCCAACAACTGCCAATATGTGGGCCTGATCCTCCTCATGCTCCCGAACGCCAGGGTCATCGATGCGCGCCGGCATCCGCTCGCCTGTGGCTTCTCCTGCTTCAAGCAGCACTTTGCACGCGGTCAAAGCTTCACGTACGACCTCAAGGATCTCGGCCGCTACTACCGCGACTACGTTGAGCTGATGGCGCACTTCGATCGCGCGCTGCCGGGGAGGATCCACCGCGTCATCTACGAGACCGTCGTGGCCGATACGGAGACCGAGGTGCGCCGCCTGCTCGCTTATTGCCATCTGCCTTTTGAGGAGCAGTGCCTCAGGTTCTACGAGAACGAGCGGGCGGTCCGCACGCCGAGCTCCGAGCAGGTACGCCAGCCCATCTTCCACGAAGCGCTTGAGCACTGGAGAAATTACGAGCCCTGGCTGTTACCTCTGAAGGAGGCCCTCGGGCCGGTCCTCAGCGAGTACCCGGCCGTTCCGGCCGCAATTTGAAAATTCGCACGCGCTTGGCGTAGGCTTACAAGGTCGACGACTTGCGCAAAAACCACAAAAGGGGGATCGATCGATGACTCGCAGCAAACGCCGCAAGTTGATGCGGGAGCTGACCCGGAAGCCCCGCACGATCGTTCGCGGGGGAGTTCCTGTCGCATCAGCCCTACTCGTAGCGATGCCGGCCGCTTTTGCGCAGCAAGCCCCAGCGCCCGCGGCTCCTGCGAGCACCGGGGGCCTCGAAGAGATCATCGTGACCGCGCAGAAGCGCGTCGAGAACCTGCAGGACGTGCCGATCAGCGTGCAGGTGCTCGATACCACGAAGCTCGAGCAGCTCAACATCGTCAACATCGACGACTACGTGAAGTTCGCGCCCGGCATCGCCTACGTGCGTGGCGAGGGCCAGGGCGGCAACGGTGAGCCCGGCGAATCGCACATCTATATCCGCGGCGTGGTCAGCGGCGGCACGAACCATACGGGCTCTCAGCCGAGCGTGGGCGAGTACCTCGACGAGCAGCCGGTCACGACCATCGACGGCAACGTCGACGTCCACATCTACGACATTCAGCGCATCGAGGTCCTCGAGGGACCGCAGGGCACACTCTACGGCGCGAGCTCCGAGTCGGGCACGGTCCGCATCATCACCAACAAGCCCGATCCGACCAAGGTCCTCGCGGGCTTTGACGTGCAGGGCAACCAGATCCTGAGCCACGGCAATGGCTACGAGGCCGAGGGCTTCGTGAACATTCCGATCACCTCGGACATGGCGGTGCGCCTGGTCGGTTGGGCCGAGCATAACGGCGGATTTATCAGTAACGTCGCGGGCACCAACGCCAATGCGTGCATCACGAACGGCGTGCGAACCTTTCCGACCTGGTCAGGAGCGCCCAGCTCCTATCCGAACGTGACACCCTGTGTTGCTTCAGCCCCGGTCGGGGCGGGGGCGATCACGAATGCGGCGTACGTGAAGAAGGACTACAACACGGTCGATACCAAAGGCGGCCGGGGCGCGCTGCGGTGGAATCTCGGGGATTGGTCGATCACGCCGACCTTCATGGCCGAGGATGTCACCACGGAAGGCTTCTTCGCCTACGACCCTGCGGTCAGCGACCTTCAGCTGGTGCACTTCGCCCCGGAGAACTCGTCGGATACCTGGTATCAAAGCGCGCTCACTATCGAAGGCAAGTTCAGCAACTTAGACCTCGTGTACTCGGGGGGTTTCTTCAAGCGCGCCTCGCACTCGCTCGCCGACTACAGCGATTACTCAGAGTTCTACGACCGAGCTTATGGTTCGGGGTACTACTGGACAGGGAACGGAACCACCCCGCAGAACACCGGCCCGATCATGGGGCAGGAACTCGTCAACAGCCGGCACGACTACGAGAAGTGGAGCCATGAACTGCGGCTCACCACCCCGGCCAAATACCCTCTCAAGGGAACCTTTGGCGTCTTCGTCCAGCGCCAGCTGCACAACATCTTCGAGCAGTACACCATGCCCGGTTACGGGTTCGTGAACCCGTATGGCTCACCGATGAATCCGGCAGGCCTGGCGAACGCGCTCTCGATACCGACCCTGTTCCAGACGATCTGGCTCACCGACGAGACTCGTGTCGATCGGGACCAGGCGGCATTCGCGCAGGCGACCTGGGACATCACCAAGCAGCTGTCGCTCACCGGCGGAATCCGCGCCTACAAGTTCGACAACACCGTCGATGGATTCTTCGGTTATTCAGCCAACCACGGCGGGTCCGGCATGGGGCACTGCTTCGGTCCGGCGGTCGTCAAGTTCACACCGTGCACCGACCTCGCACAGCGTACTGCCAATCACGGCACCGTGCCGCTCGCCAATCTCACTTACAAACCTGTGCAGGACCTGATGTTCTACGCGACTTACTCGAAGGGCTTCCGGCCCGGTGGCATCAACCGCACTGCCCAGGCAAACATCCCGCCGTACAGCGCCGATTTCCTCAAGAACTACGAAATCGGCTGGAAGACACAGCTGTTCGACCGCCGCCTGCGTTGGAACGGTGCGATGTTCCGCGAGGACTGGAACGACTTCCAGTTTTCGTTCCTCGGTGTCAACAGCGTCACCATCATCGAGAACGCAGCGAGTGCCCGAATCACGGGCCTCGAGAGCAGCCTTGAGTGGGCGCCCACGCCGAGGTTCCTGGGAAGCCTCAATTTCCAGTGGATCAACCCGTATATAACTCAGAAGGTCTGCTCCCAGGGACCGCCTTGTGCGGATCAGATCGGTGTACCCACCGTGCACCCTGGCAACCCCACCCCGAGCTATCTGTGGGCACCCTCCGGCACGCATCTGCCGATCACCCCGGACTTCAAAGGCAGCCTGGTCGCCCGGTTCAACCTCAGCCCGATTGGCAGGTTGGAGCCTTACTTCCAGGGCAACTGGACGTATCAGTCCTCAGCCTCGGTTCAGTTGCGGGTCGATCAGTCGGGCATCGTTGGCGTCATGCCGCCGTACGCCCTGGTGGATCTGAGACTGGGTGCGACCTACGACAAGGTGACTGCCGAGCTATACCTCACGAACGCCTTCGACCGACTCGCGCAGCTCTCCCGCTTCTCTCAGACGGCACCGACCTTCTTCAACGGGTCCGCGAAGCCGGTGGACACACAGCCCTACATCATCCCGGCTCAGCCGCGCACCATCGGGCTCCGGGTGGGAATGCGCTTCTGAGGCTCTCGCCGAACTGACCGGTGCCGGCAACCGCGCTGAAGGTTACCCCGCTGCCAGCGTGCGGCCGATCGCTCCGGTGAACTTATCGATGAGCTCCGAGAGCTCCGCCTCGGAGGCATTGAAAGGGGGCGCCACGATGATCGTGTCGCCCTTCACGCCGCCGACGTTGCCCGCGCAGGGATAAACGATCAGACCCTCCTCGAACGCACGGCGACCGATCGCCTGGCTTAAGGCCCGCTCCCCCGGGAAGGGCTCCTTAGTCGCGCGATCCTGGACCAGCTCGATCCCGATCAGGTAGCCCCGACCGCGCACGTCGCCCACTTCCTCGAATCGCGCGAGAGCCTGCCTGAGCTCACGCTGCAGCGTCTCACCGCGCGCCTTGACGCGGGCCACCAGGGACTCACGCTCGATGATGCGCTGCACGGCGAGCCCCGCCGCGCACGCCGCGGTGTGGCCTGAGTAGGTGTGGCCGGTGAGTAGCGTCCCCTGCGCCGCGACGATCGTCTCCGCGACAGTCCTGCGGACGATCGTCGCCGCGAGCGGGATGTAGCCGCCGGCGAGCCCCTTGCCGATCGCCAGGATGTCCGGGACGACACGATCGTGCTCGAGCGCCCGCCAGGTCCCGCAACGGCCGGCACCGCACATCACCTCATCGGCGATCACGAGCACCTGGTGGCGGTCGCAGACCGCGCGGATCGCTCTGGCATATCCGTCAGGCGCCGGCACGGCGCCGCCCGCCGCTCCGACCACCGGCTCGAAGATGAAGGCCGCGACACTGTCGGGACCCAGGGCGCGGATCCGCTCGTCGAGCTCCTCGACGAGCGCTGCGACCAGCGCCGATCCTGCGAGTCCGCGCAGCGGGCGGTAGGCATTGGCCGCCGACACGAACGATACGTCCAGCAGGCTTCCCTCGAAGGGCCTGCGACGCTCGAGGAAGCCTGAAACCGAGAGCGCGCCCAGCGTGTTGCCGTGATAGGAGCGCTCGCGGGCGATGAAGCGCTTCTTGGCCGACAGCCCGCGCGCGTCCCAGTACTGCAGCGCCACCTTCAACGCCGACTCGACCGCCTCCGAACCGCTGCCCGAGTAAACGATATGCTCGAATTCAGGTCCGCAGCGCGCGAGCAGCAGGCTCGTCAGCTGCTCGAGCGGTTCGCTCGTAAAGAGGTAGCGGTAGCCGCACGCGACTTTCTCCAGTTGCGCGGTGATCGCGGCGTTGACCTCGGGGTTCCCGTGGCCGATGCTGAATGCGGCCGGGCCGCCCGAACCGTCGAGGTAGCGCCGTCCGTCGGCGTCGTAAACGTAGCTGCCCTCGCCTCGCACGATGCGCGGCAGCGCGCCCATTCCCCATCCCGCGGCGCGACTTGCAGTCATAGGGTGCTCAACCCCACAACTCCCGCGGCGGGACCTGCATGACGCCGTTGCGGTATTCAATGCCGGGGCTACGGTCGCGAGCGTGCAGCAACGGCCCGTCGAGGTCGATGATCGTCGCGCGTTGCGCGACCACCATGCCCGGTGCCATGGCGAGTGAGGTCCCGGCCATGCAGCCGACCATGATCTCGTAACCCGCTGCACGCGCGGCGCTCGCCAGCGCCAGCGCCTCGGTAAGACCACCGGTTTTGTCCAGCTTGATGTTGACGTACCGGTAGGCTCGCGACAGCGCTGCCAGCGATGCCACATCGGCGCACGACTCGTCCGCTGCCAGGGGAACCGGTCCACGGTAGTCACCGAGGTCCGCCTCCGCGCCCGCCGGCAACGGCTGCTCGATGAGCACCACGCCCAGCGCATGCAGCTCGGGAGCCAGCCGGTTCAGCAGCCCGACGGACCACGCCTGATTGGGATCAACCACGATCGAGGCATCCGGACAGGCTCCGTGCACGGATCTCACTGCCTCGAGGTGCTGCCGCGCATTCACCTTTACTTTCAGCATCGGCATGCCGCGCACCGCGCGCGCCGCGCGGCCCATGGCCTCGCTGGTATCGATGCCGAGGGTAAGGCAGGTCACAAGCGGGCGCGGAGGGTCGAAGCCTGACCGCGACCAGACTGAAACGCCGGTTGTCTTGGCTTCCAGATCCCACAGGGCACAATCGACCGCATTGCGCGCCCCGCCTGCCGGAAGCAGACGCTGTAGCTGCGAGCGCGTCATGCCGGCCTCCAGAGCAGGCTCGAGCGTCGCCAGCTGCTGCCTCATGGTGTCGATCGTCTCACCCGCATAGTCGACACCGGCGGCTTCGCCACGACCGAGGTGCCCTCGTTCATCGCGCAGCGTTACGACCAGCACATCGAGAGCGTCTTCCACCCCACGCGAGATCCGAAACGGGGTCCGGTACGGCCACCTTTCTGCCTCGACCCGGAGCTTCATTGCACGGTGCCGGGCCCGAATTCCACCGCCAGTGCTTGCGCGATGTCACCCGCTCCGTCGAGTATCTTATCGATCACTGCCAGTCCGAAGTCGTCTGTGAGAGAGGCCACCAGCTTGCGCCTCGTCCGCCCAGCCATGCCCGAGGTATTCAGGCTGATTCCCACGAACCTTGCTGTTGCATTGGTCACCGTGGCCGCGGTCACATACTGCCTCATGGCCGAATCGAGGCTCGGAATCGGATAATCCGGATAGCCGTCCATGCATCGGCGGGACGGATCGTGACACAGCACGAGCGCGTCGGGCTGAGAGCCGTGTATGAGCCCGAGGGTAACGCCGGCATAGGCGGGGTGGAACAAAGCGCCCTGCCCCTCGATCACATCCCAGTGCGCGGGGTCATTTGCGGGTGACAAGGCCTCGGCCGCTCCGGCGACAAAATCGGCTACCACCGCGTCGATCGCGACGCCGGCTCCCGCAATCAGGATCCCGGTCTGCCCCGTGGCTCGGAAGGTGGCAGCCATCCCGCGCGAGCGCAGCGCCGAGGTCAGCGCCAACGCGGTATATTTCTTCCCGAGGGCGCAATCGGTGCCGACGGTCAGCACACGCCGACCCGGGCGCCGCACCCCGCTCGCCACGGCGAACGCCCTGTCGCTGTGCCTGACATCGAGCAAACGACAACCGCGCTGTTGCGCCGCCTCCGCCAGGCCCGGCACCGAGGCCAGGCGGGTATGCATGCCGCTGACGATGTCCAGACCCGCCGCCACCGCCTCCAGCAGCGCGGGCCGCCACTCCGTCGGAATGGCGCCGCCCACCGGTGCCACGCCGATTACCAACGATCGGGCACCAGCCGCGAAGGCTTGAGCCGGGTCATACCAGGGCAGGCCGAGATCGACCGCGCAACCCTGCAAGCCCATCTGTCCTGTGACGTCGTCACGACACCAATCGCGAAGACCGGCGGCCGTCTTGCAATCCGTCATCGACTGGCTGGAGGCGAGAAAGAGCAGATAAGGCTTATTCAGCCGCATCGACACTCTCACCGGGCCGAGCGGTCGCCTGACCGGCCACCGCGGCCGGCACCAAAATGTCGGTCGGCGATCAGGCACAGTATCTCGAACATCATGGTAGCTCCGACCAATGCAGTGTTGCCTGTCTGGTCGTAAGGCGGCGCAACCTCTACCACGTCACCACCGATGAGGTTCAGACCCCGCAAACCACGCAACAGCCGCTGGGCTTCCAGTGTTGTGATGCCGCCGACCTCGGGGGTGCCGGTACCGGGTGCATAGACGGGATCGAGCCCGTCTACGTCAAATGAGATGTATGTCGGTCGATCACCCACCACCGCGCGCGCCTCTTCGATGACGCGATCGACGCCCAGCGAGGCGAACTCCTCGATGAAGACCACGCGCATGCCATGCGATCGGGAGAACTCGATCCCATCCATGAAGTTCTGGCCGCCGCGAATGCCGATCTGGATGGTGCGCCTGGGGTCGAGCACACCGGCTTCAACGGCCAGACGGAAAGGCGCGCCGTGAGTGAATTTTGACCCGAAGAACTCACCCCAGGTGTCGGTGTGAGCGTCAATGTGCACCATGCCAATCGGCGCTCGGGCGGCAATGGCCTTGAATATGGGATAGGTAATGGAGTGATCGCCGCCGGCGCTGACCGGTATGACGCCCGCCGCGTTGACCTTCTGATAGAAGGCCTCGATATCCTCGTTCTGCCTTTCCAGGTCGTAGCGGTGAGAGAGGCGTACGTCACCGAGATCGGCAATCCGGCACAGCTCGTACGGATTGACGCCGAGGCCCAGGTTGAATGCCCGCATGAGGCTGGACGCGTTGCGTATTTCGCGCGGGCCGTGTCGTGCGCCAGGTCTGTTTGTGACCCCGAGATCAGTCGGGACGCCGATCAGTCCAATGTCCACACCTTCAAGTGTGGTTGCCAGAGGAGCACGCATGAATGTTGCGATCTCGGTATAGCGCGGCTCCCTCATTGGGTCGTAAGCCTTCTCGCCCGCAATGTCGGGCCTGATGTAACTCTCGGTGCTCACGCGTCGTAGTCTCGCTTTGAAAGAGGATGCCCATCGTACCTCGAACGCGACCCGGGTGGCGCCCAAGGCCAGGGCTTCGCCTAGAGGCGCTTCCAGTCCGTGAGGATCTCGCGGGCCGCGTTGTGTCCGGGAATGCCCGAGACGCCCCCGCCCGGGTGCGAGGACGAGCCGCACTGGTACAGGCCGATTATCGGAGTGCGGTAGTCCGCCCAATGGGGTGCGGGACGCTGCCAGAACAGCTGATCGGCCGAGAGTTCCCCGTGGAAGATATGGCCCTGGGGCAGGCCGACGATGGCCTCGAGGTCCGGCGCCACGAGCGTCTCGATAGCGATGACCTGTCCGGAGAACCCGGGCGCCATCTCATCGAGCACATCGAGGGCCGCCTTCGTCAGATGCGGCTTCTCGTCCGCCCATGAGGCATGGTCCCGCAGCGTGTAGGGCGCGTGGCCGCCAAAGGCATTGATGACGTGCTTGCCGGGAGGGGCCAGGGAATCATCCACGATGGTCGGCACGACCGCGGTCAGAAACGGCCGCCTGGAATACCAGCCGTACTTGGCGTCGTCGTAAGCGCGCTCCAGATAATCGATATCCGGGCCGATGTGCACGTAGGTCGGATACCCGAACCGCTCGCGCGCGGCATCGAAGGCCCGGTAGCGCGGCGGCTCGTGGGCGGCGATGTTCATCTTGAAGGCCGTCGAAAACGTGCGGAACGTGTCGATCTCCCGCAACAGGTCGGCCGGCAAGTGCCGGGGCGCGACCAGCCGCCGGAACAGCGTGGTCGCCGCGGCGTTGCAGGCTACGACCCTGGCGCGGAATTCGCGGCCGTCGAGCGTGCGCACGCCTTGCACACGGCCGGCGTTCACCAGCACCTCCGCCACCGGGGCCTGGGTCGTGATTTGCATGCCAAAGCGAGCTCCCGAGCGCGCGATCGCCGCCGTGATACCGCCCATACCGCCGCGCACGAAGCCCCAACCGCCCGCCCCCTGATGCTCGCCCATCAGGTGATGCATGAGCACGTATGCCGTGCCGGGGGACTTGGGGCCCGCGAAGGTGCCGATCGAGGCATAGTACGCGAGCACGCATTTGATCGTGTCGTGCTCGAACCAGGCAGACAGATAGTCGTAGGCGCTCTGGGTCAACAGGTCGATCATCCGATAGGCACGATCGCCGATCTTGCGATGCCGCCACAGCAGGGCGGCACTTTTCTTGAAGCCACTCCAGCCGCGCCGCACCGGGTCGACCGGCGTCTCGAACAGCAACTGCCGCACGACCGCCGCGGACTCCTCGAGATAACGCGCGAACTGCGGATAGACCTCCGCGTCGTGAGCCGAGAACCGCGCAAACTCGGCCTGGGTTTTCTTGATGTCGTCACTGAAGACGATGTAGTCGTCAGCGCCGAGGGGGCAGAACAGATCGTTGGCCGGCAATACTTCCAGCCCGAACGAGTTGAGTTCCAGATCCCTGATGACCCGTGGATGCAACAGGCTCATCACATAGGAAAATCGGGATGCGCGGAACCCCGGACTGAACTCCTCGGTAACCGCGGCGCCACCCACTATCTCGCGGCGTTCCAGGACGAGGGTCCTCAGACCGGACTTGGCGAGGTAGGCGCCACAGACGAGCCCGTTGTGTCCGGATCCGATAACGATCGCATCATATGTCGTCGCCACTTGCCCTCCCGTCGATCAGCGTGCGCTATCGTGTCTCCTCGCGGCTGCCGCGGCAACTTCCGGCGCCGGGCTTGCGGGCATGGCGAGCTTGAATTATCGCAGCGCATCGCTGATGCTGCGTCCGGTGCGAAGCAGGCAGCGATGTTAAGCAGCGCGGTCTTTATCACCTGCGCCGTCACGGGCTCGGGTGACTCGGTCAGAAAAAACCCCAACGTTCCCGTCACCCCCGGGCAGATCGCCGCGTCGGCGCTTGCCGCGCACTCCGCCGGGGCGGCCATCGTGCATGTTCACGTTCGTGATCCGGCATCGGGCGCACCCAGCCGGGACCCGGCGCTGTTTCGGGAGGTCTTCGAACGGATCCGCGGCAAGAATGACGAGCTGATCATCAATCTCACCGGAGGCATGGGCGGTGATCTGCTGCTGGGACCCGATGATGCGCCGCTCAATTACGGTAGCGGCACGGACTTTGTCGGTCCGCGCGAGCGCATGGCGCACATCGTCGAATTACTGCCTGAAATCGCCAGTCTCGACTGCGGATCGCTGAACTTCGATGAAGCCCTGTACGGCACCACGCCCCGCTACCTGCGTTGCATGGCTGAGGAGTACCGCAGGAACGGGGTGCGCCCGGAAATCGAAGTCTTCGAACTCGGGCACATCGAGCTCGCCCGGCAGCTTATCGCGGAAGGCCTCATCGACGCGCCCGCCCTGTTCCAGCTCTGTCTCGGCATCAAGTACGGCGCACCCGCCACGAGCGAGGCGATGCTGGCGATGCGCGACGCCCTGCCGCCCGGGGTTCATTGGTCGGGCTTCGGCGTCGGCCGGATGCAGATGCCCATGGTCGCGCAGGCCGTGCTGCTGGGGGGCAACGTGCGGGTGGGTCTGGAGGACAACCTCTACCTTGAAAGGGGCGTGCCTGCGACCAACGCACAACTGGTCGAACGTGCGGTGGCGATCGTGCAGCTGCTCGGCGCACAGGTGCAATCCGCCGCCGAAGCGCGCCGGCGCCTCGGCCTCGCCCCGGCGGGCTGATCGGTCTGCTACGCGGCTCCCGCGGTCCGCCGGGCGAGTGCCCGCAGCGCTTTGAACCGACCCGTCGCCGACAGCTCTTCACGCGCCGCGTGCGCGGTCCACAGCGCGTTGCGGCGGGCGACGAACGAACTCCTCGACAGCTGCTCGAGCGAGCCCGGTTTTGCGAACAGGAACCCCTGTCCGGCGACGCACCCCAGCGCCAGCAGGGCGGCGACCTGGGGTTCGAGCTCGATTCCTTCCGCCACCGTGTCGAGTCCGAGCGTCTCGCCCAGCGTGATGACCGCGCGTGCGAGCTCCGGTCCATTGTCGGAGTTGGTCAGTCGGCTTACGAAGGAACGATCGATCTTCAGGATGTCGATCGGGAAGCGGTGCAGGTAGGACAGCGACGAGTAACCCGTGCCGAAATCGTCGATTGCGAGTTTGACACCGAGGGCCTTGAGGCGCTGGAACCGCTCGAGGTTTGCATCGGTGTTGTACATGGTGGTGCTTTCGGTCAGCTCGATGACGAGATTACCCGGCTCGAGGCCGGATTCACGCAGCGCCTGCGCGACGTCGTCCACCAGCTCGCCGTGCTGCAAGTGGCGGCCCGAGATGTTCACCGCGAGCCGTAATCCGGTCCCGCCGGCTATGGATCGGCGCCACGCACACACGTCACGGCACGCCTGCTGCAGCACCCAGCGGCCAAGCTTGACGATCTGGCCGCACTCCTCCGCCACCTGAATGAAGCGGCCGGGCATCAGAATGCCGGCCTCCGGATGCCGCCAGCGCACGAGTGCTTCGACACCGAGCAGGCTGTTGGTGCCGAGGTCGATGATCGGTTGATACTCGAGAAAGAATTCCTGATGAACGAGCGCACGACCGATATCCGCCTCGAGCCGCAGGCGCTCCTGCAGCATGTCCTGCATTTGCGGCTGAAAAGTGACGTGGCGGTTCTTGCCCGCCGCCTTGGCGTGGTACATGGCGATGTCGGCGTTGCTGAGCAGCGCCTCCGCGCCCGCCTCGGGCGTGGAGAAGGCGACGCCGATGCTCGCCGCCACGCGGACCTCCACGCCCTCGAGCGTGAACGGCAGATCCAGAGTGTCGATCAGCGCGTCTGCCAAATGCCCCACTTCGGTGACGCCTGCAGTCCCCTCCAGCAGAACGGCGAACTCGTCGCCGCCGAGCCGCGCCACGGTATCCGAGGAACGGGTGGTCTTGACGATCCGCTGTGCGACCGCCTGCAGCAGACAATCGCCGGCATCATGACCGAGTGAATCGTTGATGTTCTTGAAGTTATCGAGGTCCAGGAACATGACCGCCACGGAACCCTGTCCACATTGGGCCAGAGTCAGCGCGTGTTGCACGCGATCGCGGAACAGATTTCGATTTGCAAGAAGCGTCAGTGGATCGTGGAATGCCAGCTGCCGCAGCTGTTCTTCGAGCGCCTTGCGTTCGCTGATATCCCGGAAATTGAGCGCCAGCCCCTGCACCGCCGGATCGTCCGTCAGATTGCTGCCGACGCCCTCGATCACGCAGCGCCGCGCGCCCCGTTCGATACGAAGCTCGACCGGGCCGACCGTCCCGGAGCGCGTCGCGGCGACTTCGGCCAGGAACAGTCGCACTCTTTCGCCGTCTTCGCCGGCCCACAGCTCAGGAAGACTCTTGCCGGTGATATCTTCCGGCTTGAACCCCAGGGTGCGCTCGCACGCGGGCGACACGAAACGCAGAACCCCGTCGGCGGCGACGATCATGATGACGTCGGAGGCGTTCGCTATCAGCGAGGCGTATCGCTCCTCGACCATGCGAGCCGCGCGGCGTTCGCGCAGCAATGCATCCCCGCGCAAAACCACTCCCTGCCGGACCATGAACAGCAGTGTGAGTGCGAACACGATCATGGTCATCACGGTCGACGGCCCGCCGATGTCGCCGCGGGCGAAATACACCAGCACCAGAAACGCGGCGAGCATGGCCGCATAAGGCAGAGAACGCGCCACGGCGTCTGAGCTGTTCGACATGGCGCGCGCCGGCGCCGCGATGCTGCGCATCTGTGCGCGCCCGGCGGCGGCCACGGGCGCGTACCAGGACAGGTACAGCACGTCTTGAAAGCCGCCCGGCAAGTAGTAGCCGCGCACCTTGGCGAGTGACCAGAGGATGTCGGCGAGGAACATGGTGGCAAATCCGCTCAGCAGCAGCAAAGGAATGCGCCAGCTACCGGCGTTGCCGGCGCCGGTGAGGACGAGCACCCCCAATATGAGCACCAGAACGCAGTCGAGCCCGAGGTACGCCAGACTCAGGGCCTGCTTGAGCAAGTCGACTTCGGCATGCGAGGCCGCGGGGCGGATCACCAGGAACCAGAAGAACGCGCCAAAACCGACGACGAAAATCGTCGCGTCCAGCGACAGCTGGATCCAGGGTACGCGTACGGCGGCCGCCCGTATCAGGAACAGCGCGCCTGCCGCCAGCACCGGATAAAACGCGCAGAAGAAAATGTCAGCGGGACCCGGGAACGGATCGTGCCCTCGCAGCCAGGAAATGGTTCCGATGCTGGTGCCGACGAAATACATGGCCAGCGCGAGCGCCAGGCAGATCCACCCCGTTCGCAGCGCACCACGGGCTGTACGGCGGGCCGTGGCCGCCGCAACAATGACGCTCGCGAGGGCCGCCGGCGCGTCGGATACTAGTCCGACGTAGTGGGTGATCTGCGGTCCGCCGAGACCCGTCAGCATCCAGACCGATCCGGTGATGACGTAGATTACGAGCCCGATGACGAGCCGATCAACCCAGCGTGGTGTGGCTCCGAACCGAATCGACTGCGCAGGTATTACTTGTGTATCCACGTCGGATATCTGTAAGCGACTCCGTCGGCTGACTGCGCGTACGGCTACCGGATGAGTCAGCCGCCCGCAGTGCGAATTTGAGGCTAAATCGCCAGGCCGGCCAGCAAAAAATGCTCCGGCGTGACGCAGTTCTCGCGGGCAGCCAGGAACTGCGCAGTCGATTCACATCCGGGGTTCCGCTACCCGCCGGCCGCGGAATGGCTCGCGGTGCCCGGGCCGGCGAACGTTCTGGCAATGGCGGGCCTCAAGCCGCTGCCGATTGACGCACGACCGGCGCGCGCGGAACATCTGCCCTCGGCCGGGTTCGATCCGACTGCTCTATCTTTGTGGAGGCGCTCCATGGGTGATTACAGAGGTCGCTGCTTTTGTGGTGCGGTCGAATTCACGGTGAGTGGCGAACCTGTCGCCATGGGGTACTGCCATTGCGAGTCGTGTCGTCACTGGTCTGCGGGCCCCGTCAACGCGTTCAGTCTCTGGCAGCCTTCGGCGGTAAAGGTCACCAAGGGTGCCAATAACATCGGTACGTACAACAAGACCCCGGTGAGCTACCGCAAATGGTGCAAGAGCTGTGGAGGCCATGTGTTGACGGAGCATCCGCCGCTGAAACTCACCGACGTGTTCGCGGCGATGCTCCCGGGATTGAAGTTCCAGCCGGCCGTGCACGTCAACTATCAGGAGTCGGTCTTACGCATCAGGGATGGCCTGCCCAAAATGAAGGATTTCCCGAAAGAGATGGGCGGCTCTGGCGCTACGCTGCCGGAATAGCCCTATTGCGCGGTTGGATAGCCGACGCCAGCTGGGAGGCCTTGCGCATGCGGACGAGGGCGTAGCAAGCGACCCTGGTCAGGCAAGATGGACCATGATCGTTCATCTCATCGATGGCACGTACGAGCTGTTCCGCCAGTTCTACGGTCTGCGCCGCTTCAACCGGGGCAACGACCGGCCCTTCGGCGCGGTAAGCGGCGTGCTGCATACCGTGCTGCAGATGATCGAGGAGGGGGCGACCCATCTCGGCGTGGCGACCGATCACGTCATCGAGTCCTTCCGCAATGGTCTTTGGTCGGGCTACAAGACCGGTGACGGCATCGAACCGGCACTGTTCGCGCAGTTTCATCCGCTCGAAGATGCACTGGCCGCGATGGGCGTGGCCGTATGGCCCATGGTCGAGCTGGAAGCCGACGATGCGCTCGCCTCCGCGGCGCGATTCGCCTCGGAAGATGAGAGGGTGCAGAAGGTATGCATCTGGACACCGGACAAGGATCTGGCTCAATGCGTGCGTGGCGAGCGGGTGGTTCAGGTGGACCGCAAGACCAAGGTCATACGCGATGCGCAGGGTGTCCGAGAAAAATTCGGTGTGGCGCCACATTTCATCCCGGACTTCCTCGCCCTCGTCGGCGACGTCGCCGACGGCTATCCGGGCCTGGCGGGGATCGGCAAGGTCACCGCGGCACGTCTCGTCGGCCGATACGGCGCCATTGAAGACTTTCCACCGGCTGTGCTCGGCGAGCGGCGCGAGCAGGCGCTGCTGTTCAAGAAGCTGGCGACGCTCAAGACTGACGCCCGGCTTTTCAGCAACGTGGACGAGCTGAGGTGGTGCGGAGGCACCGACGGCTTCGCCGCGTGCGTAGCACGGCTGGGGGATGAGCGACTGCTCAGCCGCAGCCTCCAGGCTGCAATGGCCTAGCAGCACCGGGAGAGACGCATGGCCGACGCAAGCGAGCCCAGTCTGAGCAGGCGGGAATTTGTGCAGGGTACGGTTTCCAGCGTGGCACTGGCGGGGGCTCCCACCGCGGTGTTGGCGGCCGCGGCGGCAAGGAATGCGGACAAGGCGGCTGTACTGGCGCAAATTCCGACCATGCACGCCGCGAACGTAAAACGGCTTCAGGACTGGATCGCGCTGCCGTCGATCGCCGCCGAGAATCTCAACTACCCGCAGGGGGCGGAATACATGGTGAAGCTCGCTCAGGATGCGGGCTTCACCGGCGTAAAGCTCATTCCAACCTCCGGCAAGCCCGGCGTGTTCGGCACGATCGATGCCGGCGCACACACGACGATGGGGATCTACTTCATGTACGACGTGAAGCAGTACGTGCCGGCGGAATGGAGTTCACCGCCGCTCGAGGCGAAGCTGGTACAGAAGGAAAGCCTGGGAACCGTTTGCATGGGACGCGGCGCAGTGAACCAAAAGGGACCCGAGAACGCGTTTCTGAGCGCGTTGATGGCCTTCAGGGCGGCGGGGAAAAAACTGCCCGTGAACCTGGTGCTGGTGTGCGAAGGCGAAGAGGAGATTGGGTCGCCGCACTTTCGGGAAATGATCGTGACGCCGGAGGTGATGGCCGGACTTAGGAAGTGCGCCGGGGTCTTCATGCCCGAGGCGGGCCAGGATCGCGACGGCGGGGTGCAGGTGTCGCTGGGCGCCAAGGGCGTCGTGGAACTTGAGCTGATCTCGAGCGGAGAAAAGTGGGGTCGGGGACCCACGCACGATGTGCACTCGAGCCTGGAGGCGCAGGTTGATTCCCCGAGCTGGCACCTGGTGCAGGCACTGAGCACGCTGGTCGGGGAGGATGGCCACACCCCCGCCGTGGACGGTTTTTTCGAGAAGGCGAAGCCCCTGACCGCAGCGCAGGAGCAGATGGTCAGGGAGCACGCGGCAAAGACCGCCGAAAGCACGGTCAAGAAGCTGCTGGGGGTGCCGCACTGGATCCACGATGCGAGCTGGGTCGATTCTCTGATGTTGCTGGAGTCCAAGCCGACGATAAACATCGAAGGACTGGTCGGTGGGTATACGGGTCCGGGCGGCAAGACCGTGCTGCCGCACAAGGCCGTGGCGAAGATCGACATGCGCCTGGTACCGGACATGACCGCCGCGGATACGCTCGCCAAGCTGAAAGCCCACCTGGCCAGGCGTGGGTTCGCCGATATCGAAGTCAACATGAGTGGCGGCTATGACCCGACGCAGACCGATCCAGGCAGCACGCTGATCCAGGCGCAACTTGCAACCTACAGGAGGCTGGGGCTCGATCCGCAGCTGTGGCCGCGTTTGGCCGGCTCCTGGCCGGGCTATGTGTTCACCGACGCGCCGCTGAAATTGCCCGCGGGTCATTTCGGCCTGGGCCATGGGACCGGCGCACACGCTCCGGACGAGTACTACCTCATCGAGTCGAGCAATTCAAAGGTCCAGGGGCTGGACGCAGCGGTTGCGTCGTTCGTGGAGTACTTGTACGCCCTGGCTTAGCGCTGCCCGCTCAAGGGGCGCCGGGTCAACGGACCTCCCGGAAGCATCGCGGCCAACACCCCGT
>Ga0137382_10000373_pt1 | contig 18308 bp, 15 predicted proteins | sample SagtaG_15_FD_104816 | JGI IMG/M metagenome (GOLD analysis project Ga0137382, IMG submission 104816) | Vadose zone soil microbial communities from Sagehorn Ranch, Mendocino, California, USA - Sage2_R_20_16 metaG | ecosystem: Environmental > Terrestrial > Soil > Vadose zone | place: USA... | reverse complement strand
TAACGGCTCAGAGACGCCGTAGCTGCACGTGACAACTTTCCCTCGAAATAATGCAAATTTTCTCGATACCACTCGGTTGTCAACTGCAGGCCTCTGTGGAGCTCATAGCTCGGCTTGTAGCCGAGGATCTGGCGGGCCTTGTCCAGGGAGGGAACTCGGATCTCGATGTCGGGACATGGTGACTCCACAAGGTTGATGGGAACAGATTTACCGGTCACGCGAATTACTTCATGAGCGAGCTGCAGAATCGTGAGTGTGTTCTGCGGGTTTCCAATATTGAAGTCTTCACCGACCGCTCCCGGCCGCGCAATCATTTCAAAGATGCCGTCACAAAAATCATCAATGTAGCACCACGAACGAATTTGTGAGCCATCACCATGAACCTCGATTGGATTCCCCGTTAAGGAATTCAGAACGAATCTTAGGATCGCGTGTGATCCTAGACGTCGAGGTCCGAAGACATTGAAAGGTCTTACGGTCACCACAGGCATCCCGGCCTGGCGATGATAGGCTTTCACTAGGTGTTCGCTCGCAAGTTTGGCAATGGCGTAGCTCCATCTTGCCTCAGCAGCCGGTCCGACTGCTGTTGGAGTATCTTCATGAACCCGGAACGAATTCACTCCGAATACTTCACTAGTAGAAAAATAAACAAAACGCTCAAGTCTTGAGCTCTTATCCAATGCCTTTAGGATGCGCGAAGTACCGATGAAATTAGTCTCAAGGGTCTCGCGCGGGTAACTACACACCCGACCTACGCCGACGATCGCAGCAGCATGAATCACAATGTCCACTTCCCGTGCCAAATCCTCGATTCCCGGTCCTTCGAGAATGTCAGCTTCGATCATGCGTACATTCTCGTTGTTGTGCAGAGACGTAAAGGCGACAGGCTGGTCACGGAAGAGTCGATCCAAGAGTAGAACCTGATTGTCCTTCGCCAATCGCTCGGCAAGAGTCGAACCGATGAAACCGGCGCCACCGGTGATGAGGATGTTTTTGTTTCTGATCTCAGTAGGTGGTGTGGTGACTGCTACTTGGTGGGGCGTTACTTTCACTACCGGGCCATCCCCTTGCGCATCAGAATGCCCGAGAGCCAGGTGGAGGCCGTCTTTAGAATCGAGAATCTCGGTGATGGTCGGAATGAACTTGCTTGTTACGGGCAAGCCGTCCAGGAGAGCCACGAGGCGATTGAAAGAACCTCTTGCTTTGGGCGCAATACAGACCAAAACCGAATCCACTTTTTCTGCCCGGACTATTTCCGTCAGCTCGGAGCTGGGGCCGAGAACCTTCGCTCCGGCGACGACGCATCCAATCTTACGTGGGTCGTCGTCAAGGAAACCAACTATTTGGACGGAAGGATCCGATGCCAATTCCTTCGCGGCGTTCGCCCCTATCTTGCCAGCTCCGACCAGTAGCAATCGGCGCGGTCGTTCCTTCTCGGCGAAGTCGGCCCTTCTTGACTCATATTCATAAATGTAGCGGCGTGCGAGACGGATAGCCATCGCGCCAACCAAGGAAAGCAAGAGCTCAATTGCGATTACGCTAGCAGGTATTCGAAACATTTCCGCCTGTGCTGGAAGGACAAATCGGAACAGGAGCAAGGCAGCAGAAAAGGTGATATACGCTCGGCTTGTTCGCAGGGCATCACGGAAACCGATATACCTCCATTGGATCCGAGTAAGGCCGAATAGATAGTTGGTCAACAATCTTCCGATGATCACGGGCAGCAAGAGCGCCCAAAATTGATACTCACGGAAAGCGGGTAATGCGCCTTCATAGCGAATTACGAATGCCAAGTAGAAGGAAACTCCAACGACTGCGCCTTCGAGGATCTGTTGATTCGCGCGCGAATAAGGGTCGTACGTCATCTGTTTCTCCTTGATTTCCATTCTTACTGACAAAGCAATACCCGGTTAGAACCCCAACCAGCCTTGACCCATTAAGCCTTCCAGCCAACCCGAAGGAAAAGGCACTATAGTTAGTTAGAAGCCGTGCTCGTTGCAATACATGTCGCAGATCTTTTGATTCGTGTTTGAGGCTATAGGAAGAGAGACCTCAGCGTTAAATAAATCAATTTTGCGTCGCAGGACAGAGATAACTGCTTGATATACCGCAGGTTCAATTCGAGCTTTTGCGGTAGGACAACGTTTCGATAAACCTCCTCCGGGTTTTGGCTTTGGCCAAGAAGTTCTTCTTCGTGTCGATAACGGATCGAAGCGATATCGGTAATACCGGGACGTACGGAGAAAACGCGCCGCTGCTCTCCCGTGTAATTTGCAACATACTGAGGCAGTTCGGGGCGCGGCCCAACGAGACTCATTTCTCCTCGCAGGACGTTCCACAACTGAGGAAACTCATCGAGCTTGAATTTTCGGAGAATAGCCCCCAAACGTGTTACTCGAGCATCCCCGGACGAAGTGATACTCGGTCCTTTTTTGTCAGCCCCGGCTACCATCGATCGAAATTTCGCAATTCGGAACATTTTTTCACCGCGGCCCACACGGTCCTGCCAATATAAGATTGGACCTGGTGACGTGCACTTAACCAAAATGCTTACTGCGATCAACACAGGCGACAATAAAACAAGACCTACCAAGGACGCCACAATGTCGATCAACCGCTTCCCAAGCCGACGATAGAAGCCATTATTTGCGTCCTCCGGTTGCGCCATCGTTTCGGAAGAATGTTCCAGTGCCCATCTCTCATGTGGATTGCAATCGGAGGACTGCACAGGCGATCCCTTATCGCTTCTCGGCAGTCGAAATCTTGGTGACAGTATCGATAACGTACTCCACGTCTGCATCGCTCATGGTCGGATAGATCGGCAGAGAAAGACAGCGCTCGAACTGTGCCTCCGCGACAGGAAAATCACCTCTCCGATATCCATAAGCTCTCTGGTAGTACGGATGAAGATGCAAAGGAATGAAGTGGACACTCGAGCCGATTCCGCGCTGTTTGAGCTCATTGATGAAACTGTTCCGGTCGATCCTCAACTGTTCGAGGCGAAGCCGGAGGATGTAGAGATGCCAGGATGTCGCGCGATCGGACTTGACTGAAGGGGGCTCGAGCATACTGATATCCTTGAACGCGGAGGTATACCGTTTGGCTACACTGTGCCGGGCATGATTGAGATCATCGCATTTGGCCAATTGGACCAGCCCAAGAACGGCCTGTAGATCGGTAGGATTATATTTGTATCCGGCTTCCATCACTTCGTAGTACCACGATCCATTCTTTCCATAACGTTTCCACGCGTCACCTGCAATCCCGTGCAATCGCATAATGCGCATCCGCGCAGCATAATCATCGCTGTCCGTAGTGATCATTCCTCCCTCGCCGGTGGTAAGTGTTTTCGTGGCATAGAAGCTAAATGCGGTCAATTCACTACAGCGCCCTATTCGCTTGCCCCGATATTCGGAAGGTAGGGCGTGAGCGGCATCTTCAATCACGCGCAGTTCGTGTTCGAGCGCAAACGTCTGGAGCTCGTCCAGGTCACAAGGCTGGCCTGCCATGTGAACCGGGATCAGAGCTCGCGTCCGCGGCGTAATTTTCTTCTCAACAGCTGAGATGTCGATGTTGAGGGTAATTGGATCGATATCAACCAAAACTGGACGCCCCCCCAGATAATTTACGACTTCACCGGTTGATGTAAATGTTGTTGTGGGGATAAGGACATCATCTCCAGGTTGCAGCCTGACGGCATCGAGCGCTAGATGGAGCGCCGCGGTTCCAGAACAGACGGCCACAGCGTGCCGAGCCCCAACGTACTCTGCGAACTGCTTCTCGAACTCAAGTGTCTTCGGCCCCATTGTGATCCACCCAGAGCGAATCACCTCTGCGACGGCTTTAACCTCTTCTTCGCCGAGAGAGGCACGGTGAAATGGAATCGACACTGTGTCAGTGGTCCGGCTCATTGTTTTTGCGTGTGATGAATATCGACAGCGAATCGTGGCGATCCGGCTATTCGAAAGCTAATCTCATAGGTTCCTGGCAGCCACAACCAGGAAAACGCAGCGCTGAACAATTATTGAAACTGACATCATTCTCTTATCGTCCTTACTTTCCCTTTAGTAGGCGACGATCCTTTGATTCCGGAGCCCCTTGACTATTCCCAGGATGAAACCTAGATTTGCAAGACAGAAAGAAAAAGGGTAAGCGAACACGCCGGCGCGTTTCTTTTTTCTTGCGAGAAACCATCCGATTACGGCGGACACGTAAAAAACGATTTGCAGAATCCATGGAAGAACTTGCTCGTGCTGGAGAACCAGAATCGTATTCGTTACAAACACTATGACCAGCAGCACAGGCGTCAGCCAGCGCAGCAATTTGTGGGAAAACAGGCCAAGGGCCGTCAGAGGAAATCGGAATGGGTTCAATAGTGCCGGCCGGCTCAGTGTTCCTGTCCAGTTGCGCGCGGTCATCCGCACGCGCGAGCGAAGCTCGCTTTCCACCGTGTGTGGCATGGTGTCGTACACCACAGCCGCGGGTTCCTGCACCACGCGGTATCCCTGGAGGCGAACATCCAGCGGCAGTATGCAGTCGTCTCCATAGCACGAAGCCATTGGCCGGAAGAGCTCTCGCCGCATGGCCAGCGAGGTCCCTGTCGCGGTTGCGAGGATTCCAATATCCGATTCGGCCTGCCGCAGGAAGAATTCATAGCTCCAATAGAATCCTTGCCCCTTTAACACAGCTTCGCCGGGATGACCGAAATAGACGACGCCTGTGGCCATTCCCACCCGCGAATCACTAAAGTTGCTTACCAAAGCCTGCAGCACATTCGGCCGAGTACGTGTGCCCGCGTCAGTGAAGACTAAAACCTCGCCGCGCGCATGTTGGACTGCCAGGTTCTGCGCACCGCTCTTGCCCGATCGTTGACAACGCAGCAGGCTTATGCGTCGTTCACGCGATGCGAATTCCTCAACGATTGCCTCGGTGCGGTCCGTCGAGCCATCGGAAGCGACCAGGATTTCCAGTCGATCACGCGGATACTCGAGACGCAAACAATCTTCCAACTTTGCCGCTATCTCCGACTCCTCGTTGTGAACCGCCACAATCATCGACACCACAGGCGCGAAACTCCCCGATTTTGGCCGGGTCGAGAACATGTGTCTTGCAAGCCACAAGAGCAAAGCGTAGCCCCCCCACGTGTAGAGGAAAATTACCGTCGTGGCAAGCAGAATACTTTCAAAATTCAAGTGCTAAATCTCCTTACTTCGGACTGGGTCCGCTTCGAGAATTGATAGTCTAATGATTTGGACTAACGTCAAAACGCAACGTACCTCAGTCCAATGAGATTTGATTTGCACACAGCTACCGCACTGTGGCATTTTGAATCGTCTTGCGGATTCGAAGATAAGCAGACTCACCAACCAGCATTCTAGCTCCGTTCAGAAACGACTGAACACTTCGACGCGCCAAGATGCCTCTTCCGCGACATATCTTCTCAAATTGGGGCAAAGTGACATCGCGGTACATCGCGATGCGTGCCAGCCGAAACGGATTGGTACCAGCTGAATTACGACCAATTCGACTGGTTGCCATCGTAACAAATCCCGCATGGCAAGCAACATGTGCTGCCCGGCGGGACCAATAGCCACCCGGACAAGAGAAGTGCCGAACATTGCATCCGACTACAGCTTCAAGCTCAGCCTTCGCGACGACTATCTCCGCATGAAGCCCGGCAGCATCCAAATTCGACAGGTTCTCATGGCTGCATGAATGACAACCGATTTCAAACCCCTGATCAACGATTTCCCTCAGCTGTGGTGCAGAGAGATAACCAGACCTGCCTATAAAGCTTGTTACCACGTAGAACGTCGCATTAAATCCGCACTGGAGAAGAGCGGGGACAGCCACTGCCAAGTCCGTCTCACAGCCATCGTCGAAGGTGATCACCACAGAGGCCTTACTGTCTGTCTGCGTAAGGGCTTGGGACACGTTTAGCGCCCGGAAGCCTCGCAACTTTAGGAAATTGAGTTGACCGCGAAAATCACTCTCAGCCACCGCATAACGGATGTAGCCTGGAGCAGAACTGCACAGCTCACGGTTCGCACGCCTTAGCTCGTGATACATTAGATAGGTGATTGCAGCCATCAGAAAATGCTGCGAAGCCGAGACTTGATGAACTTCGGCACTTTTAGACCCACTCTGTCTGCGGCTTTTTTTGCGTTTTGAAAGAATTGCCGGATGTGCTGCGATCGACTGTGGATCATATCGAATCGCGTCGCTTGCTCCTCAGTGATTCTCCCGTTCGCTGGCAGCTTGATCTCGCTTTTGACTGCATGGTACTTTCCGCTTCGAAGACTCTCTTCGATCGCCCCACGTTCGATTGCATCTACCCAAACCCAGGTGAACATCTCGTTGTATTGCCGCTTCCAGTGAAAATCCTGGCCGTAGAAGGCCAAGAGCCCCGGGCTTCGCTGCTGCAATCGCCCAAGCAATTGAAAGGTGCCGGCGCGCGGAGCATATTGCCCGTCATACTTGGTGTTCCAGGTTTCCAGCCCGCGCGGCAGCGTGTCAAAAGATTCAATCCATCCAAACATCTCGTCTTTCGGGTGCGCAATCACCGAAATGCCGCCAAGCCTTTCGATTTCTCGAATCACTTCCTGCGGATTCCGTGTGCTGATGCGCTTGAGTAGGCCGTACCCCAGGATGTGCATCCTCTTTTCACATTCATATTCGAGGCCTGGGATAAATAAGAAACGTTCGTCCGATAGACGCTCACATTCTTTTGCATATTGGTCTAACTTCTCGGTGTCAAATGCCTCTGCATGATCCGTGACACACGCAAAGGAACACCCAGCGGCTACAAGTCGCTCTCTCAAGTCGCGCAGTCCTAACTCTCCGTCGGAGTACGTGCTATGAATGTGCATCACGCCTTTGAGCATGCGCACCTTCCAAAACGGCCTCCGAAGGCTTCCAGACCGCCGGCACCTTTCGCAAGAAGAAATGCAACCAATCGCCTAGTTCCGGAAGCGGGTCATCCCACTGGAAATTGTCGTGGAACGTGCCTGGAACCGGAATGAGCCAATCCCATAACGTTCGAAGCCGACCCGGGTATTTGCCTGGGTAACCCCGGGGCCGTCCGCGCCAGACTTCGACCAGGTGACGAAAATCTCCCAGAAACCAGCGGCACCGCACACCTTCACGGTATTTCGAAGTCAACGGCACGTCGCCCTCTTCAGCCATTTGGGCAAGGAGCGCCGGGAAATCCACGCCCGCATGGATTGCCAAAGCGAGGGAAATCCAAAATCGCCCGTTCACTTCCATAAATACCGGAGTGCCGTCAGCCCTTATTCGGAATTCCACCATCGCAACACCGTGCCACCGAAGTGCGCGAAGAATAGCCAGGCCAGCCTCGCGTACTCGTCGATCCAGACGCACACTCTGCCGAAGCGAGCTTCCTGAGCCAGTCGGCCGAACGTCTCGTATGCGCTCATGTGCAAACTCTGCGCGCAATTCCCCATCTCGCATTAACGCAAAATAGCCTACACCTCGTCCGTCAATGAATTCTTGGACTAGAATCGAGCTGGCAGTGCTCTGCAGTTTGCGAACCGCCCAATCCAGGTCGCGCTCATTCCGAGCATAAATAGGAAGGCCGGTTGGCCTCATCGTGCTGTCGCCCTTCAGTTCTTCCGACATTCGGGGCTTGAGCACCACCGGATAGCGCACCACGGAGACCAGGTCCGCCATTTTGGTGGAAGGTTCGATGACCACCGTGCGCGGAACCTCTATGGACAATTCCTGCGCCAACCTTATGGTCTGTTGCTTGTCGAACGCTTTAAGAATGGTTTCGTGCGGCGGCAGCACCAGTGTGCCGCCCGCTGCCATCAACTCCTGCCGGTCTTCCGAAAGCCATTGTGTGGTCCGCTCCATCATCGCCAGCACCAGCGCTCCGCCCTGCTCCTTCAGCTTCTGGCTGATGCACCGTACAAACGCTCGCCCATCCTGCTCAGGAGGGGGATAGACGAATTTTTCATGGCAATAGCGCGACCATCCCGCTGTCCAGGAGGGCTGCGAATAGCCCACGATCACCTGGTGGCCGGCGCGGGACAGCGAGCGCACGCACGCCACCGCTTGATTCCCGTGTCCGTCTAAGACCAGAATCTTCAAGAGGATCCTTGTATGTTGCCTATTGGGACTTCTCCAGGACACACAAATAATGCGTGCAAAGTGGGCGCATTTGCGCCATCACGTGATAAAGCGCGTAGGAAATTCGAGCCACGATTCGGCCTAAGGGAGGTGCTAGGGTGATTCGGGTTCCGGTTATCTTATATCCAGGGAATAGACGCTTGATTTCCGACGGACGAATGCCACGCACATCAGCATTCCAGGGGTTATCGAACATGAAGTCGTACCACAGGAATTTCCCTGCTGGCTTCAGAACTCTCTGAATCTCCATTGCCAGGGCTTTCCTACTCTCTCCGTCGAGGATGGACGTGAATGTCGTAAATTGAATTACTAGGTCGAATTCCTCGTTTGCAAATGGAGTGTTGCTCGCATTGGCACAAAGAAACTTGATCTGAGGATTCAAGTGCCGTGCCTGTTCAATCCGATCTCCCAAAAGGTCCATTCCAACCAAGTTCGCTGGCTCCGCGCCGTATTCCAGCAAGAGTCGCAGGGTCGCCCCGCGCCCGCAGCCTATGTCCAGGACTCGCTTGTTTTTCAGCGAGGCTAGGCCAACGTCCTTTAGAAGCGACATCATTCGAAACTCTCTCTCGTGTTGCCCGCAGATTTCGCGGGGAGTTGTCCGGGCATAACGGTCCGTCGGGATCTCCCGGTCGCGACGCGCGTAAGCGACCTCCACTTTAGAAGCAAGTTCGTCCACTTGCGCCACATCCTTCGCACTTAAGTTCAAATTTCGAATTGTAGACTTCATCCCAACGCACCAGACTAGGCTGCAGCCGGTCGCAAGTCATCCCCGATTTAGATGGGCTGACCTAGGGGCAGCCGAAGCATCAAAGTACTTTCTTAGCGCGTAGTGTAGCCCGCCCCGCGCATATTCATACATGGCTCGTTTCAGCCGCCGACCCGTCGCTAGATGTCCTTCATGCCAGACGCGAAGCTCCTGATCGTGAATGACACGCAATCCCAAGTGCACACAAATTTCCGCGATACATAGCTCTTCGGCGTAAAGGAAGTGGCCGTCATCGATGTAACCGCCAGCTTCGAAGTAGGAACGGCTGAATATGAAAAAGGCACCATGCGCCCCATAAATCCGACTGGACTTTGTCGATTTCGTTTTCTGAGCCCAAGAAAACAAGCGATGCCGAAAAGTGCGCACGTGCGGCGAGAGCAATTGTTTTATCCACATGAAGTAATAACTGGAATGCCAAAGTCGGATGCGCAAAAGTTGAAGTCGTGTCGGCCTGCGGGCCATAAACGGATTGCAATCCACGCCCGTCAGATGCGCAATAATCGCCGGGGCGATCACAGCCGCTTCCTCAGGGTTTCGCTCAAATAGCTTGGCAAGGAACTGGCGGTCATCAAACAGGATGTCGTTATTGCAAATGATGACCCAATCAAATTCCTGACCCCTGGCGAGATAGTGTTGAAGCGCCCAATTTGCTCCACCGAAATATCCTCGATTGACTGAAGATTCCAACAACTCGACGTTGCGGAATTTCGCAACGAGGGGCCGGATCTTCTCGGCCGATCCATCACACGAACCATTTTCAACAATGATGACGTGCGCATGCTGAAACTGTTCAATACCGGTGACGCTCTCAAGAAATCGCGCGGTCGAATCTGCTGCCTTATAATTGACGGTGATAATCAGAGCTTTACGCATGAAGTATCTTCGAACTCCCACGGGGAAGCGTTCAAAACAAAATGGACCAATAACCAATTCAAAGGACAAATATTGAGAGCGACACCTCAGCTGGTGGGTCTCTGCTTGCACTCTGTCACTGGATCAGATCGCAAGTCGACCCTACCTCCCAACCTCATGAGCGATTCAATGTCCAAATGAACCCAGGAGAGGAGCCACCCTACGCAAGCCGCCAGATGGACCTTGACGCTCTTCGATCTTGTTGCAGCTCGAAACTCCGCTCGCGCTTGAGACCAATTCCTTTGAAGGAGAAGCATGCGCCCCTCCGAGAAATGCAGTCGGTCTTCGCCTTTCTGCCAATTGGACTCGATCATCGCATGCTCGGCTGGCGACAGAATGATCTTGTCGGAGTGTCTTTCGAGGAACTTAGACGTGAAATTGCAAACGCCCTCATGAATTGTCCATGCATGGTTCACGGTCACCGAGCGTTGATGTCGCCTCAAATAACCCATCGTCTGGTGCGCATAAAAAAACCTTCCAGCCAGACTCAGCTCGAGGAATGTGGGGTAGTCGGTCAGGGGAAGTCCGGCCACGTACTGGAAGCCCCCAATACGGTCGAGGGCGCTCCGCCTGATCACTACCGTGCACGGGTGGACAAGGGACCTTCCTTCTTCGAGTACCATGTAACGAGTAGTCGATCCCACGGGATCGTTGAACAAAATCGAGCCCGGAAGCCTATCTCTTAGCCGGGCCGTATCGGTCTTGCGGCGTTGCATCCGGCCCTTTGCATCCACGTCAGCACGATTTCCATAGGCCAGGACGACTTCGGCGTCTTGAAACGCGGGGACCAGCGTTGCTAACTTATCGGGTGGCCAGAAGTCGTCACCCTCAAGGATTGCAATCAGGTCCCCCTTGGCCATACCCAGCGCCCGGTTATATGTCCTGGCAAGATCAAAGGGACCTTGGTTCTGTTGATATACGTACCGTATCCGGGGATCTCCAAACTCAGAAATTACCTTTGCCGTGCTATCCATTGAACCATCGTCAATGACGATTTGTTCCCAATTGCCGTACTTTTGTTCGCAAGCACTCTCGATGCAACGACTGATAAACTCTTCATGGTTGTAGGTGGCCGTAATTATGCTGACTAGAGAGCCAGAGGCCATTTGCATCGGAAATGTTGTCATTGCGTCTCGAGCGAGCAAACTGTGCGTTATGTGAACTGCCCACTCTCCGTAGTATTGGAGCTAGGACCCGCCGACATTCCAGTTCCTACCTGCCATTGCGGCTACAGCCCAGAAAACGTATTGAAATTGTTGTCCTTCAAACGATGCCTCAACCATGTTGTGGAGGACAGCGGCGAGCAGTCCTAGCCAAACGGCCGCGTTCAGAGGATTGGGTTGAGCAAGCAGGGCATTCAAAGCCTTCCACAGGACTATGCCGACCATCGTCAGCAAGGCAAGTCCAGCGGGCAGCCCGTCCTCTGCCAAAGCGTCTAGAATAAGATTGTGCGCGTTATAGTATATTCCTCCGTACATCGGTACGATTACGTGGTGCGCGATCGCAGGACCAAGTTGTCCTGGGCCGATTCCTAGCACAGGGTTTTCTTTGAAAGTTTCCCACGAGGCCTTCATGATTTCTTCTCGCGTTAGATCCGGATTGTCCAACCGATAGGCAAACAACGCGACGTTCGTTGCTAAAAGGTCGCTCGGTAGCAGCGCGACCACCAAGGCGAGCACGAGAGCCACAATTGCCGCATGCTTCGTGCGCATTCCGGCTTTATACAAGAGAGGTACACTCAGAATCGTCGCCAGCACCAGGGCAAGCATTGCCCCCCGCGACATTGTCGCGACTAAGCCGCCCAGCATTAACATTGCACACCCCGCGCAGAGCCAGCGTTTCTTCCCCTTATGGATACTGACTGATGCAACTGAGAGAGGGATCAGGATCAGGAGCATCGATGCAACATAATTACTTCGCCCCAAAACAATTCCAATTTCATCCTTTAGGCCCGCCACACCTTCGTATTCGCCATATCGTAACGCCTGGTAGTTCCCCAGAAGGAGTATTCCCGCGATCGCTCCCCAAAGCGATAGCGTCAGGAGGCCAATAGGAGTCTTTTTTGCAATAGCATATACAAGTAGCCCCACACCTAGGATCTTCAGAGCGTCGATGCTTCTGTAAACGTCCCGATAATTTACAAGAGCAGAAAGAACTCCTGAAAGGATGACAAAAGCACCGAGTTTTGGAATCCAGTCCTTAAGCGAGGGGTAAAAGCCCTCCCAAAGCGCCAAGTATAACAATAGGAGGAAAAGTATCACATCCGCATAGAGAAGCTGCGGTTCCCGCCCAGCAAAATGAACGTTTACACCTCCAAGGAGTAGGGCCCAGAAAGGAAGCCATATGGCATTTTCTCTCACGCTATTGGATCGTCCCGGCGGGCTCGCCATCGCTTTTCTAAACCGTTGGAAGCGCGAAAGGGGTCAAGCCTTCGCCAGCCTGCGACGAGGCTAAGGAACGGCTTGTTCCAAAGATCAACCTCAGCGTGCTCGCGTGCTTCTACTTTCTTGGCGTGAACGATGACGTGATAAGGTCGTTCCACCGCGACATTTAGCACCTTCATGCGCAAGAAGCTGAATATCTCCACTATTAGCTCCGGGCTGAAAACATGGTGATGCATGGCGCGATTCGAGAGGTTTTGCAAGCATCGTTCGCGAAACTGTTCCGGTGACCCTGCCGGAGGATCCAGCACCAAATCGTGCAGCTGCAGAATTTCTTCCAGGTGTGTTAGGTCCGCCTCAGTCGTGTTTGATTGGAAATCAGCCATGATGTGATCGAATGTCGTGAAGGGTCGCCTGTGATCGAACGTTCCCGCCTTGTGAGGCAGAACTAACAGAATCGTGCCGGATGGCCTCAGAATCCTCTTCCATTCCTGGAGGGCGCGGAGTGGATTGGCCACATGTTCCAGCACATGGGAAGCTGTTACAAAATCATAGGACTCATCGCTGAAGACCGATGCCTCAGACGCTTCCGCGATGTGTCGTCTCCCAAGTCGAGGCCCGAACCGGAGATGATCGCCGTTCGTTGTCCAGATCGTCTGTCCTGCAAAATTACAGACATCCAGGGCATCCACGATTTCGTATAGCGGTACAAGGCCGTTAGACGAGAAGATCGAGCTCGGTCCTCCGAACTCTAAACCCGACTTCCCTTGGAGGCTAGCCTTTATCGCCGCATAGCCGAAACACCTCTTGCGAGTGATCCTGGCAAGCAGGCTGTAGCCAGAGGCCTGAAGGCGATAGAACGGGTAGCTTAAAGGCACGGCTGAAAGAAAATCATTCGACTCAGAAATATAAAATGCCGATTCCCGCCCAACCCTGCGAAGAATCCTTGATGATTTCTTCGTGGCGATGCTTCCGTTTGATTTCATTCCAGAATCGATCTACCTCGCACTCCATTGCTGGGGGGTGCTTCGCAATATCGTGAAACGCAACGATTCCGCCGCTGCGAACAAGCGGAGAGTACATTTCAAAATCGGCGCGGACGCCATCATAGGTATGGTCCCCGTCAATAAACAAAAAGTCTAAAAGCCTGCCCCCGAGCAGGGATCGAACGTGATCACAAGTCTTAACGTCGTGCGAGTTTTTGCGGAGCAGATGCAAGGCTTGATTGTTCTTCGCGAAACTGCGATAGACAAACTTGCGAGGCCAGACGTAGCCGCGCCCGAATCTGCCTCCCGGCAGGTCCACGCTGATAATCCTGGCCCTGGGATCGGAGACCCTGCAGGTCATGAACAGCGTTCCCCCGGCCCAGGTGCCAATTTCGAGGGCGTTCTCGGGGCGCAATCTGGAAACGATCTCGTAGAGGCCTATCAACTCTTCGGGCACTTGCTGCGGTCGGATGGCATAACGAAAACAAAAGTGGGCCAGGTCATTAGCGCTGGATGAATCATTCAACGAACGAATGTCCTGCATGCAACGAAGCAGCGAAACAGCATTGGAAGGCATCTTCGCCGCCCTCGAGAGCCCGTTTGCGATGTGCGTTAGCATTTGTCTTTCCCCAAACGGATTCGGCAGAAAGCAATTTCAGCCCCTCATAAAGAGGGCATCGGCTATCCTAGCGATAGCTTTGAACGAAAGTTCGCTCTTCCGGCGTAAAAATCAGAAACCACGCCACAAGCGCAAAACACAGAATCGTTGCGACCAGGAAAAAGCCCTTCACGACGGGGCCATGAAGCAGGGTGGCCAGCGCCAGAATTAGCAAAGCTGCGGCTGGCAGGAGCACTGTCTGCAACCGTATTGGGCCCTTGCCAGGCAGAAAGCGTTTCGCCAGCCCAAACAGCAATAAAGCGTCAATCGCCACCCGAGCAGTCCAGGCAATAGCAGCGCCTTCAATCCCGTGCGCTCTAACCAACCACCGGAGCAGACCAAGATATAGAGGAAGCTCGATCAGGTGCAGCGTGGCCGTTAGATCCGGTCTCCCAACGCCCTGCAATAGCGCGAAAGGCACGAACGCGAGGCTGTTGATAAATACGCCCACTGCCAGCCATTGCAGCACGCGGAAGCTCTGTAGCGCGAATTCAGCTCCCAGCCACAGCTTCAACCCATCCTCTGCCAGCGCCACGGTGCACAGCATGATCGGAAACAGGACCAGCATCAGCATCTTGACGCTTCGGCCAAAGAGCAGCGTGGTGTGTTCACGGTCCTGGGCAAAGCTCGTCGAGAATGCAGGGAACATGACCCCGATCAGTGCGGTCGGGATAAGCCAGAACTTGGTAACCACCTCGTACGGCGTCGCATAGTAGGCAACTGCAGACATGGAAACTAGCGCGCCAATCAAAAACCGGTCAAGAGTCACCATGAGCGGCCCCACGACGTTCGAGACGGTCATCCAGCCGCCGAACCGCAGCAGAGGACCGGCGGCACTGCTTTGCCAACCGATCCGATGGCTAAGTCCTGGTACGATTGCGAGGCACAGCACTAAGTGAGCAGCCCATCCGATTAGCCGGCCGACAACCAGAATGCCCACGACCGGAAAAAGGCTCCTCGAAAAAGGCAGAACGAGCAAGGGGCTCGCAAACGTGAAAATTCCCATGGGAATGCGCAGCGCATTGATTAGCCCAAAGCGCTGGTGCGCTTCCAGCAAGCCGCGGAGACCGGCCGTCGTGATTACAAGCGGGACAGAAAGCGCAAGCAAGAAGAAGGCGCGAAGGGTCTCGTGCTGAAGCGCACCCGGCACGTTGAGCGCGCTGTGCACCAGCCACGGCGAAGCCAGGGCCGTGATCCCTGTGCCCGCCAAGCCAAGCAGCAACATCAGTAGCAGCGAAGTCCAGACCAGGGTAGGAACCTCTTGGCGTTCCCCAGTCCCGAGCTTTCTTGCAACCAGTTGGGTCAACGCGCGGCCCAGTCCCAAGTCGAACAAGCTTGCGTAGCCAATGAGTGCCCACGCCAAAGCCAGCACCCCAAATCGTTCTTTCCCCAATGCCCGAATGAGGATCGGTATGCTGAAAAGCGCCACGAACATCGGCGCGGCACCGCCGAACAGGTTCCAGATAGTGTTGCGTGCCAGCAAGAGCCCGCTGGTTAAGTGTCTGTTATGATTTCTTGCCGTTTCGGTCGTCTCAACAGTTCGCAATAACCCCGCACGCTTAGAAGCGATGTTCTTGGTGGAGTGCAACTCTTTCATGTTCTTGATTCTAGGCCTGCTACACGGACCGTTGGATCATCTCAGGCTCCGGCCCACATCAGCTTCATTTCCTCCATTTGTTGGGCTTTCCCGTTCCACTTGACCTTCGGAAGAATGATGTCGCGCTTGATGCGTTGCTTGTACTTAATAATCGTTCCGATCATGCTCCCGACCAGTTCATCGGAAAGGAAATGAGGTTCTAAGCCGAGGTCGAGCAGCTTGGTGTGCGTGGGGTTGTAATGATGCTCTTCCAGCTCCACGCGCGGATTTTCAATGTGATCGATTTTCGCGGCGAGGCCTAGCTTATGTGCTTGTCCAACGACCAATTCGGCGAGCTCCAGTACGTTGAAGGTCTCGGTGAATTGGTTGAAGACCCGGTATTCTCCTGGCGCAGCAGGATTCACAATCGCCAGCTCAATACATCGCAGCGTGTCTCGGATATTTAGGAAGCCCCGACACTGTCCGCCCTTGCCATAAACAGTCAGGGGCATTTGCGCCACCGCTTGGACGCAGAAACGATTGATGGCTGTGCCGAAAATTTCGTCGTAGTGAAAGCTGGTAGCCAAGCGCTCATCGAGAACCGTCTCATCCGTCTCGATGCCATAGACGACTCCCTGGTGTAAATCCGTTGCCGCCACTTTCCAGGTCTTGCAGGCAAAGCGGATATTGTTGCTGTCATGAACTTTGGAGAGGTGATAGAACGACCCGGGCTGGCACGGGAAGGGCAGCACGTCGCGCCGGCCTTTATGATTTATCTCGATGAAGCCTTCTTCGATATCTATGTTGGGTGTTCCGTATTCCCCCATCGTTCCAAGCTTCACCAAGCGGCACTGGGGCGCTAGCTTTCGCATCGCCCACAAGAGGTTCAGTGTCCCGGCAACATTGTTGATTTGTGTGAACACCGATCGATTATTATCGATCATCGAGTAGGGGGCCGAAGGCTGCTCGCCGTAATGGACAACTGCCTCGGGACGAAATGTATCGAGCACTCCCTCAACAACTCCGTAGTTCCTCAAATCTCCAACGAACACTTCCATGCTCAGGCTGGTCACTTCGCGCCAGTCCGCGACACGATCTTGCAGAGTGCGAATGGGAACCAGGGGCTCCACGTTCAGCTCAAGCTCCCAGCGCCGCTTTGCGAAATTATCCAGGACCGCGACCGTATGTCCCCGGCGCGACAAATACATGGCTGTCGGCCAACCAAGATACCCGTCACCGCCCAGAATGAGAATTCGCATCTTTCCTCCTGAAGTAGACCTTCGTATCCGCTGCTCTCAAGAACTCAGTTTGCAGGCCCGGGGTCGGAAAGCTGTGGCACCGAGTCGTATCGTGAGGCACTGACAAAACCCGACAATGAGCCCTCCTGCCGTTCCTCCGTTCATCCAATCGGAGTAATATCCGCAGCATCCACATCCACTGCTATTGATCGTTGGATAAGATTCAGCGAAACCACCACTCTCAAATTCCCCTTTCTGCGTTTCAACAATCCGTCAAGACCTGCGAGAGGTCCGCTAGTTATGCGCACACGCCGGCCAGCGGTCAAGAACGGATGCGGTTCCGCGAGCAAACTCTCCGAAAGTCCTGACTGCATGATTTCCATTTCCCTATCTGGCAGAACCGTCGGCAATCCGCCGAAGCCGACCATGCGAACTACGCTCGGAATCTGCAGTACTCGCAGCCGGTCGCGCAGCGCCAGCCGCACAAACACGTACCCTGGAAACAAGGGCAGATCCAGTTGAACCCGCCGGTCTTTCCAGCGGCGCCTGGAACTGTACAGCGGAAGAAAGTTCTCGACCTCGCGCATCCGCAACTCGGCCGCAACTCGCTTCTCATGGTTTGCACACGTGTACGCCGCATACCAGTGGGGCTCCTCAAAAGCAGCCGGCAGATACCGCGCGTCGAACTCGCTTTGCTGCTCCGTTGTCCCTAGAGTTACCTTGGAAAGGCCCATTGCCACCCCGTACACAGCTTCGCCCCGTCAGCCACAGGGCCGATTCTTACATAAGCAGCTTGTTTACAACACATTACAAACGATTCGGGACTATTTGTCCTTCAAATCGCGGTCCCGCAGAAAATCTTCGTCCTCTCCGCCCCCTGAGCGGCCCACTACTCCATCGTCCGCACGGGCACCCGCTCCGTTGGAACTCACGCCATTCGAGTACGCCCAAGGAATCCGCGCCTTTAGTGTGCCAGCCACTTCGTGCAGCAACACTTTACGTGGATCTTGCGGATCAACTTCTTTCCAGCGCGCGGATCCCAGCACCCAAACCACGGATACCGCGAAGGCCAGAAACGTGCCGAGAAACGTGATCACCAAACGTGGAGGAAACGATTTCCTTTCCGGGACTCTGCCTGGATCCAGCACTTTGACACTGGGGGTTTCTTTTGCCTCTTGCACTTTGGCGAGTTCGTACTGCTCGGTTAGCAGTTCGTAGACGGTTTCCTGGATTTTTGCGCGGCGATAAAAGTCGGCGTACTTTGCTCCGAGCAGTGGCAGACTCGTAAGGGTGGGATAAGGCAGACCACCGCCAGCCTTAGCGGCGGACGGATCGGCGGGTAGATCGGCGGCTTGGCCCGGGCGGTCAGCGGCTTGGTTCTTTGCCAAGGTCGATCCTTGCGGATTTTTCGCTGCGTTGCCTTGCGTCCCACCGAGTTTCTCGATTTGCCGCCGAAGCTCGCCAACGCGAGCGTTCAGCGAACGGACGCGAGAGTTGTTATCCGTATAGATCTGCCGGAGTCCTTCGAGCTGAGACTGCGCAGCGATTAGTTCGCCCGCGATTGTCCCAGCCGCGTCGAGCATGGCTTTGCCTTCTTGTTGGATATCGAGCGTGTTGTTCTTGCTGGAGAACTGAGCGAGTTG
>Ga0137382_10000365_pt1 | contig 18462 bp, 19 predicted proteins | sample SagtaG_15_FD_104816 | JGI IMG/M metagenome (GOLD analysis project Ga0137382, IMG submission 104816) | Vadose zone soil microbial communities from Sagehorn Ranch, Mendocino, California, USA - Sage2_R_20_16 metaG | ecosystem: Environmental > Terrestrial > Soil > Vadose zone | place: USA... | reverse complement strand
GGTTAAAGAGGCAGACCTAGTTGGCTGCGACCAGAGAAGATTGCCGACATTAAGCGCAGCGGCCTTGCGTCGTATGTTGCGCGACTAGATCGATCTGTCAGCAGGGTTCGATTCCGCATTCGATCATTGACGGCTTCGGACCCGTTGCTTGCACCCTGGTGTCTTTCAGTCGCTTGCCAAAGACCAGTTTGAGGTCACTGGGCTTTAACAGAATCTCCGGCGGCTTGTTTCGTATTCCTCGTATTCCGTCGATTTTTCTGGTTGAATCAGGCAATCGAGGTGTGAGTATGCCCAAGGTATCGTCATTTTTCGTTTTACTTTTCTTTCTAGTTTTTTCAGGAATCGTGTCGGCGAACGGCTCTCAAGCGCTGGATGCACAAGATGCAGCACGTACATCTAACGCTAGCGTTTCCGGCCGATGGATCGTCAATGCGGACGTTTTCGGGACACCGCTTTTCTACCAGATGCATTTGAAGGAAGAGGCGGGAAAACTTATGGGAGATTTTGCGGGCGACAAGCTCGAAGGAACAATTACTGGCAATTCGATCCATTTTGTTGCCAAAGACGAGCAGGGGGGCACGGAGGAATGCACAGCCACAGTGAAAGACGGAACCGTCTCCGGGACAATCGTGTTCACCGATGCTGGCGACGCGGCGCATCCGAACGCACATAAGTTCACGGCGACTATCGCTCCTCAGCGCCGGGTGGGTGTGCCGCAACGGCACGAATTCACGCCGACAACGTTTTACCGGCAATTTTCGGCGGCGAACAAACCGGTGCTGACTGTTTCGCCGGGGGACACGGTGCATACGACGACAGTGGATGCTGGCGGAACGGATGAGAAAGGCCTGACGCGTGTACTGGGAGGAAATCCAGAGACGGGGCCTTTCTATGTGGAGACGGCGATGCCGGGAGACACCTTGGTGGTGCAACTGACGCGGGTGCGCTTGAACCGCGACTGGGCGATGAGCGACGACGCGATCGTTCCCCGCGGACTGGACACGGATCTTGCCGTGAAGATGAAGGACGGCGGAAAGTCCGTCCGCTGGCATCTGGACACGGCGCACGGCGTGGCAACACTGGAGAAACCATCCGAACATTTGGCACATTACTCCGTGCCGCTGCGACCGATGCTGGGATGTGTGGCGACCGCTCCGCCTCCTGCAGCGAGCGCTCCAGGAACGGGCGACTCGGGTGGGTTTGGCGGGAACATGGATTTTAATGAAGTGGTGGAGGGCGCGACGATATATTTGCCAGTAAGGACGCCTGGTGCCCTGCTTTATGTAGGCGACGGCCACGCGGCGCAAGGCGACGGCGAATTGAACGGCAACGCGCTCGAGACGTCCATGGACGTAGAGTTCACCGTGGACGTGATCCCCGGGAAACGAGTGCCGGGACCGAGGGTGGAGTCGGCTACGCACATCATGGCCATGGGATTGGATGGGTCGATTGATGACGCGTTCCGTAATGCAACGGCAAATATGGCGGCATGGCTTGAGGAGAAATATGCATTGACGCCGCCGGAAGTGGCGGAAGTGCTGGGCACATCGGCGGAGTATAAAGTGAGCGAAGTTGCTGACCGCAACGCTGGCGTCGTGCTGAAAATTAACAAGGAACACCTACAGACACTGACAAGTAAGTCAGCAATGTGACAAGGGCGGGTAAGCGTGGCACGCAAAGCTTACAGTCCATACCAATAGGTCCGGTTAGCCGGCAGACTGGCAGATTTCGGGTACTTGCCTGATTGACGGTGAAATTGGATGCCCGTCCTGCCAGGTTAGCCTAAGGAGCCTAGGCGGAGTGTCCAGGGCACAATCTGCTTGATGCGCAGAAGGTCCTTGCTGGTCCAGGAATCGGCGGAGAGACGAGCATGTATCTCGTTCGCGTCGTCTGCTCGAATGATCAGCAAAACGTCTGATGTACCTTCGAGCGGCCCTCCGAGAAGCACAAAACCTTCCGCGTGCAGAGCGTTCATAAAGTCAGCGTGACGACGCCAGTCGGCCTGTTGCTCCAAAGACAGCGAGTCATTCCACGCAGTCCCTCGCGAGCGCGTGACGGCGAAAAGTCTCGACATAGAGTTCTCCTCCAGCTCAGCGATAATAGGTGAAGTTCCCTTGCATTTCCGTACTCGGCGCTCGGCTGGCGTCGCGTATCCAGGATTCGGGGGAACGATCTGATGGCCGCTCGGGTCGCGACCGTCATGACAGCAGTGAGGACCGTCCGATGGTCCGCTCGCGGGAAGAGTCGTCGCGAAATCGAACAGCTGTCCGCCGCGAGATTCCGATTTGACAGCCACGGAGAACCAATCGCATAAACGAACATTTAGGTTTTAAGTACGAACTTGGACGGCTTGCGGACTAACCGGACAGTATGACCCATCCAGTCGTGATCGAATTGAGTAGTGCTGGTTTTCGTTCACGGAGCCGCCAATCCGTTCTGTCAAGTCACATGCAGGGCCACAGACTCCAACAACTCCTTGATGCCGTTCCAGCCAATTTGCACGCCGATACAAACGAGAAGAAACGATGCCAATTTCGTGATTACCGTCATCGCGGTTCGCCCCAGCGTTCGTGCTAGACGATCGGCAAATCCGTAGCACAGGAAGATGCTGAAGGCGATCAGCACGAAGGCAACTAATGCCGTCAAAATTGTCAACGGATGCAAGGTGTGACGGCGTGCCGCGTTTGCTCCGAGCGTGATGGCAACGGAGATTGATCCTGGACCCACGGTTAGCGGCAACGTTAGAGGGTAGAACGCCCGATGAAATACGTCCTGCGGTGCAATGCTCTTACGGGCACTCTTATCGCACCCTTCATCGTTTTCCATCAGTGTCGCCCACCCCATCGCAACGAGCACCATTCCTCCGCCGACCTGCACTACCGGTAGCGAAATCCCAAAGAAAGCCAGGATGTAGGTACCGACAAAATACGAGCCAACCAGCAGCACGAAACTGTCAATGGCAATTCGCCACGATAATGCTTTTCGCGCGTCCGAACTGTATTCACCGGTTAGAGCCAGAAAAAAGGGGCTGCCTCCGATTGGGTCCACAATGGGGAAGATTGCACTGAGAATCAGAAGTAGATTTTTCGCCGCTTCCAGCATGCGTTAGACTTCCCTCCTCTGCCCTGCCAATACTTTATCGGTCTGGCCGGATCATTTTCGCAAATTCGGCTTGTCATGGAGCCACTAAAGTGTGGGCGTTGATTGCAACAGAATAGAAGAACCTACGGCGCTCCCTTGACGCCACAAGTATCGCCAGCTCCTGGTGAGACTTTCGCGGATTTCAAGTGCGAGAAGGTAACGCTTACTGGACATGTGGGTACTACCCGCCAATTTTACTCAGATTTTGGCTTGCGAAACTTGCGACGAAGGTCGGGCCAGAATTCCTTGGCCACGTTGCAGACCGCATTCAACATGATGTCCGTGCCCCAGACGCCGAGCGTGTTGCCTAACGTGCGCTGGTTCTGTAAATGGTAGGTGTTGGAAATTCCGGCTGCAACAGCGTTGCCCGCAATTTCGGAGGAATTGAATTGCAGATCGCCCTTATCGGTGCGAGCGACAAAGATGCGGCTCACAGAATACATCGTACGGTGCCAAATGCCGCCGCTGCCAAGCTGGAAATAGCGGGGGTCTTGATGCAGGAGCGTCGGGAACACCGAGGTCGTCATCAATGTGCCGATTCCCGTGTCGGCGTAGAACGTGCCATAGCGCTTCGCGTATCCGCTGAAGCTCTGCCCATACGACGGATTGCTGTTCCGTGCCTGGCCCGTCAAGGCGATCATTCCGATGAAAGAAATGGTGATGGGATCGGACATCGTTTTCGCGGAGAGCTTGAACTTTGTCTTTGCGGCGAGCGGCTCGAACTGGTTTCGGTTTTCGACGGTTAAGTAGTTCGGCAAGACGAAAAAGAGGCGATCATTCTTTGCCGCGATCTTTGATGGGATCGCCGCTCCTGTCGGTTCAATTCCGGAGCTGACTGTCGGGCTAGCTTGCGCCTGCGCGGGCGCAGCCGTCAGCACACCAGAACTAGCAGACGATTGTTCCTGCGCGTGAATTGGAATCACGCACAACAGCAGGGCCGCAGCAGAGATCCCGAAAAGTCTTCCAGCGGTCGCGAATAGGAAATGGATTCCCTCTGTTTTCGCCACCTCAGGATGATGCTAAGGTCTTTCATTCCGCAATACTGGTCCAAAGTACAGGTGTTTCCTGGAAGCAAACTGTCGTCTCAAGTCCTGAGTACAAGCTAATCGCCGAAGTGCCTATTGGGAGGAACGTCTCCGGTAAGCCCACCTTATCAGTCAGATTCAACGAGTTTGACCCTTTTGCTTGTTCGGCACTCGAGTCAATGTGCCTAGAATCCGGACGAAAGCAATGTGCTAAACTTCGCTCATGAAGCGGGAATCAATCTTCAGTTCGCCCGCTCGCTTTGCCGCACTTGCAATCGTATTTTTCGCTGGCTCTGCTCAGGCAAGCGCGCAAGAAACGGCTCCTCCTCGTCCCGAGGCGCAAATCCAAGAAGTTGCGAGTCGAATCCTCCAAGAAGCGGAGAAGGCAAATTGTAAGTCGCGGGGCTGCAGAATTCTTGTCACCGACTTTGTTGTTCCCTCTGGCTTAACGTCTCAATTTGGTTTGCAGCTCGCCGACCAGTTCTCAAATGAGCTTGCATCTCAGCAGCGTGGCATCCAGATCATCGACCGCTCGAATCTTAGAGAATATCTTGAGAAAGAACGCATTTCGTCGGATCTCGTGAGTAACGATAGTGCAATCCGTTGGCTGGGTAAGGCGCTAAATGCCACCACAGTCCTAACGGGCGTCACCAAGCATCTAGGATCGTTCGTGCACGTTCAGTTGAAATTGCTCTCTTGCGACAAGGAAAAGACTGCAGCAATTGAGGAATTCACTCTGCCACGACCAGACTCAACGAACACCCTCAGCGGGTTCGATCCAATCGCACAGGCCGCTTCCAAAGATAGATGGGCTTCAGCTCCTGCGGCGTATGGGGCCGGTCCTGGTGAAGCCACGTTTCCTGTCTGTCTGTACTGTCCGCCGCCCCCGTACTCGGATGCTGCCCGCGCCGCGAAATTCGAAGGACAAGTCGTTTTAGACGCAGTGGTTTCCGAGGATGGCAGGGTGAAGTGGACAAGAATAGTCCGGGGCGCGCCCTTCGGCTTGAACCAAGAAGCTTTGAACACTGTCCGACAGTGGAAGTTTAAGCCGGGTGTCCACGACGGAAAACCGGTGTCAGTACTTCTTCCATTAGACCTTGGATTTCGGCTTGTTGATTAAGAGCGGCTGTTGGCGTTGGGATAGAACGCAGGCGCTGTATCGGTGGGCAGCGGGGAGTTGCCGTTACCGGCTCCTCATCGGAACATGCCGGTGCCTCGTTCCGCGCCTCGATCAGTTTCCTACGTCCCCCCGTTTCATCCCGGACGGCGGGATTGCCCCGGTCCGGTTGGGGACAGCAGCTTTCCCCTTGGAGCCTTCCCACGATGACTAGCCACGTTAAGCGATGGCCCGCATCCTTTGGCTACCACCAGGTTTGCTCCAACGCTCGACGCGCTCGTTTACACCGACATGCGCCGGCCACAGTGTGCCGACTGGTGTGCGTTGCACGCCCGCCACTACCCAGGGCCCCTTTGCTCCGGAGGCGTTACCCTCCATCCTCGCTACTACGAGCCCATGCGCGTGTCCTGTGGCCTCCATGCCCCTTCGACCTTGGTCTCGTAGGCACTGGTCTTCGCCGCTTAAGCCATCCACGGCTGGTCCACCGGACCGTCCTAGCTTTGACTGTGTGGCTTCTTCCGAGAGTGTCGTGCCCCGTGCGCCGGGTGCTCACTTGGTGCGTATGGTCGGTTTCGTCCCAAGTGACAACGGCCTTCACCACCGACGGATGGTTCGGCGCGCTCCCAGGTCTCCCGCAAGCGACTTCACGCGGACGCCTACTTTCGACGCTGCAGGCATTCTCTTCGATTACAACCCTCCCGTTCACTTGCCCTCCTGGTCGCTCCCACGCAGTGATGCGTGACGAGGGCTTTGTCGCTCGAGCTTGCTTGGGATTCGTTTCCTCGTCCCAAGTCGAGCCAGTTACCCGGTTGAATCGACCAATTTCCGGGGCAGGATTCGCACCTGCTAGTCCCACAGTTTTGCTAGCTGCACCCATCGGATTAGAGAATGACCGGCGCGCTGATCCACTACTCCCGCAAAGGGTCCGCAGCACGTGCGGCTACGTTCAAACAAGCTTCGCGGAGAAGTAGATTTTGTCAGTCGGAAACCTTCCCGCAGCCCTACCAATTTGTAATAGAGCCATCTGGCCGGAAGTACGTCTGCGCGCGATTCGTATCGTATTTCGTTACTTCCAGAATCGGAGTCAGCTTGCTCATATCCAGCTCGACGCCGAGTCCCGGTCTGTCGTTGGGATAGAGCTTTCCGCTCTTGAAATCCAGGCTGACGGGCACATGCGAAAGCTCCTTTCCTTCAAACCCATATTCCATCAGCAGCGGACCCGAGAATGTGCCCAGCGAATTCACCAGCGCTGCCGTGGCGATCGGTCCGGTGAAATGAGGCACGATGCCCACGAAATGCGTCTCGCAGATCGCCGCGATCTTCATCATCTCCGTAATGCCACCCACGTTCGGTAGGGTAGCGCGGACGTAGTCGATATCGTGGTTCTCCACGAGAGGATTGAAATCCCAGCGATTCCCCCATTCCTCGCCCGCCGCAATCGGAACCTTGACTAACTTTCGGAGGCGCGGAAGGTCTTCGCCAAATGCCTCCGCGCGCACGGGATCCTCGACAAACAAAGGCGCAAGGCTTTCGATCAGATCGCATCCGCGAATCGCGTCAGAAAGATCGAATCGCTGATGAAAATCGATGCAGACATCCCCGTCCTTCCCTACGCCTTCGCGCGCCTGCACGCATTCCTCGTAAAGCTGATTCACCTTTTGGTGCGTATTGAAGGTGGTATTCGCGGGCGTGTCGGCCGCGCCCATGCGGAAGGCACGATAGCCGGCAGCAATGGTCGCCGCCGCGCGATCCTTCACGCTCGTGCCTGGCTTGATCCCTGGTATGATGCCGCCTGTGTTGTAGCACTCGCAGTAATTCCGCGCCATGCCACCCAGGATTTCGTGAACCGGCAGTTTCAGCACCTTGCCTTTGATGTCCCACAGCGCAAGATCGAGCGCGCCGAGCGCATGTTCTCTTTCGCGCCCAGGAGGATAAAAGAACGACCGCGACATGTCCTGCCACAGCCGTTCGATATGCTGCGGGTCCTGCCCGATCAGCCGCCCGGCACACTGTTTCAGTGCATCGGGAAAACCGCCTTCGCCAATACCGGTGATTCCCGCGTCGGTCTCGATGGTCACCACCGTATCGGCCTGATTGAACAGTGGGTTCGGGTTGGTGGGCGCATAAGCCCGTACGCGCGTGATCTTCATCTTCGGCAATGCCGCTTCGAGCAGCGAAAGATGCGTGAACGCGTACACTCCTGCCGCTATCGATTTCAGAAAGAATCGCCTTTTCATAAGCCTCCTTCCTTGGGCGGTCGAGAGCGCCCCGTCGCAGCCCCTGAAGCGCCCCGAGAACACTGTTTCCGCACGCCGCTAGGTCATTGGCGCACCTACGGTCGACTCCAGGCTTCTAACACGAGCGAAGCGGATTCACAACGAAAGACATGTGAATTATGGGAATAATGGGAATTGTAGAAAAGAAGCTCTTCGGGACGCGGTTGTTCGCGTTCTGGTAGAATCGCCCAGCAGAGAAGGTCACCATGAACAAACCGGCACGAGTCGTTCTGGGCCACGCCCTCTGGAAGTCGCTCGCAGACAAGGCAGACGAGAAGACTACCTATAAGCTCAGCGATGGAGTAGCAGCCGTGCCCTTACCGTAAAACACTTCGGCGTGTCGGCTTAATGCTTATGCAAAGGTTTTGCGCGCCACCACCCGAGATAGCAGGCGTACAAGAACCGGTGCTGACATCTTCGATAAGCGGTAGTGCCAGCGCCATGGCAAAACTGATTTTATTGCTTACCCTTAGCCTGGTGGTCACTGCGCATGCTCGCGCAGACGTCAAAGTGGAAAAAATTGCATACAAAGGGTGGCGTAATTGCTACCAAGTAAGCAACGGTGAAGTGGCACTCGTTGTGACCAGCGACGTTGGTCCGAGAATTATTAGTTTTGGGTTCGTTGGCGGCCAGAATCTCTTCAAAGAATTTTCTGACCAACTCGGAGGAACCAGAGAAGAAAAGTTCCAGCTTCGTGGTGGAGATCGTGTCTGGAAAGCTCCCGAGGATCCGGTTGCGACTTGGGCCCCCGACAATATGCCGGTTGAAATAACGATTACGCCAAACGGACTGATTGCCAAGGCTCCTGTCGAACCACTCACAAGCCTCCAGAAAGAGATTGAGGTGCGCATGGCGGCTTCGGGAACGGAGGTGATCGTCCTTCATCGTATTACTAACCGTTCGTTCTTCCCACTCGAATACTCCGCATGGGCGCTGACGATGATGGCGCCCGGTGGGATTGCCATCACAGGTTTTCCGCCGCGCGGCAAGCATCCTGCGAACCTGGAGGCCACTAATCCTCTGGTGATGTGGGCGTACACCAACCTGTCAGACAAACGCTGGGTCTTCACGAAAAAATACCTGGCCTTGCGCCAGGACCCGGCTAACTCCGAAGCGCAAAAGTTGGGGATGTTTAACCCCAACACCTGGGGCGCCTACGTCCTAAATGGCGAAGCATTCATCAAACGCGCTCATGCAAATTCCGGAGAGACGTACCCGGATTTCGGGTGTTCGTTCGAGACTTTTACCAACAACGAGTTTTTGGAACTAGAGACGCTCGGTCCGTTGATAAAGCTGCCGCCTGGAAAAACCGCCGAGCAGGTCGAGCAATGGAGTCTGCACCGCAACGTAAGGCTAACGGCTCTCACGGATGATGCGATTGACGCGTTCATTCTGCCTTTGTTGCGCGCTGGTGCGAGCGCAAATTGACGGGCCTTATCTTGACGTGCTGCTGCGAGACTAACCCATGTTGAACTTCCGGAAATGTAACAGCTTTAGAAGGGCAAGCCGCCAACTACACAGTCACCTTAAAGCAGTTTCCGCGCTCACCCTGATTCGGTAGAGGAGGTTCGACGTCGCCTTTGGACAAACCCAGTCGCAGAGAATTCTTAATCACTAGTTCTTCCGCCGCTCTTGGCGCGGCAGTCTCTTTGTCCGGCAACCGGCCGGATTCCCCAGCCGCAGCCTCTCCCAGCACCCCAGTTTCCGAGGCGCTTCCGTATTCCTCGGAGGAACTTTTCGCAAGTGGGCCCCAACAAAGTTTCACCGGCGACCGTGCCGTCCAAATTGCTATGCCAGTGGGAGGGATCGGAGCCGGTTGCATCTGTCTGAACGGCTACGGCGGCCTGCAGGATTTTTCTATCGGGAATCATCCCTCAACGACCGCGTTGCCCGAGGGCTTCGCGCCCTCCAGAGCCGCTTTCGCGATTCTCCATATCAAAGGGGCTTCGCCGGTCACCAAACTTGTCGAAGGACCGTTCCCAGTCCTGAAAATTTACGACCAGGGGCTTCAGGGAGAGGGATACCGTCGTGGAGGGTTCGAAGGCTTCCCGCGTTTTGGAAAGTGTGTTTTCAAAGGAGAATACCCATTCGGAGAAGCCACGCTCAGCGACTCATCAGTCCCGTTGCAGGTCACGCTGACCGCTTGGAACCCGTTCATCCCTCTCGATGACAAGAACTCCGGCATACCCTGCGCCATCCTCGAATACACGTTTCACAATCGTTCACCGCATCCTGTCGAGTACGAATTCTCCTACCATCTTTCCCATTTGGCTCCCGGATGCAGCAGAGAGGAATCGGCCAGCCGCAATACCGTCATCCCTAACCGCGGTGTGTTTCTGCACAACTCGGAGAAGCCAAATTCCGAAAGCTTCGGCAGCGCCGCACTGATCGCCGTCGGCAATAAGCCGCGCATCAAGGGCATGTGGCTACGCAGCCCCGGTTGGGAATTCGACTCGCTCTCGGCACTCTGGCACGAAGTCTCCACGGCGAATTTCACTGCTAATGAAGGATCGAACTCGATCGATACCAATGGCCGGAATGGCTGCTCGATTTTGCTTGAGGGCGTCCTAGCCCCCGGCAAATCGAAAACCCATCCCATCGTCATCACTTGGCATTTCCCCAATTGCTACCAACAAGTTGGAGGTCTTCCGCTTCCTGAATCTCAAGACGCTCCTGGCTGCCGTTCCTCTGCGGAAGAGAAGTCTCCTCCCTGGCGCCCCTTCTATGCCTCGATTTGGAACGATGCCCGCGAAACGGCCCTTTATGTCGAAGAACATTACGCCTCTTTGCGAGCACGCACGGTTGCATTTAAGGAAGCCCTGTTTTCCTCCACTTTGCCGCCGTACGTGCTGGATGCCATCTCCTCCAATTTGGCCATCCTCAAGTCTCCCACCGTACTGCGTCTGGAAAATGGCGATCTTTGGGGTTGGGAAGGGTGTTTCCCCGATGCTGGCTGCTGCCATGGTTCCTGCACGCACGTGTGGAATTATGCCCAGGCCTTTCCTCACCTTTACCCGAAGCTCGAATCCACTCTCCGCGAATTGGAGTTGGGCCGTTCCATGGACGAAAACGGCCATGTCACATTTCGCTCAGCGCTCCCTGAAGGCCCGGTCAAACACGACTTTCACGCTGCCTCCGACGGCCAGTTGGGCGGAATTATGAAAGTCTTTCGCGACTGGCAGATTTCCGGCGACCTCGACTGGCTCAAGAAAATGTATCCCCTGGCGAAACGCAGCCTGGACTACTGCATTCGCACTTGGGATCCCGATCATCGGGGAGGCCTCTTTGAGCCTCATCACAATACTTACGATATTGAATTTTGGGGACCGGACGGCATGTGCACCAGCATTTATCTTGGCGCCCTCTCGGCATTTGCAGACATGGCTGGAGCTCTTGGCCAGACCGAAGAAGCCGCGTTTTACAACGATCTGGCCCACCGTTGTGCGCGCTTCATGGAAGAACAACTCTTTAATGGGGAGTATTTCCAGCAGAAGGTGCAATACCTGGAGTTGCGCAACACTTCGTTCGCCACCATGATCGCCCAGGTCGATGAAGGCAGCAGCGAAATGCAGAAACTTCTGAAACGAGAAGGGCCGAAATATCAGTATGGAAACGGATGCCTCTCTGACGGAGTCATTGGCGCGTGGATGGCGCGCATCTACGGTATCGATACGCCTCTTGCCCCGGAAAAAGTTCGCCAGACGCTGCAAGCCATCTTCAAGCACAATTTCAGGACCGACCTCAGCGAGCACGCCAACGCACAACGTCCTGGCTACGCTATGGGGCACGAACCCGGTCTGCTCTTGTGCACATGGCCCCGCGGCGGCAAGCCCACGCTGCCTTTCGTCTACTGCGACGAAGTCTGGACTGGCATCGAATACCAGGTGGCCTCCCATCTCATCGCGGAGGGTTTCGTCAAAGAAGGATTGACCATCGTTAAGGCCCTGCGCAGCCGCTATGACGGCCGTATTCGCAACCCTTGGAATGAATATGAGTGCGGCAACTATTACGCTCGTGCCATGGCTAGTTATGCCTTGCTCAGCGCGCTGACCGGTTTCCGCTACTCCGCCGCCCAGCGAGCGCTCTGGCTTGGTCCCCAGGTGAGCACTCGCCCATTCAAGACTTTTTTCTGCACGGCTTCCGGCTTCGGCACGATTATTCTGGATGCCCGGACGCTCCGCATTCAAATGCTTGAAGGAGAGCTGTTACTAGAAAAGTTGACATTGGCCGAAGGGACGCATGCCAGGAGCTTTGAGTGGAAAACCACCGTCCGGCCCGATGCGCCTGCCATCAAAACCCTATGACCCAAAAGGAAATGCCCTATTGTCGCGGATCTTGACCCCTTATTGTTTCGACACAAGCTATAGACAGAGGTCAGGCGGTGTGTTTGAATTACCGGCACGATAACGAGGATAAGCCCATGCTCTCTCCGTTCCACCTGTCCAAAGTGCGAAGCGACGGTAGCCTTCAGTGGCTGGAAGGAGCGATAAGTGTGGAACGTGCGACAGCACGAGTGAAAGTGCTCTCGGCATCCTCACCAGGCGCGTATGTCATCACCAATTTGACGGGTAAGGTCGAATTCCCACCGAAGCGGACAATGTTTCAGATTGGCTACGAAGAAAAAGAACTAAACGCCAGGGCCGAACTGTTTCGCCGCTGCGGCCTTGAGGTCATATCCGTCGCTGACAACGAGTCTGCAAAGCGGGCTCTGGCCTCGATTCGCAATGTCGATGTATTCGTCGTAGGCCAAACGGCACCGGAACAAATGAGAAAAGAAATGGTCGAGTGGCTGAAAGCGAATTTTCCAAAAGTCAAAATTGTTGCCCTGATTCAGTCCGCCAATCGTCAGGTCCCGCGTGCCGATTACAATATCGTGCTGAACAATGGGAAAGAGTGCCTGTCCCTCCTAGCGGCCACGGCGAGTTGATTCCACACCTTAGCTGTTCACGCTCAAGCTGCCAGCAAATGCTAAACCTGACCCAAAAAGTCACGGTGACAAATCAGGCTGGCTCTAGTAGGTTCGGAATTTGAGGCTACCCAGGTGGAGCGGCGAGTTCCGGACGGGTTTGACTCCCGCTGTGGACCATCATCCATCTTTTCACGGCGCGCGCGGCTAGCCGTTCACCAGCCCCTTGCGGCGCGCGTCCCTATAGCAGCGGGGCTATTGCTTAGGGAAACGGAATTACATCCCCGCCGCAAGCGGATTCGGCGGGGGCTTCAACTCGTATTCTTTTGGCGGCTCCGCGCCCATCAGGTAGCGGACGAAATAGTCCCATCGTCTTCGCACCATATACGGTTCATTGCCGAAGCCATGCCGGCGATTCGGCAGCAAGAGCAGGTCAAAATCCTTGTTCGCTTTGATGAGCGCGTCAACCACGAGCAGCGTGTTGTACGGTGGCACGTTGTCGTCCAGCGTTCCGTGCGCCAGCAGCAGGTGGCCCTTCAAATTCTTGGCGATGTTCTGATTGGCCTGGTCGTCGTAGTTCGTGGTTCCGTCCGGCTTCCGCTCGAGCAACCCTTGATACCGTTCACCCCAGTCGTCTTCGTATTCGCGGTTGTCGTGATTCCCCGCTTCGGAGATTCCCACTTTGAAGAAGTCCGGATACCGGAACATGGCATCCGCCGCAGCGTAACCTCCGCCCGAGTGGCCGTAAATCCCCGCTTTCTCGAGGTCAATCCAAGGATACCGTTGCGCCAGTTGCTTCATCCCGGTCAGTTGGTCAGGTAGCGTGTCGTCGCCCATGTTGCCGAAATACGTATCGTGGAATTTCTTCGACCGCTTCGGATTCCCCATCCCCTCAATCTCGACCACAACAAATCCCAATTCGGCGAGCGCTTGCGTGTCTCCGCGTGCCGAGAGGAAAGACCAGCTTCCCACGCTCCCGCCCTGCGGTCCCGGATAAATGTGATTAACGATGGGATATTTCTTCTTCGGATCGAAGTTCGTTGGCTTGAAAAGCAATCCATAAAGATCCGTCGTGCCATCACGTCCCTTCACCGTGATCGCTTCGGGCGGCTTCCATCCCGCCGCGACGAGCTTCGAAATGTCTGCTTTCTCGAGCGTTGCCAGCGTCTTCCCATTCGCAGCGCGCAACACGCTCACCGGCGGCGCATCCGGCTTCGAAAAATTATCCACAAAATACCGCCCCGAAGCCGAAAGCGTCACATCGTGGTTCGCATCTTCGGGTGTCAGCAGTGTCAGCCCGCTGCCGTCAAAACCGACGCTGTAAAAGTGCGTGAAATACGGAATGCCCTTTTCTCTGCGATCGGCCAGGAAATACAGCGTCCGCGCCTTCTCATCGACCCGCAACAACTGGGTCACCACAAATTCGCCTTGGGTGATCTGATTTTTGAGCTTTCCGCTACCTAGGTCGTAGAGATAAAGGTGCCCCCAGTTGTCGCGCTCGGAATACCAAATGAATTCGTTCGACGCGGGAAGATAGCGCCAGTTCACCCTGCCCTGGCCCGATTCGTACTGCGTGGCCACGGATTCTTCCATCACGTCGCGCACCGCTCCGGTCTCCGCATCCGCGATGCGGAGCGTTTCCTGCTTGTGATCTCTCGACGTGGAGACAAACGCCAGCTTGCTCGAATCCGGGCTCCACTCGACGTCCTCCCATTCGCTCCCCCGACAAATGACGTGGTCGCACAACGTCGAACGATGCTGGTCCGGCGGCATTTGCAGCCGAATCACCTTTGGTGCATCCACGTCGATGAACACTCTCTCGATCATCGACACCACGTCATCCCCCGGCAGCGGATACTTCCAGGCTTGCAACGCCGGATGGCCAACTTTCGTTTCCACCAGGTACATCTCTCCCACGTTGCGCTGGTCTTGCTTGAAGGTGGCGATTTTCTTGGAATCCGGCGACCACAACAGAATGGGATTGTCGCTCTTGGTCCAGCCGGCATTGTCCAACGCATAGGAGTAGTCCCTGACGCCGTCCGTCGTGAGCTGTGTCTCTTTGCCGCTGGACACGTCGCGCACCCACAAGTTGTATTCCCGAACAAAGGCGAGCTTCTTACTGTCGGGAGAAGCTACGCTGTTCTCCACGCCCCCGCTTACCACCACGCACTGAGGGCCCTGCCGGTCACACTGAAACTGTCGCTTGCCGATCCGAAAAGAAACGAACTGCCCGTCCATCGATAGTTCGATTTCCCGAAAAGGAAGCTTGTTGTCCTCATATGTTTTCCCGGCGGCCACCGAAAGAGCGGCAGCGAGCTTGGCGTGGTCGAACACCGGCTCCTTGGTGAGTTTCGCCGGATCGAACAGCACGAACTTGTCTCCCTCAGGACCAGCGTCGCGGTACCACAGGCGCTCGTTTGCGGTCCACACAGGATGCACCGCGTGGTAAACGAGCGGGTTCGTGTTATACCCCATGAATTTTTCCGCATGCGCGTACTCAGCAGAAGTGACTTCGTGTGGTGAACCCGCTTCCTGCGGCTGGGCGGCCATGTACGCACTGAAACTCATGGAGATCGCGAACAGGGTCAGGCCCCGCAGAGGATGATCGCTAGTTTTCAAGAGCATGTGGGTGCCTCTGAAGGTATGGAAGTTTCTGTGACGCGAAAGGGCACGTAGGCAGGTAGATCCTAGCCAAAGCAATGAGCCGTGGCAATGAGCGAGTCTCTACGCCCTGGGATGTGCTCACGTTTGGCACGGACTCGTCCTTGACGACGGCAGTCGGGTGGGACAATGTGACCGGCGTGTTAACTCCCAACGGGCAAGCGTTCGTAAACGCCAGCGGGACTTGTCCGGTTTCCCGATTTACCAGGCAAGTAGAACTAGGACGCGTGTTGATTGATTACCACCGTAGCCCGATGCCATGAGCGCCGGTCTGAGGATAGTCGGTCGTGACCTTCCGTCACTCCTCCGCGAACCGGTAGCTTGCATGGCAGTCGTAATTAATGCCGTGCTTCTTTTTGAGTTCTTGAATGTAGTGGAGGGTCGTTTGCGTGTGCGGCCCGACACCCTCATTCGTATGCAGTAGCATCTCCTCAAGACAACTGTCTATGCTCATGCGTTTGTGTTTTGCCAAATCCTGGAGCAGCGCGGCAAGCCGTTTCTCTAATCGGACCGGTACGTTCACTCGCTCGATCTTGACCGGCGGCCCCGCATTGCACAGGTGATGCCCAAACGAAAGATAATATCCGTTCAAGTCGCGTACAACGTAGTCTCGCATTCCGTATTCCCTGTCGCCGATCTCTTGCGCAACTGCGGCGCCTTTGGCGCGATGAAATTCGTAGAGCACGTCCGCGTCGCCGACGTGAAAGTACACGCAGCACCCCTTCGGATCGGGCGTCCCTTTCCGCAGGAACATCTCCACTTTGCCGAGATTCACGCCCGCGAAGGTGGGCGGAGGACCACCCCAAGTGAACCCGACTTTGAAGCCTAACTGCGTCGTATAGAATTCGACGGCGGCAGAAACGTCGCTAACCGCAAGGCCAGCAAAAGTTTTGTCACATTCGACGAAGGGAGGCGCGGAGGTCGTCATGACTTCTCCTCTCCAGTGGCATAGAGCAGAATTCCGGTCTTAATTCAAACGGCTAGCATTTTACGCCGATTTTGTCTCTCGATGGTGCGGGCGGGAGCTGTGCCTAGTAAACGAGATAACTGGTGAAGTCAAATACTGGGAGCCAAGTTACCGATTTTGCGACTTATCCGGCACTGGCGAAAAAACGCCATCCGCCGAGGATTATTGAGGGAACTTTTCCCGCCTTTTTCGGGAACCTCTACCGAAGGGGCGATTCTCGACAGATGGGGAAAACCACTTCACCTGATGCTTGGCTGCGCAACACCAGGTGACGCCGGGCATTGACGCGTCGCTTTGGTAATGATGTTCTGAGAACGTAATTTAACGCACGAGGAGGGAGGGGCGGTATGCCCTGCAAGTCGTGCGGGTCAGTCAACCAGAAGAAATTCAGCGCGGAGATGGGCATCCATTTTCCCGAACTAAAAGATATTGACAAGCCCGTCGTGTGGGTATTCCCGGAGATTGTTGTCTGTTTGGATTGTGGCACCGCGGAATTTGCTGTGCCGCAAGCTGAACTGCGCGAACTTGCAAAAGGCGACGCGACTGAGGCAAGGTAACCTGGAATTGAGTCTTACTATCTCACTGAGAATAAGCGGCTGAGTGTTCTGCACAGATGCTTTGGAAAATGTGCTCGTCTTCCTCGCCGTGAAAGCTGCGCAATGGATATGCGCATAGGATATCTACTTCGTGTGTTTTGACTAGTTCGTCGCACCCTTGTTCGAGCCGGATCGCTGCATCCGTTTTACCTTCTGCCCACAAGCGGCCTAGGCATTCACCACAAAAAGCGACGCGGGGATGTTCTGCCTTCGCTGCTTTGGCGGCCTCCTTGATCAGACCGCTGAAGTCTTCGAGAAATCGGACGGGGTCAGGCAAACCATCTACCAGGAGTGTGGCGAGCGTGTCGGCAACATCCAGTAAAATGAACGTACCTTGCTGAATGGCGCCGTCTGTATCCACGCCCTCGGCCTTCAGTCTTTGACGCAGGCTCTCTTGGTGTGACTTCGTAACGAGCGCAATAGCTGCGTTATCAGCTTTTAGGGCAGCAGCAATGAAGCGCGTAAAGCTGTCCAGAAGAACCGTGTCATCAGAAAACATCAGAAGCTCGTGGCGGTGAGGGGCTTTCTCTCCTGAGGTGTCGGTGAGGCCTTTTATGCTGCTGCTGACAAATTGCTTCCCCCGAAGAACCGCATCGACGGCAAGCACTAGCTCCCTTCGTGCATCTATCTTTCGAACGTAACCCAGGCCTCCCGTGCTCAACGCTGCCTGTACCATATCCGAAGAATGGTACAGACTTAGAAAGATTATCTTGGATCCGGGGCAAAGTTGTCGTATCCGCCGGGCAGCTTCGATTCCATTTAGTTTTGGGAGACCGATGTCCAGCACAATCAAGTCCGGCTTCAGTTCCTCAGCCTTCTGGATGGCTTCTGGTCCATCCACAGCTTCGGCTATGACTTGCCATTGCGGCCGTGCCTGAAATAACGAACGGACTTGCCGTCGCCAGTCTTCATAATCATCAGCAATTAGAACGCGAATTGATGACAACAGTGGCTCCTCCACTTCTGCCCGTGTATAGGAACACGCCGCGTGCAAATTAGTTGCACGAACCTCAAAGCCCTACGCTTGTTGACTTGCCCACCGGAATCTGCGGGCTGGATTATAGCGCGGAGCATCGCGCTGCGGACCAACTACTATCTCATTTCACCGTTTCTAGCAACGCGGTTACGGTCTAGTGGACGCGGAAGGCAAAAGACTTTACGCAGCTTCGACTATTTACATGCCCGGTGGGGCGCGGAAGGCGCATGAGACCGAATCGACGGGCGTGGTTGCCTAAGCAAGATTGCTCTGAGGCAGCGACAGCCTACTTTTGCGAGATTAGGATCTCCATAAAGAAGGGAACCGAGCGGGGAAGACGTTCAGCGATTGAATTTCGTTCGATTCATAAAGCCCCAGGTGGCGGGTGGTCCTGGGGCTTTTTTTGTGTGTGTTGCGGCAACCCTCATACTATCTGGCTAAAGTCCCGTTAAACGGGGTGAGTGGCGCTCGGGACTACTCGGGGATGAGCATCTTCAGCCATAGTGGCCGCCTCCGGCGCGTGCGCGCCCGCGGACTCCTTCAACTCCTGATTAACGTTAGAGATTTATCGGATGCGCGCACTTGAGAAGGATCTGCGCGTGGGCGCGATGCTCCGGCGCGCGTTCGATAAATCCGTCTGGACGTGGCCGCTGGTGGTTGCGGCGGATGCGGGCTGACGGCAGACCCCAATCTAATGGCTATGGGGATTGAATCTTCAGCCGGGAGAGCACGTCACAGAATTTATCGGGCACTTGGGCCGCTGCAGGGTTGTTAGGTTTTTGGTGTGGATATAAGAT
>Ga0137382_10000344_pt1 | contig 19003 bp, 25 predicted proteins | sample SagtaG_15_FD_104816 | JGI IMG/M metagenome (GOLD analysis project Ga0137382, IMG submission 104816) | Vadose zone soil microbial communities from Sagehorn Ranch, Mendocino, California, USA - Sage2_R_20_16 metaG | ecosystem: Environmental > Terrestrial > Soil > Vadose zone | place: USA... | reverse complement strand
GCGCTTACACAGAGGTAGAGAACCTTGCACGAGGGGAAACTGCGAATGCGCAGACCGAGGCCTCAATGGGGGCACGATGAGCAAAACCACCGGCGATTGTACGTTGGACTGGATGCACCGCAACCTGCCGCCCGAGGAGGTCACATTGGCGAACTACATCACCATCAATTGGTGCAACGAGAAGACGCTCAATGACCTCGAAGGCGAGGAACTGACATACTTGCCCAAGGAGTTGTTCCCTGAGCCAGCAACCAATCTAATTCAGTAGGACGGCAGCCGTCGCTGGGAAGAACGGCAAGGAGGAAACATTGGAAATCACAAATGCAGGTAAGCAGCTTGTTTCGAGTCTGGAATTCAGGTCGGAGCTAAGAAAGTACGTTGAAGAGCTACAAGCAAATGGTACGTCTGAAGAGCATGGCAAGGCACAAATTATTTCAATCGTAGCGTGGGCGCTTACAGGCCACGATATTAATCGCCCGCCGCAGAGTCCCGAAGACCTGATTGAGTTGAAAAATTTTGTAGATAGCCACGTAGAGGAAATAAATGCGGCTGTCGGTGCGGCTCTTGTGGCTCTGGTAAAGCACGACCACGGCGACACCATTCATTAGAACGGCAGCCGCCCAGGAACCGGAAGAGGAGAAAGATTCGATTGAAAGCCACACGAAAGATATTCGAGACCGCCGTTCGCATCGTCATACGCATCGGGCGAAAGAAGATTCTCGACCTATCGTTACCGGCAGGTAGTTCAATTTCGGTCGCAGAAGAAAAGAAGGCGAATTAATGAACCGTAGAACGTTTCTCCAGACAGCAGCAGCGGCGACCGTTGGCCTCGCGTTGCCTGCGTTTCTGAGACCCGAATCAGAAGTGGGTATGGAGGGTTGGACGTTCGGTGTTTGGAAAATTCTGCATCAGTATTCCGAAAACTGCGACTGCATTTGCTGCTGTGAATCTCGCTACCAGGGCCGCCAGAGACTATTTCGGTGTCGCTGCACTGAATGCGGAGAGGAGCGAGCATTCTGTTTGGAGCGACTTTTAAAAGAGGACTGTCAAATATGCCAACGGTTGAATATACGTCGATGGCGATAATGAAGCGTGGTCTGACACAGGAAGAATTGCACGAACGGCACATCTCGATGATGTGGCTGATGTTCTTGCGCACGCCAGGAAGAAAGACGGCACCTGGGGAGCCCGTCGATTTGGGCGAGGTCGGTGAAGTCCCACCGAAGGACTGGATGAGGGTAACGCCATATTCGCCGACAGAGAAAGGGTAACGATGCGACCGCAAGACGACGAGACGGAGATTGCGAACACAGACGCACACATTCAACCAAAGACGCCAGAAGATTACGAGCAGCTTTGTTTGACACACCAGGACAGAGTTTTTCTTTATGGCTGCGGTGCCGGGCTTTATGCACTCAGTTATCGCGACGGCTGGTACTGGCAAATGCAGGACAGAGATACGGCGCAAGTGGGGCGCGAGTTCGCGGAAGTTCTCAAGCGAGACTGGGAGGAGTTCGAGCGGCGGTTCGGCAAGGAGAAGTAATGGCTTGAGGGGAAAGTCTCATGGTAGTCTCTGCGGATGTCTCCGACAAATTTGGTGCGATATACGGCGTGGGTCAACAAGAAACTGGTCGAGAAATTGCGAACCATCTCGAAGCGGACACGAATACCAGCGAGCGTACTGCTCCGCGAAGCAATCGAAGTCGTGATAAGGAAGTATCGAAAGAAAAAGGTTTGACATGCCATACAGGTATGGCATAATCAAGGAACAATAGAAGTATAACCACGGCCAGCGCAAAAGCTGGAAACGGGTTTCCCGAGGGGGAGCCCGTGAACAATCCACCGCGCCAGATTGCTCTCGAAATAATCCGCTCGAACGTCCAATCAGGTCACAAGCAGTTCACGGCGGTGAAGTGATGGAGCCGCGACTGATTCCCTCTCCGGGCAAACCGGGAGGCCCATGCGACCGCCTATGCGGTCACATCGCTTGTCACGAGAAATTCCAAATTGCAGGAACGCCCTGCTCGAAGTGCGCCCGGCCAATCGGCTTTGATACCGAGTTTATTCGCGACGACGAAAACGGCAGGTTACAACACGCAGTCTGCCCCGGCGAGGTCGCTGAATGGGGAGAGCGACAATCATGACTAAGAAACTAGAGACCGTGCGGGTGGGCGACATCGAAATTACGCCAGTCTCTGCTGCAGAGCACAGAGCGATAGACAGGAAGATAAAGAAGCGGTATGAGCGGCTCCGCAAGAAATACAAGGAAATCAGAGGCAAAAAGGTTGACTGGATTGAGCACACCTACGAGGAAGGCTCTTTGTACGTGGGCGTTCGCTTCATGGACGGGACCTACTTTTCTCTAGATTTCAGTCCGCAGATTGTGACGGATGGAATCGAGTTTTCAGACATGTCGTCGGGTGATGGAAAAATCCTCAAGACTTACTACCGCAGGCGAGACAACTGATGGGTGAATGGAAAGCACAAATTTCGCTCCGCGTTCAGCAAGACCTGCGCCGTGAACTGGAGGCGTTCGCTGAAAAGGAACGACGAAAACTCGGCAACCTTGCGGAACTAATGCTTGAGTGGGCGTTCGAACAATTGAAAACGGCGGGTTCCGTAGACCGATTGTTGAAATACCAGCTAGGAAAACGAACAGAGAAGGCCGAGCAATCACCCACCGCAGGCCGAGAAAAGAAGTCTTGATTGAATGGCACATTCCCGGTCCGGTAGCAGTACAAGCCGTCAGCCACAAACTGAGCCGATGACATTCGCCGAGGAGGTACAAATCGTGAAGCTAACCGACACGCAAGCACTGCTCTTTTGGCAGCAGTACGACTACTGGCTAAACGTCGAAGGCGCGACGGAGGAAAAGGGCCAGCAATATGCTTGGGAAGATGTACGACGCGAATGGCCGGAGTTACCTGACAAGCCGGACGCCGACGCGCTAGAGGCACTAGAACGCTAGTGCTCTGCTACAGATTGCATGAACGTGACTCAGAAGGAAGGCGACCCGCATTGGGGCGAAAGTGAAAACCCGAGTGTGGTATTCTAAACCTTCGCCCTTTCGGGCGAGCGATAAAAAGTCCGAAAGGGGGTCGTGAGGACTTCACGGGACCGAAACCCCGTGTCTGCCTTTGTTGGAAAACCGCCGACAAGGCACGATGTTGGGCTCAGATAAGTCGTGAAACTTGTCGGCCATCTGAGCGCAAAGAGTGGACCTCGACCCCCAAGGATTTTCTGTTCCTCCCGTTCCTTCTACCCAAATCAATCCGCGAGGGTAGAAATGAACAAAGTGCTTGAAACCATTCGAGGCTCTTGGATTACCCGAGACCACGAAATTGCAGAAGCAAATCGCGAATACCTCCGTACCGTCCTCGACCAAATCCCCGCCGACCTCCGCGAGAAATTTCTCAACGTTTTAGATTGGTCCGAGCGTACCGAACAGTGGTCCGACATTATCATCGATGGAGCGTGCAAAGACTCCGACCGTCGTTTGAACGAAATCATTTTCTTGGAAGCCCAAATAAAGATTCTGATTCAAGCCATTCGCGTCACAAAAGACGTGGATTCAATTCGGACCTTGCGAGCGACCACGCGAGAGACGATTGAGCGAATGGAAGAGCGTAAGCGTGAAGAGGAACTGAAACGATGACAGGAGGGAGGGGCCGCGTTCGTGCGTCCGGGTGGCCCTACCTCATCAGTGGTTGTCCCATAACTGCCGGAGGAGTTTTACAGCAGCTACTTGCTTCGTTTGTACCGCTGTGGTATCACAGCACCATGATAATCGGCGACCGCCTCCGCGAAATGCGCGAGGAAAAGAAACTCTCCCAAGGTGACATCGAGAAGCGCACCGGTCTGCTTCGCTGCTACATCTCCCGCGTCGAGAATGGGCATACCGTTCCTGCCATTGAAACGCTGGAGAAAATGGCTCGCGCTCTTGAGTGCCCACTCTATCAACTCTTCTACGAAGGCGAAGAACCGCCTAAGTTGCCCAACCTGCTCAAGCGCAATTCGTCTGAGGAAAAGACTTGGGGCAGCAGGGGAAAAGATGCACGGTATTTAAGCAAACTTCGCCGTTTGTTAGCCAAAGCCGACCAGGAACACCGCAACGTCTTGTTGCACATGGCACAGAAAATGGCTCGTCGGTAGCTACATAGGAGTTTCTAGAGTTTGACACGCTTCGAAAATGACCTATTTCCCGCTTTTCGTCCTGTTATCCAGCTTGCAAAGCATTTGGCAATTCTCTGGTATCGTTTTGCCTCCACCGCTCCACGGAAGAATATGGTCGGCTTCCATCTCTTCAAAGTTGAAGTGCTTTTTGCAGATTGGACAGATGCCATCCTGCTTTGCGTAGATTTTCTGCTTCGTTTTTTCGTCGAATGTTCGCAGATTCAAAGTTCTAACGTCGCCCGTCAAAAGGTATTCGTAGACCCCTTTCTTGCTCTCCACCTCATCATCGTCGATGAGTTCGACGATGCGCTGCTCCAGTTTCGCAGCGTTCAACTTATCGTCCTTGTGCTCGTTGTAGAACTTGCCCCATGCCAAGCCTTTCATCAGCTTTGCTCGTGCGCTGCCTTGGTTCGGGAAAACGCGCTTGACCCAATCAAACAGCGCTTGCCAATACTGCCATAGCTCCTGCGCGTCCTTGTCGTGCTGGTGCGCGCTCATGTAGTCCTCGATCTTTCCGCCGGAAATCCAGTCGAGTGCCGTTTCCAAAATCTCTTGCCGAATCGTCGAACCGCTCACCAGTTTATCCCGTCCCTCTTGAACCGCCGGAGCGCCGGTTTTGGAAAACCACCGCTTCGCATCCGCCAACCAGGTCCCCGTGTAAATCGCGTTCCGCAGTTCTTGGTCCGTCAGCCGCTCACCCGCGATGTTGATGATTTTGAACCAGTCGAGCTTCTCACTATCCGTGCCTTCGCACACATATACCGAAAGCTCGTAGTCCAGAATCTCCTGCCGCTTGTTGCCCGTCAGGTTGCCGAAGTTCATTGGTGAGCCATCAATCTCTACTGAAAAATCACCTACGACATACTGGCAAATGCTGATAGTGCGCTGCTGCCCGTCCATCAACTCGAAGTCATCATCACCTACCTTCACCCAATACATCGTGTTGAGCGGGAATTTCTTGCGGACGGTGTGGATGACCTCGTTGCGCTGCTTTTCCTTGTAGATGAACTCGCGTTGGTAAGGCGGACGAATGTTCAAGCGACCGCCGTAGCCGCGCACACCTTCTTCGGCTTTGTTCTCGAAGCCTGCGATCAGTTCGGACACTTTGATGCTATGCAAGGCGATTTTCATGTCAGGATTTCCGTTTGATGATTATTCTCGAATACGGGCAACGTGAATTGCCGTCTTTGGTTATCGCAATGTCCGTTCGACCACGATAATTCCTCGTTACCCCTATTGCCTTGCCTAAATCGCCAAACGGTATGCCTATGAGTTCAAATTGATCGGGGTTGTATTTGTCTAAGAACGTATCAGGAGCACCGATTAAGCCGTCATAGTCGCAAGGTATTTCCGAAGCCTTACTGACCTCGATCGCGTCGAAATTGTCGTAGCGTGGGTATTCGGCAGCAGAGTATTTCTTGTAGAGTGGCAGTTGTTCGTGGCGATTCGGGTTGTCCATATTGGTGAACCAGCGAACGCCCTTGACCCTGATGTATTTCCTGCCTTTCTCGTCGATGCGAAAACCTGCTGCTTCTAAGGGATAGTGATCTGGCACGCGAAATTCTCGATCACCGCTATGGATGCTCTCCCCCAACCAGAGTTTATTTTCCTTGATTAACTTGAAAATCTCTTTGTAATGAAGAGCGTTCATATTCCCGATGATGAGGAATTGCTTGTCGTAGGCGACGAGCTGCGCCACAAATTCGCGGAACAAGGAGAACGGCGGATTAGTAGCAACGATGTCCGCTTGTTGCAAAAACTCCACGCACTCGCGGCTGCGGAAGTCACCCGCGCCGTAGATGTCGTCTCCATTGAGCGCCCGTGACGTATTGGAATTGTGCTTGAGCAGATATTCCACGTCGGCGAGGTCGGTCGCACCACGCCGTTTATGATCTGGCACCTCGTTGATTTCTATCGCGTAAGGTTCTTTGCCCTCGGGCTTCAGCCCCTCGATGTCGAGGAGCGGCAACTGGCCGCCGACGATGGGCGACTTCACATAGCTCGTCGCGATGAGCTTTTTGAGACGGAGCGTATTGAAGTTGAGCGCGAAATACCTGAAGAAATGGCTCTCAAACGGGTCGTCACAGTTGCAGAGAATCGTCTTTCCGCGTAGCTGCGACTTATAGTACTTCAGCTCGCTTTCGATGACGCCAAGCTGCGTGTAGAACTCGTCCTGCTTGGCTTTCTTTGCGTTTGATAGCGCCAGGTTCCCTGATGCTGAAAGGCTTACGGTTTGGCTCGGAATAATATACCTCCAAAATGTCAAGGTGTCTTATATTCTGCCGGAAACACCACCACGAATGAAGCCAACAAAAGCAGCATCATTGCGTAGCCTTGGATTGTAAGACACGCACGATATTCTTCCACACTTTCACCGCACCACCAGCCGCTGTTCTTCTCGACTTTCTACATTTTAGTAGTAACGGTCGCGCTACACCTGTACAGGCTAGAGCAGGCCTATGGTAGATTAGCCGCCCGGAGGATTCATGGACATCGTGGCGGCATTGAAGCACGAAGAGGCGAGTTACAGAAGCAGGCGGATAAGGTGCGGCAACAGTTGGACGCGCTGCGTGGAGCAATGAAGCTCTTAGGCGGTATGAATGGGAGCGGTAAAGCGGTTGGCAAGAAGAAGCGGGTAATGTCTGCGGCTGCGAGAGCGAAGATTGGGAAGGCAACAAAAGAGCGATGGGCAAAGTTTAGAGCAGCGAAGGCGAAGGGGAAACACTAGAGCCTTCGTAAAGCGGTTCACGGCTCAGGTGGCCTGCTACAGAGCAGAAAGACTTCTTCAAATTGTCGATTGAAGTTGTCAGCCTCGGGCGTTCCCAACTTCCAACCGAGGGCCAGCCCAAAAAATCGTTCTACAGCCCCTTGAAAATCCGCAACGAGTTCGCGTGGGACAATTCCAAGTGACCTCAGATTTCCGACCGGGTTGCGCTCGAACAGGTAATTTGGCGCACCATCCTCGCGATGCAGGATGCCGCCCCATTCAATGCAAAAGCTGTGCGCCAGACCACAGCGGAAGTACTTGTAGAGATGTTGCGCAGGAGTGGCGGCAACTTGCCACTTGTCCGGCCTCGGGTCGTCCAAGTGTAGGCCAGCTGATTTGAAATCGCTGCTCAAATATTTCTCAATGAATGCCGAAAATCTCTGCACCCCACTACCCGCAAATTCGAAGTCGGCCAATGCCTCCACCGCTGTGCAGAGGAGACTCACCGCGCAGAGCCAGATGTAGCAATCCGGTCCGTCCAATGCTACGAGCCTTCTAAACGGCGTCAAGAAAACCAATTCGAAGCGGTGCTTCAGCCAGTTCACGCGACCTGCGTAATCTAGCTGAATCAACTTATCCATATCGATACGAGCAAACCCCGTGAAATTCATTCCTTGTATTTCGAAGGGCATTCGGATTCCTTTCCACGGAGCAAGCAATCTTAAATATTTCCCTGCAAGAGAACCTCCAAAACAATCTCACAGGAACTTCGTTTTCACACTTAGGGAGTATTGGGCTTGTGGCCTATCCAAATTCTCACAGTGTTTTCGGGAAGAGTGGTTTCTTCAGAGCCCTCCAGCACAAAACCAACAGAACCGAATGCTTGTTGAAGCACAATCGCATACTTAGGGGGAGTCTTTATGCTACGGACCGTGATTCCATGGCCAACTCCAGTGCCGCTGAGCGCCATGCGCTCTACGGCATCAGGCCATCCGGCGGCCTTTAGAATGTTTTTGATTTGTAAAGCAAGGGGATAAGAATCTGAGTCGCTTGCCATCCAAAGAATTTCGACCGGACCACCTACTTTCCCCGTCAACAGCTCAATCAGTCTTGCTCTTTGGTCAGGAGAAATTGTTCGGTCCTTTACTCTCTCTTTCAACTGCAATAAAGCACGTTCTGCCGTGGCTGCTCTCTCCTGTTGTTTTCCCAACTCTGTTTGTGCATCGGTCAGTTTCTTATCGAATTGTCGCAACTCCTCGGCTTGTCGTGCGTTTATTCGAGTGCTGGTGAAAAGTGCTCCAGCGCCAAACACGAAAGTCAGAAAGAGTAGTGTTACTCCACCTACTTCGAAAAATGTCTTCCAGCCTTCTAATGACATGCGTTCTTTCCTCCGTTTAGGGACGCGGTGCCAAAGGCAAAGCGACTGTACTTAGCGTCGTTCTTTGACCACGCTGCGAGCGTCTTTGTCCTCACGCAGCGCCACAAACTAGCTCATTAGCTTCTTGCAGACTGCCGTTGGTGCCAGTGCTTCCGTTTGTCAGAATCGGGGATATAACTGCACACGCTTGGGTCATCATGGATGAACATGCAGCTTACGCAGAGAGCCACACTATGATGGACACACCTGACGACCGTACTCCGGCTCCTGCACTCCTCGCAAGGCGGGTGCCTTGAGTGGCGCCGTCGTTTCTTTCTGCCAAAGAGCCAGTCAAGCATCGATTCGCAAGTCTATATTCCCTCAGCGTCTGGAGACTAGCTTTAATGTATGTCAGAAGCTACTATCTACATGGTTTATAGCGCTGGGAGACTCAGTTTGGAAGGCGCCAGAGTCAAGCGGTTCGTTTCGGAATGGTCCGAGAAAATTCTCGACGGCTGGAGAGTTGGGGAATATATCAACTCAGGCAAGTCTGCGCTTGTGTTTAAGACCTCCCGTGGAACAACCACCGGGGCAATTAAAATTTTTGACCCCGAACTAGTAGAGCGCTTTGGCAAAGACGAGCAGGTTGAACGCATCAGGAGGGAATTAACCCTCGTCGGCGCTCATCATGAGAATTTGGTCGCTATTCTCGGTGGCGGACATTCAGTCGAACACGATCTCTATTTCGTAGTGATGGAATACATCGACGCTCCAAACCTAGCTTTGGTCAACAAGGACGTACCGATTGGTCAGATTCGGATTTTGATCTCACAAGTTGCGGCAGCGGCACGCTTCTTGGAAGCTCGCGATATAGTCCACCGTGACATTAAGCCGGACAATATAGCCGTGTTCTCTGATTTCACGCGTGCAAAACTACTAGACCTCGGCGTCATTCGTCCGTTCTCGACTGAGAATCTTCCACCATTGACGGACCGTGAAGAGCAGGTCTTTATTGGGACGCTCCAATATGGGTCACCCGAATTTCTCTTGCGAAAAGAAAAGCCGGACGCTGAAGGGTATCGTTCGCTGACGTTTTATCAACTCGGTGCCGTTCTTTACGACATGCTTGAAAGGAAAAGAATATTCTCCGAATCTGCCTCCCCATTCCCCCGACTGGTCCAAGCTATTCTTCATGATCCTCCGAAGATTGAACCAGCGGGAAAATCTCCCGACTTAGTAAATCTCGCCAAGAATTGCTTAGTAAAAGACCCAACTCTTCGCCTAACTATCGTTAGCTGGGAGGATTTCGGGCCGGTTCTCAACGTTTCGGATGCAGTAACGGCAGCCAAAGAAGGCATTCGGAAACGTCGCGCCCGTGCAACTTATGAAATCGCATCGGCTGAATCTTATTCCGCACATGAAGATCGGCGCAGACGTAAACAGACTCTGAGTGAAATCCTTTCAAAGATAGCCGAGCAATTGCGAGCAGCCAGCGACGATAGCGATCTGCCTGCTCGCACCGTGAAGGAGATTCCTGACGACGAGGGAAAACTATCGATTCTGCTCGCTCACTTCAGGGCTTCCGCCAAATTCGGATTACCGGCTGAATTTTACTTTGGGCTGAGGCTGACCCTGTTAGAACTCACTGCGCAAGTGGTCAAGCTCGACTGCGCTGCTGCAACGTCGAAACAGCTCCTAAGAGAAGATTTTTTCGAAACCCATTTTCAGAACATTTTTAGCGGAGTATACGACGACGCTGTGGTCCGTTCGGCGGTTGAAAGCGCCCTCTTCCCTGCATTCGAAAATGCAATGGATGGAAAAGACGGTGACGGTCCTGTATTGATACAAATAAGCAAGGCAAGCGAAAACGCATGAACGACACATGGTGGGTAAATCTCGGTGATCTCGACGATGAGCAAGAGCCGATTATCAACCTGCCAATCGGGAAGAGCTACCTGATTACCGGTCCTCCCGGTTCAGGCAAGACCAATTTAGTTCTGCTGAGAGCAAACTATCTTTATCTGTCAGGGTTTCAGAACATAGAGGTGGTCGTTTTTACTCGGACTCTGCGGGAGTTCATTGCAAGCGGTGGAGCGCGGTATGACTTCCCGGTCAAAAAGGTCAACACGGGGATCAAGTTCTTCCAGCGGCTTCTTCATCGATACGGGGTTCCCATGACGCTTCCGGACAGTTTCAGGGAGCTGAGGATTTATCTTCTTCAGGAGACACAGAAGCTCGTCGAGGAGAAAAACCTTGCGGACCTTTTTGAAACCATCCTGCTCGATGAAGGACACAATTTCTGGCCCGAAGAAATCGATATCTTTTCACGACTAGCCAAAACTATGTTCATCGCCGCTGACGCACGCCAGCGCATTTATGATGGCACGGACTGTGCTGAGAATATGAAACAGGCAGTCGATGAGGAATTTGCCCTACAGTTTCACTATCGAATTGGCCGCCAAATTTGTAAAGTTGCGGACGCATTAATGAACGATTCGCCGGGCTTTGTGCCGATGCTGGAAAGTTCTCAATACGATGAAGTTAAGATTCCCTCACACGTTCACAGCGTTGGATGTCAGTCCGTAGCACAACAAGTGGAAAGAATTATTGAATCTCTGAAGGTCGAACTCGATACCTATCCGGACGAGTTCTTGGGCGTTCTCTGCCCAACACATAAAATACTGGACGAGGTCCGTGAGATTATTAGTAGCTCCGCTCTCAAAGATGTGTCAATTTGTCAAGGCAACGGTAATTCTGTCGATTTTACGCCGGAGAGAAAGATCATCGTCTGCACAATTCACGCCGCTCAGGGAGTTGAATTTCGAACTGTTCACGTTGCAGGTGGAGATGAAATTGAAAAGCTACATCAGCATCGAAATGCGGTCTTTACCGCTGTTACGAGAGCTAAGACCAGTCTTTCTGTATATTACAGCAGTACACTACCTGGGTACTTCGAACAGGCGCTTCAAGCCGCCCTGCCTCCAAAACCTCCGGTGAAGGTGGTGGATGTGTTCGGTGGAAAGAGGAAACGCTAATGTGGAGCATGAAGGTAGGTCGCAAAGAGCTTGCCGAAATTCTCAACTCTGGACGGCTATCTTCGTGGAACAATTTGTATGAGGCACAAGACAATCTCAGTCCACTCGGTGCCTCGGACGAAATCGAATTGCTCTGGAAATATGATCCGATGAAAGGGGGGAGACACCTGCCCTCAGCAATAATTGTTGATCGACAGGATCAAAAAGACTTTCTAGCCTGGATCAATACTTATGTCCCGTCTATCCGACCTTTAACGGCTTACAGCCGCGTCTCAGACCGTCAAACTGCCTTAGATTTCTTGGCGTTTCATAATTCTCCGAGCCTCGGACGGCTCGAAGGCGCTTGCCTCGGAATGATAATCGGAGAGACGGTGACGTATGTCGGAAAGAGTAGAAGCCTGCGAAATATTACCCATGCTGCTTGCTTATCGACGCTCTCGTTCACGATTGCGCGGGCTGCGGGGATCAGTTTGGAAAGAAGATTCATTTCTGAAATAGAAACTCGCTGGTCCCGTACAAGGGAACTGCTTGGCGCCTCCTCTTTGCCTATCGATGCAAGGGCCGTGCAAGCTGCGTGGAGCGTAATAGGACACTTGTCAGAAGGCAAGATCGATTTGCCCTCGTGGCAGCCTCCCTCTCAAGTCGTTTTGGAATCCTGTTCACAGATTCTTTCGAGCGGAGAGGTGAATCATAGCGAGTTGGAGCGTTTGAGCAGAGAGGTCCCTGAATTTGATATCTTTCGAAATGAATTAAGCCGCCCTAGAGAGGAACGCCTATCCCTATTTGAGCGGGCGATCAACACGATTTCCAGGTCCCAAACTAAAAGCAATTTCGCCGCAGAATTTCTATGTGGTTATCTTGCGAGCGCCATTAGTCCGGGAACTCTCGACCATCTTCACGTTGTGCTCCCGCACGTTAACGCCGTCCCTAGTCTCATCATTTGGTACGGGCTTTGTGCCGGACTCTCAAGCAGAGACAACCTATGTGCTGGACTCAATGGGCTAGTCAGGAGAGTTCAACGTGAACTCTTCCGCGAGTCTGACTTTTTGCAAACCCCATCGTGTGACATATCTTTTGAGGAACTGCAAATCATAAGCAAGAGCGCGAGAGAGTGGACCGACATCCGCACGTCGTCGGCTGGCCAATTCGTAGTCGAACTCTTGCCCTGCGTCAACTCTACTTATGCTTTACCACGAACGGCAGGCGCCCTTGAGACGCCTTCCAGTGAAATGTTGAATGCCATGAATGAGCTTCGTACTCTCCTCGATCTTGCAGGTCAGTCGATCAACCGTTTTCGACGTGCCGCCGGAATCACGGAGCCCCATACATCGGAGATCGATAAGGTGCAGAAACGCAGGACCGGAAGGTGACAGCTCTACAAGCGAGCAAGACTGATGTGGTTTGGTGCGAGCTGAGAGTCAGTAGATTCGATTTCACAACGCAACTAAACGCGAACTACTTACTATTATGCTGCCTCCAGAATCTGATTCCGTTTGTCGCAGTGCGAACTTGTTAGAATCTTGCCTTCAACTGCTTCAGCATCTCTAGAGTGTTAACGCATTTTACGCCGAAATGGTCACAGACATCGGGGATTCGAGCCTTTTGCGCATTGGGGTGCAAAACAGATTCCCTAGTTACTACAATACCCTGATCTTCAAGAGCATGGGCTATTACCCAAGGATCGGCACCTTTGGAGAAATCCCACGCTTCTACGAAAATATATTTTGTGAAAACGTGCTCCGTTATCTCTTGAACTCGGCCCTGGACTGCCCTACTTGGCGCTACACAGAGTCCCTTTTCGCGTCTGTGCTTCACCCATTGTGCCAACTCATCCTCGTGTTTTTCGTTTTCCGCAACTTCCTGGTATACACGGCGGGGAGAAACTATGTATCCGGCCCGCACCTTCCCGGCCATCCATTCCCAAAACGAATCTGCCATACCTATGGGATAGCTCCTAAGATTGGCCTCGATTAACACGCTCGCGTCTAGCCAGTACCGAGCCACACATTCACCCCATCCTGGCCGCAGCGTAATTGCTCAATGTTCCGACCCGTATCCCAAGAAGGTTCGCTGCATCTCTGTAGGTCATTTTGTCCTGGCGCAACGAACCCAAAACGGCCCTCACGAAAGTCGGACTGTTCCTCGCACTGAACGATGCCCAAAAATTCCCTCCACCTTCGTCATCTTCTTTTTTGGGTTGCTCGAATCTCTTGTATTCCGCCTCTAGCAATTGGGAAAATAATTTGTACCCAACCTTCTCCAGATCAAATGCACGTTTGAGAGCAACTATCGTGCTGACGCGGTAGTAGTTAGCTATTGCTCGGACGTTTTCCGATACGGTTTTTTGATTGTTCCAATGTGATTCAAGATCGGAAGCCGGAATTAGGAGTTGAGCGGCAATTTGATTACAGAACCGCTCGATTTCGTTAGGGAGTTCACTGGTCCGTTTTTTGAGGATTGGATTTGATATTCCGCTTGCTCCGATCCAGATATGAGCCAATTCATGCGCCAGAGTGAATATCTGAGCTGCTCTAGCATCTCGGCTGTTGATGAAGACCAGAGGAGCCAAGTTATCGCTAATTGCAAACCCGCGAAATTCCTCAACTTCTAAGGTGCGCGTCGGATTGTGTCGCACCACACCACTGCGCATCACCAAAACACCTAGTTGCTCAGTTCGCTTTACGAACCCCGTGAAAAACTGCTGCCAGGTCCTGGATTCGATTCGCAATTCATCATTGATTCCAAGTTGTAGCCTCATATCTTCCGCAACAATGTTTGGATCATCACCGAACCGAAAACTTCCAACGAACGGCATTGCCTTGGCTTCGCGTTGTTCTTGATATTCTCGGTACCACCGCTGTCTAAGAAGGACATCTGTAACAACATCAAAGAATTCCAAACTCGGTTTTTCCCTACTTGCCTTTGCAACGGTACGGAGATCGGGTATCGGGAGTTTGACCTGGGGTGGTTTGTTCATGAAAAGAATTGCGAATGGAAGGCGCAGTTTTTCTGCCAGTTTTTCTGCCTGCGAAAATGTCGGAAAAGACTCGCCTTTCTCCCACGCTCTTACCTGGGACGCAGTTACACTCTTGAGTTGAAAGGCTAGTTCCTCTTGGGAAAGGCCAGCCCGATCCCTTGCCCATTTCACGATATGAGCAGAAACATACGCGATGTCGCTAGTGCTCATGGGTTGGTTTTAAGCTAACTATGCAAGGAGCCTACCACGGCCTCGACAATCCTGGTGGGCAGCGGGTCGTTCGTGGTGCGCATAAGACCATCAACGAAAAAAAAAAAGGGAAAAACCGATTCATTCGTGAGGATGAGCCCCAATCAGACCGTGACAATGGCCGATGAGCGGTGCAAGTTCGTGGGCGGGACCTACACCCACACTGCATGAGGAGTATGTTCTAAGTCCTCGTAGGTGTGCAGAATTGCAAGGGCGAAGTTCGGGAACGTTGTGCGGACGAAGGATTCGTACTGGTTTTTCAAAGCTGTTCGTACTTCATCCGCCTCTCCAAGCGCACCGATTTCATCTGGGGGCTTCCAGCGAACGAACAGAAGCTTGCGGTAGTCATTTGGCACCCCGAGTGCATAAAGTTGTGTCAGGGCCTTCCTAACAGGTTCCAACATCTTAATGACAACCGCACGCTTGCAGGCTTCCCGCACTGGATCAACTAAGAATGGACCCGGACCATGATGAATCAACGCTCCCACGCCATCAGTAACCCGCACAAGAAGTCTGCGTCCCCCGGGAAGTGTGGTTTCGAATGTGGATGGTCGGTGCCGTTCGGGAAGATTTTCAATCAGGCTGCGAACAGCCGTATCCTGCTCAGCGGTTAGGTCTTCGAACGGATCATCGATTCCAAGGAACTCGGCATTAAAATTAAAGTTAGCCGGATTCGCAGCCCTACTTTGATTCCATTGCGCAAACGCAACGTAAGCCAAGCTGCGGGGCTCACGTAAGTTCTTGGCTTCAGTTACATATCTGATGCCGTCGTGGTCTGAAATGAGGTCGGTCGTAATATTGTTTCCTGTTGGAAAGGTGATGTTCGTGTGGCCCAAAATGGAGAGATAAATCGCAGCTAACATCTCAGCAAGAAAATCGTCTAGATTCACATCAAATTGCGGACTGTTAGGGGCGAGAAGACTTTCCGCCTTGCGTTGTAAATCGACTTCGTTCCCAAGACTCTCCCGCGTTCGGCGACACAACTCGTTCCACGCATGCAGGTTTATTTGTGCCCCTATTTCCAACTGTTGAAGGAGCGGGCATTTTAGCCAATCGGAACGACTGGCTCGTGCTCGGAGCAGATTGCCAAAAGTCCAGTTGATTTGGGAGTTGGCGGCTTCATTCAATCTGTCGAGCGCATTTTGTAGAGCCACAGCGTCCTCCAGGGCAAATCAGTAGTCAACCCTGCATTTCTTCCTTGATAGTTTTTTCCACGGGCTGTGCTCTGGCCGAGGAAATCTCTGGTTGAGTTCCGTACGAACCTCGGAAGAAACTGTTGGTGATTCCCAAATCAGTTTCGAAGAAATTATCGGCGGGTCCCACCCTTCTGAGGAATCACTGGTTTCTTCAAGCCAAGTTTCAATGCGGTCAACGGGGGGCTCGACTGTTTTGATTTGTCTTCCGTTCACCCGCTCGCTGCCTGTTACCCAACCGTTGGGAGTAAGGTGACGTTCAATTTCGTGATCGTCAGTAGCCATCAGTTTTCAATCCACATGCGGATTTGCTGGTGGGCCTGGCCAGGTTCGAACTGGCGACCTAGAGGTTTAATCGGACTCAGGTGCAAATTGCACCCAGATTGCACCCGGGGAGCATCTTCTGGCATCTGCTGTGACCTCTTGGATGCTCTGTAAACTGCTCATTCTACAGCTAAGTGCCGCATTCAAGGCGTATGATTCAGGCTTGAAAGGGCTACGTGCTAACCGTTGCACCATAGCGCCGCCGGGGCGAGAAGCGGGACCGTTCTAGAATACGGGAAATGGCGTGCGCGAACAAGCTCAGTAAATTGCGGCCGATGGCGCAATTCCCACCGGTAAAGGATCCGACGCGCCTCAGACTAAGGTGAACATGGGCCAGACTTCAATGACGGCGAAAACGCTGCGTTCGCTGGCGAAACTTGCAGGACGCGTGCTACGCTGAATTTTTCTGATCACCCCCCACCTCCCCCATCATTTTGTATCAAGGTGAAAAAAAGGGGTTACAAAAAAAGCATTTCGTAAGTCGTTGATTCTAAAGAGCGCGATCTTGGTTGTTTCGGACTAGCAAAGGCAGAAATGGATGCTTGGAAAAGGAAAACCGGGAGCAAGCTCCCGCCCCCCAAATGCAGTGTCCTACAAGGTTAATATACTATAAAATACTGGAAAGTCAAAAGAATTTCTTGCAAGCCGAGGCGGGCGGGCACTTAGCTCTGGCGGTCCTGGAATTCTTCGTGCCAGGCCATCTGGATGGCCTCGAGCTTGGCTTCGTTGGAGGCCGCGGGATCACCGGAGAAGCCCGGGAGCTCGATGATCCATTTGTGCATGTCCGTGAAGCGCACGGTGAGAGGATCTACGTCTGGGAATTTGTCGGCCAGGCCGATGGCGATGTCTTCGAAATTGTCCCAGCCGAAGGTTGGCGGCATAAAAGCTCCTGGTTAATTTGAATGGGCGACTACATCGGAGCCCAAACAAGAAACGCAACAAATGCTCCGACCGAGAAGGCCATGAGTCCTTGAATGCGAATCGCCCGACGCTTCCCTTCCTCCGATGTTTCCCGCCGGATCACCGCTTCACTTACGAATCCGCGATGCAAGACCGGATATTTCGCGGGAGAAACAAATATGAGCAGCCCTGCAAGAGAGAAGACTGACGAAAAAATGATGCAAACAGTTTTGAGAGAAAGGAACATGCACGCAGCTCGCTACAACACTAGTGGTCCAATTCCTTGGCGTAATTTTTGTTCCAATCGGGAATTTCGACGACGATGTCAGTGGTGCCGTCGGGAACGGTCTGGCACCCGAGGCGCGATTTTGGAGTGATGCCCGGAGCTTCATCGAGCTCATCGAGCTCGGCGTCAGTGGCATCGTTGCAGGATTCGAGGCCTTCGCGCACGATGACGTGGCACGTGGAGCAGGCGCAGACGCCGCCGCAAGCGTGGTCGAGGCCGGCTTTGATACCTTCGGAGATGTCGAGAATGCTGCCCGGGAGGCCGTTGTGACCATAGGGAATTTTTTCCGGGTCGACTTCGATGGTTTTGCCGCTGGGAAGAAATGTCACTTTGTATTTCTTCGTTGCGGGTTTGTATTTGACTTCTTCGATGTATGGGTTGCTGCCGCCCATGATTTATCCCCCAAAAACCAAAAGATGGTGGCGTAAAGCCGCCGCTACAACTCGCGATGCTCAATCTACCTGCGACGGATCGCGCCGCGATTTACAACAGTTTGGACAGGCTCCCGACCGGGTCGGGACAGGTTCCGCCTGTCCCACTAAAACCTTCAGACTTCGGCTAGCTTGCGGCCTTCGAGCGCCGTGGATACGGCTGAATTCATCAGCAATTCTGCGAGATGCTCGGTGGCATGATTCAGTTCGTCGATGCGCTTGCGAATTAGTTTGTAATCGTTGCCAGCGAGGGATTCCCGCAATGCAGAGACGCTTGCTTCGATTTTAGCACGTTCTTCGGCGGACAAAGCGGCTGACTGCGGATTTGCCAGCGCTTTGGCAGTGGCCGTCAGGATCGATTCGGATTCCGTGCACGCCTCGATTACCTGGCGCTCGGCAAAGTCCTGCTCGGCGTATTCGATGGATTCCTCGAGCATGCGCTCAATTTCAGAATCGTTGATGCCGTAACTTGGCTGGACTTCGATGGAATGCTGATCGCCGGTGCGAAGGTCTTTCGCGCCTACTTGCAGGATGCCGTTGGCGTCGATCACGAATTTCACTTCGATGCGCGGCAATCCGGCGGGCGCGGGGGGAACTCGCAGCGTGAACCGCGCGAGAGAGCGGCAGTCTTTGGCCAGTTCGCGTTCGCCTTGGAGAACGTGGATGTCAATGCCGGTCTGATTGTCGACGCCGGTGGTGTAAAGTTCCTGCGCGCTCGCGGGGATCGTGGAGTTGCGCGGGATAATTTTTGCTACCGCGCCGCCGTAAGTTTCGATGCCAAGCGAAAGCGGCGTAACGTCGAGCAGCAGCATAGTTTTTACGCCCTGATCGAGAATGCTGGCTTGCGCGGCGGCGCCCAGCGCCACGACCTCATCGGGATTTAGTTCGATGTCCGGCTGGCTGCCGAAAAATTCCTGGACGGTGCGGCGGATCAGCGGAGTGCGCGTGGCGCCGCCCACCAGAACGACTTCGTCCACGTCGGCGGGCTTGAGTTGCGCGTCGGCGAGAGCTTGCTTGACGGGGCCCATGGTGCGGTCGACGACGGGTCGAATAAGGGCGTCGAGAGCGCCGCGTGTGAACTCGTGAACGAAGACTTTGCCATTTGGCAATGCAAAACGAAGCGTGGCGGTCTCAGTCTCGGAGAGCTGATGCTTCACGTCGATCAACGCTTTGCGAAGCTCCTGCGCGAGCTCGCCGTGCGGCGAGAAATCGATTTCATCGTGCTGGAGAATCAGTTCGTGGACAAAAGCTTGCAGAAGATTGTCGATGTCGTCGCCGCCGAGATGGGTGTCGCCGTTGGTGGAGAGAACTTGATAGATGTCGCCGTCGCTGGTGGAAATGAGCTTGAGAATGGAGATATCGAAGGTGCCG
>Ga0137382_10000307_pt1 | contig 20086 bp, 14 predicted proteins | sample SagtaG_15_FD_104816 | JGI IMG/M metagenome (GOLD analysis project Ga0137382, IMG submission 104816) | Vadose zone soil microbial communities from Sagehorn Ranch, Mendocino, California, USA - Sage2_R_20_16 metaG | ecosystem: Environmental > Terrestrial > Soil > Vadose zone | place: USA... | reverse complement strand
GAACCGGAAGGTGTGGGTGTTCTGCGGCGACGGCGAGATGGATGAGCCGGAATCGCTCGGCGCGATCGGCCTGGCGGCGCGTGAAAAGCTCGACAACTTGGTTTTCATCGTGAACTGCAATCTGCAGCGTCTCGACGGTCCGGTGCGTGGCAACGGCAAGATCATCCAGGAGCTCGAAGCCGATTTTCGCGGGGCGGGTTGGAATGTCATCAAGCTCATCTGGGGCTCGTATTGGGATCCTCTGTTCGCTCGCGATGCCGAAGGCCGACTGCTTCGTGTCATGGAGGAGACGGTCGACGGTGAGTATCAGAACTACAAGGCCAACGACGGTGCCTTCGTTCGCAAGCACTTCTTCGGCAAGGACCCGAAGCTGCTCGAGATGGTGTCGCGCATGACCGACGAGGACATCTGGCGCCTGAACCGGGGCGGGCACGACCCTCATAAGATCTACGCGGCCTATGCAGCGGCGGTGAGGCACAAGGACCAGCCCACGGTGGTCCTCGCCAAGACTATCAAGGGGTACGGCCTGGGCAAGCAGGGTCAGGCAAAGAATCCGACCCACCAGCTGAAGAAGATGGACCTCGCAACCATCCGCGAGATGCGCGACCGCTTCAACGTGCCGATTCCCGACGACAAACTCGAGGAATTGCCGCTCTACAAACCCAAGGACGATGATCCGATCATGGTGTACCTGCAGGAGCGCAGAAAGGCGCTTGGCGGCTACCTCCCGCAGCGCCGCCGCAAGGCGGACGACGTTCCCGCGGTGCCGGCCCTTTCGGCGTTCGATCAACAGCTGAAAGGCTCGGAAGGGCGCGAGATCTCGACCACCATGGCGTTCGTGCGCATGCTGACCGCGCTCGTGCGTGACAAGAGCATCGGCAGGCACATCGTACCGATCGTTCCGGACGAAGCGCGCACATTCGGCATGGAAGGGATGTTCCGGCAGCTCGCGATCTACTCCTCGGAAGGACAGAAGTACGAGCCGGTCGATCGCGAGCAGGTCATGTACTACCGCGAAGACAAGGCGGGGCAGATTCTCGAAGAAGGCATCAACGAGCCCGGCGCATTCTCATCCTGGATCGCGGCGGCGACTTCATACAGCCATTCGAACCTCGTGATGGTGCCGTTCTACATTTTCTATTCGATGTTCGGCTTCCAACGCGTCGGCGATCTCGCGTGGGCGGCGGGCGACCAGCGGGCGCGGGGTTTTCTCCTGGGTGCCACGGCGGGCCGCACGACTCTGAACGGCGAGGGGCTGCAGCACGAGGACGGACACAGCCATGTGCTCTCTTCGGTCATCCCCAATTGCATCTCGTATGATCCGACCTTCGCCTATGAGCTCGCGGTCATCATCCAGGACGGCCTGCATCGGATGGTCACGCAGCAGGAGGACGTGTTCTATTACGTCACGGTGATGAACGAAAACTACGAGCATCCCGCGATGCCGGCGGGCGCGGAGCAAGCGATTTTGAAGGGCATGTACCTCTTTCGGGAAGGCTCGAAGAAGAAAAAAACGCGCGTGCAGCTGCTGGGCTCTGGAACGATCTTGCGCGAAGTCATTGCTGCGGGCGAGCTGCTCGACGCCGACTGGGGCGTGGCTGCGGATGTGTGGAGCACTCCCAGCTTTACGGAGCTGCGCCGCGACGGGCTTGCGGTCGAGCGCCGGAACATGCTGCATCCGGAGGCGAAGCCCGAGATTCCGTACGTGACCCAGTGCCTCGAGAAGCACGAGGGTCCCGTGATCGCGGCCACCGACTACATCAAGACTTTTGCCGACCAGATTCGATCGTTCCTCCCGGGAGAACGCGTCTACCGAGCCCTCGGCACCGATGGATACGGCCGCTCGGATTCCCGCGCCAAGCTTCGTCACTTCTTCGAGGTGAATCGTTACTTCGTGACGGTCGCCGCGCTCAAGGCGCTGGCCGATCAGGGCGAAGTCAAACCCAAGGTCGTCTCCGATGCAATCAAGAAATACGGGATCGATCCGGAAAAACCCGATCCAGTGACCGTCTGATCAAGCGTGGGCTCGCCCCTTCGGCGGCGGCCAGCCCCGGCATCCAATCGCGAACCGAGCAAGCATGGGAACTCCTAGGGAAGTCTTCGTACCCGACATCGGCGACTTCAAGAACGTCGACGTCGTGGAAGTCTTGGTCAAGCCGGGCGATACGGTAAAGCCGGAGCAGTCGCTCATCAGCGTGGAATCGGACAAGGCGACGATGGAAATTCCCTCGCCGGCCGCGGGCGTGGTAAAGGAAATGCGGGTCAAGACCGGCGACAAGGTCTCACAAGGCAGTCCGATCCTCGTCCTTGAAGAAACAGAAACCGCCCCTGCGGCGCCCGCAAGATCGGCCCCGAAGTCCCAGGAGGCGCCTACGGCAAAGCCTGGCCCGGTGCTAGCCGCCGTCCCGGCACCGGTTCCCGCAGCGCCGGCGGTCGGCCGGACCGAACCGGTCTCCGCATCCGCGCAACTCCCTGGAACGATCCCGCACGCAAGCCCCTCGGTGCGCAAGTTCGCGCGCGAGCTGGGCGTCGACCTCGTTCGAGTCAAGGGCTCCGGCCCGAAAGGACGCATCACGCAGGCGGATGTCCAGGAGTTCGTGAAGGGTGTCATGAGGGGCGCGCCCGCGGTCGCCGCGGTGAGCGCCCGCGGCGGGCTCGTTCTGGATCTGCCGGAGTGGCCGCAAGTGGATTTCGCGAAGTTCGGCCCCGTCGAGGCGAAACCGCTGTCGCGCATCAGGAAGCTGTCGGGCGGGTTCCTGCATCGCAACTGGGTTTCCATCCCGCACGTCACCCAGCACGACGAAGCCGACATCACCGAGCTCGAGGCTTTTCGCAAGGAGAACGCGCAGGTCGCGGAAAAAGGAGGGTTCAAGCTCACCATGCTCGCGTTTCTGGTGAAGGCTTCGGTGAACGCGCTGAAGGAGTTTCCGGACTTCAACGCTTCGCTCGACAAGACCGGTGAGAACCTGATTATCAAGAAGTACTATCACATCGGCGTCGCGGTCGACACGCCCGATGGCTTGGTGGTGCCCGTGATCCGCGACGCGGACCGCAAGGGCGTCTTCGATCTGGCTAAGGAGCTGGCGGAGATTTCCAAAGCCGCGCGCGAGAAAAAACTCAAGCCCGACAGCATGCGCGGCGGTACCTTCAGCATCTCCAGCCTCGGCGGTATCGGGGGCACATCGTTCACACCCATCATCAACGCGCCGGAGGTGGCGATTCTCGGCGTGGCGAGGTCGCAGATGCGGCCGGTCTACAAGGACGGCGCCTTCATCCCGCGGCTCATTTTGCCGTTTTCGCTGGCGTACGACCATCGCGTCGTCGACGGCGCTGCCGGCGCGCGCTTCACGACCTATCTGGCCTCAGTCCTCTCCGACATCCGCCGCACCCTTCTATGAGGACGGCATGGCGCAGATGATCGAAGTAAAAGTACCGGACATCGGCGATTTCAAGGACATCGACGTCATTGAAGTTCTGGTGAAACCCGGTGACCGGGTGGTCAAGGAAGCCTCCCTCATCACGCTGGAGTCCGACAAGGCGACGATGGAAATCCCTTCCTCGGACGCCGGCGTCGTCAAGGAGCTGCGGGTCAAGGTCGGGGACAAGGTCTCCCAGGGGTCGGTCATCGCCTTGCTCGAGGCCGAGAGTGCCGCGGCTCCGTCCGCGCCGCGTCCGGCCGCCCCTGCGCCGGCGCCCGCGGCCTCGAAGATTTCCGTACCTGCCGCGGCCAAAGCCTACGGCGGCGCGGCCGATATGACCTGCGACGTGCTCGTGCTGGGCTCCGGTCCCGGCGGATATTCGGCCGCCTTTCGCGCCGCCGACCTCGGCTTGAACAGCATTCTCGTCGAGCGTTATCCGACGCTCGGCGGCGTCTGCCTGAATGTGGGCTGCATCCCGTCGAAAGCGCTACTGCACATCGCTGCGGTCATGGACGAGGCAAGACATCTGTCCGAGCACGGCATCGCCTTCGGCGAGCCGAAGGTGGATCTCGATGCGCTACGCGCCTGGAAGAGCAAGGTGGTTGGCAAGCTCACCGGCGGGCTTACCGGGATGGCGCGCATGCGCAAGGTGACGGTGTTGCAGGGCACCGGCGCCTTCGCCGGACCGAACCATCTCGCGGTGGAAACGAAAGACGGACGCAAGCTCGTCGCATTCAGGAACGCGATCATCGCAGCCGGCTCGCAGTCGGCGAAGCTCCCCTTTATTCCGGAGGACCCGCGAATCGTCGACTCGACAGCGGCGCTTGAGCTGCGGCAACGGCCCAAGCGCATGCTCGTGATCGGGGGCGGCATCATCGGGCTGGAAATGGGCACCGTGTATTCCACCTTCGGCGCCCGGCTGGATGTGGTCGAGGTGCTCGATGGCCTGATGTCCGGGGTAGACCGGGACCTGGTCAAAGTATGGCAGACGTTCAACGCGCGCCGCTTCGACAACGTGATGCTGAAAACTAGGACCACCAAGGTCGAAGCCGTGAAGGAAGGACTGAGGGTGTCTTTCGAAGGTGAGAATGCCCCGGCCAAGCCGCAGCTCTACGACATGATCCTGGTTTCCGTGGGCCGGACTCCCAACGGCAGGAAGATCGGCGCCGACGCCGCCGGCGTAGCGGTGAACGAGCGTGGCTTTATCCCCGTGGACGCGCAAATGCGCACCAACATCCCACACATCTACGCGATCGGCGATATCGCTAAGCCGCCCATGCTGGCGCACAAGGCGGTGCACGAAGGTCACGTCGCAGCGGAAGCTGCTGCGGGGCAGAAATCCTACTTCGACGCGCGCGTGATCCCCTCGGTGGCGTATACCGATCCGGAGATCGCCTGGGCGGGACTAACCGAGGAGGAAGCGAAGGAACAGGGCGTCAAGTTCGGGGTTGCGAAATTTCCCTGGGCTGCCTCGGGACGCGCCATCGCCAACGGCCGCGACGAGGGCTTCACCAAGCTGATCTTTTCCGAGGAGACGCATCGCGTGATCGGCGGCGCCATCGTCGGAGCCGGAGCGGGCGATCTCATCAGCGAGATGGCGCTCGCGATCGAAATGGGCGCGGACGCGGTCGATATCGGCAAGACCATCCATCCGCATCCGACGACGAGCGAATCGGTCGGAATGGCAGCAGAGCTGTATGAGGGCGTGTGCACTGATCTGCCACCGTCGAAACGGCGATGACACAGGACGAGCTCAAGCAGGCAGTCGCCCGCGAGGCGATCAAGTACGTGGTGGAGGACGCGGTGATCGGCGTGGGCACCGGGTCCACGGCTGATCTCTTCATCGACGAGCTTGCCCGGATGAAGAATCGCATTGCCGGGGCGGTCGCGAGCTCGGAACGCTCCGCCGAGCGGCTGAAGGGGCGCGGCATTCGCGTCTTGGATCTCAACAGCGTGAACGAGCTGCCGGTCTACATCGACGGTGCGGACGAGATCACCGAGCATCTCGCCATGATAAAGGGCGGGGGCGGCGCGCTCACGCGAGAGAAAATCGTCGCCGCGGCGGCAAAGAAGTTCGTTTGCATCGCGGACGAGTCGAAGCTCGTTCCGGTGCTCGGAAAATTTCCCCTCCCGATCGAAGTGATTGCGATGGCGCGCGCCTATGTGGCGCGCCAGATGGTGAAGCTCGGCGGCCAGCCCAAGCTGCGCGAAGGCTTTGCCACTGACAACGGCAACATCGTCCTCGACGTGTGGGGGCTCTCGATCCTCAATCCGGTCGAGCTGGAAACGGCTGTCAACAATATTGCCGGTGTCGTTACCAACGGATTGTTCGCCCGGCGCGGAGCGGATGTGCTCCTGCTCGGAACCAAGACGGGCGTGAGAACGATCGCCCGGAAGTAGCGCTCTACTTGTCCGGTGGCACGTAGCCGGAAGCCACGTCGGCTCCGGATCCGAAAAAATGCTTCTCCATCTGCTCGGCGAGGTATTTCCGCGCGCGCGGGTCGGCGAGGTTCAGCTTGTTCTCGTTGATGAGCATGGTCTGGTGCTTGATCCAGGCCTGCCAGGCTTCCTTGGAGACGTTCTCGTAGATGCGCTTGCCGAGTTCGCCCGGGTAAGGGGGGAAGTCCAGCCCTTCCGCGTCGCGGCCGAGCTTGATGCATTTCACGATCCTTTCCATTTTCGCAACCTCGATTCTGGTATCAAGTCGATTTCAAGTCCGCTTTACTAGGATTTTCGAGCGCCGCTGATAGTTGTACAGGGCTTTCCGTTCCGTCGGCAACACGGCGATATCCGCCTCGGCGAACCCGCGCTCTATGAACCAATGAGTCGCGCGCGTCGTGAGCACGAACAGCTTTTTGAGCTTGCTCGCTCGCGCCTGTGTTTCGACCTGGTGCAGCAAGCGCTCGCCGTAGCCTGCGTCCCTGTAATCGGGCCGTACCGCGAGGCAGGCAAGCTCGCCGGCGCGGGCGCCGGGGAAAGGGTAAAGGGCCGCGCAGCCCACGATCACCCCGTCGTGCTCAATCAACGAAAAGCGCCCGATCTCGCGCTCGAGCAGTTCGCGGCCGCGGCGCACGAGCGTCCCGTCTTCCTCGAGCGGCTCGATCAGCTTGAGAATGCCCCCCGCGTCGTCGATCTTGGCCGGCCGTAGCTTCACCACCTTGTCGGCGGTGATCATGGTGCCCGAACCTTCGTGGGTGAACAATTCGATCAACAGGGCGCCGGGGACTGTCCGGCTGATGATATGGGCGCGTTGCATCCCTCCGCGCACGGCCTCCACGGCATGTGCGAGATAGAGCCGCGTATCGTCCGACAGGCGGTTGCTGCGCGCGAGCAGCCCGGCCGCCTCTTCCGCCGTGAGCTCCGGCAGCAACTCGCCCTCCTTGTCCTGCACCGGCGAATCAGAGAAGAAGATCAATTTTTCGGCGTGGATGGCCGTAGCCGTTGCCACCGCTACGTCTTCCATGGCCAGGTTAAAGACTTCGCCCGTGGGCGAATAACCGACGGGCGATACGATTGCGATGTTGCCGGCGTCCAGACACCCTGCGATCGCCTGTGCATCGACCTTGCGCACCGAGCCGGTATACTGGAAGTCGATGCCGTCGTGCACGCCCATGGGCTGCGCCGTGATGAAATTTCCCGAGACGCTGTTGATCGCGGCGCCCGCCATGGGTGAGTTGGGAAGACCGAGGGACAGCAACGCGTCGATCTCCACGCGCAACAAGCCGACAGCCTCCTTCACGCATTCGAGCGCAACGGGATCGGTGATGCGCAGGCCCTTCGCGTAGCGCGAGCGAAGCTTGCGGCGCTTGAGTTGTGCCTCGATTTGCGGGCGTGAACCGTGCACCAGTACCACGCGCATGCCGGTGCTATGAAGCAGGCTGATGTCGTGTGCGAGGTCGACGAACCTGCGCTCGGCGAATATTTCTCCACCAAATGCAAGTACGAAGGTCTTCCCGCGGAACGCGTGGAAATACGGGGCAACAGAGCGAACCCAGCTGACGAACTGGGTAGGATGGGACGGCATAGTGGTATTGTTCTGAAGGAACCCCGATTCTAGCCAGTTGCCCTTCGCAGATACAGCGCACCGGGCGTGCAGAGTGCTAACAATCGCCCCATAGCGCCTGCATCGCGGCGATCGCTGCGAGCGGCGCGGTCTCCGTGCGAAGCACCCGCGGCCCGAAGCGAACCGGAATGAACCCGCTCCTTTCCGCGCGCTGCCGCTCCTCGGGCGCGAGCCCTCCCTCCGGTCCGACCAGCAAGGTCACCTTGCTAGGCGGTTCAAGCTGTTTCAAGTCTCGATCGGCATCCGGCGCCAGAAGCAGCCGCAGCCCGTCCGTGGCTGCCTGGCCAAGAAACCCGTCGAAGCCGATGATCGCCCCGATCTCGGGTACGCGGTTGCGTCCGCATTGTTCGCAAGCGGCAATCACCACGTTGCGCCAATGTGCGACGCGCCTGTCGGCACGATCGCTCGAGAGTCTCACTATAGAACGCCCGCTCGCGATCGGCACGATCCTGGAGACGCCAAGCTCGGTGGATTTCTGCAAGGTAGCGTCCATTCGGTCTCCGCTCGACACGCACTGGGCGAGCGCGATGACAAGAGGCGACTCGCGTTCCGGCGTCTGCCTCGATGTCACACGGGCACGCGCATCGCCACGGGAAACCCGCGTCAGCTCGGCGGAGAATTCCCCGCCCTCGCCGTTGAACAAGATGATCGCGTCGCCGCGGCGCAGGCGCAGGACGGCACAATGGCGCGCCACCCGCTCCGGCAAATCGATCTCGGCACCGAGGGAAAGCTGAACCGGTGCAAAAAACCGCGGCACGGAAGAAGGAAAGCCTTTCATGCCGCGATTTTATCTAAGGCGGACCCTGGCCTTGACCTCTCCTGTAACCCACTGATTCCAAGGAAACTACGGCTTTTTTCGGCGTGGCGCTGTTATAATCCGGGCAATAAGAATAGTTTCGGGGGAGAACGGCTTACGTAGGAGACCGGCCGCACCAATTGCTCTCGTTGCGCTGCCGCCCAAGCAGGGAATGGGCGGCTCAAGACTGCGACGATATCGAGCTACCTTTCTTGCACCCAGTTTGCACTTGCTCCAAGTTGTTGCGATTTGTTCAAGCGGCCGCACGATGATCTGGAAAGGAAGCCAAAAATGAAGCTTTGTCGTTACGGCAGGAACGGGTTCGAAAAACCGGGCGTCATCGACGCGCAAGGGCAGTTGCGCGATTTGTCGGGGGCCCTCTCCAACATCGACCAGGAAACGATTTCCTCCAAAGGCCTGACGAAGCTGCGCAAGATTCGACCGGAATCGCTGCCCTTGGTGCGCGGCAACCCGCGCTTCGGCGTGCCGTATACGGGCATCTCCAAGTTCGTCGCCATCGGCCTGAATTACGTCGATCACGCGCACGAAGCGGGTCTGCAAATACCGGCAGAGCCGGTAGTTTTCATGAAGGCGACCACGTGCATCAACGGACCGAACGACGACATCCAGCAGCCGCGCAATTCCACCAAGCTAGATTACGAGGTCGAGATCGCGATCGTCATCGGGACACGCGCCGAATATGTACCGGAGGAAGAAGCCCTGGACCACGTCGCCGGCTATACGATCGTGAATGACGTATCCGAGCGCGCTTTCCAGCTGCAGTCCTCCCAGTGGGACAAAGGCAAGGGATGTGACACCTTCGGGCCGATTGGACCATGGCTCGTCACGACCGACGAGATCACCAATCCCCAGGTGCTCGACGTATGGCTCGATGTCAACGGCGAACGCCGGCAATCCTCCAATACCAGGAACATGATTTTCTCCTGTGCGAAGCTGGTCTCGTACGTCAGCAACTACATGACGCTGCTCCCGGGGGACATCATTACCACCGGAACACCCGCCGGTGTGGCGCTGGGGATGAAGCCGACCCAGGCGTGGCTGAAGCCTGGTGATGTCGTCACTCTCGGCATCAAGGGGCTCGGTGAACAGCGGCAAAAAGTGATTCCTTACACGGGAAAATAAGCAAGCCTTCTCGTTTCGCGGTGCACGGACGCTGCCGAAGGGCTTGCTTGCCGGGCGAAAGTCAAGAGTGTAGATTCGTTTCCAAGGGGGATACAGCGCGAGCTTTCCCCCTTTTGTTTTCTATCGGAGGCGGGCATGAGAGTGATCGTTCTCGGCGCCGGTGTCATAGGCACGACGAGCGCGTGGTATCTCGCGCAGAGCGGCCACGAGGTCATGGTGGTGGACCGTCAGGCCGAACCTGCCCTTGAGACGAGTTTTGCAAATGGCGGGCAGATTTCGGTCAGCCACTCCGAACCCTGGGCCAACCCGACCGCTCCGTTGACGATTCTGAAGTGGTTCGGGCGTGAGGACGCCCCGCTGCTGTTTCGGCCGCGCGCCGAGCTCGCCCAATGGCTTTGGGGCCTGCGCTTCCTCTTTGAATGCTTGCCGGGCCGGACCCGCCGCAACACAGACTCCGCTTTCACACTCGCGCTGTACAGCCGCGAGCAACTGCGTCAACTGCGCCGCGATACCGGTATCCGCTACGATTTTGATACCCGGGGCATCCTGCACCTGTACGAGGACGGTGACGAATTCGAGCACGCGAGGAAACAGGCCGAGCTGCTCAGAGCTCGCGGCCTAGACATCGAGATCAAGACGCCGGAAGGGTGCCTCGTGATCGAACCGGCGCTCAAGCATTCGATAGCCCGGGTCGTGGGGGGAGCCTACGCCGCTTCCGACGAATGCGGCGATGCGCAGGTTTTCACTCGAGCCTTGTCCGATCTTTGTGCGGCGCAAGGCGTGAGCTTCCGGTTCAACGTAAGTGTGAAGCGCCTCGAAGCCGCGCGGGGAGCGATCGAGCGCGTGGTCATAGACGACGAAAAAGGAATCGAGGAGTCTTTGCGCGCCGAAGCTTATGTTGTTGCGCTGGGAAGCTACAGCCCGCTCCTGCTCGCGCCGGTCGGCGTCTCGGTACCGGTGTACCCGGTGAAGGGCTATTCGGTTACTTTGCCCCTAGAGCCTGGTGACGAAGCCCCGTACACGAGCCTGACCGATCACGCGCGAAAGATCGTGATCTCGCGACTGGGCGATCGCCTGCGCGTGGCAGGCACCGCGGAATTGAACGGCTACGACACCGAGATGAACGAGCCCCGCTGCGCGGCGCTCGTCAAGCGCTGCTTCGAATGGTTTCCGAACGCGGGGCGTCCGGAGCGCGCTCAGTTCTGGACGGGGCTGCGACCGGCCACACCCAGCAATCTTCCCCTCATTGGGCGTTCGAAATACTCAAACCTTTTTCTCAACACCGGGCACGGCACGCTCGGGTGGACCCTTGCGTGCGGCTCGGGTCGAGCTCTTGCCGACATCGTGAGCGGCCGAAAACCGGAGCCCGAGTTCGGTTTCCTCGGGTTCGAAACCAAGACGAAAAGGGCAACCCTCTCGGTCACCCCGCACCCGACTGCCTGACGCCCGCGTCTACTTAACGCCGCCCGCGGCGCGTTTTTTCGTCGCCACGAGCCTGGGCTTGGGTACGGCTTCGACCGTGAGCTCGCGCACGAAGTTCGGCAACGCAAACAGCGCCTGATGGGCGGCGCCGTTGTAGTACTGCAGGTGGCTGAGACCGCGGTTGCCGATTCGTATATCGATCTCCGCGCTGCTCACGGCCGCGACGTCTGTGGAATCCGAGCACGCGCACATCGACCACAGGCAGCCGTACAAGGGAATGAACATCGTGTACGGCCGGGCGATCTTGAACATCTTAGCCAGACGCCCATAGAGCATCTTGACCCGGTCGGGACGCGACCAGGGGGAGCCCATGTGCAAGGTGAGCACACCGCCTGCGGCAAGCGCCCGCTTGCAGTCGCGGAAAAAAGCCTCTTCGTAGAGCGCGGTGGCGGGACCGATGGGGTCGGGCAAATCAAGGGCGATGTAGTCGAACTTTTCCTTGGTATCCGCGAGGTATTTCAGCCCGTCCTCGATCAGCAGCTTCAGTTTCGGATTGTCGAATACGCCGCGGTGAATCGTGCCGAAGTGCTCCTTGGCTATCTCGACCACTTTCCCGTCCAGCTCGACCATGACGAGCTGCTCGATCGAAGGGTGCTTGAGGGCTTCTTCCGCTGCGCCGCCATCGCCCCCTCCGATCACCAGGACCCGCTTGGGCGAAGGATGGGCCGTGAGCGCAGGGTGGGTTAGGGTCTCGTGGTAGACAAATTCCTCGCGCTCGGAGGTCATGAAGCACCCGTCCAGGCGAAACAGCTTTCCAAATTGCGGCGTCTCGTGGATTTCGAGGTTCTGGAAACGCGTCTTCGAGGACTCGATCAGCTTGGAGGAGCGCAGGAAGAATCCGTAATCCCCGTTTAGCGCCTCGTACATGAGGCGCTTGTCGCGCGGCACATCGTGCTGCACGTGTTCCTCAGGGCGAAAGAGCTCCATCAGATCGGTTACGACCTGGCGCGCCTTGGCGCTGTTGTCCTGGGTGTAGTTGCACACGTAGACGTCGAGGGTGACGCTCTGGAGTTCCGGCCAGGTATGGATGGCGAGATGCGACTCCGCCAGCACCACCGTGCCCGTGACTCCACCACCGTCGAACTCGTGGAACAGGTCGCCGAGTATCGTGAGACCGGCCCTGTTGATGGAGTCGTGACAAAAACGACGCAGCCCGCCTGCGTCAGTCAAATACCGTGCATCCCCCCCGCAACGGTACAGATTCGCAACTATGTGTAATCCGTCCAATTTGCATAAATCCCCACAACCGTTGACAAATGAGATGCCGACCTATGATGCACGCATCTCCCCAATTGCCGCATCGATCAGCCTGCGAGCGATGCTGATTCTAGCAGGCAAACGCGGCAAATTTTCAAAATTTTCGATGTCGAACCAGCGCGCGTCCTCGATTTCAGCGCCGTCGATCTGAATTTCTCCGCTCGCATAGTCGGCGAAAAACGCAATCATGAGCGAATGCGGGAACGGCCAGGGTTGGCTGGCGAAGTAGCGCACCTCGCGCACGCGGATTCCGACTTCCTCATACACCTCTCTCTCCAGACACTGCTCCAGGGTTTCCCCCGGTTCGACGAAACCCGCCAGGGCGCTGTAGACGCCCTTCGCAAAACGCGGCGAGCGCGCGAGCAGTAGCTCTCGTTTTCGCCGCACCAGCCCCATCACCGCCGGCGCGAGCCGGGGATACGCTACCAGCCCGCACTTCGGACACTCGCGGCTGCGCTCGCTCGTGCGGGCCGCGGTCGCCGCACCGCAAGCTCCGCAGTGCTGATGCGTCCGATCCCACTCGACGATCTGGAGCGCCCGACCTGCGAGGGCGAACTGCGCGTCATCCAGAGCGCCGAACAGCGCGCGCAACCCCTGCCACACCCACCCTTGCGGTGCCGCCACACCCGCCGCAAGCTCGGCTGCGAAACAGTGCTGCCCGCCGAGAACCCCAAGATATTGTGTTCGCTGGGGCATCATACCCAAAGTCTTGGGGTGATTGCAATGGGGAAGAGCGACCTCGGGAGGGGCCGTGACCAGCATCTCGGCGCCGCGGAAAGCGAACCAGAGCGAACGTTCGGGGGGCTCGGCCGGGGCCTGGATGGCCGGCGCATAGCCTGCCGGCCACTCGAAGGGCATGCTCATCGAAGGGCTCGCTCGAAAGGAGCCCGGCGCGATCAGCCTCGGCGCAGCCGCCGGATCAGGCTCGAGGTATCCCAGCGCCCGCCGCCCATCTTCGAGATCTCGTCGTAGAAGCCGGCGATCGTCTGGGTGATCGGGAGTTGCGCGCCGTTTTGCTTTGCGGTCTCGGAGCAGATGCGCAGGTCCTTCCTCATCCAGTCCACGGCGAAACCGAAGTCGAACTTGTCGTCGACCATGGTCTTGCCGCGATTCTCCATCTGCCAGGACTGCGCCGCGCCCTTGGAGATCACCTCGAGCACCAGCTTCGCGTCCAGGCCGGCCTTGAGAGCGAAGTTCAGGCCTTCCGAGAGCCCCTGGACAAGGCCCGCGATACAGATCTGGTTGACCATCTTGGTAAGCTGTCCCGCTCCGGAGGGGCCGAGCAGCGTCACGGCCTTGGCGAAATGTGCGATGACCGGCTTCGCCCGCTCGAAGGCAGCAGCGTTACCTCCCACCATGACGGTGAGTTGCCCGTTTTCGGCGCCCGCCTGACCTCCGGAGACCGGTGCATCGAGGAAATCGAAACCGCGCTTTTTCGCCTCGGCAGCGAGCTCGCGCGCCACTTTCGCCGAGGCGGTCGTGTGGTCGACGAAGATCGCGCCCTTGGCCATCTTCTGAAAGGCGCCGTTCGCCCCCAGTGTGACTTCGCGCAAGTCCGGGTCGTCGCCGACGCAGGAGAACACGATCTCTGCCCCTTCGGCCGCCTTGGCCGGAGTGTCCGCGAGGCGCCCCTTGTACTTGCCTACCCAGGCTTCGGCCTTGGCGCGCGTACGGTTGTACACGGTGATCTCATGGCCGCCTTTGGTCACGAGGTGTCCAGCCATGGGAAAGCCCATCACGCCGAGCCCGACGAATGCGAGTTTGCTCACTGCTCCTCCGTTGCGGTTTTTCTCGCCAAGCGAGCGAGATTCACCGATAATTATAAGGTTTCCACCTACCCCCCTGAATTTTCCGAGTAAATGAGCCAGGACCTGACCAACGCGATTCGTGCGTTGGCCATGGACGCCGTGCAGGCGGCAAACTCCGGTCACCCTGGAATGCCCATGGGAATGGCCGAAATTGCCCTGGCGCTGTGGGGGAGGCACCTGCGGCACAACCCGGCAAACCCGCAGTGGCCAGACCGCGATCGTTTCGTGCTCTCCAACGGCCACGGCTCGATGCTGCTGTATGCGCTGCTTCACCTGACGGGCTACGACCTGTCGATGGACGAGCTGCGACGTTTTCGACAGCTGCATTCGAAGACACCGGGTCACCCCGAGTACGGGCTTGCTCCGGGCGTGGAAACCACCACCGGCCCCCTGGGACAGGGTTTGGCGAACTCCGTCGGGATGGCGATCGCCGAACGCATCCTCGCCGCTGAGTTCAACCGCCCGGGCTTCGACATCGTCGACCACCGTACGTATGTGTCGGTCGGCGACGGCTGCTTGATGGAGGGAATCTCGCACGAGGCCTGCTCGCTCGCGGGGGCGCTCGCCTTGGGCAAGTTGATCGCCCTTTACGACGACAACAAGATCTCCATTGACGGCGAGGTGAAGGATTGGTTCCGAGACGATACGCCCAAGCGCTTCGAAGCCTACGGCTGGCACGTGATCTCCAACGTCGACGGCCACGACGTCGAATCGGTTGACCGTGCGATCGGAGTGGCGAAGGCGGTGGCGGACAAACCCAGCCTCATCTGCTGCAAGACCGTGATCGGCAAGGGAGCCCCCAAGCGCGCCGGGACTGCCAAGGCGCACGGGGAAGCGCTCGGAGCCGAGGAGGTTGCGGCGACACGCGCGGCGATCGGTTGGCGCTACCCGCCGTTCGAGGTTCCCCAGCAGATTTACGACGGCTGGGACGCGAAAAAGCGCGGCGCGGCGCTCGAGCGTGCCTGGAATGACAAGTTTGCCGCGTATCAGAAGGCACATCCGGAACTCGCGCGCGAATTCCGCCGCCGCGTCGCCGGCGAGGTGCCGGCGAAATGGAGTGCCCACTGCCAGTTGCTGCTCGAAAAGATCATCGCCAAGACCGAATCCATCGCCACTCGCAAGGCCTCGCAGAACGCGATCGAAGGCCTTGCACCGGTGCTGCCCGAGTTGCTCGGCGGCTCGGCCGATCTGACCGGCTCCAACCTCACCCTGTGGTCCGGCTCCAAACCCGTCGGGCGCGAGGGGGGCGGCAACTACATCTACTACGGTGTGCGCGAGTTCGGTATGAGCGCCGTCATGAACGGCTTGGCCTTGCACGGGGGGATCATTCCTTACGGCGGCACCTTTCTCACGTTCTCGGACTACTCCAGAAACGCGCTGCGCATGGCGGCGCTGATGAAAATCCGCGCGATCTTCGTCTTCACCCATGACTCGATTGGTCTGGGCGAGGACGGCCCCACGCACCAGTCGATCGAGCACGCTTCGGCTCTGCGCCTGGTCCCGGGCATGGACGTCTGGAGACCTTGCGATCCGGTCGAGGCGGCGTTGGCCTGGATGGTCGCAATCGAGCGGAAAGATGGGCCGACTTCGCTATTGCTCACGCGCCAGAACGTACCGTTTCAAAAGCGCGACGCTCATACGGTCTCGGCAATCCGCCGCGGCGGCTACGTTCTTTCGGACGCACAGGAACCCAAGGCGATCATCCTTGCCACCGGATCGGAAGTACAGCTAGCTCTTGGCGCGAAGCAAAAACTTGCCGAAGAGGGCATTTCGGTTCGGGTGGTGTCGATGCCCTGCACCTCCATTTTCGACCGCCAGCCGCCGATGTACAGGGACGTGGTGCTGATTCCGACGTTGCCCAAGGTCGCCGTCGAAGCTGGAGTCAGCGACTACTGGCGCAAGTACGTCGGCCTCGAAGGCGCGGTGGTCGGTATCGACCGCTACGGCGAGTCGGCGCCCGGGGCGAAGCTGTTCGAATACTTCGGCTTCACCGTCGAGAACGTGGTGAACGCCGTTAGAAGCGTATTGAAGTAGGAAAACCCAGAAGGAGTCTGAATGAGCATTCGAGTCGCAATCAATGGCTACGGCCGCATCGGCCGCAACATCCTCCGCGCGCACTACGAAAGCGGGAAGAAGCACGGCCTTCAGTTCGTCGCGATCAACGACCTCGGCAATGCACAGACCAACGCGCATCTGACGCGCTACGACACCACGCACGGAAAATTCCCCGGAACGATCGCCGTGGAAAGCGAATCGATGATCGTGAACGGCGATCGCATCCAGGTCTGCGCGAAGCGCAATCCGGCCGAGTTGCCGTGGAAGGACCTCAAGGTCGACGTGGTTCTCGAGTGCACGGGGCTCTTTACGAGCAAGGAAAAGGCCTCCGCGCACCTCGCTGCGGGCGCGAAGAAGGTGGTTCTCTCGGCGCCGGGCGAGAAGGATGTCGATCGCACCGTGGTGATCGGCGTCAACGACAAGGCGCTGAAGGCCTCCGATACGGTGATTTCGAACGGCTCGTGCACTACCAATTGTCTCGCCCCGCTGGTCAAGGCGGTTGACGATCGTATCGGCGTAGTCTCCGGCCTCATGACTACGGTCCACGCCTACACCAACGACCAGGTGCTGACCGACGTCTACCACAAGGACCTGCGCCGCGCGCGGTCGGCGACACACAACATGATCCCGGCGAGCTCCGGCGCCGCGGCGGCGATCGGTTTGGTATTGCCGCACCTCAACGGCAAGCTCGACGGGTTCGCGTTCCGCGTGCCGATTATCAATGTGTCGATCGTGGACCTGACCTTCGTGGCGAAGAGGCCGACGACGGTGGAGGAAGTCAACGACGCCGCAAGGCAGGCGTCGCAAACGGATCTGAAGGGTATTCTCGAGTACAACACCGAGCTGCTCGTGTCCTCCGATTTCAACCACAGCACCGCAAGCAGCGTGTTCGACGCCACCCTTACCCGGGTATCGAGCGGCACGCTGGTGAAAGTATCATCCTGGTACGACAACGAATGGGGCTTCAGCAATCGTATGCTGGATGCGACGGTCGCGTTGATGAACGCGAAGTAGTCGATGCGCGTGCTGAGGATTTCGGAGGTGGCCCTGCGCGGCAAGCGCGTGCTGGTCCGCGTCGACTTCAACGTTCCCATCCAGAACGGCAAGATCACCGACGACACGCGCATCCGCGCGGCGGTCCCGGGGATCCGCGAGGCGCTCGCGCAACGCGCGCGCTTGATGCTCGTGTCACACCTCGGTCGGCCGACCGAGGGCGAGTTCAGCGAGAAGGGGTCCCTCGCCCCGATCGCAAGACACTTGTCCGGATTGCTCGGCGAGGACGTGCCGCTCAGGCGTGACTGGCTGGAAGGGGTTTCAGTCGAACCCGGCAGGGCGGTGATGTTGGAGAACTGTCGGTTCAACAAGGGGGAGAAAAAGGACGACGATGCGCTGGCGAGACGGATGGCGGCCTTGTGCGACGTATACGTCAACGACGCCTTCGGCACCGCGCACCGCGCCGAAGCGAGCACTCACGGCGTCGCGAAGTATGCGCCAGTCGCCTGCGCCGGGCCTCTGATGGCGGCGGAGATCGAGGCGCTGTCCAAAGCGCTTGAGCGGCCCGCACGTCCGTTGGTGGCGATCGTCGCCGGGGCGAAAGTCTCAACCAAGCTTGCGGTCCTGGGCGCCCTCGCAGAAAAGGTCGACCGACTGATCCCGGGTGGAGGTATTGCCAATACCTTCATGCTCGCGGCCGGCATGAAAGTAGGCAAGTCTTTGGCCGAGTCCGAGCTCGTCGGCGAGGCGAAGAAAATCGCAGCAAGCCTGCGCGACCGAGGCAGCGAGGTACCGTTGCCCGTGGACGTCGTCTGCGCGAAAGAAGTCTCGGTAACGGCCAAGGCAGTGATCAAGCCTGCGGGGGAGATTGGCGACGACGACATGATTCTCGATATCGGCCCGCGTACCGCTGCGGCGTTCGCAAAACGGCTCTCCGAGGCGGGCACAATCGTCTGGAACGGTCCGCTCGGCGTGTACGAATTCGACCAATTCGGACAGGGAACGAAGGCGATCGCCGAAGCAATCGCCGGATCGGGTGCTTATTCGCTCGCCGGCGGTGGCGAGACGCTCGCCGCGATCGCGAAATACGGAGTCGCGACAGGGATTTCCTACATCTCGACCGGCGGCGGAGCTTTCCTGGAGTTCCTCGAAGGCAAGAAACTGCCCGCGATCGAAGTACTGGAGCAGCGCGGCCGACCCTAGGACTTGGCCCCGCGTGCGTCGATCCCGGCGGCGCGCGCAAGCTCGCGATGGACGCGGCCCACACGCTCGACCTCGCCTTTGGCGGTGAAGCGCTCGTAGAAGCCCTCCGACTTGAACGCCTTCACCAGATCGCGCCAGGGGGCGAGGCGCTCTTCCCAGCGCTTGACTCGGCCTTCCGCGGGCCCGCCGTCTTCTCGAGCGAGGTCGGCGCATACCCGCAGCATGGCCTTTAGAGTCACCGGCTTGGTGACCATGTAGTTGCCGTCGCCCCAGGCCTCGCCCCAGACGCGCTCGGCCGCCTTGAAAAAGTCGCGCACCATGCCATAGTAGTTCGGCACCTGGGTACGGCTGCCTCCGGCTAGCTGGATCTTGCGCCAGTCGCGGTTGACCCAGCGGTGCAGCTCGTTGAACAGTTCCGCCTGCAGGATCCACTTATCCTGTGCGCTGCGCCCGCCGAGGCGGTTGATGCGGTAGCGCAATGGGCTGTCCCCCTCGCTGTAGAGGCTGCCGACCAGGCGTGAGGCGAATTTGCGATGGGGCTCTGCCCACGACACCCGCTCGTACAAGTCGATCAGGTGGCTCTTGTTGATGCGTGTTGGTGTGGAATTGATGATTACGAACATTTCGGTGGCGAAGTCCTCGCTCCTTCCGTCGAAAATCACGCACGGTACATTGATGGTTTTCGCGTCGTCCGGGCGCTCCTCCAAATAGAAGCGGAGTGCCGCAAGCCGGTGTTGGCCGTCGATGATGAGGAACTTGGACTGAGGCTCTGCCAGCTGCCCGACCCCGTCGGTGCCCCCCGCTTGGAAGCGCAGTTTTTCCGGGGTAAACAACAGCACCGTTCCCGGGATAGGCGGCTGGGTGATCGCCGTCTCATAGAAGTTCTTGAGCTGGCGCACCTTGGCCCGGGAAAGGGTTCTCTGGAAGGCGCGATCATTGCGCTCGATCTTGGCGATGAACTGGGCGATCTCGTCTTCGTGAGAGATGCGCGCCGGGGCGATCTCCTCGCCTTCACCGTAAAAACGGCTGATGAAGCGGACCTTGGCGAGCAGCTCGGGAGCGCGGACGCTGCCGAAGTAGAAGATGCCATCCTTCTGGCGAATCTGCGTGGCAAACACGGGGTCCTCCCTTGTAAGTACGGCTCAGCCGCTGGCGCAGACAGGAAATATAGCCGAAACCGGGCGCCCACTGCGAAAAAAACGGGTTCAGCGACCTGGTCCTGCCCTAGGTCGGGCCGGGGCCGCTCCTTGCGGTCTCCTTGCGTCGAGTGGCCGATGGACGCTCCAGCGAGCGGGGCCCAAAGCGGGCCGTAGCCCGTAAAGTTCCGTGCGCAACGCCTTCCTGGAAGGAAAGTAGCCTCATAAGCATCTGGTAAAGTAGAACGGTTTACCCGGAGCGTCAATTGAGCAGAAGCACCAAAATCGTCGCCACTCTCGGTCCCGCTTCCAGCGATCGGCAAACGCTCGAGCGCATGTTTCTCGCTGGAGTGGACGTGGTGCGCATGAATTTCTCGCACGGGACGGCCGAGGATCACGAGCGCCGCGCCGAGTTGGTGCGCGAGGCTTGCCGCAAGACCGGACGCACGGTCGGCATCATGGGCGACCTGCAGGGTCCCAAGATCCGGATCGGCAAGTTCAGGGACGGCAAGGTCGTTCTGAATCCGGGCGATGCCTTCGTGCTCGACGCCGACTGTGAGCTCGGGATCGACGGGCGCGTCGGCCTGGACTACAAGGAGCTGCCACGCGACGTACGCCCGGGCGACGTGCTGCTTCTTGACGACGGCAAGATCGTGATCGAGGTGGAAAAGGTCATGGGCAACGAAGTGCACTGCCGCGTCCGTCACGGGGGAGTGCTTTCCAACAACAAG
>Ga0137382_10000302_pt1 | contig 20273 bp, 15 predicted proteins | sample SagtaG_15_FD_104816 | JGI IMG/M metagenome (GOLD analysis project Ga0137382, IMG submission 104816) | Vadose zone soil microbial communities from Sagehorn Ranch, Mendocino, California, USA - Sage2_R_20_16 metaG | ecosystem: Environmental > Terrestrial > Soil > Vadose zone | place: USA... | reverse complement strand
TACCTCTCGCTGCAACTTCCTCGGGAGGCAGAAGAGCCACAAATTCTCGATAGAGCAACAGATCGTAGAGAATCTTCAGCCCGCCAGCGATGAAAAAGGGGAGGTTGACCCAAGAAGGCCGGGCAAACATAAGACCCACGAAAAACGGACTGATGGCGGCACCGGTTGTTCGCGCCACACCGATTATGCCTGCTGCCGCTGATCGCTCTTCCTTGCTCACCACCGCCATGATGTAAGACTGCCTGGTGGGAACATCCATCTGGCTGATACTGAATCGTACGAGGAGAACCAGAACAGCCAGCCAGAGATTTGGCATCAGGGGTACAAGAATAAGGAGAATGTTGGAAGGGAGGTGCGTGAGAACCATGGTGTTAATGAGCCCCCAGCGGGCGGCAAGCCGGGCAGCCAGTAGTGCCGAAATCCCCGCAAAGATATTCGCCCAAAAGAAAATCACGCCAAGCGTCGCCGGGTTCACACCGAAGCGAAGGTAGAACCAATACGCCGCGAAACTCTGCACCACAAAACCACCCGCGAACGAGTCCAAGGCGAACAGGGTTGAAAGTTTAACCACAACGCGATGCGATCGGCCTACGCCGAAGAAACTCTTCATCGTCCTCGGCACGGACACTTCCTCGGACGAACGCACTTCCGCCGCGGGGGAAAGGCGCATAAATAAACCGGCCAGCAGAACCCCCACCAACGCATAAAGGACAACCACCACTCGGTACATCCCAACTGGCGTCATTGTGGTTTTCTCGAGCACACGAGTGATCGTGCCGGCAAAGAGTGCGCCCAGCGCGGTCGCCACCGAACCGGCGAGCGTGTACCACGCGAATACGTCTGTTCGTGATCGGTCGGGAACGACATGTGAGAGCGCCGCCTGCTCAATCGAGAGAAACGGGCCTACTTCGTTGCCGCTGGGACTGATTACCCCAATCGTGCCCGCGATGATCAGCAGCAACAGGCTGCTTGTGCAGGCGAAGGCAATTCCCGCTGCGGCCATCAGAATGGATCCCACAATCAACATCCGCCGCCGCCCAATCCGGTCAGCGCGTGTTGTCAGATACAGAGAGATCACCGTATCGCCGACGAGCGTCAGCGTGAGAAGTAGCCCGGTTTGGGACGCGTTCAGCCCCAGGCCGATGAGGTAGAAAACCAGGACGACAGATAACGATCCATACGCGAATAAGCGCACGAATCGTGTGAGAAATAATAGATAACCATCGCGCGTCAGAATCCTAAACGCGTCAGGTAGTAAGGCAGTTACGGTCATCATGATCGGAAAACTGCGGATCTGGAGGTTTGTCAGGACTTGCCTGCGTGAATCGACATGCGCGCAGAATATGGGCCGAACCACGCTTCCGATTCGACCCCTTGAATTCGTTACTTGCAGGCGTCGCTAACCATCTTCAGATTGGTAACCCGGAGATCGGCGTATTCGCCTCCTCCAGATTCTTTGGCTTCCTTTTTTTCTTTTTCTTCGTTTTCTTCGTTCTCTTCGCGCATCTGCGTGCCGGTTACGGTAACCTTGTGCCCGACATGTTTTGAAAGACCGACGGTTTTGCTGCGGAGCCCATAGCGCTTGCCGTCTTCGGATGTAATCGAGTACTCGCCGGCTTCATCACCCTTTTGCAAGCACCCGGTCACGGTCACAGGCTTGCCGCCGGTTGTCTTTTCTTGCGCCGCCGCAGTTAGAGAACCGAAGCTCAAAGCAACGACGAACGCCAGAACGTAACTAGCCCATTGAGTTTTCATTTTCATAGAGCCACCTTCCATTTTGAAATTTGAGCCGAGAAACTTCGTAACCGCAAACCGCAGACCTCGACTCAACGGACCACGGCTTCGTAAACAGTCATTCGCGACGCCGGCTTGCCGTCCGTTTCTTGTTCCGGCGTGTAGACACGGTGGGTCTGTAAATCCACCGCGAGCGTGTGGACGGCGTGCGGCACCTTGAAGTCTTCGATCTTGGTGTAGTGGTTGGGATCATCTTGATGAAAAACAGAGATGGCTCCGCTGTAACAGGCTGCGTAAATCCGGCCGAGTCCCGGATCGAACTTAATTACATCCGGTCCATCAGCCATCGGCAAAAACGCAATAGGCTGGTTTTTGTCGAGATCGAATACGGTCATCAGATTGTTTTCTTCACACGAGAGAAACACACGGTGATGCTCGGGATCGAGCGTCATGCCGTGGTTTCCTTTGCACCGTCCAACAGGATATCTTCCAACCACCTCGTCGGTCGCCGGATCGATGATGGCAAAGATGTTTTGATCTTGCAGGTTGACGTACACTTTGCGGGCTACCGGGTCATACTGCGGCATTCCGGTCTCGCTGTCGAAATGCAGTGTTTTGATAATCGCGTCTTTCGTGACGTCCACGATGGCTTCCGCCTTGCCACGCTCATCCGAGACGTAGAGTTTGTGAAACGGGGTGGCGTAGGCGCTGCCATCCGGCTTCTTCTCCGTAGGCAGCTTTTTGACCACTTTCATTTGCTTCATGTCCACGACGCCAATGGTGTTGTCACCGGCGTTCGACGTGTAAAACTTCTTCAATTCGGGGACGTATTCGACGCCTTCCGCCCCCGGAGTATCGGCAATAGTGGCGACGACTTTGTTCGTGGCGAGGTCGATCACATAGGTTTGCCCGGCAGCGAGATGCGCGGAAATCAGGTAGTTGTCCTCGGCGTCGATGGTGAGATAATCGAAGCGTTTCCCCGGTGGCCCTGGCAGGTCGAATCTTGCTACTTGCTTGAGCGTTTGGCCGGACGCAATCGTTGACAACACTCCGGTAAAGAGCAAGGCCCCACACTGTAGGAACCGAACACCGAGTACATTTTGTTTCATATCTCCTCCAAACAAGCTACGACCAGCCGCGTTTCACAGTCATGCCGACGATCCCGGCAGCGAGAATGATCAGTGGTTCTGGTATTTTCTTGAATCGCAACAATAGAACAAGTGAAACCACAGCGATGAGGATGGTAGGCAAATCTATTACCGCGCGTTTGCTCAAAATGATAGCCGCGCCAGCGATCGCTCCTACCGCTGCCGCGGTGACGCCTTGCACAAATGCTTTGACTTGGCGATTCTTTGCAAACCGCCGATAGTATGGCGCACCAAAAACTACCAACAAATAGGGTGGCAGAAAGACCGCAACAGTTGCAGCAATAGCGCCGAGCGGACCAGCCACCAAATAGCCGATGAAACCTGAAGTGATAACGACCGGCCCCGGAGTGATCATCGCAATAGCTACAGCGTCCAGAAATTGACGCTCGGTAAGCCATTGAAAGCCGCCGACGACACCCCCATAGAGGAAGGGCACGATGGCTAACCCACTCCCAAACACGAAGGCACCTGCTTTAAGAAAAAAAAGAAAGACAGTCATCACACTTTTGGTCCCGGCAGGGGCATACAATCCCACCAAACCCACCGGAGAGATTACTGCCCTCGAAAAAGTGCCGCGTCCTGTAGGGGGAGCTTTGATCAGCATTGAAACAAATCCAGCCAGGATAAACAGTGAGAGGAACTCGGATTCTGTCCATACGGTCGTGATCGTCAGAATCGCAAACACTGTCCAGAGTAGGTAGTCCTTGCCAAGCGTTCTTTGGATGAGCCGCCACGCGCTTCGCACGATGATGGCGCTTACTGCGGCGCCAATTCCGTAGAACATTCCCTGAATCCATGCGAGCTGTCCAAAATGCACGTACATTGCCGCCAGTGCGAGAACCATCAACAGAGAGGGCAAAACGAACGCAATGCCAGCCAGTGTTGCGCCCAGCGTTCCACTGTGTACCCATCCGAGATAATTTGCGAGCTGTGCGGCAAGCGGTCCGGGACTGAGTTGAGAAAAAGCCAGCCCCTGCAAATAGTCTTCGGTCGACACCCAGTGCCTGTCTTCCACCAGATCTCTCTGCATATAGCCGACAAGCGCGATGGGTCCGCCAAACCCGACGGTGCCTAGACGAAGAAAATAGGCAACCAGCCGAGATAAAGGAACCCTTTCAACAAGCGGACCGAGGTTATCGCCCGCGTTGACAGGTGCGATCTGAAGGCCTGCTTTCATATTCCCGCTCCCGGAATTGTTCTTCAGCGTCACAACGTCGAAGGTAGTTCCTGGTCGCTCAATTTCTCACTTCGTCTGAACTTTGCTGAGCGCGGCTTTGATACCCGCGCCAACCGATTCCGGGCTGCCGACACACCAGAAGTGCATAAAAAACAAGCGGGGCTGTTCGGTGAGCATATGGCTGTGCAGCGCGGTCACTTGAATGGAGTGGTCTTGCAGAGCGGAGATGACCGGATTTACCTCGTCCGCGGTGAGCACGAAGTCTCCGGTGGTAGCAACCTTCCCTGAGTCCGTGGCCTGAAAATTAATGGCCTCTCCCACACCCGCGGCGGGCGTTATGGTCATACCCGCCATCGTGATGGTATCGCTGCGCGGCACGCCGTAAGACAGCACGCCACCTTTATATGTGCCTTTGCGTCCGACTGCGTCCTCGACAGTTTTCACCCAAGCTGGGGGCGTTGGTTCCTCAGCGGCTGCGGCGGGTTTATCGAGAGGAGTTTTGGAAACCGACAGAGCCCCGCGCAACGACGTTGCAAGTTGCGTGGCCGGACCATGTCCCATGTAATGCATATAAAGAATCCTCGGACTCTCTTCCATGAGATGGTTGTGAACCGCGGAAATTTCAAATCCGGCTGACCGCAATTTGGTCATTACAGGATTCAGTTCTTCCTCCAGAAGCACCAAATCGCCCATAACCATGGCGTTATCGTCGGTTCCAAGGAATGCCGCCCACGAGCCGAGCGCGAGTCCTGGTTTGATCGCCACTCCTTTTAAGGAAACATGCAGATCGGTCCTGGGAAAACTGACCCTGTAAACGTCCCCTGTTTTCTGGCCCGACCTGCCTAAGGCCTGATCGATCGGCGCGGTCGTTACTCCCTGAGCGCGAAGCAGGGTTGGAAGCGTTAAGACACAAATGAGAGTGAGGAAACGTAGTCTTTCAGTCATGAGACTCCTTATTGGTAATCGAATTCAAACAAGTACCCTTCTACTGGGAAATTCATTTCGGTGAACCTTGCGAGTACTCCGGAGCCGGCTTCGCACTCACGCGAGCTCCTGGCCTCAGCTCGTCAGTGCCCCGCGATGCAACCTCATCGCCTGGGTGCAGATCCCCGAAAACCTCGATTAGCTTTTCATCGACCTCGCCGGTTTGGACGTTCACCCACTCTGCCGTCCCATCGCGGATGCGAACGACAAAAGTTGCTTCTGTGGTCCTGGCAACCGACGAAACCGGAACAAATAGAGTCGCCTCTGCACGACGGACGGGCCAAAGCACCTCGGGGAACATCCCCGACGCCAGACGTCCGTTCGGATTTGCGACCTCGAGTTCGACGGGCATCGTTCGTGTCTTCACGTCGACCGAGTGAGCAATCCGCGCGACTTTTCCCGAGAACGTTTGATTCGGGAACGCGGGGACGCTGAAGTCGACTTTCGCCCCTTCGGTCATCCCGGTCACATATTTCTCCGGAACAGGCACGACAGCCCTGAGCCGCGCTATCTGTTCCACTCTCAACAAGGGGACATTCGCTCCTGATCCGCTCCCGGGACCCACCAAAGCTCCGGGGTGAACGTTCCTCTCGGTGACCACGCCGTCGAACGGGGCTCGAACTTGCAGGTAGCCCTGAATTTCCGTGATCGATTGCAAGGCCGCCTTCGCCGCTTTCTCACTCTCTGCCGCTGCATCCAGGCGGGCACGATTCCCTTCGACAGCTCTCTGCGCCACTTCCAGGTCATTGCCGGCGACCACGCCGGGCGTTCCGGAAGCTGTCTTTAGTCTTTCGTAAGTGCTTTGTTCGGACGCGAGCTTGGCTTCGGATTCAGCACGCTGGGCAACAGCTGCTTGAAGTTTCGATTGCGCTTCTCCGCGCTGCGCGGCAATCTCAGGAGCTACCAACCGAACCATGAGTTGGCCGGTCTTCACTACGGAACCCCGGTCGACGCCGATCCAATCAACGAATGACGTAAGTTTGGGGAAAACAGCCACGACCTCGTAGGGCTGGAGTTCCCCAGGGAGACGCACCGCAACACTAAGCTTCCGGGATACCACTTTGGTGACTTCGACTGTCGGCGCGGACGCCGTAGCTGTTTTCGCGCCAGCGCTGGTTGCGGGATTCGAGTTTGAGCCGCACGAAATACAAAACCCGATACTGCCGGCCAGAACAAGAATGGGTATTGCTGATATTCGAGTCATGAAGCTTCCCCAGAAGTGGAGTCCGGATTAGCAAGTGCCCGGTTTGCAAAAGCGCTTTGCGGATCGTCCGGATCGAGCGACGGCGAGCGAGTGCCCGCTCGTTCCTGGATCATGGCAAACACCAGGGGCAAGATCAGCAGAGTTGCGGCCGTGGCAAACAATAATCCTCCGACGACCGCGCGCCCGAGAGGAGCCGTCTGCTGCGCTCCCTCGCCGATTCCAAGCGCCATAGGAATCATTCCTGCAATCATCGCCATGCTGGTCATGAGAATCGGTCTCATGCGGGTTTGTGCACCGTGGATTGCGGCGACCTTTGAGTCGTTGCCGGCTCGACGGTACTCCTCGGCAAAGATGACCAGCAAAATCGCGTTCGCAACCGCGACACCGATGGCCATGATTGCTCCCATGAAGGACTGGATATTCAAGGTCGTTCCGGTAAGCAGCAGGGCAAAAATCACCCCGCAAATGACGGCGGGGACAGTCGAAAGAACAACCAGTGCCAACCGCATGGACTGGAAGTTAGCGGCGAGCAGCAGGTAAATGACAAGCACAGCGAGAAGAAGTCCCACGCCGAGATTCGTCAGCGTTTGCTTCATGGGGCCAACTTGCCCTCGGACGTTGACCTTTACCCCACGCGGAGGAGCTCCGGCCTTCTTGATGGCCTCATCCAGACGGTTAGATACTCGTCCGAGATCTTGGCCGGAAACATTCGCGGTGAGCGTCACCATCCGCTGTCCGTTCAAGCGGTGATATTCACCGACGGTGTTTCCGTAAGTGATTTGCGCCACGTCGCCCAACAGGGGATGCGATGAGCTGCCGGGTGTCACCGGCACGTGCTCAAGGTCCTGAATGGAAGTCATTTCAGCCTGTGGGATTTGCACTTGCAGTTGATACGCCACTCCGGACTTTGGGTCGGCCCAATAATTCGGGGTGACGAAACGGCTGGACGAGGTGGCCGCGAGGAACGATCGCCCCACCTTGTCGACCGTCACGCCCAGTTGTCCTGCTCGCTCGCGATCGATGTTGACGTTCATGCTTGGATAATCCAGCGGCTCGTCATACTGCAGGTCACGAAGAGCGCCGATGTGTCCAAGCTCCGCGCGAATTTTCTCGGCGAAAGCTCGGTCGGCCCCTAGGTCCGGCCCAGCCACATTGATCTCAATGGGAGTGGGAGCTCCAAAATTCATGATCTGCGTGACAAGATCGGCGGCTTCAAACGAGAATTGGCATCCTGGAAACTCTCCCGGCAAGCTCTTGCGCAGGCGCTCTTCGAATTCGTCGGCGCGGATACCTGAATTGGGGCTGAAAGCGACTCGCAAGACCGCTTCGTGCTGTCCGCTCGTCCACAGGTAAATCGTGTTGATGGGGTAGTTCGGAGGCGGCGCTCCGACGTAGCCCAACGTGATCGTTACATTTCCCGGTCCGGCAGCTTTTTCGATCGAGCCCAGAACCGCGAGCGACAGACGCTCCGTCGCTTCGACGCGCGTTCCAATCGGGGCACGGAAACGCAACAACAATTGGTTGGAGGAGACTCGGGGAAAGATCTCCCGCCCGATGCGCGGCCCCACGAACCCAATGACCAGCAAAGCCGCCACGACATAAATCAATACGACGAGTCTTCGATTCCCGGTTAATTTTTCCAAAATGTTGCTGAGCTTTCGCCGCAACCGGTCGAGCAACGATGGCGCCTGTTTCCCGTGCTCAGGGCGAGCATCGCGGAGAATCCATGTCGAAAGGACGGGCACAAGAGAGCTCGATAACAAATAAGACGCAGCCATGGCGAATCCCACGGCGAGAGAGAGCGGGACGAAGAGGGAGCGCGCAACCCCTACCATGAAGAAGGATGGAACAAACACCGCGAGGACACAGAGCATCGCGAGCAGCCGCGGAATCTGCACCTCTTTGCTGGCTTCGAGGACTGCGACTGCCCGTCCTCGCCCTTGGTCAAGATGACTGTGGATGTTTTCCATCACCACCGTGGATTCATCGACCAGAATCCCGACGGCCAACGCGAGTCCGCCAAGCGTCATGATGTTGACGGTCTGCCCAGCGCCCCACAGCGCCACAACCGCTGCAAGCAATGCAAACGGGATCGTCGCAACAACAATGAGAGCGCTCCGCCAGTCGCGCAAGAACAGCAAGACCATCAGTCCGGTAAGCAGCGCCCCGAGCAAGCCCTCTTTTACAACCGAAAGCAGTGCGTTTCGTACATAGGAAGACTGGTCAAACTCGTAATCGATCTTGACGTCGGCAGGAACAACGGACTGGAACTGTGCCAGATTCGCCTTCACCTCATTGACGACGGCCAGAGTCGAGGCATCTGCTCGTTTGGTCACGGGTATATATACAGTGCGGCGTCCATTCACTTCGGCGTAGCCGGTGACGATGTCGCTTGAATCCTCGACTGTGCCGATGTCGCGCAGAAATACGGTGGGGCCAGCGCCAGTCCGGATGGGCAGATTTTGCAAGTCCTTGATGCTGGAAACAACCGAGTTGATTGGAGCCAACCGCAACAAATCGCCGGTTCGCACATTCCCGGCGGGCAGGATCACATTGCCGGAGTTGAGAGCTTGAACGACCTCCTCCGGAGCCATGCGGTAGGCCCGCAGACGATCCGGGTCGACGCTGACCACAATGGTTCTGGCTGCTCCGCCAAACGGAGGTGGCGCCGAGACCCCAGGCAGAGTGGCGAATAGCGGCCGCACACGGTTGAGCGCGACATCTTGGATCTCTCCCACCGTACGCGTCGGACTGGAGAATACGAGATAGCCTACCGGAACACTCCCCGCGTCGAAGCGCAGGATGAAGGGCGCGACCGTTCCCGGCGGCATGAAGGCGCGGGCGCGGTCCACGTACCCCACCGTCTGCGCCGCCGCCTGGCTCATGTCGGTGCCGGGCTGAAACGTCAGCTTTACCAGCCCCACGTTTTGAATGGACTTCGATTCGACCGACTCAATTCCCGTGATGTAAAGGAAATGATATTCGTAGTAGTAAACGAGGTAGCCTTCCATCTGCGCCGGGGACATACCCCCGAATGGCTGCGCCACATAAATTACGGGCAGGTTCAGGTTGGGAAAAATGTCGACTGGCATGCGCACAATCGCGAGGATCGAGCAAAGAGCGATCGCCATTACGAACACGATAATCGTAAGGGGGCGGCGAAGGGCGGCGCGGAGGAGCCACATACTTAAGGTCCTCCCTGCGTTTTATCGTGTAGAAACTGCAGGAAGGGCGCGAGATCACCCTGGGACGCTGCGACCGAAGCCAAGTTCTGCCAAACCGCGAGCTGCGCAAGAGCGTCGTCGGTCTCTGCTTGGACCAGCAGGCTCTGGGCGTCTGCAACGTCAATCAATGTTGCCAGCCCTGCTTGGTAACGCGAACGTTCCTGAGTCTCGGTGGTACGCGCGGCATCGAGTTCGACGGGAGTATTTTCGGCGACATGGCGAGCCCCTTCGAGCGAAGCCTGTGCTTTTCGCAATTGCCCGGTGAGGTCTTGTAGCGTTTGATCGTAGCGAGCCGCTTCCGCTCGTTCGTTCGCAGCTTCGATCCCCTTTTTAGATCGGATCGAGAAGATGTCGAGGACCGGAAGAGTCACCGTCAAACCCACCGCCCAGTTCGAACGATCTGGGCCTAGGCCCGCCGTCCCTCCCTCGAAATTGCCCGCGGGGTCCCAGCCGCTGCCGCGTCCGTACACCGACGATTGGAGATAAAACTTTGGATAGTAGGAGCGGTCCAGAATATGAACCTGAGCCTGGGCTTCTTCCACACGTGCATGCTGCACCTCTGCCACTGGATTGTTTGTAACTGGGGTGGTCTTTGCAGACTCGTCCGGAGGTGGTCCAAAAAGAGAACCTTCGACGACTTCCACCGAGGTATCCGGCAATCCCAGAATATCGGCTAGTGCGGCCCTGCTGATTTTGTCTTGTTGCTCGGCACGAGCTAAATTGACCCTGGCGCGAGCCAGCTCTGCCTTCGCACGGGAAGCATCCGCCCCCGCGCGAAGCTGGTTATCGACCAGCACCCGGACAGCCTTGTCGAACGTTTCGCGCCGTTCCACATCTGCCTCGGCTGCGCGAACGGTTCGCTGGGCGGCCAGGACCGTAAGGTAGGCGTTCACTGTGGCGACCGCTACATCGAGGCGGGTCAGAGAAGCTTCCGCGGTGGCTCGATCCCGAGTGGCGCGCGCGGCGTCTACCTTGGCTCCCCGGTAGCCAAAATCCACGGGTTCCCAGGAGAAAAGGAGCCCGGCAGCGCTTCCCCAGGCACTTCGATTCGAAGTCGCCATCGGAACCGGGCCGGAAATCGGAGCGATGATCGATTGCGGAAGCACAAGTCCCGTAATGTTGTTGTCGGTCGCGCGATTCGTCTGCCAGACCACGTCCGCCCGAGGCAAATAATTCGTTCGCGCCAGACGCACACGTGCTTGAGCCGCCGTGACTCGCTCCAGCGAAGCACGGACCGCGGGATAATTCTTCAGGGCGAAGTCAACCGCCTCTTCGAGGGTGAGTGTCCTCTTCTGATCTGCGCTGGATTGTGCGAGGCTGGTCTGGCCGAGGCTTATCAGGAGAACGAGCGTGATCGTAATCCATCTCAATCCGGCACGATAATTGTCTAACACGACGGTCTGCTCCTATTTCAAGAACTTCGATTTCTGCAACCCTTTCGTTTACGACTCTGCATGATAGAGTCCCTCGATCAACTGCATTCCGCGGTCAAGGAGATCCTGGTCAGAGATTCCTTGTCGTGCCCAACCCTTGAGGATTTCGTCGACCCCATAACCCTCTTTGCGGCCGAATTTCTCGTCCGCGATATCTGCGTCATGAATAATCTCGGAGATGACCTTTACCCTTCGGTCGCGAATCCTGAAGTCCTTTTGTAACGTCTCGAACGTGCAGTCTTCGCCGCGGTGCCCAAAACCGTCCTCGTGAAACATGTCGAACGGAACCGACTTCCCCGGCACCTGGTTTTCAGGCGCGAAGGCAAACCGGGCCTTGGAATCGATGAAGCGCCGAATCAGCCAGGCCGATGCGCATCGGTCTACACCTGGCCTCGGTCTGGTTACCCAAACCCGTTTTTTGTACTCCCGCGGATCAACCTTCTGTCTCTCTGATATCCCCCTCGTCAGGCGCGCGGCATCCGCGTTCGTGAGCAATTCCGCTACGCGCTTTTGCAGAGGACTAGGAAAAAAATCCACCTCCACGATCTCTTGAAAACGGCTCCGTAGCCGGCTGAGACGACCGAGCGGCCGCTTCGGTTGCGGCCTCTCAGAAAACTCTTGCAGCTGGCGAATCAACTCCTGATACTCCCGTCCACGGGCCTCGGCAAAACGTCCAATCAATTGTGGGGTCGAGATGTTGTCGATCCCCTGCACGCTCACGATGGACGCATCGCCCCCATATTTGCGAATCGATGTGGCCAGCCACTGGAAGCGTTCGTCGTTCATCGGATTGCGGGGCAGTAAGTATCCGGAGTTACCCAGTGGGACGGTTCCGTACCGTTGCAGTTTTCGCCAGACCTCCACCCGCTGACTAGCCCGCTTGGTAGGCAGCGTGAATGTCAGCAACAACCAAGCAATGCTGGACATTGATGCCGTATCCATTTCACTATGATGTTATAACCGTAACAAAGGAATGTAAAATGTTTGTCACGAATTGGGCTTGGAACCTGGGGCGTGTCGGTGACTCTAACCGTGTTCGTGGGACTACCGCAGAAACTGCATCCAGCGCTTCTAGGGATTACAGATTTCGCGCTCGTCTCAATGCGTTGTCGACTCTGGAGACATCCTCCGTCCTGCTAATAGAAGTGTCTCTCGCAAAGCATGTTCCTCCGCCAACAGGGGGACAAATTCCTCATGCCAGAACTGGACCTGTTCCTTCTCGGGAAGGGAACTCATGTCTCGAATTACCGACGCTTCTTTCTTCATGACGGCATTAATCTGGCCAGTGAGCTCAATCATTTGCGCAGCGTTGCGGCATACGTCGGAGTTGTTCCGGTGCTGCTGTGGCTTGATGCTGACCAGTGGCCCTCCGTCATCTCGTAGTTGAGCACGGTTGCACAGATCAACGTATAGATGCAATTCGTGATCGTAGTCATTAAGCAACGGCTCGACGCGCGCGTAAGCATTAATGTATTCCGCCATGGACCCAAACCTGTGATCCTTAATATCGGCGATCCTGGCGCCCGTCGTTTTCAGCTCGGTTTCAGTCTGTATCATTTGAGCGCCCAGAACCTGGTCGTCATGATGTTGAACGCCAAGCGCGGTCAGGATAATAACGACACCCCCGGCCAACATCGATATAACAGTCACCCAGAACCGCTTGGCCCGTCTTTTCGGATCTGGATCGACAGCGCTGCTGTTTTTGAAGATCATGACATTAACGTCCAGCCGCGGTATTCTGACACGGATACGTGTGCAACTGTCTCGGGATCACTCTTAATCGTCAGCGTGCTCACGGAATCTGCAATCCTCCACAGGCCCACCTTGCCCCGAGATTGAAGCCCTCCATGGCTTCTATTTTCTTTTATACCATTCTGGTAGATGATGATCTCTCCAACACGGTCTACCGGAATTCACGCCATTGCTCGGAAGTCACATCAGATCGGCCCCCGCAAACACGGGCCGCCTGCCAAGACTACTTAACCCGAATAGTTAACGCGATTCTCACCGATGCTGGCCGCGGATCGCAATCCTTGCGAAATTCACGGCCGCCAGGAATACGTGAACTTGATGGCAAAACGGTTCTCGTAAAACTGCGGTGGATTGGCTGCCACCAGGCTAGCGAAGCGCTGACCTGCCGTGTAAATAACGTACAGGTCACTGTCGGGACGGTAATTCCACCGCAGGCGGATGTTTGCGCTGGCGCCTTGATTATTGGCGGTGTCCATCTGCAGTAATGCAGACAACGTAATAAAACGAGAAAAGGAATAGTTGGTTTGAAAAGCGCCAACCACCACCGAGAAGTCTCCTGCCGAACTCGGCAATATCCTGCCTGCGGGGTCAGTCGTGGCGCCCAGCCGAAAGCGGTTCCATTGCTCACTGAAACTGAAAGATAAACGTTCGCTGATTCGGTAGGTTGCCCGAACACGCGCTTCGTTCAGGTGCCCGTTGTAGTAGGCGCCGAAACGTTCGAAAAAGTTCATTATGAAGCGGTGTTCCTCGGATGTTCCATAGGTTAGCTGGTGACGAGCCCAATGGTATTCGCCGATTGGAATAGAAACATTCTTGTAGATGTTGAAAGGCGTGATCAGCCGCTGGGTAAAAACGTCCACAATGTCGTCGTCGCTGTAAGATCCATTGTGGAAATCGATCCGAAAGGTGTTCTGCCACTCCTGTGTCTGCAGAACGTGATGAGTATCAGGCGCGTGGAAGATGAACCCCTCAAAGTTTAGGTCGCGCACACCGGGAACCTTAGGCCTTGGTTTGAAATTCACATCGACGTAGTCGCAAATACAGTCGGTGCGCCCCAGAAAGCCGACCTCCGGGTTGAAATTCGGGCCCACCTTTCGGTGTTGAGCGAAGACTTCGAGCCAATTCGTTTGGTAATCGAACCCTGCTCCAAGATTGGTTTGACCTGAAGAAAAGCCCGGTGTCCGCGTGTGTGCGGCATAACCGTTGACGACCAAGTTGTTGAAAAAGACTAGGCGAGTATCTGCACCGGTGGTCTGGTTGAAGCTGTCCAAAGGATTGCCGGAGCGCTTGTCGATCCCCATGGCGCCGACATACGCGCCGCCCCACAGCGAACGCTTGACCCGCAAGACCGCGTAATTCGCGCTTGGATTGGGTCCCAACTGGCGTGTGTTCACATCCATTGCTCCCAGTTCGAAGTTGCCCAGCGATCCTGTCACCTTAGCGCCACCATTTACCGGAACTTCTATGCCGCTGATGGGGTCAATGCCGATCTGACGGCTAAAGAAGAGAAGATCTCCGCTACCGCTATCCCCTCCCATGGAAAAGTTAAAGATTCCGGCGTTCTCTAAGAAGAACTGTCGTTTTTCGGGGAAGAAAAGCTTATAGGGCGTGAGATTGAACTGAAGGGTGTCCACATCGGCGTCGGCGAAATCGGTATTGACAGTAAAATTCGCAACCAGATTTGAGCGCAGCCCGAGTTTGACATCTAATCCAGCTGTGAGAAGCGGATTTGTTCCCGGCGTCAGGCCAGTCCCGGCCGCGCTGGGTGGCCGATGAGTGAAACCAGTAAGGCCGTAGGGCTTCACGATGAACAGACGACCACTCCCGATATCCGAAATGCCATGCAACTCACCAGCCTGGCCGATGCGGGCAGCGCCATAGACGCGCTGCCAACCAGACCAGAGATCCTCTTCATTCTTGCGTCGGACGAAACGTTTGAAGTTGATACCCCAAATCACATCCTGTGACTGCATAAAATTAAGCGTGGAAAACGGAATAGCAACTGTGGCCGTCCAACCCTGTTTAGTGAGTCGAGCTGCGGAGGTCCAGACCCCGTCCCACCCGGGGTCGCCATCGCCAACGCCTGTATCTGTGCGCTGTTCTTCCGTAATTAGTGCGTCTCGCTGTGTGCCTAACGGATTAACCTGGAATACGTAAGCGTTGCGCCGATCATGAGCTGAGTCGATGATGAGTTCAAAATAGTCGTCCAACTCCTGACTGACATCCCTGCGCAACTCGGTCGCAACGATCCCACTTGGATCGGAGTCGAAACAGGTGATACCAAAATAAACTTCGTGCTTGGTATATACGATACGGACTTCGGTTTGTTCAGTCGGCGGCTGTCCTTCGTAAGGCTCGTGTTGCAAGAAGTTCGAAATCGGAGTCGCTTGCAACCAGAGTGGATCATCGAGCGTGCCATCCAACTTTGGAGTTCGATCAACCCGGCTCGCCTGCGCAGTTCGGAGCCGTTCTTGCGCTCCCACTTGCCGCTGACCCGCTTGGGAACTCGCCCCCGACTGCCCGCGCAGCGGCAAGCAAGCGCCCAGAAACACTACAAGCAACAAACAAGCTCTGCGCCGGCGTGACTCAGTGAGAGAGAATCTCATTCGAATATTCAACCGGAGAATAGCTCCGCAAAATGAAGATTTGCCGAAAAGCTACGTTTTAGTCAGAATTTCAGGTTGACTCTTTAAGATCCGTACGATTGATGGGCTCTCATGCGCGTGTTGATTGTCGAAGACGAAAGGGACATGGCACAAGTGCTGAAGGTGGGTTTGGAGGAAGAGAACCACCTCGTCAGCCTAGCCTTCGACGGCGTCAGTGGGTTGGAGGTGGCGCGGGCCTGCGACTTCGACGTGATCGTTCTGGATGTAATGCTTCCAAAACTTGATGGATTTGAAGTCGCGCGTCGTCTTCGTGCCAAGGGAAATCGCACCCCAATCTTGATGCTCACTGCTCGCGACACTGTGCCGGACGTCGTGAAAGGGCTTGATTTGGGAGCCGATGATTACCTGACGAAACCGTTTTCCTTTGCCGTGCTATTGGCGCGATTGAGGGCAGCCAGCCGACGACAGTATGCGCAACCGACGAGCCTGTTACGCGTGGCGGACTTAGTTCTTAATCAGGCCACCATGCAGGTATTTCGCGGGCGACACGAGATCAGTTTGACAGGGACGGAATTTCGACTGCTTGAGTTTTTGATGCGTCGTCCTGGAGTGGTGGTTTCTCGCAACGCGATCGTTGAAGCGGTATGGGGTTTTGACGACGAGGTGAACGACAACACTGTGGATGCGTTTATCCGGTTGGTCCGACGAAAAGTCGATGACCCGTTTGACGACAAACTGATCAGAACCGTTCGAGGCGTCGGGTACTCGCTAAGAGCAAGCGCATAGTATGCGACCACTGCCAATAAGAGTGCGCTTAACTGCCTGGTACTTCTTGGTGCTGTGCCTGGCATTCGGTATGTTTTCGTTCCTTGCCTTCTTTGAAGTACGGGAAAGCATTCATTCAGCCGTAGACGAAGGGCTCCGCGACCGGGCTGCCGACATTCGAGAACTCTTGGAGCGGCAGTGGCCTCCAGAACAAGTGAAGCGCGAGCTGGCCGCAGGTTCTAGCGTTCGAGGAGAAGACGACATTTTGCAGATCGCTGAAACGTCCGGCGAGTGGGCGTTTACCTCTGTTTCGGCTCTCCGCTACGGCTTACAAATAGTGAGGCCAGCAAAACTCGGCGAGAAATTCCAGTTTTCGACAGTGTATTCGAAGCGCATGCCCCTAAGACTCCTGAACGGACAACTCCGTGTAGCTGACAAGGCCTACGACGTGCAGATCGCCGCTCCGATGGATGACTTTTATGACGCAGTGAATCGGTTCAGATTGGTCCTTCTGTTCTCCGTCCCCGTCTTAGTGCTGGTTGCATCGGCTGGTGGCTACTGGTTAAGCAGGAAGGCTGTAGCTCCTGTAGGGGAAATCGCCCGAGCGGCGCAGTCAATCAGTGAACATGAATTGTCGAAACGCCTGCCAATCCTGGAGACGGGAGATGAGCTGCAGAGTCTTTCTGAAACCTTGAACGACATGTTCGCTAGGTTGGAGCGTGCGTTCAAGCGGGTCACGCAATTTACGGCCGACGCTTCACATGAACTGAGGACGCCGATTGCCCTCATGCGCACGCGTACTGAGGTTGCTTTGCGGAAGCAGCGCTCTGAGGCCGACTATCGGGAGACGCTTCTCCGCATCCATCAAGAATTGGAAAGGACTTCCGCCCTCATTGAGAATTTGATGACTCTGGCCCGTGCCGACTCCGGCAGTGAATCACTGCAGGTTGCGCCGACTAATCTAAACGAACTTCTTCTCGAAATATCCGAGACAGCCAGACTTCTGGCCGAAGGAAAGTCCATTCAGTACGACCAGCGGCTACCGGAAACCCCACTGTGTATAAGTGGAAACGCTCCATCGCTCAGGAGATTGTTTCTGATTCTGATCGACAATGCGGTGAAATACACCTCGCGCGAAGGCCACATTTCAGTTGAACTGGATGCTAACAGCGGCGCTGCTGTCATGGAGATTCGGGACACCGGAGCGGGGATCTTAGCGACGGATCTTCCGCACATTTTCGAAAGGTTTTATCGAGCAGACGAGTCGCGTTCACGGGATTCGGGCGGAACGGGGCTCGGCTTATCAATAGCGAAATGGATCGTCGAAGCTCATCAAGGCACGATTTCAGTCGCAAGCAAAGTTGGTGAAGGGTCCGTCTTTCGAGTTCAGATTCCTCTATCGAAGGACGGTCTTTAGCCATCCTTACAACATGAGCCGCGAACTCAACGTTTATGAAGCGATTCGGTAGACAGTTACGAACCAAGACTAAACAGCTTCGCAGTGAAGACACGATGAGGAGCGAAACATGAAAGCATTGACGATACTTTGGGTGACCGTATTGATTTTTGGGTCAGTTGCACTCGCACAGGATCAGCCCAGCACGCCCAACCGTGCGCCCTTACTTTTGGTCCAGCAAATTCCATTGCCGAACGTGCGAGGCCGTATCGATCATTTTACGTTCGACGGAAAGCGGAAACGCGTCATTGGAGCCGCTCTGGGCAACAACACAGTCGAAATCGTAGACACGTTTGCAGGTCGCGACATACACAGCATCACAGGCGCGGCCAACCCTCAGGGTGTGGTTTACGTGGGCGAGCTTAATAAGCTCTTCGTCGCGAATGGCGCAGATGGGAAGCTCAGAATCTACGAAGGAGATTCTTTCAAACTGCTTAATACCGTGGACATCGGAGAGGACGCCGACAATGTGCGATACGATTCGGCCGAGAAAAAGGTCTATGTGGCCTTCGGCGGAGACGAAGGTGGAGGTATTGCCGTACTGGATGCCGCGAGTGGGAAACGCCTGGAGGATGTCGCGAAGCTCGATGCTCACCCTGAATCGTTTCAGATCGCTACTTCAAAGCCTGTGATCTACGCGAATATCGCAACCAAAGCGAAAGTTGTGCTGATTGATCGGAATACACATAAGGTCACAGATTGGCCGTTGAAAAATGGGAAGTCCAACTACCCCATGGCGCTCGATGAAGTTGACCATCGAATCTTTGTAGTGACGCGAAGGCCGGCACAGCTCGGAGCAATCGACACCGACACCGGGGCAATGGTTGCGAGTGTTCCGTGCGTCAATGACGCGGACGATGTTTACTATGACACTGGACGAAAGCGAATCTATGTTCCCGGAGGAGAGGGCTTCATCACCGTTATCCAGCAAAGGGACGCAGATCATTACCAGGCATTGGCAAAAATTCCGACAACAATCGGGGCACGCACAGGCTTGTGGTATGAGAAACGAGACCGGTTCTACTTGGCAGTGCCCGCAAGTTCCAAAGAAGGAGCCGCCTTATGGGTGTACGCGCCCGAAGATTAGAAAAGACTATGAACCGCATTTCTACGATCTGGTTAGTTGCTGCCAGCTTCTTCGTCGCTAACAGTGGGGCCTTTTCGCAAGAAGGAGGAAAGCAGCCGCTTCGGCTCGTTCAGACGATCCCCTTACCCAATATGAAAGGCCGTCTCGACCATATGGATGTGGATGTCAAAGGTAAACGCCTGTTCGTTGCGGGGTTGGAAAATGGCACCTTTGAGGTGGTGGACCTGCAACCTGGCAAGTGGGTCCGCAGCATCCCCGGATTTAAGAAAGCGCAAGGAGCATTGTTCGTCCCGGAACTGAATAAGCTGTTTTTGGCAAGCGGCGATGACGGGATGCTCCGCGTATTTCGAGGGGACACGCTGGAACTCCTCGATTCGATCCACCTTGAACCAGGACCGAACCGCGTGGTCTATGAACCGAAGACGAAGCTTGTTTACGTCGGCTATGGCGGTAAAGACGCTGGAAAAGACTACGGAGAAATCGGAATCATCGATGCCCAGAACGACAAGGTCGTCGGTGACATAAAGGTCGTGGCACATCCGTCTGAGCTGTTGCTAGACAAAGCTGGGAAGACGCTGTTTGTTTTCGTTTCCATCGCCAGCAAACTCCAGGTAATTGACACCAACAAACGAGAGGTTCTATCCACTTGGCCGGTAACAAGCCAGCGTCCCGGCGATGCCGCATTCGACGAATCCACTTTGCGGTTGTTCATTGGGACTCGGACACCAGCTGAAATGGTTGTCATGGACTCGAAGTCGGGCAAGGAAATCGCCCACATGCCGACCGCAGAAAGTATGGATGGCGTTTACTTTGATGCGGTGCGAAAGCGGATATACGTTTCGGGCGGGCGAGATTTGCAGGTTGGTTTTGCATACGTTTATCAACAGAAGAACGCTGACCACTACGAAACTGTCGGCAAGATCCCCACACGCGACGGCGCTGGCACCTCTTTCTGGTCACCCGAGCTAGATCGGTATTACGTCGCCGCGGAAGCCACTGCCAAGGAGCAGGCAGCAATTCTCGTGTATGCACCCGAAGATTGAAAGAAAATGGGGAACAGAGGCGAAAGTGTAGCGTAGAAACTTGGAAACTCTTCAGAAGTTGGAGGCATGGAAATTGTGAACTACGGAGCTCTGTTTCGGTCCGCGATGGTGACCCTGTTGCGAAACAAGATGCGAAGCATCTTGACAGTTTTGGGTATCACCATTGGGATTGCCGCTGTCATCTGTGTTCTGGCCATCGGCGATGCCGGGCAAGCCCGAGTCCAGCAACACCTCAACAACCTGGGAGACAACTTTGTCTGGATTGAAGCCGGAGGACGGGCGGTAAATGGCGTTCGCACCGGCACCCACGACACGAAAACGCTGGTGATGGCTGATGCCGTGGCCATCAAGAACCAGGTCTCGCTCATCAAGAGCGTCTCGCCGAATGTGGATGATCCCGTTCAAGTCATCTATGGCAATCAGAATTGGCACACCTCCTACCGCGGCGTTACGCCCGAATACTTCGACATCAAACGATGGTATGTGGATGAAGGAGCGATCTTCTCGAAGGATGACGTGGATCGCGCAGCGGACGTTTGCGTCATCGGGAAAACGGTTCGGGAGCAGCTTTTCGGCGTCGAAAATCCAGTTGGAAAAGTCATTCGCGTCAACAGCCTCCCCTGCAAGGTTGTGGCTACTCTTCATCCCAAGGGACTTTCC
>Ga0137382_10000300_pt1 | contig 20294 bp, 11 predicted proteins | sample SagtaG_15_FD_104816 | JGI IMG/M metagenome (GOLD analysis project Ga0137382, IMG submission 104816) | Vadose zone soil microbial communities from Sagehorn Ranch, Mendocino, California, USA - Sage2_R_20_16 metaG | ecosystem: Environmental > Terrestrial > Soil > Vadose zone | place: USA... | reverse complement strand
TCCGCCCGATCCGTTCGGCTATTGGCTCGTCGCGTCAGTTCCATAAGCTCCGAATTCGACAACCTGATGGCGTCTCTCATGGACGCGATTATAGTCTATGAATAGCTGTTACAGTCAACTAGTCCAAAGAAGGTAGCATTGCTTGCGCGTCCTTGTTAACGCGACCAGAAATTTGCAGACTTCGATGTCATCGACTTTGTTTGCATTCTTTGGCAGGTCGCGGTCATGCAACCCCACAACGAACACATACTGAGCCGACAATCCTTTTGCGCTCTGAAACGATGTCAGCTTTATTGTCGGTTTTCCGAATTCCGGCTGCGGTTGTTTTGGTTTAGCGGGAGGCTCTTCAAATTTCCGAACTTCCGCAGAAACGCGATCACGATAAGCCTTCGGTGCCACAGGAACAAGAGGTTTTGTGGAGAGCATCCGAACAGCGGCTTTTGTGAAAAAGGGCGGTTTGTCTACCTCAAGCATGATTCGCCAGCCCAACGATGATCCGGCGTCTTCTTTTAGTATCTTCAAACCATCTTCGCGTTTTATCTGATCCTCTTTACCTTCCCCATCCACTTTTTCATCCAGAATGTATCCCCGCTCTTTCAAATACGCCGACACTTGGGTCAAATACTGCTTGTTGCCGATTATGAGGACCGTGGGGAATGCTTTCTCGCGCGACTCCTTGATGTACTCTGCGGGAATCGCTTGCACGACCTCCGCGATCACGCGGCCAAAATAGTTTCCAGCTCCGCTCTTTTGGATCGAAGTCTGTATTACGTGTAGCTTCGGGTGTGCCGCGCTATCACGCCCTTTGGAAGGAGGAAACTACCGATATACCTTGGGAATCCGTCCCTTGAGAAGCCCCGCTGCGGTCGCGGCGCTCACCACATCGTCAAACGCCTTCACCACGACCTCGGGGCATCGGAGGCAAAAGGGCAACCCGCAGGCTTCATAATCCGGCGATGCATAACACTTTCGGATGAAATTCCAATGCGAACTGCGCAATGCACCGTACAGAACTTGGTCGTCATCCCCGGCGACTACGATGGGGCTCTTCCTGGAAAGGAAGTCGAGCAGCGAGATTTCCAGGAGATTGAAATCCTGGTATTCGTCGACAAGGATCAGGTCATGACGTTCGGCAACGTGCGGCGCCGCCGCCAATTTCAGGTAGACGCGAAACACCATATCATCGAAGCTCACCGCGTCATAATAGTTCGACCGGTCTATGAAAAAGCGCGTGGCGTCGCTATCAATCGCCTCTCGCATGAGTTTCACAAAGTGCGGAGGCCCTTGATCGCCCGCGTGAAGCAGCAACCAATCGCTCTTTATCAAGCTAGGCAGCTTAGGAAAAACTCTGAATCCTTCAATGAGCCCCTCTCTCAAGTGGGGATTCCGGTGCAACAGCTGCTTACAGTGCGTGTGAAACGTAAATACATCCGCAAGCTCCGACAAGTCGTGCCTCAACTCTTCTGCAAGGGCGCCGATGAATGTCACTACTAAGTGGCTCGCTTCCTGATTCGCGGCTTTGCTTTTCGAAAGAAGCTTCTTGAAAAGGGAGGTCTTGCCCGCTCCAGGACCGGCCACGACAATCTTTTTCCGATGATTCGACTGAACAATCAGATCGATTGCCGCTTCCAGTTCGCGCTGGAAATTATCCTCGACACGTTTCATATCAGGCATTGCCTCGCATCGTACGCTAATCGGCGGATAAGTCAAAAATCGAGGCGTGGATGCTTTAGCCACGGAGACTGTCGATATGAGGGATGAAATCGATCCGCCCTTGCATCGAATTCATCTGCTCAGGCATCAAAGGAATAGGCCTGGATGACCTGGCCGTTGCCTCTTTACCTACGCCTGTACTTCCGACCAATAGCCCCCCCGCACTGGAAGTGATTAGCTCAATAAGGAAGGTCGAAGGAAGCAACGCCGTGGCGGTCTCAGCGCCGACCCATGTTGTAACCTATATGGTTTAAGTACGTTGTAGTTAACAGAATTTAACGATTGGAACATCGAGGAAGGCAGATTATGATAGACAATCCGCGCACGAGTGCTGCGGGAGGAACAAGTACAATGGCAACAGGCGCACCTGCACTTCAACCTGCCGGACGACAAATAAAGATCGCGGTTGCCGATCAGGACGGTCCCCGGCTTTTGTGGATCATAGCGGCTAACAGATGGCCGACGAGATACCTCGGAAATAACATGTTCGTTCTCACTGAGGAACAAGTGGCACGAATTAAGTCCGAGGGAATTCCGTTCGAGACGATTGCTCCGAAGAAATAGCTTGAGGAACCTAAGGGTTCCTCTTTTTTTCGTTCAACAATTCTACGTCATCCTCCAATGCCCATATTGGATGCACCGTGAGGTATATCGATTTTTGCTCGAAGCGGTCTTTCCATTTAACTTTTTCCGTAGAAAACCATTTCACGTCCGATAAACCGAGCTTTAGGTCGATGAAGATCACCCAGTTCTCTTCTGTCTTCCCCTCGAAGATCCCTCCGCTATTTTTTTGCCAGAAATCAAGACTGGCTCCTTGGAACCGATCTCCTAAATAGGCGCTAATCTCCTTTATGGTGTCCCAATGTAGCGGGAGACGCGGGTCCTCGTTAAGAAAATCTCGCCATCTGTCTTCGCGATCGAACCCTTTGAGCGGCATGTGTAAACTGACGCGATTGCTTGGAAACAATAGCAACCGAGCGAGCCACACCAGTTGGTCAGCGACTTTCAAAGATTGCTGTCCTTTTTTTGCGATCTCACGTTGGTGTTACAATGCAGATGGATATTAGCACGTGACTTATCGAATAGTAGTGCCGCCTCGCCTTATTTCTGGACCGCAACAGAATCGGAACCAAATGGAATTATTCGTCGAAAACCATAGAGCGCACTCTGCTCGAAATCCTTCGGCGTGAAAAATATTTTGTCGAGGATTCTGGGCTAAGTCATGGAGATTCAGAAATTTCTCAGGGGCAATAAGGGGGCACTAAGAATTCCCTCCCTTTCCTTTCAATACCTTAGAAGGCCAGGCTGCACCGAAAAACTCCTTTGTTTTCATACAACTTGTGGATTCGAGCCCCATCGCCTCTTTCATTTATGTTTCTGATTGGCAAGAACTTACGGAGAATGTGCGGGGGCTATAGGGGGCAATTCAGTCGAAGAGCTTGGTCCGTGCGCCGGGCGATACAAGTGCCAACCGGAGGCAGCCGCTGGATGACAATCCCAACGCCCTCTAAAGATAAATGGATGACTCAATATCGTCCGGTTAGCAGCTTAGAGACTGGTCGAAATTATTCTGTGACCATAACAATTTGATTGGCTGGGATGTGTTTCCGCTCCCGAAAAACACCACTCGGAAACGTAACCCTAAGAAGGGCTACTTCCTTTTCAAGATTCAGTCCGAAATGTGCTTCCTGAAAATTCTGTGAAAGGTAAGATGTCTGCCCGCCGATTTCCTGAAGTTGCCTCTGACCTCCAGCTTCGATCTCCACCTTTGTGCCAAAGCCAGTTCGGTTTGACTTCGTACATTTTACGCGCACTTTGATCCAATTCTTCTTGTTACCGCCATCATTGCGCAAGAGCTGAGCACGGCCCTCCTGGTTCACGATGAATACATCCACGTCGCCATCGTTGTCGTAATCGGCGAAGGCAGCTCCCCGGCCTACGTGCATTTGTTGAAATGCCTCACCGCTTACTGCCCCGACTTCATGGAAACCTTCGCTGGCGCTTTTTTGCCAGAACAGAAAATTCTGCATCGGGACGAGATGCCGCGGGTTCTTGTCATCCTGAAACGTGCTTCCATTTACGACGAACAGATCGAGCTTGCCGTCATTGTCGTAGTCACAAAATGAGGTTCCCCAGCCGATATAAGCCTTAGAAATCTGGCCCAGACCAACCATGTCGGCAACATCGGCAAAGAACAGGCCACCCGCGTTCTTCGATTTATCACCCATATATCGCAGATTCTCAAATAGCGCGTTCTCCTGGTATATCCAGTGAGTGACAAAGATGTCCGGATCGCCGTGGTGAGCCCAGTCACCGATTGCAATCCCCATCGCTCCACGAAAGTCGGAGATGCCTGCTTCCCGTGTAATATCTCTGAAAGTCCCGTTATGCTGGTTCATGTACAGCTTGCTGCCCCAGAGGTCATTGGCTACGTACAGGTCCGGCCACCCGTCTCCATCAAAGTCATACCAAGCGGCCGAGAGACTGCGGCCCGTCGGGTCGTCTACTCCAGCCTGCTTGGCGACTTCGCTAAATGAACCGTCCCCGTTATTGTGCAAGAGCAGCTTCCTCTCCGGTGGATAAGCGGCAGGGTTTAGCGTATAGGGAACTATCGAGCTGTACTGAAGAGATTTCTTATGCAGGTCTTCGGAACGGAAATCATATTTCACGTAGCCGCAGACGAAAAGGTCCACGTTTCCGTCCCGGTCATAATCGCCCCAGGCGACCCCTGTCCAGAATCCTCGGTACTGGTCGAGACCGGCCTTCTTCGTAACGTCTGTGAAGGTTCCGTTGCCGTTGTTGTGGTAGAGCGTGAGGCGGTCGTAGCTCGTTACAATCAAATCGAGATGGCCATCATTGTCGTAGTCGGCCCAAGCGGCCGCCATCCCCACTCCTTTGAAACCCACGCCAGCCTTCCTCGTCACATCAGTGAAAGTGCCGTCGCCATTGTTGTGGTAGAGCCGGTTGCCGCCGGGCGAATGCGCAAGTTGCTCCGGCGTGTCAGTCAAGGGACCAGCCACATCCACCACATAGAGATCAGGGAAGCCATCATTGTCGTAGTCGCCCCAAGCAGCCCCGGAACCCATGTCCTCGGGCAATTGAGTTGTGCGATCACCGTGAAAGTGCTGGAAATGGATTCCCGCTCGTTCCGTCACGTCTTTGAACTGCACCCGAGAGTATTCTTCGGGCACATCTTTCGACAGGCCAGAAATGCCAGCGTAGGTGTTCAGCACCGCCGCAAGTGCGCCGCAACCGAAGGTTCTGAGAGCAAGGCTGAAGGTTTTGTTTTTCAGATTAAGCTCTGTCGGGGCTAGTTTTCCTCGCTACTGAGTCCCGGTAGTGAAAAAAGAGCTAAAGGACGTAAGGGGCTGCCCTTCAAGGTCTGTGATCCCATTCGTAGCAGAGATTTGATACTGCGTTGAAGCAGCCAGCGTCGTCGACGGAGTGAAAGTGGCTGTCAATCCATTCGCTGACACCACAATAGTCCCTGCGATTGGCTGGCCGCCCGCTGGCCTTACTGTGAAAGTCGAGTTCGTTACCATAAATGGGTCGATCTGCTTGCTAAACTGAAGCTGAATAGCTGAGTTTCTCAGCACGCCCGTCGCATTGTTCGCCGGGACACTCACCGCACTCGGCGGCGTGAGGTCTGCTCCCGGTCCCGTCGTGAAGGTCTGAGTCACGGGGGCGCCTAACGAGTTGCCACTGACGTCCTGTATTCCTGTGACCGTAACAGTGTAGGTCGTGCTCGGACTGAGAGGGAGCACGGGTATCAAGAGGAGGATTTGGTTGCCGTTCGTCAGAGTGCGCGTCACATTTACGGTCCCGCCGCCCGTCAACGTTACTTGATTGACTGTCAAGGCGTCGACCGGCTCGTTAAACTGGATTGCCACCTGCGCATTGATCGGCACTCCGGTCATTCCGTTCGGTGGACTTATCCCCACTACTTGCGGTGCCGTCGTGTTTGCAGCCGTCCCCGTCGAGAATACGAAAGCCGACAAGCCTCCAGTAGCTAGTAGATTCCCCACCAGGTTCTTCATGCCGTGATTGCCTGTGTCTACGGAAATGGTATGGTTCGCCGCCAGCGGAGCGTTCGGCAGAAACGTAATCGTCAAGCCATCTGCACTCACCGAATAGCTCCCCGCCACCGTCTGGCTTGTCGTCGAGTCAAACACCACGAAACTGCTGCTGGTTACCGTCCCAGGATCAATTGGGTCATTCACCTGCACCTGGATTATTGTGTTCAACGGTACATTTGATTCTCCGCTGAAAGGGCTTTCTGCTACGACAGTCGGAGTCACTACATCGGGGCCTGTGCCCGTAGTGAAATGCGTTGTCTGCGTCGCCACGGCGTTCCCAGCCACATCGGTTACGCCGGATATCGTAAGTGTCATCAAGGTTGCATCCGGCAACGGCGCGTGCGGCACTAACTGCACGTTTTGATTGGTGTTGCTGAAATTAATGGAGTCCGGCACAGCCGTCGTTACTCCGTCGGTCAGTTGGATCGTGCTTCCGCTCACGGACAACTGATTGATCGGCTTGCTGAACACCAGTGACACAGATGCGTTGTCACCGACATTCGCCAATCCGTTATGAGGCGACAGGAAAGCAATCGTTGGAGCAACCGTGTCAGGCCCTGCACCCGTCGTGAAAGAGAATGATTGACCTGTAAATGCCAGCCCGTTCGCATTCTGCACGCCGCTAGTAAGCTGGTAATTATAGGAAGTATTTGCGGCCAATGTCGCATTCGGTGTGATTTGAATAACGGTCCCGCCGGTCAGCAAACTTACTGTACTTGGAACCACGGTGCCACCTGATACACCTTGTCGCAGGATGACGTTCGTCGTATTCACTGTCGCGGCGTTTAGCATCTGGTTGAAGCCAATGTCGAAGGCCACGTTCGTTGGTATAGCTCCAGTTCCGGACAGAGGATTCGTGCTGACTATCGAAGGCGCTGTCGTGCTCGGATTTGCTGCTGTGTTGAACGAACCTTGGTAGCTCGTCAGACTACTGCCATCCACATCTAGCGCCGTGTTGTCCAAGAACACTTGAATTACAGAGCTATACGAGAACGGCGAAGATGGAGTGAACTGGATAGTCTGTCCACCATCTGTTACCGCAGTCGTACCTGACACCAATACTCCGTTCTGAGAAACGTGCAACGCTCCCGATATCGTGGCCGTGTTCATCGCCTCGTTTACGTACAACACCACACTGGTGTTTATGGGCACACCTGTCGCTCCGAGTCCAGGCCGCTGGCCCAATACGAATACAGACGGATGCGCTATGTCGAAAGCCGCCGCCGTCGTGAACTGGCTCTCGAAATTCGCAAGCGCATTCCCGGACAGGTCCTGCACTCCACTTGTCGCCACCACAGTCACCGTGCTAGATCCTGGCAGCAACGTTCCGAGTGGCGTTAGCGACACCACCCGGTTATCCGCTGAATGTGCTATGGAAACATTTAACTTAGTTCCGTTAGCTAGCAAACCGAAGGTGTTCGAGTTAATCGTGTTTGGGTTCAGCGACTTAGAGAACGTCAACACTGCTGCCGCATTCAACCCGATTCCCGTCGCTCCGTTGTTGGGCGCTACAGAAACCACCTGCGGCGCCGTCGTATCTGCCACTGAGGCAGTGGTGAACGAACTTGAGAAGTTGACGGTGGTATTCTTGTTCCCCGACAAATCTTGCACACCATTGACCGGCACACCGACGAAAACTAACGTGCTCCCTGGCAGTGGCGTCAGCGGCGTGAACGTCACTGTAGTTCCACTCACCGCGTAGCTTCCCGCCAGCACTGGACCAAATGTGCTGTTCAACGTGATAGGAACTGTGGTGTTCTTCACCGTGGTCGGATCAATCGCCTCGTTGAATGTCAGCACAATGTTGCTGGTCACGGGGACTCCGGTTGCGCCATTCGTGGGATTCGTAGGAGGCACTACGCTCGGCTGTGTCGTATTCGCAACACCAGAGGTTCCCGTTGTAAAGCTCGTTGTGCGTGGCGTTACAACGTTTCCGGCCTGGTCAGTGAAGCCGGACACACCAATCGTATAGGTCGTGCTCACTGCCAAGAGATTCGTTGGAACGAACGTCAGCGTCTTCCGGTCGCTGCTCAAGGTTGTAGTTCCTGGAGCGGTTACACCACCTGTCGACAGAATCACTGCAGTGCTCCACGGGCTTGCTGCACTAATAGGTGCGCTTGCAACGACATCTATTCTCGGGTTGACGGGAACGCCTGTCGTTCCATTCGGGGGGCTCACGGTCAACACCGTGGGTGCTGTCGTAACCGTGCCAGCTCCCGTCGTGAAAGTGGTGGAAGGAAAGGATGCTAACGTGTGGCCTTCGAGATCGGCGATCGGAGCGGCCAGTTGGATCGTGTAACTGGTTCCGGACGCCAGTGGCGCGCTCGGCATGGGCGTGAATGTTGCTGTCAACCCGTCTGAAGATACCGCGATTGTTCCCGCCGCCGCGATCTGCGGGATCGTGTCCGACTCTGAAACCGAGAACGTTGAACTAGTCACGGTCAGCGGATCGATGGGTTTGCTGAACTGCGCCTGAACCAGTGCATTCGTCGGCGCGCCGGTCGCGCCATTCGCCGGGCTCACAGTAACCACGGTCGGCTGCGTAGCGTCGGTTGTGCTGCCCGTCGTAAACGTGGAGGTGTCAGGATTGGAGAGAGCGTTTCCCGCAAAATCGGTCAGCCGTGGGGTCGTAACGATCAGGTAAGTAGAGTTAGCGGCCAGAAGAGCGCTTGGTGTGAACGTCAACCGCTTGTTTCCATCGGAAAGCGCAATTGCCCCAGGGATAGGAACGCCTGCTTGCTGCACCTGCAGACCGTTCAACGCACTGATTCCATCAATAGGTTCACCGAATTCCAAGATAACAAGAGCGTTCAACGGAACATTGGTAGATCCGTCAGACGGACTGGTGCCTACAAGATTCAGCCCTTGCGTGTCACTGGCAAATCCGGTCGTGAAGGAAAGTGTGGTTCCGCTAGGAAAGAAGCTATGTCCGGCAAAATCCGTAATTCCCGATGTAAGAGTGGCACGAATTGGGCGCCCCACTCCCCAAGGCTGTGCGGGAACGAAAGATGCAGTGAGCAAAAATGGATCCACCTGGATCGTGCCGGAAACTGCCGACCCCGTGAAGAGGTCGACGACGGAAAACGTTGTCGACATAAGAGTCGCAGGGTTGACCGGGCTGCTGAATTCGATTCGGATTGTGCTGTTGATGTCCACACCGGTAGCGCCCTGAGCTGGGTTCGTGAACCCGGCACCGGGGGTAGTCAAGTTAGGCGATAATCCCGTGGTGAACATGCTCGTGAACGGCTGAGCCATGACGTGTCCGCCCGCGTCCTGCACACCTTGGACGGAAACCGTGTAGGCTGTAGACGAGGAAAGATATCGGGTCGGTGCAAAAGTGAGGGAGAGCCGGTCGTTGGACAGATATACGTTGCCCGCGACGGGCTTGCCATTCTGGAGAATCTGAACCGATCCGGGTATGGCCGTCGTTCCGCAGCAGGTGCGTTGCAAATAGGTTTGCAGCACTTGCGCTGCCGCGGATGCGTTCGCAGAAGAAAAGTTCGACCCCATAGGCAGCGCTGTGATGACCGCACTCTGCGCTGTCGTCAAGCTCACGCCTCCCTGCAGGGGCTCCGTGAAGCGTACGACGATCACTCCATTCGTGGGGTAGTTCGTCGTAGTGTTAGCCGGGTAGACATTCGAAACCGACGGGACCACGGTGTTCAGCAACGGATTCAAGCCCTGCTGAAAAGATAGCAAATACGTTAGTCCGTTTGGCGCGATCTGACCTGCGAGTGCGGCGTTCAGCGGCGGCACGGAAGTATAGAAAAGCACCCAGCCGTCAGGTAGGCCATCTCCCGTAGTGCTGGCAGCAGCATAGTTCGTCGCAATCGCCGCTTCGTAAATATTGGATAAGCCGTCCCCATCAGAATCGGCGAACGGGTCCGTCGTAACAACGGTTAGCGTGTTGCTTATGGAAGGAATCGACGACGTGCTCCCGGTCCCGTTGGTTGCAACGACCGTGAAAGAGCCTGCGGCATTCGAAGCGAGCGTCAGCGTCATCGTAGCCGAAGTGCCGTTTCCATTGATATTCACGTTCGAAACGGAAATGGCGGCGGGAGTGAACGCGGGCACGAAGGAGAACGTGGCGCCGGTAAGATTGGAACCGTTTACCTGGAAGCTAACCGCGGGCGTATTCAGCACTTGCGTCGGAGTGACAGAAGTGACTACTGGAACAGCGAGCACGGTGAAATTGCTGCTCGAAGTGGCTGTCGAGGTTCCTACGGTGACGCTGATGGGACCGGTGGTGGCTCCGGTAGGGACTGCGGTGGTCAGTTGGTTCGTCGTCGCGGCGGTGACCGTGGCGGTGGTGCCATTGAACTGTACTGTATTGGCGCTGGGGGTGATGCTGAAGTTCTGGCCCTGGATCGTGACTGTCTGTCCCACGCTGCCCTGTGCAGGACTGAAGCCAAAAATCGCCAGGGCGCTCGGAGACGTCGTGGACCGTGTGATCGAAAGCAGGTTCCCGACCAAGTCGTGGTTGTAGGTCGCCACGTTCCCGCTTGTATCTACGACGGTCGTCAATCTTCCCAGAGCATCATAAACATATTGGACCGGGTTGCTCTGCGCCCAAAGTGAGGACGCAAAACCGAGAAGGAACAAAGAGACCAAGCCTTTCGTCATCTTCTTCCGCATCATTGAGACCGATTCCCTCAACTCGCTCCTCCAGACTAGTTAGCCAAGACGGAGCCTCCTAACGTCGCCGAAAACTCTATTTCAACTCTGCCACTCGGGGACTTCGGGCCATTTCTTAATCAGAAGCTCCAAGAGGCCTCGACCTTCCTCGGTGCTCGCATCTGCAACCAGTGCGTAAGACTCAGCTGCATATTTTTTTGCCACATCGTTCTTGCCTTCACGAAACAGGGCGTCCGCAAGCGTATATAGTGCTAGGGCTTGTGCCAAGGTATCTTCAGGATCGCTAGAAAGTATCTGTCCGGAATAGCGCTTTACTAGGTCGAAATCACCTATTGACCGAGCTAAGACAGAAGCGTGCATGCTCAATTGCTGAACATAGAGCGTCTGCTGCTCCTCCTCTGCCTTTGCGATCCACATATCTAGAAACCTAAGCGCTTCGGCGTGCTGTCCGTTTTCCCAAAGCACGACACTATGGCTCAGAATATCTTTCAATGGGTCCAAGTTAGACACCTACGGGTCCTTCGCACATCTCGCGTATCAATGTCCTCCCGCGAGTCGTCCTCTTTATCTCGGGCATGGGCCGAGCCTCACATTTCCACGGGTTGAGAGGCGGGTCAAGCGGAGGGTGACCTTCCAGACAACGAAGATAATTGAGATACGCCCTCATCAAACAAGATTTTAGACGACCAGTTTTATCATCCTCCCCAAGTCTGTCCACGCATGTTTTTATTGCCGCCCTATATAACTGTTCGCAGGGTTCGTCGCCAGGATCCTTGCCCGAACCATTACACCCTTTTCCTCTGCCCGGCAGCGGTGTGGGCGCAGGAGATGGGCTCGGCGATGGACCCAAGTTTGGCGACGGAGTTGGGCTTCCGCATAAGCCGTAGGCCTGACAAAGCTTGTAACCCTCGTAGGTGTCGTAGGCGAGAAGGCCCACGTCAAGAGCAATTAGGCCCACCAGACCAGCCGTCGCAGCTGTGCCTCCTGCTGCTGCTCCGCCCGCTCCTGCCCCGCCTCCCGCTAATTCTGCCTCCAATTGGGCGATGTACGCATCCACCTCAGCTTGCGAAACACTGTCAACGGCGACGCCAGCTGCTCCGCCTTGCAGACCAAAAGGGTCTCTCAGATTGGTAGGGCTATTTCGAACGTACGCATAAATGTTCACCCCACCTCGGAATCCCGCCGGGTCTTCACTTAAGAACCTCTGAAGTGACGAGCTGTAGTATCTGGCGCGATAGAAGTAGAGGCCGCTGGGGTCGAGTTCGCGGCCAGTGTAGGCCAAGCTGTTCGTCGTGGCTGTGCCGCTCGTCGTCGTGTTGCCGAATGGCTCGAACGTGTAAGTAGTTTGGGCCGTGCCCGCGGAATCCGTCAGCGCTAAAGAGCTGCCCAGAGCATCGGTAAGGAAATTCCGCGCGCCCGCGATGTCCGTCCGCTGGAAGTATTCGTCCACGCCGCCGGTGAGCAGATTCGCCGCGGCAGAAGAGCCGGAGATTTCCTGCACGGGATTTGCACCGTCGAACAGGAATTGTGTAGTTCCGTTAATGTTCTTGCTGACGCGGCGGCCAAAGGCGTCGTACTGGAAATTCGCGCTCACACTTCCACTGATTGTGACCAACTGGTTCCGCGCGTTCCAGATGTAGGTATTCGTTCCGTCGCTGGTCAGGTTGCCGTTATTGTCATAAGTGAGCGTCGCGCCTTTCCAGTTCGTAAGCTGATTGTTGAGGTTGTACGAAGCCGTGGGAGCCGCCGACGGCACGTTTGTCCGCGCGTAACTCCCGCCTACTGCCGTGCGCCGCCCCGCCAGGTCGTACCCATAGGTGAGGTTACCTAAGGTATTCGTCCCCAGCTTGTAAATGATTCCGGTCAATTGCGACGCCACGTCATAGCCGTAATTCATGCTCACGCCATTCGGCAGAGTCGCCGATTGCCGCCTGCTGTCAGCGTCGGGAACAATCACGACATTCGCGCTTCCTTGCGTGATCTGCGTCAGGCGATTGGCGTTGTCATAGGTGTAGTTGATCGCCGTTTGCCCGCTAACCGTCATGCTCGTCCGGCGCCCCGCGTTGTCATAGCCGTAGCTGACGGTGCCCAGCGGAGTCGATTCGGAGGTGAGCCGGTCGAGGCCGTCGTAGGCCCGTGTAATCGTTCCGGTTATGGAATCGATTGTCTGAATGAGGCGGTTGGCGGCGTCGTACCTGTAATTGATGGTGCTCTCGTACGTGGAGCCGGACGTGCCAAATCCCACAAAGACCAACCGACTCACGGTGTCATATTGGCGAGTTGTGATCTTTCCGCGGCGGTCCGTGAATTGCGTCAACTTTCCATTTAAGTCGTATCCGTTCTGGCAGACGCTCCCAGAGAAGGTCCCGTAGCACTCCTTGTTCCCCAGAGGATCCTGTCGGGTGAGAATCCGATCCATGTTGTCATATGTGTAGGTTGTCGTGTGCGTCTGGCCCAGGGCATCCGTAACACTTGTCAGGTTGCCATTCGGATCGTAACCCAAGGACGTCTGCCCATTCAGCGGGTCGGTGATTTGCGTGACCTCATTGAACGCGTTGTATTGGTACGCTGCAGTCTGGCCTAGTGGATTGGCAATACTCTGTGTCCGGCCTACAGCGTCCGGGACCAGGCTCACAATCCGCCCGAGCGGATCCTTTACTTGAACGAGATTCCCAAAGCCGTCGTACGTTAACTGTGTGGGAGGATTGTTAAGCGGATCCGTTAAAGAGTTAAGTTCTCCTGCCCCGTCGTAACCCAATAAAGTCGCATCGCCAAGAGCATCGGTGATTTGATTGACATTCCCCGCCTTATCGTGGCCAAACGAAGTGGTGTGGCCAAGCGGGTCGGTCACGCTGGTCAACTTGTTAAAAATGGGATCGTACGTGGTGGTGGTCGTTACTGCATTTGGTGTACCAGCCAAACGTGTAACGCTCGTCACGTTGCCCGCCGAGTCGCGGACAAACGTGGTTGTGCGCCCCAAGGGATCCGTGACGCTCAGGACCAGATTCGTTCCAGGGTCCCTCGTATAAACTGTCTTTCTTCCTAAGGCGTCCGTCACGTCAATCAGGAACCCCGAAGGATTGAAATGGTATATGGTCTGGTTGCCCAGTGGATCGGTGACCGTAGTTAGAACGACTGGGCTCGTCGAAATCCCCGGATTGGCCTGCGTGTACGAGAATCTCGTGATCGCGCCGTCCGCCGTCTGTTGCTGGGTGACTCTGCTGCTCCCGCTCGGGTCGTATGTGTTCGTCAAATAGGTAATGTTGCGAGCATCCCTGATTGTCGTTGGGCTATTTGGATTGTTAGGATCGGTGTACGCGTAGGTAGTTACACCACTGTTGACGTCCGTTACGGTTGTTAGCCTATCGGAAGTATCGTACCCGTATTGCACAGTCCGCCCGATCGGGTCCGTGATCCTTAGGATGTGCCCGAAAAACACTTGCGGACTGTCGTACTGCAGGGTTAGCGCCCGTCCGCCGGGATCAATAATTTGGGTAATGGCGAACCCGGAGGGATCGCGCACGAGAGTGGTTTTGTTACCGTTCGAATCGGTGATCGACGCCAATGGTGAAAATGTGGCCCCGCCGATGAGTCCTGAAGTAATGGGCTGAAATTGGTAGATCGTCCCGTCTTTCCATCGTAGCGTGGCCGCGCATTCGAACCCTCCGGCCGCAAGCGATGTTCCAGAGAAACCTCCCACCAAGCACGATAGATTACTGATCACCGCGCCCTGGCCGGATGGAAGCGTGGAGTTGACAAAAATAGTGCCGGATTGCACGAACGGGACCTGGTTTCCATCGGGTAGATCCAGGTAAATCAACCCGCCGCTGAGATTGCTGACGTCAAGCATGTAGCCATAATTGTGGCTGGTTCCAATGCCAAACGGGCCACGCTGCGTTGTGCCGCCGCGGTAAATTCGCGTGATCCCTACCTGCCCGCGCGCGCCTCCCAGCACGATATCTGTCTTGGTGATGACCGGAAGCCCGCTAGCTAGGTCTACAGGATCTCCACCGCTGGCACAGGAATTGCCAGCGGGACATGGTTGGACAGGCGTAGGCGGCCGCAGCGGAAAATGCCAGTCAAAATGGGAAATCCCGAAGCGATGCCCCGCATTTTGCTGGTTCGAATCTAGATCTGGAACGATCTGAGTCCCGTCTGCCGAAACCGTGCCCGTGCCGTAATTCTGCATGATGCCCATAGTCGGATTCAGGGAGGTCAAAGGCATGTTAGTGCCGGGCGGCACCTTGGCCCGATTGGGAAAGCTCACAGCTACGGGCTTGTTCGAACTCGAATTGAAAGGCTCGATGGACATCGCGAATGTCGGGTCTTGCGTAGGATTTGTCGGCATCGCCTCCGGCAAGCGGTCATAGGGAATCTCTACGACGCTCAGCAGAAATGGGTTCGGTGATGTGTTGTCCGCTTTGGTAAGCGTGGTGCCCGCATAGACCGTGATCGTTAGTCCTGGAATGGTCCTGGAAACGAAAGTCTGATCAACCGAGGCGTTCTGCTGCACCGAGAAGGTCTCGGCGTTATCCACGCGCGGCAGATGCACAATGAAGCCCGGCGGCCCCGGCGGCGTGACCTGGCCGGAAGTCAACTGGTAGCTCAGCGTAACTCCTGAGTAGCTTCCGGCCGGGGACGTGACAGTCGAAGGATCGTACTGAATCAATTGGCCGCCCGCGCAGGAAGCCGAAAGACTGTTCAGCACAAAATTCCCTGAGCCGTCGGTCGTAGCTGACCCCGTGCAGCCGGTGGAGACTCCCGTCTGATTGATGCCCAGCATTTTTACGGTTAGGCCGACCAGCGGCGTGTCATAGGGATCAGTGACGGCGACTCGCCCGGCGAACGCGACCCCACTCGTGCCTTGAACTTGCAGTGTGACATTGGCCGAAGAACTTTGGGCAATTCCTTGGACGGTCGCGTTACCCGTGATTGTGAGCCCGCTAGCGCCGGGAGCTTGACCGGATGGAGCGGTGAGCGTCAAGAAGGAGAACTGCCCTGCGGTAATCTGTTGCGGCTGGAAAGTAGCGGTGACACCGGAAGGCAATCCAGAAACACCGAGCGTCGCCAATTGCGTGAAACCGTTTGTGCTCGCTATCGACACCTCATAAGTTGTCGTTTGTCCTGGAAGAAGAGTGGCAGTGCTGGGCGTCGCACTCAGCGTAAAACTCGACGCTGCGGTAATCGTAAGTGAAGTCGAGGACACTGCATTCTGGCTATTTGCCGTGACTGTAATGGGTCCAGTCGCAGCGCCGGTGGGGATGACGAAAGATAGGCTAGTCGCGCTGGCGCTCGAAACCGAAGCGGGAATTGTTCCACCGCCCTGCTGGTTCAACGTCACGGAAGGGATCGCGTTGTTCGCTGTGAAGTTCGTACCCGTAACGGTAATCAGTGTACCCACGGCCGCAGACGTAGGTGTGAAGCTAGTGATCGTAGGCGCCGGAGCGGCTGTGACGGTAAACGTTACACCATTGCTCGCCACGCCAGATACAGTCACTACAACATTTCCTGTCGTCGCCCCGCTCGGCACCGGTACCACGATACTAGTCGCGCTCCAACTCGTTGGCGCGGCAGTCGTACCATTAAACGTGACCGTGCTCGAACCTTGCGTGGTCCCAAAATTCGATCCAGTGATCGTCACCGATGTGCCGACTGGCCCAGACGTGGGCGACAGGCTTCCAAGGCTTGGTGCTACAGAAGCAAGCTGGTAGAGTTCGGCGCTCGAAAGCGGGGAACCGCTGCTGTCCGATCCTCCTACGATCAGCACCATTCTGTTGTTCAGGAAAGTTGCTGTGTGGGTCGCACGCGCAACGTTCAAACTCCCGGTCAGAGTGAAAGCTCCTGTCGAGGGATCATACATTTCCGCACTGGAAAGGGTGTTACCGCTGCCGCTGATGCCCCCTGTGACCAATAGCGTTCCGTTGTTCAGCAGTGTCGATGTATGGTACTCACGCGCTGCGTTTAAACTTCCAGTACTAGCGAAAGTTCCAGGCGAAGGATTATACAGTTCCGCACTGGAGGTAGTGGCGTATGGACAGTCACCGCCTCCTGCGACCAAGACCATTCCGTTGTTTAGCAATGTTGCTGTGTGGAGCAAACGCGCTGTGTTCAAGTTCCCCGTAACAGTGAAAGTTCCAGTTGAGGGGTTGTACAGCTCCGCACTAGACATGGGAAAACCGCCGCTGTCGTAACCTCCAGCGATCAAGACCATTCCGTTGTTCAGCAGAGTCGATGTATGGTACGCGCGCGCCGTGTTCAGGCTTCCCGTAACAGTGAAAGTTCCAGTTGAGGGGTTGTACAGCTCCGCGCTGGAGAGGAGGGAGCCGCTGATGTCGTAACCTCCGGTGATCAAGACCATTCCGTTGTTTAGCAGTGTCGATGGGTGGTACTTACGTGGCGTGTTCACGCTTCCCGTAACAGTGAAAGTTCCGGTCGAGGGGTTATACAGCTCCGCGCTAGCAATGGGGGAGCCATTGATATCGTAACCTCCGGTAATCAAGACCATTCCGTTGTTCAGCAGAGTCGATGTATGGAACGTACGCGCAACGTTCAAACTCCCAGTAACAGCGAAAGTTCCGGTCGAAGGGTTATAGAGTTCCGCACTGGAGATAGGGATGGAAGAGTAAGTAGGACATTCGTTGCAACCCTGGTCACCCCCTGCGATCAGGATCAGCCCATTGTTCAGCAGCGTCGCCGTATGATTGAAGCGTGCACTCGTCATGCTGCCTGTGATGACGAAAGGAACCACGGTGAAGGTCGCGCCATTGCTGGCTACGCTTGACACCGTCACCACTACGTTTCCGGTTGTCGCACCGCTCGGCACGGGCGCAACGATACTGGTAGCGCTCCAACTTGTTGGCGTTGCCGTAGTTCCATTAAATGTGACGGTGCTGGTGCTTTGTGTTGAGCCGAAGTTCGTTCCCGTGATTGTCACTGACGCACCGACGCCCCCAGATGTAGGGGAGAGACTCGAGATGGTAGGCCCCACGCCCAGCACTGGCGTCGCGCAAACAAGAGGGAGAAATAGGAACGCAAGCAGAACTGTCGACTTCCAACAACGCGCTGGCATACAGACTAGCTCCAGGTTCTCCGCTGAAGCGACACTCACTTCTGGTCAAGTCACTCACGGTCCGCCATCTGCGGATCTGATCACTAAAAAATGAAACTCAACGTCATCGCGCAAAAGCGCGATCGATTTGCAACCTTACCGATGATTTCCAGTAGTGCTGAAGCCCCCACAGTCTAACGAGGGTAGGAGCCCGGCCTGTCAGGCTGGGTTGTAGTCAGCGCGCCAACTCGCGTTAAGAGTGGTCCCGTACTGCCCGTGAAATTCTAGAATAGAGATGCCCAGATACAAGTCTTAAAGTGGGGCAGATCGTGCGAATATGCGACCGTTTAGGATCTTTGCGTCGTTCGTGTAAGTGATGAATTTGTGAGGTTCTCGTCCCAGCTCATGACCGTTTCATCTCGGCTCAAGAGCTCCTGCGAAGCAACAGATCGAAGCTGTTCGGGAGAACACCCGCACGCACGTCTAATTGCACGTGCGAAGGAGCGGGGAGACTCGTACCCGACGCTGAAGGACAGAGCCTTAATCGGCAGGTTCGGCTTCGAAATGAAAAGGGCCTTGGCTCGCGCGACTAGAATCTCTTCCCGCAGGTCCCTGAATGTTTTGCCGCTCGCAAAGACAATTGTCTTCTGAATAGTGCGACGACTCACTTGCAACTCTCGGGAAAGGTTTTCGAGCGAGATCGAAGGTTTTTGCTGTAGGCACAGAGATACATTGTGAAAGAGCATGCTGGAATCGTAGGACAAGGCTCACCTCCACTGAACTAGCATTAGTGAATCCCCTTAGTTCTTGCCAAAAAATGTAGTTGGTAGTTCCAGCAAGCCTTCGAAGCGACCATCAGGGCCAGGGGACCGAAGCCGTTGTGATGCCAAGTTATTTGCATAATGCTGGATAATCGTATAGATACTCATATGCTAAGCACTAAGGTTTTTACCTGAAAGAAACTCGGGTATTTACCGTAATGGCGGGAGATCCTGGATGCGTATTTTCGTACTAGTGCCGGGTTAGAAGATCGCCTGTGATTCGAAGAGGCGGGAGTGACGATTTTCTAGCGCAGCATCAACTGGAATGCTATAACAACTGCCGACTGCAACGGGCGAGCGAGCAACAAGGTCGACGGCATATTGATGACGGTCAGCCAAATGCATCAAACGACAAGACTTCGGAACTATATAGGCTGGGGAACCTCGTTCTTCGATTACGACAATGATGGCAAACTCGATCTCTTTGTCGTAAACGGGAGCACGTTCCAGGATGACAAGGACCCGACGCATCTGGTCCCCATGAAGAATCACTTGTTTTGGCAACATGTCCAGCCAGCGCTTTTATGAAGTCGGTACGTTTAGCGGTGCACCATTCGAGGAGGCTCATATCGGCCGCGGTGCAGCTTTTGCGGATTACGACAATGATGGCCAGATGGATGTGTTCATCGTGAACCAAGAAGGTCGTCCCACGCTTCTGCGGAACGATGGAGGCAACAAGAAAAATTGGATCAAAGTGCGCGCAAAATGTACGAAGTCAAACCGGACAGGATTTGGCACAAAGGTTGAGATCGAAGCCGGCGGCCAAACACAGGCTCAGGAAATCGGTGGCCAGACTTCGTATCTCTCACAGAATTTCCAGGAGGCCCATTTCGGTCTGAACCACGAAAAAGAGGTTGTCCATCTCAAAGTCACATTTCCGAGCGGTATCGTCCGCGAGATGGAGCACGTCGCCGCGAATAAGATAAGATAGTGACGGTTCAAGAGTAGTTGTGCCTGCTTTCGTTCCAAGGACTTCCACCACATTTTTGGATTTCTTTCACCGGCGGCGCTGTAGACAGTTATTCAGACCGAGTTGTTAGCATGATGCGTTGGCGCTCAGATCTCCACCGCTAATTCTTCGGGGGCAATAAGGGGGCAACAAGAATTCCGTTCCTTTCTTTTCGGTCCCTTAGAAGGCCGAGCTGCGCCGCAAAACTCCTTTGTTTCCAATACGGCAGTAGTTTCGATCCTTATCGCCTGATTCGCTATCCCTCTTTTTTTCAATCTGATAGCAAATAGTTCAAGGGGCACTAAGGGGGCGCTAAGCCGCTGCCCCGGTGGGCAAATTCTGAATGTCAACGAATAGCTTCCGAGTTGCCGACGATCCGGACAAGAGCGTCATGTAGTGACTGCGACTACGCATCGAGGCTTGGTGGTAGAGTCATCCATGAAACACGAGAGGATGATATGCGTGTCAAAACGCTAGCCCCGATCGTCTTGTTTGTCGTATTGACCTTGACCGGTGACGCCCGTGCGCAACAGTCTGGGAAGTCCGTGCCTCCCTCCCCTGCATGGAATGACAATTCTCTAATCACCGTTCAGAAAACGGGAGGAGACCCTACTCGAGCAGGTGATGTCAAGATCGAGTTCTACGGACACGATGCATTCGAGATCACGTCGCCGGTCGGTGTGACGGTTTTGACCGATCCTTGGCGGAATGACTCAACAGGCGTTTACCCAAAGTGGTTCCTAAACGAGTTTCCCACCATCCGCGTCGGTATAGTTCTTTCCACTCACGCTCATTTCGACCACGATGCTGTCGGGCGCCCGAAAGGGCTAATGGTTCTCGAGCGTTTGGTTGGGCAGTTTAAGCTCGGCGATATCGGAATAACGGGCCTCGCCGACAAACACAAATGTGAACCGGCGCCTCCTGATGAACCGCGTAGTGCCTCTGCAGATCTCCACGTAGAGACCTGTCCGCCAAACAACGTGATCGCGTTCGATAACGCGATTCAGATCATTGAAACCGGGGGATTGCGGATCGCCATCTGGGGCGACAAT
>Ga0137382_10000293_pt1 | contig 20577 bp, 20 predicted proteins | sample SagtaG_15_FD_104816 | JGI IMG/M metagenome (GOLD analysis project Ga0137382, IMG submission 104816) | Vadose zone soil microbial communities from Sagehorn Ranch, Mendocino, California, USA - Sage2_R_20_16 metaG | ecosystem: Environmental > Terrestrial > Soil > Vadose zone | place: USA... | reverse complement strand
GTCGCCTTCGGCGAATCGGCGGCAGCCGCTGCCACTCCGTTGGCGAAGACCGCCGGCACCGCGGAGCCGGCAAAGATTGGCAGCAGGCCCTGCGCCATGAAGTCGCGGCGGCTAAACATGTTGGCTCATCTCCATCAGTTCAGTTGAAACTCCGGCGTGGCCAGCACCATGAAGAGCAGACCGGCCTGGTCGCCGGGGTGCGCGGCGGCGTAGGCTTGCAGGCCATCCCAGGTGCTGGGGCTGACGTTTGCGTCCACCAGCGTGCTCATCAGGTTGTCGAGCGAGTCGGCCGGCAGCGTTGCGCGCATCCGTTGGGTTGCACTGTTGGCCAGGTTGATCCGGGTGAGCAGGGTCGAACTGTTGATCCAGGAGCTGCCGCCCGGCCAGCCGGCGACGTTGGGCGGGTAGAACAGCACCTGCCCCATCGGGGCCATCGCCGTCGCCGCCGCGACGTAGCCCTTCGCATCGGCGCCGGTTGCCTTTAAGGTCTGAGCGACCAGCTCCGCCGGGCTCTTGACCAGTGCCCGATAGGCCTTTTCCGAATAGAAGGCATCCATGGCGACGATTTCGCGGACCACCGCGCCGACGTTATGGCGATTCTGCTGAAAGGTGTCCGCCAGGTGGTGGACGATCTCCGGCTCGGGGTTGGGATAGGCCAAGAAACTGAAGAGCCGGGCGCTGAGTCGTTCAGCGGTAGCCCGAAGCGGGACGAGCATGTCGACGATGTCGTCGCCCGTGAAGTTACCGGTCCTGCCCAGGAAGGTCTTTGGTCCGTCGTCGTGGAGGCGTGGGACGAACACCGAATCGGTCGTGAGGCGGCGTTGCTGCGCCCCCTGGAGTGTCCAGCCCGTAAACGCCCGGGCGGACTCGCGGACGTCATCCTCGGTGTAGTGACCGATGCCGGTGGTGAAGAGCTCCATCAGCTCGCGGGCGTAGTTCTCATTCGGCTTGCCCTTCCGGTTCGTTTCGGTGTCGAGGTAGATCATCATCGCCGGGTCTTTCGATACGGCTTTGAGCAGGTCGTCGAGGTTACCCATCGCCATCTTCCGAAAGAGCTGGTTCTGGGTGAACATCTGGGCGGGGCCGGCCTTGTCGAGCCCGCTGGTCAGCAGGCCGTGCCAGAACAGCGTCATCTTCTCCTCGAGCGGCCGCGCGGTCTCCACCATTCGTTGCAGCCACCACCCCTGGATGGCGGCCACCGTAGCCGCAGCGCGGCCCCCGCTCGGATCCACCGCGGGCAGCGCACCTTCGAGGCCGGCATTCGAAATCTTCGGATAGTCGAGTAGAACCTCCGTCGCCCTGGCGGTACCCATCGCCAGGTAGCGGTCGAGCTCGCCGGGCGTGGCGCCGAAGCCGGCGCGTCGGAGCAGATGCGCGACGCGGACACGCTCGTTGTTGAGCGCGCCCTGGTAGCCATGCGTGAGGTCGCGGACGTGGTCGAGGATTTGTGACAGCCCGTCGCCCTTCCACAGCACCGCCAGCGCGGTGGCCGTCGCCCCTGCCGCGCCCGTCACGAGCACAGCCCGGCGCGAAACCGGCCGTTTCCAGATCGGTCTGGTAGTCGCGGGCGACATCCTCGAGGCCGCCTCGTCCATGATGATCAGGCTAGGGCCGAGGGTTGAAATCGGCCTGAGAAGCCCCTGAGAAGGTGAACGTCACAACCTCCCTCCCCCCTTGCGCGGAAGGGTCGGGTGGGGGTGTCCATATACTGGTTTTGAAGGATCCGGCCGCAATTCGGGAGGCGTGGATGGCCGTCGAACGCAAGGGGGGACTCCGACCTGGCATGCTCAGCCGGCTGGGGATGGCGCCGCAGCCCATGTCCCGGGAATCGGTCGAGAAGAAGCCGCGCATCCGCGACGCGGACAAGGCAGTACCGTCCGTATGCCCCTACTGTGCGGTTGGTTGCAGCCAGCTGGTCTACGTCAAGGACCGGCGGATCATCGACATCGAGGGCAACCCCGAGTCGCCGATCAACGAGGGTACCTTGTGCCCCAAGGGCGCCTCAACCTATCAATATCTGGTCAATCCCAATCGGCTAACGACGGTGCGCTACCGCGCGCCTTTATCCGATCACTGGGAAGATCGACCGCTGGACTGGGCGATGGACCGGATTGCCAGACTGATCAAGGAGACGCGAGACGCAAGCTTCGTCGAGCGCACGCCCGACGGCAAACTCGTCAATCAGACGACCGCGATGGCCACCCTCGGCGGCGCCACGATGGACATCGAGGAAAACTACCTGATCAAGAAGCTGTTCAGCGGCGGCCTGGGCGTCGTCTCGATCGAGAACCAGGCCCGAATATGACATAGCTCCACCGTCCCCGGTCTGGGGACAAGCTTTGGCCGAGGTGGGGCGACCACCTTCCAGCAGGATCTGGTCAACGCCGACGCGATCTTGATCATGGGCAGCAACATGGCGGAAAACCATCCCGTCGGGTTCCGCTGGCCGATGAAGGCCAAAGAACGCGGCGCCACCCTGATCCACGTCGACCCACGGTTCAGCCGCACCTCGGCGGTCGCCGACCTCTACGTCCCGATCCGCCCAGGCAGCGATATCGCCTTTCTCGGCGGGCTCATCAACTATGTCCTGACCCACGACAAGTGGTTCAAGGAGTATGTGCTGGCCTACACCAACGCCTCCGCCCTCGTCAGCGACGACTATGTCGACGCCGAGGATAACGGCGGCCTCTTTTCGGGCTACGACCCGAAATCGAGCAGCTATGACAATGCCAGCTGGGCCTACGCCGGTCCGGCGCAGGAGGCGAAAGAGGACGCATCGGCCCACTCCGGTCATGGGATGGAGGGCACGAGCCCCGCCAAACACGGGCCGGCCCGCGACGAGACCCTGCAGCACCCGCGCTCGGTCTTTCAGATCCTCAAGCGGCACTACGCCCGATACACACCCGAGATGGTGGAGCGTGTGTGCTCGACTCCACCGTCACTGTTCCTCCAGGTGGCCGAGGTGCTCACGCGGAACTCGGGGCGCGAGCGGACGAGCGCCATCTGTTACGCGGTGGGCTGGACGCAACAGAGCTACGGCGCGCAGATCATCCGGGCCGCCGGCATCCTGCAGTTACTGCTCGGCAACATCGGACGTCCGGGCGGCGGCATCATGGCGCTGCGCGGCCACGCATCCATCCAGGGATCGACCGACGTGCCAACCCTCTTCGACCTTCTGCCCGGCTACCTGCCGCACCCGGCGGCTTTCAAGGGTGACGACACGCTCGAGCGCTATATGCGCGAGTCGGCGGTCAGGGGCGGGTACTGGTCGAATCTGCCGAAATTCATGGTTTCGCTGCTCAAGGCGTGGTACGGCGACGCCGCGACCAGCGAGAACGAATTTGGCTATCAGTGGATCCCCAAGCTGACCGGTGATCATTCGCACGTCTCCACCTCGGCGGCGATGGCGGACGGCAAGGTCAAAGGCTTTGTCGTCTTCGGGCAGAATCCAGCAAACGGTAGTCCCCACTCCGGGCTGCAGCGCCGGGCGCTCACCCAGCTGGATTGGATGGTCGCCATCGACCTCTATGAGACCGAGACCGCCGCCTTCTGGTATGCGGCGCCGGAAGGCTGGAGGCCGGCCGATATCAAGACCGAGGTCTTCCTCCTGCCAACCGCCGGACCACCGGAGAAAGAGGGCACCTTCACCAATACCCAGCGGCTGCTGCAGTTCCACGACAAGGCGGTCGACCCGCCCGGGGACGCCCGGTCCGATTTGTGGTACGTCTACCACCTTGGCCGGCGTCTCAAAGATCTTTACCGTGGGTCGACGAATCCGCGGGACCAGGGACTGCTGAATCTGACCTGGGACTACCTGCCCGAGCGTCCCGACCCCGAATGGCGGATCAAGGACGAACCCTCGGATGAGAAGGTGCTGATGGAGGTCAACGGCTACACCGTCGCGGAACGCAAGCAGGTTCCCGATTTCGAGCAGCTCAAGGCCGATGGTTCCACCGCCTGTGGGGTCTGGATCTACTCCGGGGTGTTTCCGGGGCCGGGGAAAAACATGGCGCGCCGCCGCAGCCGGACGCCGGACAACGATGTCGAGCCGGAGTGGGGATTCGCGTGGCCCGGCAACCGGCGCATTCTCTACAACCGCGCCTCGGCGGACCCGGCAGGCCGGCCCTGGTCGGAGCGGAAAAAGTACGTCTGGTGGGACGCCGCGGCCGGCAAATGGACCGGCAAGGACATTCCCGATTTTCCCGTCAAGAAAGCGCCTGCCACGCCGGCGAAGCAGCGCGGTAGCGGGATCGACCTTCACTCCGGCTCGGATCCGTTCACGCTCAAAGCCGACGGTCGCGGCTGGCTCTTCGCCCCCAGCGGGCTGAAGGACGGGCCGCTCCCCACCCACTACGAGCCCCTGGAGTCGCCGGTCTTAAACGCGCTGTACGAGCGGCAGGACAGCCCGGTAGCCAAGCGGTTTTCGCGGAAGGACAATGCCATCAGTCCGCCGGGCGATCCGCGGTACCCCTACATCGTGACCACCTATCGCGTCACCGAGCAGTACACCTCGGGCGTGATGTCACGATGGAATGGCTGGCTTAGCGAGCTGATGCCGGAGATGTTCGCGGAGATCAGCCCGGAGCTCGCCGCCGAGAAAGGCATCGCCAACCTGGACTGGATCACGGTATCGACGCCGCGCAACCAGATCGAGTGCAAGGCGCTCGTCACCCGGCGGATCCGGCCGTTCCCCCACAACGGCAAGCTGATCCACGAGGTCGGCCTGCCCTACCACTGGGGCTACAAAGGGCTGGTCAAGGGCGCGATGGCGAATGACCTGATCGCGCTCTCCGAGGAACCGAACGTCTACATCCAGGAAGACAAGGCGCTGACCTGCAACATTCGCAAGGGGCGATTGCGGTGATCGACGGCTACAAGCGGTTGATGAACATCGAGAAACCTCCGACGCCCAAGACGGCGAAAGGGTTCTTCACCGACACCAGCCTCTGCATTGGCTGCAAAGCCTGCGAGGTGGCGTGCAAGCAGTGGAACCAGCTGCCTGCCGACGGCTTTGCGATGACCGGCAACAGCTACGACAACACCGGCACGCTGGGCGCCACCACCTGGCGCCACGTCCAGTTCATCGAGCAGGCCAAAGCGAATGGCCAAGGGCAGGAGCAGCGCTGGCTGATGATGTCGGACGTCTGTAAGCACTGCGCCAACGCCGCCTGTCTCGAGGCCTGCCCGACCGGGGCTCTGGTCCGCACCGAGTACGGCACTGTCTATGTGCAGCAGGACATCTGCAATGGTTGTGGCTTCTGCGTGCCCGCCTGTCCCTTCGGCGTCATCGACCGGACCCCAAAGCACGGGCATTTCGAGGCCGGCACCGCGCATAAATGCACCCTCTGCTATGACCGCTTGAAAGATGACATGACTCCGGCCTGCGCGAAGTCGTGTCCCACCGCGTCGATCCAGTTCGGGGACGTCGATGAATTGCGAACGCGCGCCCGGCGCCGGTTGGGTGAGCTGCAGGCGCGCGGCGAATCGAAGGCGCGACTCTACGGAATGCCTGAAGGCCGCGAGGCGGAAGAGGTTGGGCCGCTTCATGCCTTTTTCCTGCTGCTCGACGAGCCGGAGCGCTACAACCTGCCCGCGGTCCCCCGGCTGCCGCGCAAGACCATGGCGCAACGCTACGGGTGGAGTGCCGCGGTCGGCGTGGGGTTCGCGCTGGTCGGCGCGCTGGTCTTCGGTGGACGCCGCTAACTTCCCTCGTCAGGGAGGGGGTGATGGAGGCTACTACAACTATCCGGTGGTGCGCCGTCCGGTGTGGACCTGGGAGGTGCCCGCCTATTTCTGGCTCGGTGGAATGGCGGCCGGCGCCTATGTCACCGCCGCCCTGGCCCAGAACTTCGGCTCGGCCGACGACCGGCGCGTCGCCGCCGGCGGCTACTACGTGGCGGCCGCTGCGCTGGTCCCCTGCGCCCCGCTGCTGATTGCCGACCTCGGGCGTCCAGACCGCTTCTATCACATGCTGCGGATTTTCAAGCCTCTCTCACCGATGAACCTCGGTGCCTGGACATTGACCGCCCTCACGCCGATCGCGTTTGCCCGAGCCGCATCCCATGCAGCGAGCACCGGCCTTCTCCGAGGTCCGCTTGGAACGTTGGCGCGGCTCGTACCGACCAGGCTCGCCGAGCTAGCCGGCGTGGTTTTGGGCTTGACCCTCGCCGGCTACTCGGGGGTGCTGCTCGCCGCCACCAATATCCCCTTGTGGGCTAAGAGCAAGTTGCTGGGCGGTTTGTTCATGGCGTCGGGGCTGGCCAGTGGTTCCGCCGCTGTCACCCTGCAGGCCGCGCGGCGCGGCGCCCCTGATGGGTCGCTGCACCGGCTTGCGATGGTCGAATCGGCAGCGTCCGCCGGCGAGATGGCGATCCTGACCGGCTACCTGCTCCAGTCCGGCAAGACCGCGCGCCCGCTGACCAGCGGTCGATTAAGGGCGCCGTTCTGGCTCGGCGCCGTTGGCGCGGGGACGCTCCTTCCATTGCTGGTTCACCGCATGGCGGGACGCCGCCAGGGCCGCCCTCTGCGAGTCCTCTCGAGCGCAGCGGCCCTGTGCACCATTGCCGGCTCACTGGCTCTCCGCTGGAGCATCTTCGAGGCGGGAAAGGTTTCCTCGGAAGACCAGGCAGCCTCGTTCGAACTATCGAGCGACTAGCAATTGCTGTGCGATCGATCGACCTGAACGCCGATGTCGGCGAGGGGCAACGGGACGCGGAAGCGGCGCTCCTACCGCTGGTCAGCTCGGCGAACATTGCCTGCGGCCTTCATGCCGGTGACCCCGACACCATGCGTGCCACCGTTGCGCTGGCGCTCCGCCACGGGGTCGCCATCGGTGCGCATCCCGGCTTCGCTGACCGGCAGGGTTTCGGCCGGCGCCCGGTGCACCTGAGCGCTGACCAGGTCGCCGACCTCGTCCTCTATCAGCTTGGTGCGCTTCAAGCCATCGCTCGAGCGCAAGGCGCCGCGCTCCGCCACGTCAAGCCCCACGGGGCGCTCTACAACCAGGCCGAGGCCGACGACGCGCTGGCGGTCGCGATCATCGCCGGGATCCGGGCATTCGATCCGACGCTGCGACTGGTCGGCCGGGCCGGCTCGGCGATGCAGCGGGCCGCGCAGGCGCTCAGACATCCGTTCACCGCCGAGGCCTTCGCCGACCGGGCTTATCGCGCGGATGCCTCGCTGCTTCCGCGCTCCGAGGCGCATGCAGTGCTCACGGACCCGGACGAGGTGGCGCACCAGGTTCGTTCGCTGGTCACCGATGGTGAAGTCGCGGCGAATGACGGCAGCCGGGTGGCTATCGCGTTTGAAACCCTGTGCCTGCATGGCGACACCCCGGGCTCGGCCAGCCTGGCGGCTCGCGTCCGCCAGGAGCTCAGCCGGCTTGGGGTGAGCGTTTCCGCGCCGCGTTTAATGGGCGTCGATACCCTCCCGCCCTGATCGCGCTCATCCTGCTCGCGATCGTCGGCGCGGCGATCCTCGGTCATCAGCTTGGCTCCGCTCCCGTCACCACGGCGGCGGCGCCACTCCGCCACCTGGCCATCGACAATCCTTACGCGGCGGGCGGCTTCTGGTACCGCGGGAACCTGCATGTCGCTTCCGTGCGCGGGCTGGGCCGCGATCTACCGTCCACCATCGGCCGCTGGTACGCGGATCATGGCTACGGCTTTGTCGGCATCAGCGATGCGAACACCTACACCTGGCCTTCCGAATTCGGCAGCCGGGCCGTCACCGGGGTTCCCGTCGTGGCTGCCAGCTACAGCTTTGCCGACGTGCTGGCGGTGGGCACCGATCACTGGCTGCCGGCGTCGAATTTGCAGCAGGCGGTCGACTGGATTGCTCAGGATGGCGGTCTGCCGGTGCTGGCCGCGCCCCTCTCGTCCTCAAAGCCGCAGTCGGTCGCGAGCGTGATCGGCGTGCATCGGCTCTTCGGCCTGGAGGTCTACAACGCGCGGCTGGCCGCCGCCGGCCCTGGGCAGGGGGACGCCACCTCGTTCTGGGACCGGCTGCTCTCTGCCGGGAATCGCGTGTACGCCTTCGCCGGCGACGATGCGATGGGCGTCTCCGATCCCGCCATCGGCCGCGCCTGGGTCGACGTGCTGGCGCCCTCGCCGGATCCGGACTCGCTGCTGGGCTCGCTCCGGCAGGGAGCCTTTACGGCGTCGACCGGCGCCGGGTTCACCGCCTTCAGCGTGGACGGGACCACCATCACGGCCGAGGCTGCGGAGGGGTCAAGCCTCCGCTTCATCGGTCGCGGCGGCCGCCTGTTGAAGGCGGTGAGCAGCGCGGTCGCGTCGTATCGCGCCAACGGCGACGAGGGCTACGTCCGGGTCGAAGCCATCCGCGACGACGGCGCCCGAGCCTGGAGTCAGCCGTTCTTTCTGAGCTGGCGCTGAACTAGGGCGACGTGTGGACGGTCACGTTGACGCCGTTGCCGCCGCCACTCCCGAACCAGTGGCCGTTGCCCATGAAGCCATACCAGGCCAGCAGCAATATGAGCACGATGACGACCATGGCGAAGACGGCGACCACACTGGCTGACGAGCCATTCCCGGCCTGCCCTCGGAGGCTTTTGCCTGACAAATTGTTCACCTCCTTCGTCTTCACCATAGGGAGAGAGGCCCAGCTCGAGCTAGTGCCCGAGTTCAGGAACGGTTGCGCGCCCTGCGCGGGAGGCTCAGCGGAGGTCGGCCGCTTGCTGCGTTTGCGGGGTCGGGCTGGCGCCGGCCGCGGTGGTGAAATGCCAGGTTGCGTGCCCGGCGACCCCGTTGAGGGTGTAGGTCAGGTCGACGCCGTAGGTGGTGCCCGGCTGCAACGGCGCATTGGCGAGAAAGGCGAAGGAATTTTCCGTCTCGGTGCCCGGCTGCAGGGAGATGCCCGGCAGGTCCTTGCCCGACGGATCGCGGAAGTGGAAGCCCGTGATCGTGACCCTGGCATTGCGGTCAAAGGTGGCGGTCACCGGGTAGCCGATCGGATAGATGGCGTTCGGCGCCGGGTCGGGGATTTCGTTGCCGTTGAAGGCGATCGGGACGTTCACCTGGTTGGGGGCCGGATAGAGGATCACGCGCCCGCTGGCCTGCTCGCGATACGCCATGTCCATCACCTGGACGGTCATCGGCCCCATGTAGGCGTCACCGTAACCCAGCTCGACGAGATCGGTCCGCAGTAGCGGAATCCTGTGATACACGGAATCGATCCAGTCCGTCACCGCCGCGGCCGGGTCGGCGCGATGGGTGATGACTTCGGCCATGGACCGCTGCGGGTACCCGAAATGCTGCGCCCGGGTCAGCACGTTGTCACCGACGTATCCCTGCCCGGTCGATTCTTCCTTGTGGATCCCGAGGTCGCGAATGCTGGCGAGCGCCCCGTTGAAGAACGTATAGAACGCGTGCGCCAGCGCCGACTTCTGGATCACCGATGAGCTGGTCACGGGGGCGAGCCCGGCGAGCCGGCGATAGCGGTTGACGGTGGCCAGCGCCACGGTCTGCCGGTCGGCGGCCGCCTTGTCCAGGTCGACGTAGGTTGCGGCGGGCGCGGGGCTCGGCCCACCGGCCGCGACGGTTTGCCTGGCGGCCTGCAGAGCACCGGGCTCATCCTTTTGGAGGTAACGAAGCACCGCCACGAGGAAGGCTCCAGCTTCCTGATCCGTCGGCTTGGCGGCAATCGCGGCGCGCTCGTCCTTTACCGCGGTGGTCGGATCTTTGTCGAGGGCGACCGCGATGTCGCCGAGGATCTTGAGATCGACCGGGCTCCGTGGCTGGAGCTTGAGCGCGGCCTGGTAGGCGCTCTTGGCGACGCCGTAGTCCTGGGCGAAGAGGGCAACATCGCCCAGCTGCTCGCGCAAGCCGGCATCATCCGGCGAGAGGCTGGCCGCACGCTCCAGGAACTGAGTGGCGGCGGACAGATCCTGGCGGCCGATGGAGAAACGGGCCAGCTCCAGCAACCGTTCGACCCACTTCGGCTGGGCGCCCGCAGCCAGCTTGAGATGGTTGAGCGCCTGGACATAGTCTTTTTTGTCGCGGTAGTAGTTGGCCCAATTCCGTTCGATCTCCGCCCGCTCGTAGGCGGTTCCCTTCTTAGCGAGTTCGGCGCCCTTGGAGAGTTGCGCGCCGGCGTCGTCGTAGCGACCCACGTCGGCGAGGGCTTCGCCGTAGAAGGCTCGGGCCAGGGCAGAGTTCGGGGCGGCCTTGATGGCCGCCGCTCCGTCTCTCGCCGCCGACTGGATATCGTCGTTCCAGTCCTCGACTCGCGTCAGGACGGTGAGAACGAACCCGTCGTGGGGCGCGATCTTCTGGGCTTTGAGCGCTTCGTCGAGTGCGGGTTTCTCCTTCGTTTCGTAGTTGAGGACGAGCGCATAGGTGGCGTGATCTGCGGCATCTTGCGGGTGAGCGCGGATCAGGTCCTGTAGCTGTCCGGCGGCCGCCGCGTACTTGTTCTGGAACATCAGGTCGAGCGCGGACTGCGCGCTCGGCCCACTTGGTTTGGGGGTGACTGGGTCGCAGGCGACCAGTAAGGCAGCCAGAAGAAGGAACGCGCCGCGCCGCCTCACGGTCCCCAGTCTATCGGGCGTCCTTGAGAAAGTTGTTAACGGGCGCTGTCCGTTGAGGGCCTCGGGGAATGCTTGCGTCACCGGATTGTCACCCGGTTGTGGGCCGTGCCTTTAAGCCTGTCACCTATTCTCCGGCGCATGACGGAGCGCGCGCGCAAGCTCGATGCGAGCCGGCTCCGCGTCCTCCCGGGCGGCAGCCCCACGCCGGCCCCCTCGTACCGGCTTCTGACCCAGGTCAGCGCGGCACTGAGCACCTCTCTCGACCTCGATCGGACATTGAAGGAGATCCTGGAGCGCATGAACGCCCTGGTGGCGTTCGACGCGGCCACCGTGTTCCTGCTCGACGAATCGCGCTCCGAACTCCAGGTGAAGGCGGCGCTGGGCGTTCCCGTGGCGCTGAAAGAGGTCAAGAGCTTCAAGGTCGGCGAGGGTGTCGTCGGGTGGGTGGTCCGTCACGGGGCCACGGCCCTGATCCAGGACTCGCTCAAGGACGCTCGCTACAAGGTGACCGGCCCGCAGCGCCGGGCGAAGACCGTGCTGGCCGCCCCACTACGTGCCCAGGACAACCTGTTGGGGGCCATGGTCCTGGTCCGATCGGCGAAGGAGCCGTTCGGTACCGAGCACCAGCGCCTGGTCGAGGCGATCGCGAGCCAGGCGGCGGTGGCGATCGACCACGCCCGGTTGTTCGAGACGGAGCGGGCTTCCCGGCGTCGCGCCGAGGCCCTACTGGCCACCTCCCAGGCCGGGAGCGACGCCGTCAGAACGCCGGAATTGCTGCAGCGGGCCGTTAAACAGATGGCTTTTGCCATGCGTGCTACTGCCGCCGCCGTCATCCTGCCCGACGAGGCAGGCGAGATCATCGAGGCGGCCTTTGATGCCTCAGATCCGCCGGCTTTCGGCCTGGAGTCGCTGCGCTCGAAACCGATTGGAGCGCTGCCCCTGCTGGCCGCCATCGGTGACGCCCGGCGGCCCCTGATCGTCCAGCGGGCCGATCGCCCACCGCTGCTCGACGACGCCTTCTGGTCGCGCAGCGAATCCCAGGCGGTGGCGGCCGTGCCGGTTCGCTGGCAGGACCGGGTGATCGCCATGCTGATCGTCGGCTTTGCCGATTCCGAGCGGCTCACCGCCGCCGAGCTCGAGTTGCTGGAAGAGATTGGCCGTCAGGTCGCGCTGGGCATGGAACGGCTTCGGCTCCAGGCGCGGGTGCAGGACCAGCAGAACGAGATGGCGGTGGTGGCGGAGCGCAACCGGATCGCCCGCGACATGCACGACGGGTTGGTGCAGTACGTCTATGCGCTCGGACTTCAGCTTGAGCATGCCCGTGATCTGGCGCTTACGGAACCGGATGCGGTGGCCCCCGTGCTGACGAGCTCGATCCAGCAAACCAATCACGTTCTGTCCGAAATGCGCACCTTCCTCTACCAGCTGCGGCCCATCCTCATGAAGGAGAAGGAGATCGGCCAGTGGGTGCTCGACCTCTGCCGCCAATTCCAGCAGGCCACGGGCGTCGCCCTTCAGGCCGAAGTCGGGACACCGGCCGGCCAGGAGCTCTCCGCCGAGATCTCCATTGCGCTCTTTCGGATCATCCAGGAGGCGCTGGCCAACATCTATAAGCACGCACACGCGTCCAAGGCGACGCTCTCACTCGATTTCAGCGCTGACGGCGCCAGGCTGGTCATCGAGGACGACGGACGTGGTTTCGACGTTGAGGCGCGGCCGGAGCCGGGGATCGAACGGGGTCACGGACTGACCAACATCCAGGAGCGCGTGGCGGAGCTGGGCGCCACCCTCCAGCTGGAGAGCGCTCCCGGAGCCGGCACCCGGCTGGAGGCGGTGTTTCCCTACAGCCGATGAGCACCGGGACCGTTCGCCTGCTGATCGCCGATGACCACGAGATGGTTCGGCTGGGGTTGCGCTCGATCCTGGAATCCGATCCACGAATCCGGGTGGTCGGCGAGGCGGCCTCACCGCAGGATGCCGTCTACCAGGCTGCCCTGCTCCGGCCCGACGTCGTCCTGCTCGATGTCCGGATGCCCGGCGGCAGCGGGATCGATGCCTGCCGCGAAATCCTGGGGCGCAACCTGGGCAGCAAAGTCATCATGCTGACCTCGTTTGCCGACGAGGATGCGGTCTACGAATCGATCATGGCCGGCGCGTCGGGTTACCTGTTGAAGGAGATCAACAAGGGCGCTTTGATCGACGCCGTGATGGCGGTGTCCGAAGGCCGCTCCTTGCTCGACCCCGAAGTGACCCGCAAGGTGCTGGAGCGCATTCGGAAGATGGCGGCCAGCTCGGACGAGGTGGTCCGCGCGGCTCTGTCCGACCAGGAAAAGCGGGTGCTGCGACTGGCCGCCCAGGGAAAGACGAACAAGCAGATCGCGGTCGATCTCTTTCTCTCGGACAAGACCGTCAAGCATCACATTTCGAACATCCTCAGCAAGCTGAATCTCAGTTCCCGCGCCCAGGCCGCCGTCTGGGCGACACAGCACGGCCTGCTCGACGAGTTCCCCGAACGCAAGGCGAGTTAGGCCGCTGGAATCGGCGGCGGCTCACGTTTCCCTTACGGAGCCGCTTGCGCCGGGTATCCGCCATTTGGCACCAAGTGGGGCTGACTGGCGGATAAGCCGGGGGGCCGGCGCAGGCTACGCTCCCCCATACGTGGGCGGCGCATTGCGGATGTATCCAGGAGGACTGCATGCTGCTCGTTGACAAGCTCAATAAAGGCAAGCTTCCCGAGAAGCCCGAGAGCGGCGAGCCGGTGGCCAACCCCGGTCTGTCCAGCCTGGTGGTCAAGCCGACCAACGTGGCGGCGCGCATTCCCAACATCGAGCGGATCAAGCGCACGGTGCACGAGCGGCTGATCACCTCGCTCGGGATGAACTCCGACACCTACAGCCCGGACATCGTCCAGCGGCGCATTGCCGAGCTGGTCGACGAGTACTGCGAGGAGAGCAAGCTCAAGCTCACCAAGCACGACCGCGAAGAGCTGGCCGAGCTGATCCTGCACGATGTGCTGGGGCTCGGTGCGCTCGAGACGCTGCTGGAAGACCCGGAAGTCAGCGAAATCATGGTCAACGGGCCGAAGACGATCTTCATGGAGCGCCGCGGTCGCATCACGCAGTCCGATCTGGAGTTCGAGAGCGAGGTGCAGCTCCGCCGGGTAATCGACCGCATCGTGGCGCGCATCGGTCGCCGCGTCGATGAGTCGTCGCCGATGGTCGACGCTCGCCTGCCCGATGGCTCGCGCGTCAACATCGTCATCCCGCCGCTCGCGGTGCAGGGATCGAGCATTACGATCCGGAAATTCTCCCGAGTCCCCTACAAGGTGCAGGACCTCGTGAACTTCGGCACCCTGAACCAGGACATGGCGAGTTTCATCCGTGCCTGTGTGCGGTCGCGGATCAGCATGGTGGTCAGCGGTGGCACCGGCTCTGGCAAGACCACCACCCTCAACGTGCTCTCGAACTTCATTCCCGACACGGAGCGGGTGGTCACGGTGGAGGACACGGCCGAGCTGCAGCTCCGGCAGCGCAACCTCGTGTCCCTCGAGGCCCGTAGCGCCAACGTCGAAGGCCGAGGCGCGGTCGCTATTCGTGACCTGGTCGTCAACGCCCTCCGCATGCGGCCGGATCGGATCGTGGTCGGCGAGTGCCGCGCAGGAGAAACGCTGGACATGCTGCAGGCGATGAACACCGGCCACGACGGCAGCATGACCACCGTCCACGCCAACAGCCCAAAAGACGCGATCAACCGGTTGGAGACCATGGTGATCATGGGCGGCTCCGACCTGCCATTTCAGGCCATTCGCGAACAGATCGTGGGCGGCATCACGCTGATGGTGCAGCAGGCGCGACTCCGCGACGGCCGCCGCGTGGTCACTCACATCTCGGAGATCACCGGTATCACCGGCAACAACATCCAGGTGCAGGACATCTGTCTGTTCGACCAGTCGGGTATCGACGAGGAAGGCAATGTGCTCGGGACCTTCCGGTGGACGGGCGTGATCCCCAAGCTGCTTCCCCGGCTGAAAGCCAACGGTGAGGACTTCCCCATCGAGGTTTTCGGCCTGAGTGGCTTGCAGGTGATCGAGGGGCAGACGCGTGCCCCCGGCGGCGACGCGGCACTGCGCGCGACGGCGGACTGAGCATGCCGAAGTGGTTGTCCCGGCGGCCGCAGCCCCCGGAAAAACCGGCGCCCTCGGTCCAACCGTCCGCACCAAAGGCGTCTCCGCTCAAGAGCCCAGCGCCCTCCGCCGGACCGGCGCGGCGGGCGGCCGACCTTCCGCCGGAACCCCGGACTGCGGACCTGGCGCTCGACGATGCCAGCGCGGTTCAAGCCCGCCTGCGCCAGGACCTGAATGAGCTTCTCAAGGCCCACCGCCAGCAGGGCCGCGTCCTGGAGCGCAACCAGAAGCTGCTCGAGCAGACCGAGCAGGAGCTGAGCCGCCAGCGTGGACGAGCCGCCGCGCTGGAGACCGAAGTGGCGGAGCAGCGAACCGTCTCGGGTGAGCAGGTGGGACGGATCCACGACCTGGAGCAGATCGTCGACAGGCAATCGACGCTGCAGACGGCCTATGAGGCGCTCGATCGTGAGCGACAGGACCTCAGCGTCCACCTCGCCGACCTGACGCGCAGCCGGGCGAACGCCACGGCGGAGCGCGACCGGCTTGCCGCTCAGCTGGCGGGCGCGCATGCGACGATCGCCGCGCGGGACGCCGAGGTCGCCGCGCTGCAGATTGACCAGGACGGCGTCGAGGCGCGCATCAGCGGCCTCCAATCCGAGATCGAGCAGCTCAAGCGCGGCAACGGAAAACTCCGGGCCGATCTCGACCGCGCGCTGGAAGCGCAGGCGGCCCAGCATCACCTGCAACTCGAGTTCGACGCCCTGTCCGCCCGCTGGGACGTGGCGCGGGCGCAGCTAGCGGAGGCCGAGTCCGCGCTGAAGTCATCGCAGGCCACCATCAAGGCGGCCCAGCGACTTTCCTCATCCGTCGAGTGGCGCCTCGCCCTCGATGGGGTGCTGGACGCGGCCTCCGAGCTGGTCCGTTTCGAGCGCGGCACGCTGGCCCTGGTCGATGAGCTCCAGGAGGAGCTCAAGGTCGAGGCCGCTCGCAACAGCCCGATCGCAGTCAGCGAAATGTCCCGTTTCAAGGTCGGTGAAGGGATCGCCGGGTGGGCCCTGTCGCATCGGGAACCGGTCCTGGTGCGAGACACGCGGTCGGACCCTCGCTTCAAGGCATCCGACCCGAAGCATCAGCCCCGCTCCTTTATTGCCGTTCCGTTGCTCGCCGACAAGGAGGGGCTTGGCGTGCTGACGGTGGCGCGCCCGGCCAGTGACCCGTTCACCGAGCATGATCTACGCAATCTCGCACGGGTCGCGACCGACGCCGCGAACGCCCTGATCAATGCGCGGCTGGTTGACCTGCTCAAGCATCGAGAGGACCGGTTGACCACGCTGGTCCGCAAGGCGCGCGAGCTCTCGACGGCCAACGACACCAAGCAGGTCATCGAATTCGTGCTTTCCAGCGCCAAGGAGCTTGTGGGTGGAAAGGCCGCCTTGCTGGCGCTGCGCAACCAGAAAACCCTGGAGCTTGAGGTAACCGGCTCGGTGGGCGTGTCCGATGCGGTGATCGAGCAGCGGATTGCCTGGGGCGCGCCCGCCGCGGGTGACGTGATGCGGACCGGAAAGCCGTGGGTCTCACCGATCCGTGAAATGCTGCCGCCGGCATTGGTCGAGACCGTTGAGAAAGCCGGACTCAAAATGATTGCCTCGGTGTTGTGCGGCCCGCTGGCCCATCAGGAATTGTCGGAGGACGGCGCGCTGCTGAGCCGGTCAGAGCTCGAGGTTTCGGATCAGGTCAGCGGCGTGCTCAACGTGTACCGCGACACGCTCGATCCGATTCCGAGCGCCGACCTGGAGCAGCTCAAGGCGTTTGCCGAGCAGGCGGCGGTCGCGATCCAGAACGTGCGGCGCTGGGACCGGGTCAAGGAACAGCTGCAGGCGACGTCATCGATGAACACCCGGCTGATGGGTCGCGAGCGCTACATCAACCAGCTGCTCTTCCGGATCCAGCAGCTGGAACAAGAACTCAGTCGCTACAAAGCCGCCTAGCGAGCCCGCAGGGCGAGCCGGCCTTTCGGCCGCGTTTAAAGTCTCTGAACTAAGTGCGCTTCGGCGCAGCCGAGATGAGCTCGCGTAACGGGGCTAGCCTGTCAAACGCCTGCGGCGTTTTCCCGCTAGGTTCAAGCGACCAAGGATGAACGCGTCAAGCACGCGATGGGAGGCAACGACGCCGTCGCCGACCCGACGGGATCCTTTACGGCGATCGGCCTTGAGGTCGATCAGGTACTTCTCTTGCTGCGCCCAGACCAGCTCGATCAGGCGGCTGAAACTGGTCTCCGGGTCAACCGTGATGCCTTCCTTCTCGATCCGATCCTTGACGACGGTCGGGAGTTCTTTGGCTTCCGCCAGGTTGAGCCGCTCCAGCGCCTCGAGCAGATCGTCAAGCCGACGCAGGTGGTAGCGGCGCTCCGCTTCGTTGCTGTATGCGCGAGGTGATTCGTCCAAGCGGTCCTCCTCGATGGTTGTCTAAACCCGTATAACTCCGGAACCCACGATAACTTCGAGGCCTCGCTGCTCCAGGGCCTCAATCACCCGGTTCATCCCGATCGAGTCGCTGGGCATGTGGCCGGTGATCACGAGATTTGCCTTCGGGCGCTGCAGCTGCTCCAGTTCGCGGAGGTCCCGATCGTCGATGTGCATCGCCAGGATGGTGTCAATGCCGTGTTCATAATACGTGCGGTAGACCGGCGCGCCACCATTTGTGCCGGCCGCCATCTGGACGACCCAGCGGCCCACGGGATTTTCTGCCGTACCAAGCCACAGTTCGGGCTGAACCAGCGAGGCCTCCATTTCGGGAATGGTCTTGAGCTCGCCGATCAGCTCGCCCGCGGTGGTGGCGTGGGCGTCGACGACCCGGCCCACGAAATCGATGAAGAACTGCCGGCCGATGAGGTCCGCGGCCAGGTGAATATTCATCATCGGCATCGCCAGCTGTTGTGCGGCAGCGACCACGCGGTCGTAGTTGGCGGTATGGAGCGCATGCGCAACCGGCCGTTGTCGGGTGAGCATCACCTCGTGCGCGATCCCGGCCGGGATGCCTTCGGCGCGCATCTGCGCCTCGTGCCGCTCGATCACGACCGGGAGGCCAAGCCGGGCGTGGGAACCGATTGGATGATGGGCGATCACGCCGTCGACGCCGAGACGCTGCGCCAGCAGCAGCTCGCCGACGTCGACATCGATGGCGACGTAGACTCGACGCACATCTCCGTCGAGATAGACCTGGGAGTCGGCAGGGGTCTGCGCACAGTGCGCGAGTCGGTTGGCCAGGGCCATGATCTCGCTGAGCCGCACGTCGGCATTATCCCTAGAATCCGTCCGTGTCAGGCAATCCGGGCGCCGATCGTCGGGGAGACGGTGGCTTTGCCCCCACCTTCAAGGAGGCGGTCGGCCGCTGGCGACGCCGTCATCGCCACCCCCCGTCGCACGAAACCTGGTTCGCGGTTCACTATCGGGTCGGCTGGCTGGTCGAACGGCTGTCTTTTCTCGAGAGCATCCACCTGCTTCGCCAGGGTCTCGATGTCCGATCGCTGTCGGCCGAGCGGCCGGCGCGCCGGCGTAAGGGGGAGCCCGCGACGGACGGCGTCCACCTCGATGACGACGAGGGCCTCGACGTGGAGAACGAACCGGCCGACGCGATGGCATCTAGCGAGGCCGTCATACCTCCCGAAGATGTCCGATAATTCGGCCATGCGGCGCTTTCGGCCGCGCTGGATCAGCGCGCTCCTGGGGGGCATCGTGCTGCCCTTCGACCCGGTGCTCGGGATGGTGATGCTGATCGTCGGGCTCTGGCGGCCGAAGCGGAAGGCCACGCCCACCGTGATCGAACGATGAAGGTCTATCTCGGCCGCGCCGTCAGCGGCGAGCTCGGCCCGCGCAGCCTGGAGGCGATTCAGCTGGCTCACCGCGCCCTCGTCGAGTACGGTGCCGGGATCCTTGCCGAGCGAGTGGCCGATCCGGAGTACCGACCCGGCCTGGACCGGCCGGAGCTGGTCGCCGAGATGATGCATCGCGAACTGCTCGAGGCCGACGCCGGCTGCGTGGAGATGACCGGTCGCAGCATCGGCGTCGGGTTTGAAGCCGGTTGGCTGCTCGGCCGCGGACGTCCGGTCCTGGTGCTGTACGACGCAGACGTCGCGCCGGCCTCGACCGTCGTGCGCTTTCCGCCCTTCGACCATTGCGTCTCGTTTGGCTATCGCGACCTGATGGATGTGAGCGGAGCCGTGACGGACTTCTGCCGCACGATCGCGGCCCACGCCGCTTACCGCGCCGAAGGCTGACCGCCAGTTAATTCCTGCCCCCGCTCGAGGGGGAGGGCCAGGTGGGGGCTTCTAGACTGCTGGGATGAGCTTTCGCGCCTGCATCCTGACGGTCAGCACCAAGGGCGCGCGCGGGGAGCGCGTGGACGAGAGCGGCGAGAAGATCAGCGAGGCGCTCGCTCGCATTCCCGCCGATGTCGTCGGTCGCGCGGTGGTCACCGACGACGTGGAACACATTCAACATCAGGTCCGTGAGTGGCTGCGAGCAACGGACCCGGATCTGATCGTGTCGACGGGGGGTACCGGGCTCGGTCCGAGAGATGTCACGCCGCAGGCGCTGGAACCCTTGTTCGACTACGTCGTCCCGGGCATTGCCGAAGCGATGCGCGCCGCGGGCTTGCGCAAGACGCCGCATGCCATGCTGTCACGCTCGCTGGCCGGGGTTGTGGGGCGCACCCTGGTGCTCGCCCTCCCCGGCAGTCCACGCGGCGTTGCCGACAGCCTCGAGGCCGTGATGGAGGCGCTGCCACACGGGCTGCGCACCCTGCGCAACCAGGTCAGCGATACGCCGGCCGCGCACCGTCCCAGCTGATGGGCCGGATCAAGGTCGGGATCTCATCCTGGACCGAACCAACCCTGGTGAAGAGCGGATGGTATCCGCCGACCGCGACAACCGCGGAGGATCGGCTGCGCTACTACGCCTCGAAATTCCCCATCGTCGAGGTCGACAGCACCTTCTACGCCATCCCCAACGAGAGGACGGCGCAGCTGTGGGTCGAGCGCACGCCAAAAGATTTCACCTTCAACGCCAAGGCCTATGCGCTGCTCACCCAGCATCCGGCCCCGGCGACACGCTTGCCGAAGGATCTTCGCGAAAAGCTCTCCGATTCGAAGCGCAACTTGTACTTCAAGGACCTGGGCCCCAAGGAAAAGGAACGCGTGTGGGATCGGTTCCGCGAGGGCCTGCAGCCGTTGCAGGATGCGGGCAAGCTCGGGGCGATCGTCTTCCAGTTCCCCAAGTGGTTCTTGCCGTCACCGGCCTCCTACCGGTTCATGGAGGATCTGCGCGAATGGCTGCCCGACTTTAGGATCGCGATCGAATTTCGACAGGCGTCCTGGTTGAAGGAGGAGCGGCGCCAGCGGGTTTTCGAGTTCTTGAAGGGGCGCGGCCTGAGTTATGTCGTGGTCGATGAGCCGCAGGGGTTAGGCTCGAGCGTGCCGCCGGTGGTGGCGGTGACCGCGCCCCTCGGCATGGTGCGCTTCCACGGACACAATCGGGAGACCTGGGAAAAAAAAGGGATCAGCACCGCGGAAAAATTCCGCTATCTCTACCAGCCGAGCGAGCTGAAGGCCTGGGTGCCCAAGCTCGGCGATATGGCGGCGCAGGCCGGCGAGGTGCACGCCGTCATGAACAACTGCTACTCCGACTACGCCGTCCGTAACGCGGCCGACCTGAACGAGCTCCTGCAGTAGCGCCCGGCGGCCGGGCCTGCCCGAAAGGAATTCCCCAGCCGGCCAGTTGCATGGGTAGCGCCGCGGCGCAGCTATGCAGGCCTACCAATCCGCACCGTGTCCGTATTGCGGCGCCACCTGGAACCCGCCAGGCGCCCAGGCCTGCGCCAATTGCCGCAACGCGCTGCCGCCGCCTTCGCC
>Ga0137382_10000288_pt1 | contig 20752 bp, 10 predicted proteins | sample SagtaG_15_FD_104816 | JGI IMG/M metagenome (GOLD analysis project Ga0137382, IMG submission 104816) | Vadose zone soil microbial communities from Sagehorn Ranch, Mendocino, California, USA - Sage2_R_20_16 metaG | ecosystem: Environmental > Terrestrial > Soil > Vadose zone | place: USA... | reverse complement strand
GTGGTGTTGGGTAATTCCAAAGTAGAGTCGTTTGCAGTCGCTCGCTATATTGCCTATTTCCGGAAGGTCAGAAATGATTTTCTGAGGGCAGGCCAAGCGCCCACCAATACCTATCCCGAGCCAACAGAACTTTGCAGGGTTTGCACTTGGTTTCCCGTTTGCGACAAACAGCGACACATCGACGATCATTTGTCGCTGGTTGCAGGGATTACACGAAATCAACGGAAGCATTTAGTTTCGCGCGATATCCAAACGTTAGAGGCGTTGGGAAATCTAAAGCTTCCTGTTTTGCCTAAGATCGAGCGAATCGGAGAAGCCGCACTGGTTCGGATTCATGGACAAGCACTTCTCCAGCGAAACGGTCGTAATCAAGGGAAGATGATCTATGAGATTCTCGAGCCCATCGAAGAGGAAAAAGGGTTCGCGGCGCTACCAACCCCGTCTCTTGGAGACATCTTTCTCGATTTCGAAGGCGATGATTATGCCTTCGGGACGGGAGTCGAGTACCTCCTGGGCACGCTCAGCCTGGGGGATGGTCCAGGCAAGGATCCCGTGTATGAGGCTCAGTGGTCTTTTGACCCTTTCGCCGAGAAGCAAGCCTTTGAAGAATTCATCGCGAAAATGCTGGATAGATGGCTAAAATTCCCTGATTTCCATATCTATCACTATGCTCCTTATGAGCAAACAGCCATTAAGCAGCTGGCTGGGCGGCATGGTGTGTGCGTCGACGCCGTAGATCGCTTGTTGCGGGCAGGCATTTTCGTCGACCTGTATCGTGTGACGCGTCAAGCGTTGCGCGCTTCGGTTGAAAGTTATTCCATCAAGAAATTGGAACCCCTGTATGGTTTTGAGCGTGCCGTGCCACTCCGAGAAGCTAGGCTCGCTCTAGATGCTTTCTCATCCATTTTTGCTTTGGGAACTGGAGAGGAAGCGACGGCCGAACTTCTCAAGACTGTCGAGTCCTACAACAAAGAGGACTGCTTGTCGGCTCGAAGTCTGCGGGGTTGGCTCGAAGAGCGAAGAAGGGAAATGGAACAAAAGCTGGGACGAGCCATCCCGCGCCCCGCGCCGAGATCTGGTGACGCAAAGGAAAACCTGGCTGAGCAACTAGAGCGAGTCGAAGTGGTTAAGAAACAGCTCCTGGACGGATTGCCGCCAGACCGCAGCGAATGGACCGCAGAACACGATTCACGTTGGCTGCTGGCGCAGATGCTCGAATGGCACCGCCGGGAAGAAAAATCGATGTGGTGGGAATACTTTAGGTTGTGTGATCTCTCGGATGCTGAACTCATCGAGGACAAGAGTGCGCTCGGAGGTCTCCATTATGTCGGCGAAGCAGCACGAATCAAGAGATCCGCCCTTCATCGCTATGATTTTCCTCCTCAGGACCATGCCATCGACCGCGCTCTCGCTGTCCACGATCCGAAGACGAAAAAAGGAGCAGGAGAACTCATGGCGATTGATGAAGTTGCAAGAACAATTGATCTGAAACGAGGCCTCAGTTCCGTAGTTCCGCACCCAGGTGCATTGGTCCCCTACGATTTCGTCGGCTCCGAAGTGAAAAGAGAAAGCCTTCTGCGGCTTGGTACTTGGGTTGGCGAAAACGGCATAGCCGCGGAAGGCCCCTTCCAAGCCGCAAGAGATCTGCTTTTACGTCGGAAACCCAGAGCGCTGAAGCAACGCGTCGAGAGCACAGTGAATGAAGGACAACTGACAAAGGAGAGCAAGGACTTGGTGGCATGGCTATGCAGAGAACCCTCGATTTTGCCGATCCAAGGCCCTCCAGGCTCAGGTAAGACGTTCAGTGGCGCCCGCATGATCGTAGAACTCGTAAGAGCTGGGCGACGCGTCGGAATTACGGCGATCAGCCACAAAGTGATTAGCCATTTGCTCGGTGAAGCGTGCAAGGTGGCGCGCCAGGCCGGTGTTCCTTTAAGAGCAGTGCAGAAAGCAAATGAAACCGATGGTTGCCCGGACGAACTCGTGGAACAGCTCGATGACAACGCGCCCGTCCTCAATGCCTTGAGGGAAGGTAAAGCACAAGTTGCGGCCGGGACGAGTTGGTTTTGGGCGCGGACCGAGGTCCACCAGGCTGTCGACGTTCTGTTCATTGATGAGGCTGGCCAGATGTGTCTTGCGGATGTGCTTGCAGTATCTCAGGCAGCCACGAGTTGCGTGCTGCTCGGCGACCCTCAACAGCTCGACCAACCGCAACGCGGCGTTCATCCTCCCGGGACCGATGGATCGGCCTTTCGTCACCTCCTAGGTGATCGAGCCACAATCCTCCCAGAACAAGGCCTATTTCTAAGGGAGACACAACGATTGCATCCCGACGTTTGCGGCTTCACTTCGGAATTGTTCTACGAAGGCAGGCTTCTCCCAGCCGCGGGCAACGAGAAACAAAGCGTAAACGCGAAGGGGCACTTGTCCGGCACTGGCTTGAGGTTCGTTCCTGTTCACCACAGTGGAAATCAGAATGAATCAGGCGAAGAGGTGGAGGAGATCGCCAAGTTGGTCAGAGAGCTTGTGAATGGAGAGAACACATGGACGAACCGCAGGGGAGAAATCAGTCAACTGAAACTAAATGATGTGCTCATCGTGACGCCTTACAACGCCCAAGTCTCGGCCCTGCGTGATGCGCTCCCAGCAGGAGCTCACGTCGGGACCGTGGACAAATTCCAGGGGCAAGAAGCGCCCGTTATTTTTTACTCGATGGCCACCTCCACCGCTACGGATGCCCCTCGCGGCATGGAGTTTCTCTACAGCTCCAATCGACTGAATGTGGCGATTTCTCGTGCGCGCTGTATCGCGGTGCTTGTGGCTAGCCCTGCTCTATTCGAAATGGAATGCAAAAACCCTCGACAGATGACACTGGCAAATGGATTTTGTCGCTATCTCGAAAAAGCCCAAAGAGTCTAGACGCCGATTGCTGACGATGCCCGCAATCGTCAGGCCATTGAGCCGTCGGTGCCATCCTTGAGGCTCTTATTGTCGCCTTAAGAAATCAGTAAGCTGTTCCAGGAACGAAAGGATGTTGGGTAGGGCCAGTGCGGATTGAAGTTGCATCTCTCGCTTCTAAGTCCCTCTTTGAAAATGGTGCAGCGCCGCCTCATTCCAATTGAAACCTTCACGGGCCGTTGGACAACCCGCGTCGGGCATTAAGCGACGGAGAGCCAAGGATTACCCCTCTCGGTTTAATGCGGCAAGCAAACTCTTCAAATGCCTAACCTTGAGGTCCTCCTCTAGCGGGTCCTCGTTCACACGGGAATCCAAAGGCTTCCTCTCCAGCCAGTCCCTCACGATGTGCGCAAGTTGGTCCGCGTTGTAACTACGCAGGTGCTGTGCAATCCAGGGGTTCATCCAGAATGTTCGCGGGTAAGAAGACCAATGGGGAGTCGCGGATAACACCAAGACATGAGCCAAGGCAGCGGAACCGAGCTGACGCCATTCCTTGCGTAGTTCTTTTGGGTCGTGGTAAGAATCCAGTCCGGTATTTAAAGCGCTGTAGACCATCGAACACAACCTGTCGTAGATCGCAGCGCAAAGAGCATCGTCTATGGGGCTTTTTATTCCAGACACGGACAGCACTCCTCAGAAGTGCCTTAAACTCCACCCGGCTTCAAGCCAAGTCGTTGCGCTGCGATATGGTCAGGACATCGAGATTCCGGTAAGCCGCAAGTACGCTCAGCTTCGTTGACCCAATCCCAGTTCACCTTCTTCCCTTGGTTGGCAAAATCGTCCAGCGTTTGCGACATCTTTAGCCAACTGACAAACATAGGGAGAAGTGGGCGCAGGAAAGCGATGGATTCTGGTGTTTGTTCAGACATGCTCACTCCAGCCATGATCCGCAACACTGTAATACTGACTAGCCATCAACCCTCGCGTCTCCCTGACCGAGAGTCAAGTCCTCTGTCATAACTGGGTTAACGAACCTTCGGCGCGGAGAGGCAGGTCAAGAACCTGCTCGGCTGCTGGATGTAACCCCAGTCATTCTCCCGAAAGTAGGAAAACACGAGACGCCTCTTCGCTCTGCTCGCCGCCACGTAGAACACGCGGTGCTCCTCTTCGACTCTGCCGTCGCGCTTGCTCAAATACGAGGGAAAGTCCTCATCCGTAGCTGCGGCTACAAACACTGTATCGAACTCCAGCCCCTTCGCTTGGTGCACCGTCACTAGCAACACCCGATCATCCTTCTGAAGTAGCCTCTCAGTGTCGCTGCCAAGGGACACAGTGAGCAGTATCTCTTGAAGAGCATCTCGCCCAGACAAGCGGAGATCGTCGTATTGCCCAAACAGGTCAACCAACTCCCCGAGGTTACGCTGCCGTTTTTCGCCATCCTCTTGCTTGCGCCAGTACGCGGCGAGACCCGACTCTTCAAGGACCAAAGCCAAGAGCTCGTGAGGCCGTTTGTTGGCGATTCCGCTCCGCCACGCCTCTAGCTGGTAAGCCAAATTCGCAAACGGAGCCATTCGCCCACGAAGAACTTTGCGTCTTTCAGCCGCTCCGGGCGTTAGAAGGTCCACGAGGTGTCGGAGAAGGTCCTCTGTCGTTCTGACATCGTCTTGCGCACGGTGCGTTGGCTTGTGCTTCAATTTGAGAGTATCGTGAAGCGATTGCAAGGTGTAACTCGGCAACCGCAGCAATCTTCTCGCAATGTCAAGGGTGTCAAAGCAAAGGCCGACCGTAGGGTTCCTAGCGCCGATCCTCCGTCCCTGACTTTCGATAATGTTCTTGTCAAACGTGACATTGTGCCCTACCAGAACGCAACCCTCGCAGAAAGAGGCAAATTCCTCCAGTACCTTCTTTGGATTTTCGCCCTTCTGGGCGAGGAACTGGTCTGACAACGTATGAACGGAAAATGAGTCACCGACTGGTTTCTTGCTTTTCAGATATGCATGAAACTCGTCCTGTCGGCCGTTGTGGTTCACCTTTGCAGCAGCGAGTTCGACCACCTCGTCCGAGACCGTATCCAGCCCCGTGCTTTCAACGTCGAATATCACAATATTGCCGGACACAAACGCGTCGAGAAGCGGGGCGTACGGATCTGCATACTTGAGAGTGATGGGATTTACGAAATCAACCAATCTGACGCAAGTCCGCCTGTCTATGGCTTGAATGGCATCAATTGTGGCTTGTCCAATCCCCTTCGGCGGTCTTTGAAGGATGCGACGAAACGCATTCGAGTCGTGTGTGTTTAAAAGAAAACGAAGATGTGCGATCGCATCTTTTATTTCGGCCCGTAAGAAGAATCTGAACTGGTCCGCGACAAAATGCGGAATCAGTTCATTCTCTAGTACTCTCGAAATTACCGTAGCTCTCCCGTTCGTCCTCGTGAGGATGGCGAAGTTCCTGAATTTGCATTTGTCCGCCTTTTGGAACTCTCGGATCCTATCAGCCAGCCAATGTGCCTCAGATACAGGGTCAGGCTCGCCGTGAATCATAACCGGCTCTCCAGGCACCTGGGAATGGCACTCCATTTGATGGGTCACGGCGCCCTGATACGAACCAATTATTCGGCCGCAAGCCTCAAGAATCTTTTGAGTGGACCTGTAGTTTCGCTTCAGATTGATCTCTATTACGGGTCCAAACTCCTTCTTAAAGACTGCAATTACTTCCCGTGGCACCGAACCACGCCATTCATAAATCGTCTGGTCCACGTCGCCGAAAAAGGACACCTGCCGATGCTTCTTCCCGATGGCCGCTAAAATCGAATACTCCGACCAGTTGGTATCCTGAACTTCGTCAACCTGAATCCAACGAAACCTCTCCTGCCAACGCGTCAGGACCCTCGCATTGTTCTTAAAGACATCACTCACTTGAATGATGAGATCGACAAAATCCAACGCGTGATTCTCTCGGAGCTCGGCTAGGTATGAGTCCAGCATCTGTGAGCAAAGGAAGTCCTGGTCTCTAGAGGTAGCCTTGAGTTTGAGGCCCCGCAGATTGCGATGGAAGACATGATCTACCGATTCTGACTTGGAACGCTCATAGCTAGCGAGGCGAAAAGCAGCGAGGCTCGTCGAAATGCAACCGACTACCTTGTCGATGTCCTCTTGGCCGACCTGAATACCAAATCGGCGAATCAGTCTTTTCAATACCTCGCTCGAGTCTTCCTCGTCCCACACAACGAAATCATAGTCAATTCCGATGACGTCGCTCTCCGAACGGATGATCATCGCGCAAAGTGAGTGAAATGTTCTCGTCGTCACGCCATCGCCAGCTCTCCCTAGGAGCTGGGTAAGGCGTTCCTTCACTTCTTTCGCGGCCCGATTCGTAAACGATAGGCAAAGAATTGAGGACGCCTCAATGCCACTATCTATTGCGTACGCGGCTCGAAGAGCCAGGACCTTGGTCTTGCCCGTTCCCATCGGGGCCATGAGCAGAACTGGCCTTGTGACCTCAAGCACAGCGCGCTTCTGTTCTGGGTTGAGGTTCCCCAAGTCTATTGCCACAGAATCGTCCCTTCTCAACTGGAGCGTGCAACTTGTTTAACCGAAATCACGATAACTTTATATTCTGATTGATATCGTCCAAATTATTTTGACCTATTATATCCCTTTGATGGATGCACTGTTCGGTTTAGTGATTTCTTGGGATTATTCCAGACTCAGTTATACGTAGTAGTATTTAGCCAATCTATTAGCGAAGACGCCCGCGCCTTGGTCGCAGTTGAAGCACGAGGCTGCATAAACCTCAATTATCGATACTGAGATCTTGCTCGTCCTTTATGGTTGTCCGCCGCCAGGTTGTTTTGACGGCTCCCCTTGCGGGCCGGTCGGGAGCGGCTGCCAACATGCGAGAAGGTGAGCAAGGCAATCCCCCGTGGTATGCTCGCGCCGAGTCCCGAGAAACCCTGAGTTGCATACCTCTATACCGCTTCATGTTAAGGAGTAACTGATAGTTACCGATTCGGACATAATGAGCTATGCTTAGCGGACCCAGTCAAGAATCAGGCGAGCAGCCAGCATCCAACATAAGCGCTGATTTCCTGACCGGAAGTACGGAGACCGGCCTGGACCGAATCCGTACACGGTTACTGGATCTCACGAACCGAAACAAACTCCTGAATTTCAGGCATTCTAAGTCCTCCTCGCTCCGCGTTGTGGACGTTGGCCTTGATACCGTGTTCGGGCGACTGCGCGACAACGAAAAACTCTCATTTCTACCAGTGCCCGAACCGGACATCGAAAACGGCGAAGAGATGCCTGCCGCCGCGGATTATGCGCTCGAACTTGATTGGAACACCTCGTTCGATCTCGACAGTGTCGAAGATCAAAACAAAGAGTTCTTGCCGGTCCTCCACTACCAAGAACAACTTGATACCGTAAGCCGCAAGATCTCCAGTGCCGCAAAAACGGCAATCGAGGAATCCGGCACTAACATGCTGTATCTCATTTTCGGTTTTCTCGAATGGCACGAGGCTGACGAATCCGAACAGCCGCATCTTGCGCCCCTTGTAGTTGTGCCATTGACTATCGAGCGCTCGGGAGGAAAAGGCAAAGCCGTCGAAACAGTCATCGAGTATTCCGGCGAAGATGTGGAGTCTAATTTATCGCTCGTTGAAAAGATGCGCCGAGACTTTGGTCTTGAGATACCGCATCTAGAGGACGACGACACTCCTGATACCTATTTCGGAAAATTTGAAACGATCTTAAGCCTCAAGAAACGTTGGTCGATTCGTCGGCACGTGACTCTCGCGCTGCTCAGTTTTGGAAAATTGCTAATGTATCGGGATCTTGATCCCAAAACATGGCCTGCCTCCCAGAGCATCGCCAAGCATCCTCTTGTCCGCGAGCTGTTTGAGGGCTCGAAAAATTCGAATATCACGCTTGCAGAAGAATTCGCAATTGATGAGCCGGAGTTAAAAAAAGACATTCCACATCTCATCCGGGACGCCGACAGCTCGCAACACAGTGCGCTCGTGCACGCGCTACGCGGCCAGAATCTGGTGATCGAGGGCCCTCCAGGGACCGGAAAATCACAAACCATCACGAATCTCATTGCCGCGGCCCTTGCAAGAGGCAAGACCGTGCTTTTTGTAGCGGAAAAACTAGCTGCTCTTGAAGTGGTCCGCCGCCGTCTGGACGATGCCGGCCTTGGAATGTTTTGCCTGGAAGTCCACAGCCACAAAACCAAGAAGGGAGCGCTTCTCAATGATGTTGCTCACCGTCTGCAGCGACGGGGCTCATTCAAGGACCCTCGGGATCTCGACGGCCAGCTCTCGATAGTCGAAGACAGGAAGCGGCTTTTGACGCTGTACGCGGCGCTGATCAACAAAACCGTCGAACCTCTCCAAGCCACGATTTTCGAGATCCTGTGGGCCCGCGACCGCTGCGGGCAAGACGTCGCAGTGCACCGGGAACGGCTGAACCAGGTCATTTTGCGACAGGCCCCGCAATACACTCGCGCCGACTTCACGGAGACGGAACAATTCATTGCAGTTTACGTGCAACATCTGGTGGCGGTTCTCGCCCCTTGCAGTTCAATCGAGCAGCATCCCTGGAATTGGATCGCCCGACCTTTGAGTTTTGACGGGGACGAACGAGTCCGCAGTCTTCTTGATGAATTCCTGGGTACTGTACGCAAGGCCGATGAGTACTGCGAGTGGGTTCAAGAAACTACCGGCATCGTCATTTCCCGAACGATCTTGGGTTTGGAGCGCTCTTCATCCACCTTGGCGCTCCTGCCAGACGCTGGAGGAAAGCTGCTTGAGCACCTTTTGGTGCCGTGCCAGACACAAGCAAACCGGCGATTGCTGGCAGAATTTGTGGATTTAGTGGAGTCGTATGGAAAAGGCCTTGAAGCGCTTTCAAGTTCCGTAAGCAACACCAGATCCCTATTCGATTCCCAAACTGCGGAGAAGCTGGCAGCAGCGCTGGAATGCGTTCGGGCCTGGCGACTGGACGGGCTTTCGGTCGCAGAAATCAAAAGCCTCTTTGAATCTTCAGTCGAAGCAACGAATCTGGTTCAAAAAGCGCAGTTGTCTTTTCGAGCATTGCTCGATGTTGTGGGCTGCGAAGTTCCGGCCACCGTGCCCAACGCATCGCTCTTGCTGGCTACGCTACGGATCGTTGAGAATATGCCGTTTGACCGACTTCACTTCCGCCTAGCGGCATTTGAAAGCGAACATACCAAACCGATGTTGGAGACTGCTCGGCAAGAAGCGAAAGCGATTAGAGTCGCCGAAGCGTCCCTCGGCCGGGACTTTGATCTTTCGCTTTGCAATGGAGCGCTTACGCCAGCGCAGCTCATCGAGCATGCTTCCATCCTTGACGACGCCAGCCTGCTTCAGCGGTTGTTCAGTCGCAAATACAGTTGGGCGGTTAAGGACTATCGTCGCGTCGCACTGACTAAGAAAAAGGCCAACCGGGCACAGATGAGCCAGGCCCTGAGGAATCTGGCGACCTACGTGCAAAGGCGCAGACAGTTTGACAACAATTCCAGCTATCGCGAGATGCTGGGCGCGCATTTTCGGGGAGTGCGTAGCGAGTGGGACGATTTGTACGAGATGGTTCTCTGGTATGAACAGGTTTTTGCGGCCCTACCCGAGCATCAACCTGATGCTGAACCGTTCCGACGAACGGTGTTTGCGGCGAGGACGGAGCGCCTCAAAGGGATCAAAACCAATACCGGTGCGACCTCGGAGCACCGGGCAGCCCTTGAGCAGTCGGTCGCGCGCGTCACGGACTTCACGCGCGCCGTGCCAAGTCAGCGCTCTTTACTGGCCGCGGCCTCGCTTGACGAAATTCTTGTATGTCTACAGAAGTTTAACCAAGAAGTTAGAGACGTTCTGCAGGCGATTGATCGCGCTGCCATTCGCGATGACGTTGAGCTCAGGGATGTTCCGGGCATCCTGGTGGCTGCGGGACAGTGTCGCAATGCGATGGCCGGCGTACAAACCGTGTTCGAACTTCCCGCAATGATCGGGAACTCGTACCGCGGCGTCAACACGGACGTTGAACCCATCAGGCATACGATTCACTTTGCTGACTCCATCGCCTCAGGCAGTCTGCCCCTAAAGGCGAGCGAGTGGCTTCTCTGCAAGGATTATGCCGCACGCCTCACCGAGCTTCGAACGACCTTGACTGCCGCGCACGATTGCGGAGAAAGGCTACAGGCGCTAACCGCAGAACTCGCCGCCGTCTCAGGATCAGCATTCTGGAGCGGAACTGCCGATGGCCCATGGACCGGGTTACAAGCGCTGGCTCATTATGCGCTAGCGAATCTTGAAGAGCTGCCGCGCTGGAATCATTTCCTTCGCCTCCGAATCAAGAGTCGGGAAACCGGACTCGACAAGCTGACCACAGCGGCTGAGCAGCGCACGTTTGAACCGCACGAACTCGGACGTGTGTTTCGTTTCGTTTTCTACAACAGTCTCGCTCGCAGTGTATTCGCGCAGCACCCTGAGTTATCTGAGGCCACCGGCGTGACGCAGGAGCAATTACGTCATCAATTTGCGGCAGCAGACAAGGAATCTATTCGCCTCTACAGCGAGCGGGTCGCCGCGCTAATTGACAAACGGCCGGTGCCTTACGGAAACCAGAGCGGCCCGGTGCGTCATTGGACCGAAATGGCGCTCGTCATGAATGAACTTAATAAACAAAAACGCCACATTCCGATACGGCAACTCATTCTTCGATCCGCGAGCGCACTGGTCGCCCTCAAGCCGTGCTTTATGATGGGGCCCCTGTCCGTTGCTCAGTACCTTGCTCCCGGACAGCTCAAGTTCGATCTCGTCGTCATGGACGAGGCGTCTCAGCTCAAGCCTGAAGATGCCATCGGCGCACTCGCGCGAGGCGGGCAGGTGGTGATAGTTGGCGATCCGAAACAGCTTCCACCGACAAACTTCTTTCAACGCGTGTCACTCGACTCCGACGATGAGGGCACTGACGATGACCGCACTGCCGTCGAGGAAGGCGAGAGCATTCTTGATGTAGCGAGCACGTTGTTCCAGCCGGTACGCCGGCTGCGCTGGCACTATCGCTCCCGCCATCAAAGCCTGATCGCATTCTCGAATCATGAATTTTATCAGGGAGATCTCGTCATTTTTCCGTCCGCGTACCACGACAATCCATTGCTGGGCGTAAAGCACCACTTTATACCTGACGGAGTATTTGAGAATGGGCGCAATCCACGCGAAGCGGAGGTTGTCGTGGAGGCAGTGCTGGAGCATATGCGCGAGCATCCCGGCGAATCACTCGGTGTGGTGACGCTGAATTTTGAACAAAGAGAACTGGTTGAGGAACTCCTTGACCGGCGGCTGCGAGACGATCCCGCCGCAATCGCCTATCAGGAAAAGATGACAGGTGGTCAGGAAACCCTGTTTGTTAAGAACCTTGAAAATGTCCAGGGCGATGAACGGGACGTTATCTTTATTTCGACGACGTACGGTCCCGATGTTCGAGGGAACCAATTCCAGCGTTTCGGTCCCATCAATGGCGCGAACGGTCACCGCCGACTTAACGTACTTTTCACCCGTGCCAAGAACCGTAGCGTGGTGTTTAGCTCACTCGATCCTGACCGCATCCAGACGACCGCTAACAGCCCGTGGGGTTTGCGGGCACTGAAGCAATATTTGATCTTTGCTCGCACTGGCATTTTGCAACAGGCAGATGAAAGCCTAGACCAGCCAACGAACGATTTTGAACGATCCGTTGGGACTGTCCTTAAAGAGAAGGGCTACGATGTGGTGCCACAGGTTGGCGTCGCAGGGTTCTTCATTGACCTGGGCGTGAAGCACCCCGCCAAGCCTGGCGCATTCTTGCTCGGCATTGAGTGCGACGGCGCAAGCTATCATTCAGGACGGTCGGCCAGAGATCGTGACCGCCTGCGCCAGGAAATTCTCGTGAATCTCGGATGGAAAATTCATCGGGTATGGTCAACAGACTGGTTCAAAAGCAGGGATAGCGAAATCAAGCGATTGCTGCGCACTATCGAATCACTCTTGGAAAATGATCCTGCGTACCGTCAACAACAAGAGAAGGTACGTAAAGCAGAATCCTTGCGGCGGCGCCTCGAAGAACTGCGGGATCGCGAAATCTTGGCAGCGTTCCCTGATTCGCTCCCCGACGAGGGGCTGTTACGGCCGAGTCTTCTGCAGGAGTTTCTTGATAAACGCCCGACAACGCGGGACGAATGGTTCCGCAAGATTCCGCAGCACCTCCGCGTCACCGTCGATTCGAAGCAAGTAAGTCAATATCTGGACCGAATACTGCAACTTATCGTCTCTTCCGAAAGGTAATCGCCAGGGCATGGCGCTCACCATGACTCAGCCACCACGGAATGCAGAGAATCGTCCTTCATTACCCGAAAATGTCGACCGGTCGCATCGGAGAACTCACTATTCACAGTCACGACGATTAGCTGGCGGTCGAAAAGATCATTAAAGAGCGCTTTTAACCGCTGACAATTCGATGTGTCCATGTGTCGAGTAGGCTCGTCTAGAACTAAGAAATTGATGCCGCCGGCTGCAACTCGCAGGAGACCATAGCGCAGAGCGAGCGCTAGGATGTCTTTCGCAGCGCCGCTCAGGTTGAAAATAGGAACATCCCGGCCGTGCAGCTTGACGGCGATATTTAGATCGTCATCCATCTTGACTGCTGAATCGTTGTCCCCGTCGTGAAATCGAGCCAAGAGGTCATTCGTGCCAAGCGCCAGATGTCGAACGAGCCGCCCTCGGAGTGACTTCCGAAACTGTTGAATGGCCTCTTCAAGTTTGGTCAAGAAAGCTATTTCCGCCTTTGTGCGTTCCACTTGTTCGGGCTTCTTTCCGAAGGTCCTTGCTTGATTCCGCAATCTTTTCAAGCGCCGTTCATCCGTTAGCAGCCCTTTCGTCGTGGCGGTAAACGTAGCTTTCATCTCTTTGAGATCTACAAACGCATCGAACGATTCGTCGTAACCACCCTCCTGAAGAGCTTCTTCAGCCTTCTCTAGGTCCCTCTTGATCTTCGCAAGCTGCTTGTTCATCTCTCGCAGTGAGCGCTTCAGTACGTTCAGACGCGAGGCTTTTAAGGAAGGAGGAATGTTTTGGGTACATGTCGGGCATCGTCCCTTTCGCATCCCGTCACGCACGCGCTCCTCAATTTCGAGTTTCGTCTCAACTTGAAGTTGTTTGTGTTGAAGGATCGCAACAGCACTCTCGGATTTGTCCTGAGCCGATCTGAGCTCTTGGATACCCTTGGGGGCGTTTTGCTTCGCCGCACGTATAGAAGACTGGAGTTCGTTCAATTCTTCTTGTTTAGAGGCGACTTCCTCCTCCATCTCTTCCACGTGCGTCAAGAAGGCTCCTAGACGGCCTGATGTGAGGTCTTCAAGAAAGCCATCCAACGATCTTCTCGTTGCCCGGAAAAACTCGATGCGTTGCTTCCATTCTTCAACTCCGAGAAGTCGCTCTATGAAAACGCGCCGCTCCTCCGGGGAGAAGTCGAGACTCTTACGGAGTTCATCCTGATCCGAGAAGAAAATATTCTGGAATAACTTAACGTCGACTCCGAGAAGTGGGAGGAGTTTCTCAGCGACCGTGCGAATTCCAACCGCGACTTCCTGATCTGCCTTTTTGAGGGAAACTCGTCGCCCCGGAAGTGACCGATGCACGGAGTATTCGTATCCGTCATGTTCGAACCGGAGCTCAACACTCCCATGCTTCGAACCTTCATTTACCAGGTGATCGGAGCTTATGGCAGTTCCGGCGACTCTCTTCGGGAAGATATCCACTCCGAAGAGAGCAAACCCGATTGCATCGACCACACTGCTCTTGCCCTGCCAATTCTGCCCAAAGATATAGTTTTGACCTGGAACGAAGTCGAACTGGGCCTGGTTGAACGACCTGAAATTATCGAGTCTTAGGCTTTTGATGATCAGAAAGTATGGCCTCCCGAATGTCGGTGAAGAGCTCCTCGCCTCCACCGTAGTCTAGATACCGCCTAGCCTTAGTCAGGTCTTTGCCGCGAAATGAACGCCGCAATACCTGCTCGATCGATGCCCCTCGGCGTGATTCCGTGGCCGTCTTCGCCACCGTTGAATACCGAAGATCAATATAGCAGTCAAAAAGTTCGCGCTCGCGTAAGAGGGCGAGCACTTCTGTCTTAGATAGTCCATGATTCGCTCGAACCGCGCCTGAAATGCGAAGGTATACGAAAGCACCTTTACAGCCCCCGTTCGCATCGAGATCCCGTGCAATCGCGGAGAGCAGTTCTGGAATGGTGAGTTCAGCAATGTCGTAGGTAAGTATCACAACCGGATGAGTCCTGGGCAGCACATATCTTTCGATGTTGTCAGCTTTACAGTCATACACGACGACGTGTTTCTCAGACTGATCGAGCATGTTTTGGACTTCAGTTGATCCCGGTATAACGCAATTCGCGACCGTCTCATAGATGTGGTGGTGCCCCACGAATACTCTGTCAAATGCCGCACAACATCGCGGATCAACCTCCCACAACTCTGCCGGAATCGACCTCGTACCCTTATGAAATTGTGCAGCAGAAGGATTTGCGGCCCGGAATGAGAGGAACCGCGGAAGAGTTCAACGAGCCGCGGTACTTCCGCCGGATCGTGCTGCCACGGAATACCACAAATGCGCACTGAACCGTGCTTGAACTCCGTTCCGCGCAACACCCGAACGAAGCCAAGGCATTCGAGAACCGTGAGTTCGCCTGCTTCACGGCCACGTCCAAACTCGTGGTTACCAGGGATAGCAATGAGTGGGATCTGAGCAGTTTTGAGCTGAACAAGGCTCGGTGATATTTCCTTAAGGATTTCAGCGAATGCGTCAACGTTTCGGCGGGTTGCGGCCGAGTCAAACACGTCACCAAGCAAGCAGATCGCATCTGATCCCTTATCCCTGCAGATCTCAACTGCATTGCAAAAGGCAGCCGAAAAGTCCGCTCGCCTTTTCGGCGAATAGTCGGTGCATCCAAGGTGAGTGTCGCCTATGATGCCGATTCTCATGTGTTCAGAATTGCCCCTTTGTGGATAAGACTTTCACGTAGCGCATGGAATCAATTGGAGTCGGGTCATTCATAGGGGCGGACCGAGCTACTGCCTCCCAACTGATCCAAGCAAGAACCTTTCTTAATAGTTGCGCAAACCTTCTGTTCATCGGCCATGACGGCGGCATAATCTCATTACTTGAAACGATACCACGAGGCAGTCGGTTGATGATCGTTGGTATGGGCGACCAGGATGGACAAAAAATCTTTCACCGGATGTGTTCCCGAAAGTCTGACATAGGGCGCAAAAAACTGGTCGCGGCTTTTTATAACGCGGGGTTTTCGGAATTCATTCGGAGCGGGGAATTGGAAAGATACTTGACACGTGCCAACCTATCTGATAAAGGGTTACTTAGAATGGATAAGGTTTCGACACGGGAGGCAGCAAGAAAGTTGGGACTGAGCTTTCCTACTCTCAATCGCTACATCGCGGCGGGAAAAGTGCCCGTTCCGCGTGTACAAGAGGCAGGGGCGGTAAAGTTCCGGCTCTGGTCGGAACAAGATATCGAAAGGGTTCGCAAGCGCCTGCCGAAGATAGCGAACGGCAGAAAGACGCGGTACAAGAAGAAGGCGGGCAAGACAGGCAGGAAGAAGTGAGTGAGCGGGACGCGCCGGTGTGTCTAGCACCAACGCGCCCCTGACCAAAGTCGCCTGGTTAAGAGGCAACGATGGCTGGAATAGAAAGTATCGGGTTCACGCTTTGGGTGCAACCCACCGATCTCCGTTTTGTTTCCATCGCACGGTCCATACCTCCGCGCGTCGCGCATTCCCCGCCGTAGTCTGGTCCAACTGAATCCGTGCGTCCATTCGGGTCGGCACCCGACTCCACGGGAGACGTGTGTCCCGACGCGCCACATTAATTGCCGAACTCGCGGCCACGCCGCTGAAAGGATGTTGGTCATGGAGAAAGCACATCTGTATGAAGCGCTGTATTTGGTGAACCACGGTATCGACGAAGCCGTTCGGGGAGTTCAGCGCCTGAAGAAATCTCCCAAACTCTTCATGGAGACCTATCACAAGTCCATGGCGGGCCTTGAACGCAGGCGCGCCATCATCAACCTACAGTTCATGCTTGAAATGCGCAAACTGGAAGAAAACGATGAGTCTTACTTCGAGGAGGAATTCAACGTCTGGCTCTCCGACGAACCCCTAACCAACGAAGAAATCTGTCAATTGATGCGCACCGTCGAACGCGAGCGTAAACTGGAAGGGAAACCTCCGCTGGTGCAGTTTCTCCCCCGGAGCAAGCGCCAGAAGAAAACGCCTAGAAAAACCGAAGGGGTCCACTCCAACCGCAAACCAAATGGTCCGCCGCCACCCGCTTCGGGTGTCGAGAGTACGGTGCGGGGGGACGCGCATGCCTAAGAAGAAAAAAACCAAGGCCGTGACGTTGGACGGAATTCCGATAAAGCCTATCAGCTCGGCAGAACACAGGCGGCTGGACAGGCGAATCAAGAAGAAGTACGAAAAGCTGCGGCGACGGTACCCGGAGGTTCACGGCAAGAAAGTTGACTGGATTTCGCACTGGCATGAGGAAGGATACCTGTCCTTCAACGTGAGGTTCACAGATGGAAAGAACTTCTCGATCCTGTGTAGCCCAACAATCGTCACGAATGTCGTTGATTTCTCAGACGTTAAGACGGGCGACTCCGTAATCATTCGTGAGTATTACCGCAGGCGCGTCGATTGATAGTCACGGGCTGGCGAATGCCTGACGCATGCGACTGTGGGACAAAGCGATTCAAGAACGGCGCTCTGGATGATTCAGAAGTGCGACATTTAAAGACAGCGAATGCTCGCGAACGTCCGGCGGCTAGTTGAGCGGAGAGAGGCCCATGCCTCTCATAGTTGGGGCAAACCCGAAGCGAAACCGCGGTCAAGGGCGACTGTGAGGAGCCGCGCAGCGGGCGTGCCCCTTGAAGACGGCCAGAGCGGAGGGAATCTGGTTCTATCTGCTGATGCTGTGACCTTCTGCCCGCGTATGCTCGTGCCCCTGGCTTCGTGCGGATGACGGCTCGATCCCGCGCACGGAGGATATCGATTCACGGCTCGGTTCCATCGCAGATCGGTGGGACACGTCGCGAGAAAGTTCTGCAGCAAGCTGGCCTTTGTCGTTCGTGTAGACCTGGGCATCGTACCGTCCACGCGACACCGCAACATATGCCAAGCGACGATTCACGAGTCTTTCGCCCGCTTGCTCGGTGTCAATGTGAACAAGCACGCGGTCGGCGGTTTGTCCCTGGCTGCTGTGGCTCGTCACTGCATATCCGTAGTCGAGATGCGGATTTTCTTTGATGTTGAATGCGAGAGTCCGGCCTGAGTCGAGGCGTAGTTGCAAGTTGCCGCGATCGTCGATCTTTTCGATGGTGCCTAGCTCGCGGTTCGCAATGTGTCGCTCTCGATTCGGTGCCGTAAACTGCACGCGGTCGCCGTGACTGAATCCGCGATCTGTCTCTCGGTAGAGCGTAACGCCATGCAAGCGGCGGGGATCGTAACTCACTTGCTCGCCGTTCTCGCGTTTCACCGTTACTAGATTCTCTTTCTCGTTCGCGTGCTCAACGCGGGCATACTCTCCAGCCTCGATGCCATGCGTCTTGCTGCCTCTCGTGTAGCGCACCACGTCGCCGGGTTCATATTGCGCCGCCCACTGTCGATCTGCCCCAGTAATCTCCTGCCGGGCGACCAACACTGTCATCTCGTGCTCGCGATACGGCATTTTCCCGGCATCCTGCATCGCGTAGTGAATCGTTTGATTGATTTCCATCCGCGACCGATTGTCTGGGGATACCACGAGCGTCCCTTCGGGCTGCTTCATATACTCGTGCGCGATGGAGGCCATCCGCTCGTCGCGGTCGAAAATTTCGTGCACGCGGCCTTGCGCATCGAGGTTTTCAATCGCCTCTTTGACTTGGCCTCGTGAGAGTTCTTCCACCACCTCCCTGAGCGCCGGGTCTTTCTGCCGCACGATCTCGTCGAGGCGCGCCGTCGCGATTCCAGCTTCCTGGAGTTGGTGATACGGTCGGCCCGCTTCGACGGCTTCATGTTGGCGTGTGTCGCCCACGAGCAATACGCGGTCGTTTTCCTTTAGCCGATGCAGGAACTCGTTCATTTGCTTCGTGCTCGCTAGGCTCGACTCGTCGAGAACGTAAAGCCGTTGCCGTCCGTCGTACGGCCCCTGGCTCCGCGCCAGATGCCGCTGTAACGTGCTCGATTCGATTCCCGCTTCTCCGAGTTTTTGCGCTGCGCGCGATGTCGGCGCGAAGCCTTCCACCTTATAGCCCTCTCGCTCGGCGGCTTCGCGGATTGCAACTAAAGAAGTAGTTTTCCCCGCGCCGGCGACGCCTTCAAGCGCCGTCACCTGATCGCGGCTCCACAGGATTTGCTCGACCGCCGCGCGCTGGCTCTCGCTCAAATGCGAGTGGTTTTGCTCGATCTCTCGGCGTGTCTTGAAACTCGCGATTGGTGCATGTTGGTTCTGCCCCGCGCGCATCGCGTGGATGGTGTTGCGTTCGTGGTCGATCATCTCACTTGTGGTGAACGCGCGGCCCGGCGCGCGATTGCTGGTCTCGAGGAACTCCCCTCCGCGCACGCGTTTCTCGAACTCAGCTTTTACCTCCGCAACCGTGGCGTCACCCATTGAACGTTTCAGCGCATCCCGCAGCAGCTCGCGCTCCTCGGCAACTGCTTCCCGCTCCAGATTTTTCTCTCGCGAGTAGGCGAGCGCCTGGCCGATAGCTTTCTCTCCGGGTTCTTCGTTGAGCTGCTCTCTTCGCTCCTGTGCCGCTTCAACAACCCGCTCTGGTTGATTGCCGAAGTGCGCGGCCATCGCCTTGTGCCGCTCTTGCATGGCTTCGTGTGAGAGTTCGAACTTTGCTTCTCGTGTCTGGTGCGCGGCAATCTGCGCCGCGCTTGCTCCTCGCTGGTTCTCCTTTGCGAGATGTTCCTCGATCTGCTTACGACGCGGACTCGATGCGTCCAAATACTCCTTGCTGTAACCTTTGACTTCCGGCTGGCCGCTCTCACCGCGCTCGATCTCGTAGCCAATTTCTTTCAACCGATGGGCCAATTCCGAGCGATACGCTGCTGTCGCATACTGCTGGGTCTTGTACAGTTCCCGTGGCTGTAATGCGTGTGCGTCGCCATCATCGGTCTCGGTAAGATTGAAAAAGACAACGTGCGTATGCAGTTGTGGTGCGGCATAGCCGTCTACGGGCCTTGCGCTGTCGTGCTCGAACTTCGCCGCTATCCATTTGCCGGTCGTCTCTGCCGGAAGATTCCCGCCGATGCGGGCCTGGACATATCGCTCTAGCTCGTCAAGTGCGACGCCGACGCTTTCGCGATGCGCTTCTCGGACGCGTTCATCTCCGCCTACGAGGGCTGTCAGCGATACGCTCTTCGGTGCAGAAAACGTCGCGTCCCATCCTGCGCGGTGTTCCATCGCGTTTACTTTCTCGCCCCGCCTGTTCATGTATTCTCGGGCCGCTTGGTGGCGGATGAGTTGTTCGCTCGTGATCGGATGTTGCCCTTCGCTAAGCCGCTGAAAGTGCTCCTCGCGGACCTCACCGCGCAGTCCCCATTGCTCGGCGAGCTTTCCGTGCCACTCTCCGCTAATCTGGTCCGCTTCGGTGTAGTAGTTCTCTCGCGCGTTGCCAAACTCTTCCGTGTGATACGACTGTGCCTGGCTTGCGCTCAGTGGCTTCGAGATTGTCAGCATTGTGTTGGCCTACTCGAAGAAGTCCCTTTGCTGGCGTGCTGGTTCTCGTTGGATTTTCTGTTCCGCACTTTGTTGCTGTTCATTTGGAACGAGTTTCTGCCCCGATCCTCCATTTCCCGACGGCTTGCCCGCTCCGGCCGCGGCCGCCGCAGCCTTCGGCGGTTCCTCGGTCCGCTGCTGTGCTGGCCGCTCGATGTATTGCGGCTCTCTGCTCTCAAGCCCTATGTACGGTAGACTCATCCGCGCCACGAGATTTCCGCACTTGAGATAACCGTGCATCTTTTCAAGGCCGCTGATCTCGCTTGCCATCACCAGCGGCCTGATCTCGCGTTCGAGGTTATAGCCCTTCGATTTGCGCGATTGTGGGAACTGCTCATTTGTGCGGCTTTCTCGTATCCTCTCGATTTCCTGTTCTCCTATGGTGTCGCTAATCCATTTCGCTGCGTGCGGCTCGCTCGTGCACAGGAAGATTTTTGTCGAGGGTTGCGACATCATCGCTTCCGCTTCATGCCCATAACGCACTTCCAACTGGCTGCGTCCCTGAAAACCCAGCACCACCGGATTGTTGGACTTGCGGTTTTCCGTGATCGCCGTGTGTAGCTGCGGCAGTCGCTGCAAGGTCGCCAACTCGTCGAGGATGAACCAAACCGGACGCGGACTCGTGCGGCCTTGATTCATCAAGCGCAGCACGAGCATGTCCAGCCACAAACTGATGAGCGGCGCGAGGCGCTTCCGGGTGTCTGGTGTGCTCGTCAGGAAAAGCCAGCCGCGCCGCTCCTTCGACCATTCGAGCGTGCTCCAACGCTGCTCCGTCTCCGCTTTATTCGGTAGCAACCTCATGGCGTCGGCTACCATGCTCAGCGAACCAAGCACGCCGTTGCGCTGTGGCGGCGATTCCCGGTCGATCATCGCTGCGCACTCCGTCCCTTTCGCTCTCCGGTCGATCTCTTCCGGGTGCGACATCCACCACACCAATTCTTGCGGCGTCGGATGGAAGCTGAGCAAGTGCGCAAAGATTTTGCGCGGCGCTTCCACAAAGAACGAATTT
>Ga0137382_10000272_pt1 | contig 21272 bp, 21 predicted proteins | sample SagtaG_15_FD_104816 | JGI IMG/M metagenome (GOLD analysis project Ga0137382, IMG submission 104816) | Vadose zone soil microbial communities from Sagehorn Ranch, Mendocino, California, USA - Sage2_R_20_16 metaG | ecosystem: Environmental > Terrestrial > Soil > Vadose zone | place: USA... | reverse complement strand
TGCAGAAACTGGGCCACTACCCGATCTCGCGTGACAAGTACGCGCAGGTCCTCGAGGTCCTGCAAAAGGATGGCGCCACCGTGGTCGGCTTCGACATCTCGTTCCCCGACCAGGGAACCGGCGACGACGCCTTCCGGAAGGCCCTGGTCGCCACCAAGACGCCTGTTGTCCTTGCCTACGGGGCAGGTCAATTCGACCCGGGCATCGGAAAGATGGTCCAGGGCGGCGTGGTTGACGAGATCCCGATCAAAGCCTTCCGCTGCCTCGACGCTGACGGCCCGCTTGACGGCCCATGTCAGCAACCCCTGCCCAACGTCGTGCTCGCCTCACCGGACCTGTCCCAAGATCGCGACGGAGTGGTCAGGCGCATCGCAATGGCGGTCCAGCCACTGTGCTTCGCGCGGCACACGTGCAGCACGCCGGTGATGGACAGCTTCGGCGTGGCGACCTACCGCATCGGCCAGTTCGGCGCCGATTTTCACACCGCGCCCGATGTCGTGGTGGCGGGCGGGGTTGCGACCTTCGGCACGGCATGGAGCACTCCCGTCGACGGATCCGGGGCGATCCTGATCAACTACTCGGGCCCGCCGGGCAACTTCAAGGATTTCGGCCACTACGTCAGCTTCAGCAAGGTCCTTGATGGCAGCGTGCCCGCGGACTTCTTCCAGGACAAAATCGTGCTCATCGGCGCGTACGACCTCACCGGGGTCAATGACGAGCAGCTCGCCACCACGAGCTTCGGTGCGACGACCCGCGCGATGGCCGGTGTCGAGATCCACGCCAACGTCATCCAGATGTTGCTCAACGCGGTTCCGCTGCCGCCGAATCCCTCGCGCTTTCTGACCGCCGAGCCGCCGTGGGTCCTTTTCGTGCTGATCCTTCTCCTGGGTTTGGCGACAGCCGTCGGCGTTGCGCGCGTCACAGTGCTCTGGGGATTGATCGGCACCGTTGTCGCGTTGGTGCTGTTCACGTTCGGGATGTCGGCTCTCGCGACCTTCCAGAACTGGGTGCCCGACCTGTTCCACCCCTGGCTCGCCATCGCGCTGACGTATTCCGGCGTGACGGCGTATCGCTTCCTCTACGAGGACCGCGAGAAGCGCAAGGTCACAGCACTGTTCGGGCACTACCTGAAACCCGAGATCGTCACCCAGCTGGCCAAGACCCGCGGCGGAGTTGCCGACATCATGCGCGGAGGCGAGCGCCGTGACATCTCGCTGTTCTTCGTCGACATCCGCGGCTTCACGTCGATGTCCGAGTCGATGGCCGCCAGCGATGTGACCGAGGTGGTGCAGATGTACCTCGACCACCTGAGCGGCATCATCTTTACCTGGGACGGCACCATCGACAAGTACGTCGGGGACGAGATCATGGCGTTCTGGAACGCGCCCCGGCTGCAGGAAAATCACGCCCTGCTCGCCATCCGGTGCGCGTATGACTGCATCAACCGCGCGCATGAGCTGCAGGAAAGGCTGCTCGCCAAAGGCCTTCCCCCGATCCGCTACGGAATCGGCATCAACACCGGACCCGCCGTCGTGGGCAACATGGGGTCGCGCAGCCGCCTCCAGTACACGGCCCTGGGGGACACGGTCAACACGGCCGCACGTTTCTGCGCCCACGCGCCGGCGTTCCAGGTGCTGATCGGCCAGCAAACCTACGATATGTGCCGCGACTACATCGCGGTGGACCTCGTCCCAGGGGTGCAACTGAAAGGGAAGTCGGCGGAAACCTTCCGGATCTACGACGTCACCGCGATCCGGGAGACGCCAGACTCGGCCTGGGTGCAGTTCCCGACCCAGCTCGCGACGCAGTCCCATCACAGCTACACCGCCCAGTACACCCAGCAGACAGTGATCGCGGCGGGGGAATCCGGCTCGAGCGACATCCTCTTCGGTCAGGAGGCGCAGGACGCGCTTGTGCGCCAGCCGCAGTCTCCGAACTAGTGCAGCAAGCTTCCCGCTAGAACGCCGGCAGCGGCGGCGACCAGCACCATCATCCCGACCACGCTGATGCACCCCACCGACTTCTTGGCGACCGCCTTCACGGGAGGCGTCGGGTTATAGACGACGTGGGGTCGCGGGATCGCGGTACCCGGCTGCGCGATGGCCATCCCGATCGGCGTCGAGGGCAGTGGGCCCGCGGGCGTGGCGCGGGGCACCATCTTGGACAGATCAGTGCCCGGCTCCAGGGCTCGCTGCCATCCCGGGCACATCTGGTCGGCCAGCCGCGACATCGCCTCGTCGAATTCGTGGCCGCTCTGGAATCTATCCTCGGGTCGCTTCGAGAGCGACTTGAGGATCACCTGCTCGAGCTCGGGGTTGAGACCGGGTCGGAAAACCGACGGCGGCTTGGGCGGCGCCTGCACGTGCTTGGCCATGAGCGTGAAGGGCCCGTCGGCTTCTGACGCGGTGAACGGAGGCTGCCCGACCACGAGCTCGTAGAACATGATCCCGGCCGAATAGAGGTCGCTCCGGCCGTCGACCTTGCTCGAGGCCACCTGCTCCGGGGACATGTACTGAGGAGTTCCCACCGTGGTCCCGGTCTTGGTCGCTGTGCCGCCGACGCCGGTGTCATCGAGCAGGCGCGCGATCCCGAAGTCGGCCACCTTGACCGTCCCTTCGTCCGAGATGAGCACGTTTTCCGGCTTCATGTCGCGGTGCACGATCGCGTGGCGGTGCGCGTAGTCGAGCGCCTGCAGGATTCCGTGCATGACAGCGAACACCTGTGGGGGCGCAATCTCGGACTGGTTCATCCAATCCCGCAGGGAGCGGCCTCGGATGAACTCGAGGACCAGGTAGTTGATGTTGCCCTGCAGCTCAATGTCATGGACCTGGACCAGGTTCGGATGGCTGGTCCGTGCCATGACCTGCGCCTCTTGCATGAAGCGTTTCAAAGCGACCGGATCGGCCGACTGGATCAGCTCCTTGATCGCGACCTCGCGTCCCAGACCAGGCTGCTCGGCCAGGTAGACCGTGCCCATCCCGCCTCGGCCGAGCTCACCTTTGACGCGGTACTTGCCGATGTAGCGCTCACCGGGAACCTCGGGCGGCGTCGGATCCCCCGCCGGGGGCGCAGAGGGAATCCCAAAAGGTGGCGGCGGCGTCGTGGGCGGGGGAACCGGGATCAACCGCATGGTGGCCGCGTAATCACCGCCGAACGGCGAGGGCGTGGCGGACGACGCCGGTTCGCCGGAGTGCTTCGGCGCGTCCTTGTCGTCAGGCGTCGGCGCCCACTTGGGGACCGGTGGCCGGGAAGAAGATTTGTCCGGCTGACCGGAATCCGCCATCTCGTGGCGAGCCTAGCAGAGTGAGTTCCGCCTCAGTACCAGACCTCGCGAACTCTGGGATATGGCGTTTTGGAGGGATTACGTTGATAATCGGGCCCGCAGCAGCCAGCCAACAGGAGGAGATTGATCTATGTCGCAGATGCCCCCGCCGCCCCCCGGCCCGCAGGCACCCCAGCCAGGGATGCCGAGCGCCGCAGGGGGAAACAAGAACCTCTACACCATCCTCGCGTGGGCATTGTTCCCGCCGATCGGCAGCCTTATTTTCCTATTCGTCGGCAAAGACGACCCTGACGTCAAGTACAACGCAGCCGCGGCTACGGTGATCCACGGCGCATCGCTCGTCATCTACATCATTCTTTGGGTACTCGCCCTGGTCACGGTTGGAGTGCTCAGCTTCCTGCCGCTGATCTGGTGGGTGGTCTGGTTCGTGATCTGGCTGATCGGCTTGATCCTCGCCCTGCAGGCCCACGGCGGCCGTGTGAATTTCCCGGTGGTCGGTCAGATGGCCAACCAGTACGTGCCAATGGTCGAGGGCTGGGCGAAGTAGCCGGACTTACCAAATAGGCCCTGCCTGTAGGCGGGGCCTATTTTTTAGGGCTCGGCTGTCAGCTGGTCCAGCGCGCGCTCGATTCCGCCCCGTAGGTGGTCGCGCTCCTCACGCAGCTGGGTGATCTCGGCGCGCGCCGAGGCGAGCTGGTAGCGCAGCCTCTCCACCTCTTCTTTCAGCTCGGTCAGCTCGCGCGTCCGCGGATCGGGCGCGCCGCCGCTCGCCTGCGCGTCGGCCAGCTCGAGCTTCAGTCGTTCGACGGCGACCTTCAGCTCGCGACGCTCCGCGAGCAGGTCCTGGACGAGAGACTCAGACGGCCTGGTCTGCTCTTTCGACATAGCGACACAGGCCAGGTTGAAACTCGCGGAGACGCAGATGCTCCATCTCGCCGCGCAAGAAACGCGCTTTGATCTCCAGGCCGCGGATGCCCTTCGCCGTCTCGTATGGGAAGCGGTACAGCTTGCCGGAGTCGACGAGGAGACAGACGGCAAGCTGTTCGCCGTCGTTCTCGATGACGTGCTTGTAGCAGGGAACGGTGCGGCGGGCGATCTCCATCTTCTTGAACCCGCCGACCTTGCCCACCAGGACGTCGATTGGGCCACGCATCTCTCGCTGAATCCTAATTCAGGAGGGAGAGCTGTTCGGGTTCCGGCGGTGGTTTGAGGATCACGCGCCTGCGGTCCGAAACCCCGTGATGCGAGCGCAGGCGCGACACCTCACGCATGGTCTTCTCGCCGAAGGCAGTGGGCAGGTACGCGCGGTCGCGGTAGGCCTGCTCGTAGCGCGGCAGCAGCTCGGGCCAGTGGCGCGCGAGAACCGAGAGGAAGTGCTCCCGCGTGCCGTCTTTGAGGTGCAGCATGCCCGCCCACAGTCCGGTCGCCCCCGCAGCCCGTGCGGCCTTGACGACCTCCTCGAGCAGCTCAGGCCGGTCGGACAGGCCTGGAAGGATGGGCGCCATACCGACTCCGACGTCAATGCCCGCTGTCACAAGCTTCTCGATCGCGCGCAGCCGCTGCCTCGGATGGGCGGTGCCCGGCTCAGTCTTGCGCCAGATGTCGGCGTCGAGCGTCGGGATGCTGAAGGTGATGTGCAGGTCGGCGCGGCGCGCGAGGTCGCTCAGCACATCGACGTCGCGGACGATCATCGGGCCGCGCGTGATCATGGCCGCCGGATTGGCGAAGTCGCGAAGCGTCTGCAGGCATTGCCGGGTGAGGCGGTAGCGGCCTTCCGCCGGCTGATAGGGATCGGTCGCGGCGCCGATGACTACGGTCTCTTTCCGCCATGACCTCCGCGACAGCTCGCCGCGGAGAACGGAGGCGACATTGACCTTGATCCGGACCGTCCGCCCATAGCGGTCGTCAGGCGGCCGATCGGCGCGGAGCTCGAACGCCCGGACGTAGCAAAAGGCACAGCGGTGCTCGCAGCCGGTGTAGGGATTCAGCGACCACGCGAAGCCCATGTTCTTGACGGGGTTCAGTGCCGACTTGCATTGGATCTCGAGGTAGTCGACGTCTGCCAGCCGAGGTTCGGGAGCAACCATCCGCCAATGATAGAACAAACGTTCGTGGGACCCGATTGGATTCAGGGTCCCGCCAGCCTGATGTCGGAATTCGGCGCCTCGCCGATGGGCCGGCCCTTGCGCAGCCGTCGACGAGGCCGCACCAGGGACGAGGGACAGAAGTCGTTGAGCACGCACTCCTCGCAGCGCGGACGCCTGGCGTCGCACACGCGCCGGCCGTGCAGGATCAGGCGCAGGGATAGCCCCGTCCACTCTTCCTTGGGCACCATCGCGCAAACCTGATACTCGATCTTCACGGGGTCACGCGTCGCCACCAGCCCGAGCCGGTTGGTCAGCCGGATCACGTGCGTATCGACCGCGAATCCTGGCGAATCGAAGCCGGCCCCCAGAATCACGTTGGCGGTCTTGCGACCAATCCCAGGAATCTTGACCATGTCCTCCATCGTCGTCGGGACCTCACCCCCGAACAGCTCGACAAGGGCACGGCTCGCGGCGAGGATGCGCCTGGTCTTCAACCGGAAGAAGCCGGTTGGTTTGATCAGCTTTTCGACCTCTGACGGATCCGCTGCCGCAAGGTGGTGCGCTGTTGGATAGCGACGAAAGAGCTCGGACGTCACCAGGTTGACCGAGCGATCGGTCGTTTGCGCGGAAAGAATCGTCGCGATCAGCAGCTGAAACGGATTCTCATGCGACAGCTCGGTCGCTGCGGTGTAGAGACCTTTCAGCCGCTCGACGGTCAGCTTGGCCCGGGTGCGTGCACCGCGCGGTGGCGGCGGCGACTTCCATGAGGGCTCTCGTTTAGGAGCCAAGCAGCCTGCGCGTCACCTTCGCAATCTCGTTTCCATCGGCGCGTCCGGCCAGGCGAGCGGTCGCGGCTTTCATGACGAGTCCAAATCCCCTCGGTCCCTCCGGCTTGACCTCCGCTATGACTGCTCGGACTTCCGCTTCGATCTGATCCTCGCTCAGCGACGCCGGGAGGTAATCGCGCAGGACAAGCATCTCAGCCTCTTCGCGGCGCGCCGAGCCCTCGCGGCCGGCCTTCCGGTAGACCTCGATCGCCTCTTCGCGTCTTTTGACTTCCTTGCGAGTGACCCTGACCACGAGGTCGTCATCTATGCGGCCGGAGGCGCCACCCTCCTTGCTCGCCCGAACGAGCTCACTCTTGAGCAGCGAAAGCGTGCCCAGGGCCACCTCGTCGCGCTGCCTGCGGGCGTTGACCATTTCTGACTCGATGCGGTCGTATAGGGCCATTCCGGCGATTGTAAACATGGACCGATCCCCGATAATCGGCGCCTATGGCGTACCTCATAGCCGGGCCGCTGGTCGCCCTCGTGGGGATCGTGGCGGTGTTTTTCGTGCTGCGGAGGAAGTCGGTCGAGAAGCGCTCGATGTATTCGGCACGGCGTTCGCAGATCGAGCACAAGGTCCGCGCCGCGCGACAGCGGACTCTGACCCCGCGGGGCCGCTCAGAGCGGCCCGCCGAGGAGACCACCGCAGCCGCAAGCGCATATGCACCCACGCAGGTCCAGCAGGCGGTCGCCTATGAGACTCCGGCGTACGAGCCACCGCCTGCGGCTGCCCCCGCCGCACCACCCGCTCGCCCCGCACAAGCTCCGGCGCCACCCCCTTGGGAGACGACAAGCGCTCCGGCGCCCGCCTCGAGCTTCGACTTTCCGGCTGCTCCGGCAGAGCCTGCATACACGCCGCCCGCGCCCGAACCATTCCGTCCCGCGCCCGAGCCGACTCCAATGCCCGCCCCGAGCGACACCTCGTGGACACCTGCGCCAAGCCCCGCGGCAGAACCGGTGGCGAAGCTCGAGCCGGTTGCGCCCGCGGCCTCCGGAACGGCCGCCGGATCGTGGTCGGTGGTCAGCATGGACAAAGAGCCTGTCGCCCAGGACAGCGGCAAGAAGAAACGAGATCCCGGCGCGACGGGTTCGTGGCAGCTCGCGTCAGGTGATGCGCCCAATCTGGATGCCGAAGAGCCGGTCGCGACGCGCTCTAGCGCCACGGTGATGGCCGTCGCTCAGTACGCGGTGCTCGTGGTTGGGCTTGTCATGGTCCTCATCGGCGTGTTGGTCATGGTCGCCAACTCACACGTCACCTAGAACGGCGCGGGCGAGCGTGCGGCCGCCGTCGCGCATGACTGTGTCGCACACGACGACCCGGTAGCCCAGCGCCTCGATCGCCGGCCCAAGGCTGTCGTCGCGCTGGTCGACCACGAACCCTCCCGCCACGTCGCCGTACATCCGCGCGACCTCGACCGGATCCGGATCATGGCCGAGCGCGCGCATCATCTCCACGGTCGGACCCTTCAGCGCGATACCGCCGACGATTGGCGTCACGGCCACAGTGCGATCGCGCCGCAGCGACTCGTGCACCAGCTCGAGGATCGGAGCGATCGAGATCAGCGGGTTCGACGGGCCGATGATGACGAGGTCCGCTTCATGCAGCGCTGCCGAGACCTCCACCGTGGGGCGTGCCTCATCCATCCCGGCGAATGCAATTGAGTGGAGGGCGGGCTTGAGTCGTTCGCGGACGTAATACTCCTGAAACGAAAGCTCTCCCTGATCGGTGGTGAAGCGTGTGCGAACCACGTGGTCTGTCATCGGAAGCACGCGCCCGGTCGCGCCCAGCCGGCGGCACAGCTCGAGCGAAGTCTCCGTCAGCGAGCATCCCCGGCCCAGCATCTCTGTGCGCACGAGGTGAGTCGCGAGGTCGCGATCGCCGATTCGAAACCAGGTGTTCTCGCCGGCGCGCGTAAGCCCCTCGAGAACATGGAAGGTATCGCCCTTGACGCCGTAACCCGCCGCGTCGTTGAACAGGCCCGCCAGCCGGTAGATCACGGCGTCGATATCCGGGCAGACGCGAAGTCCCCAGAAGTCGTCGTCGTCGGCCGTGTTGGCAACGACCGTCAGCTCGTGCTCCGGTGCGATGGCCTGGATGCCGGCGGCGAGCAATGCGCCACCAGTGCCTCCGGCGAGAACCACGACCCTTAGCGGAACAGGTCCTCGGCGGACGGCCTGATGAGGTCCTGACCGGTGCCGCTGCCTCTCAGCTCGAGGCCGCGCGCGATGACCGCCGGCGTGCGAGCCGTCTTGCCCATCACCAGGCCCGCGCTGGCGGCGATGTCGTCCGCTACGGCAAGCACGGTTGCGTGCAGCGGCTGGCCCGCGTCGTCTGGGGTACCGCGAAGGTCGATCGCGGCCGGCAGGCCGGCCACGCCGAGCGCGACGTTGACGATGCCCAGCCGCCACGGCCGCCCGAACGTGTCCGACACGATGACTCCCACGATGACCCCAGTGAGCTCGCTCAGGCGATCCCGCAGCCGGCGGGCGCTGGCGTCCGGGTCCGTGGGAAGAAGGGTGAGCACTCCCGCTCCGGTGTTGGAGTGGTCAACCCCGGCGTTGGCGCAGACGTAGCCCTGTCGGGTCTCTGTGATCAAGACCCGCTCCGAGCGCAGCACCCGGACGCTCTCGTCGAGCACGACCTGCACCATCCGCGGATCCGGGGTCGCGATGAGGTGGGCCGCGATCCTCACGGCCTCTTCACCCGCTGTGACGTCTTCGAGCCGGACGATGCGGCCTTCGGACTTCGAGACGACCTTCTGGGCGACGACAACGACATCGCCCGGCCGCAGCGTTGAGTGGCCTGAGATCAGCTCGCCCAGATCGTCTCCGGGCTTGACTTCGGGTAGGCCCTCGACGCCGATGAGCTCGATTGGCTTCACACCGCGCGGCTGAGGCGCGCGAGGTCGGAGGGTTCGTCGAGGTCGAGCGCCATCGCGTCCGAATGGTGGATCACGAAGGGGACGCTGCGCGACTCGGCATCTTCGCGGAACTTGGTGAGCGAGTCATCGCCGAAATGGAGGCCGATCGCGTCGGGGGGTCTGATGTAGAGGGCGTTAGTGCCGCCACGGCCGATCGCGGGAGCGGCGACGACGACCGGGGACGCGTGCCGGGCAGCGGAAGCTAGCAGCTCGCGAACTGAATCCACGGTCACGAGCGGCAGATCGCTCGAAAGGATGAGGACGGCCTCGGCGCCCTTCTCCACGGCCCGATTGATCCCGCGCCGCGCGGCCACGTTCTGACCCTCCTCACGCGGCTCGACGAGAACCTCGGCGCCCCACGCAGCCGCCATCTCGGCCACTTCCTCGCCCCCGGCGACGACCAACACGCGGTCCCCAGCGGCGGCCGCCTCGACCGCTCGCCGAGCGTTGCGCCGCGCGAGCGCACGGCGAGATTTGGCACCCATCGCCGGTTGCAGCCGCTGCTTCGCGGTGTCGAAGTCCTTGATCAGCACGACCACCCACGTCTTCATGACCATTGCTCGCGAATCCTGGGCAGGATCTGCGAACCGTAGAGCTCGAGGAAGTGCGCCTGAGCATCGCCGGGCGCATGAAAGCCGAGATGGTAGAAACCGAGGTCGAAATACGGTCGGAGCTGTTCGATGTGCTCCTCTGGGTCGCTCGCGACAAGCCAGCGACGGTGAGCGACGTCGGCGACGGTCTTGGCCAGGCGCTCCATCTCGCGTGGGTCGTCGACACCCGCCTTCGATTCAGCCGGCAGCGCGAGGGCAGCCCAGATCTTCGTGTCCTCCATCGCCTGGTTGCGATCCGGGTCGTAGGACACCTTGACCTCGATCATCTTGTCGAGCTCGTTCCCGTCGCGGCCTGACTCTTTTGCTCCATCGGCGAATGACGGGAGCAACTGCTCCGAGTAGAGCTCCATTCCTTTTCCGGAGGTGCAGATGAGGCCGTCCCCGGCACGACCGGCGTACTTCGCAACCTGTGGGCCGCCCGCGCTGACGTAGATCGGGATGGGTGTTCCGGGCCGGTCATAGATCGTGGCGTTCTTGGTGTGGTAGTACTCGCCGTCGAACGTCACCGACTGCTCGGTCCAGAGCTGGCGAATGAGCCGCACCGCCTCGCGGAGCCGAGCGAATCGCTCGCGATTGTCGGGCCACTGGATACCGAGAGCGCCCTCGTTCAGGTGCTCGCCCGTGCCGACGCCGAGGATCATGCGGCCGGGATGCAGCACGCCCAGCGTGCCGAACGCCTGGGCGACGATCCCGGGGTGGTAGCGGAAGGTGGGCGTGTTGACGGAGGTGCCCAACGCAACCCGACTCGTGCGCTCGCCAACCGCCGCGAGCCATGAGAAGGCGAACGGCGCGTGTCCGTCGGAATGCCGCCACGGCTGGAAGTGGTCGCTGACGAACACCGAGTCGAAGCCGTTGTGTTCGGCGGCGACCGCGAAATCGAGGAGCTCGCGCGGACCGAACTGTTCGGCCGACGCCTTATAACCGAGCCGTAACGTCGGTTTCATGGACGGCGGCCGTAGCGCTTCCAACTGAAGGCGACACCGCCAATCGCCGCCGCAACCACGACGACCATAAGCGCGATCAGGCTGTGACTGTCGAAGTTTGCGATCCCCGCCGAAGTCAACAGGACGAAGGCACCAACCGCGATCAGCATCATCACGACGAGCACGATCGCGCGATGCAGCTTCACGCGGGTTAGCTTACCGAGCGTGGGTAAGGGGCAAGTTCTGCGCGTGGGTTCGGTGACCTCGACGCAGGACACCGCTCGCGAGCTGCCCGTCGGGTCAATCGTGGTCGCCGACCATCAGAGAGCGGGCCGTGGGCGGCTCGACCGCCGCTGGGAGGCGCCACCCGGCACGGCGCTGCTCGTCTCTTTCGTGCTCGCGAAGAATCCTGTGCTGAGCCTGGCCGCCGGCGTGGCGGCAGCGCAGGCATGCGGGCCTGACGTGCGCCTGAAATGGCCCAACGACCTGCTGCTCGACGATCGCAAGCTGGGTGGCATCCTCGTCGAGACGAATGCGGAAAAGGCGATCTGCGGCATCGGCATCAATCTCTGGTGGGCGCCCGCTGGAGCCGCCCGCCTGGAGCAACCGCGCGATGAGGTCCTCGAACGCCTTCACATTGAGATCGATCGCTGGACGGCAGCGCCCCATGATGCCGTGCTGGGTCGATGGCGTGAGCTGTCGGCGACGCTCGGCCGGCGCGTCCGGGTCGAGCTCGCGGGTCAGATCACAGAAGGAATCGCTCGCGACATCGGGCCGCTTGGCGAGCTCTTGGTCGAAGGTGAGGCCTTCGTCGCGGGAAGCATCACGCACCTATGAGTTGCGCGATTTCGGGGAGCACCTCGCCCGAGCGTCCGTGGATCACGATCTCGGCAGAGCCGTCGAACGGCGTCGGCTCCGCGTTGACCACGATCATCCGCGCGCCGGACCGGACCGCGATCAGCGGGATCTCGGCGGCCGGATAAACGACAAGCGACGACCCGACGACGAGCATCACATCCGCCGCGCGGGCCAGCGCCACGGCTTCGTTGACGGCGTCCACCGGCATCGGCTCGCCGAACAGGACGACCGTGGGTTTGAGGAACGTGCCTCCGCAACTCTTGCACCGCGGCGGCATCTCGACGTCGAGCCTTGCCTGAACTTCCGTGCGAGCCTCCCGGGCTCCGCACTCGAGGCACTCGACGGTCCGTCCCGAACCGTGCAGCTCGATAACCCTCTTGCTCCTCGCCGCCTGATGGAGACCGTCGGTGTTCTGGGTGATCACGGCGACCAGCCGCCCCGCCATCTCCATCGCGGCGAGGGCATCGTGGCCCGGGTTGGGCTTGGCCGCCAGGGCGATGTTGCCGCGCTCTTTCGAGACCTGCCAGTACGAGGCCGGATCGGCCAGGAAGGAGTCGATGGACGAGACCTTCACGGGGTCGTATTTGGTCCACAGCCCCCCTTCGCCGCGAAAGGTCGGGATGCCGCTCTCCGCGGAGACGCCCGCGCCGGTCAGCGCCACCCCTGCGCTCGCTCCGCGAAGGAGCTCAGCTGCCCGGCCGATCTCTTGGCTCACGCGAAGACTGACTGGGTCGAGTAAAGGTCTTTCTTGGCTGAGTACGCCGCGGTCGCGGTCTCTGTCGGCATCGGCACCCACGGCGAGGTCTTGTCTTCGCGGATCGCTGTGACCTTGAGGATGCGGAAGGTCTCGGCTGACTTGCCCTTCAGCTGAAGGCCAGGCATCTCGTCGACCGCGATGTAGTCGGAGCACGCCTCGTATGTCGGCCAACCGACCAGGACATGAAACGCCGGAGCCGCGCTGCAGAAGCGCGCGCCCGTGTTGATGGTGTCTCCCAGCGCCGTGTACTGCAAGCGGTCCTCGCTGCCCATGTTGCCGACGACAGCGGGACCGGTGTTGATCCCGATCCCCCACCCGATTGGCGGCAATCCTTTCGCGGCCAGCTTTGCCTGCACGGCTGCGGCGTTGTTGATGAGGTCATAGGCACAGCGGACCGCAAGCAGCGCGTGGTTCGCCTGCGGCAGCGGTGCATTCCACAAGGCCATGATCTCGTCGCCGACGTACTTGTCGATGAGCCCGTCCCACTTGAGGATCAACTTGCTCATGTCGTCAAGGTAAACCTGGATCACCGCGAGGACGTCGTCCGCTCGCATCGTCTCCGACATGGACGTGAAGCCCCGAATGTCCATGAAGAGAGCTGTGATGTCGCGTCGTTCGCCCTTGGAGATGAGGTCGTCGACCGATCGCGTCGCCGCCAGCTGCTGCGCGACACGCGGGTCGATGTAGTGGCCGAAGATTCGCTCGACCTTCCGGCGCTCACGTTCTTCGAGCACATAACGTGCGCCGAGGGAGAAGATCGCGCCGAAAACGATCGCGAGCGGCGCATACAGTGGGTCGTAGAGGTACCCCAGCTTGCCGAGACCGTAGATGGCCACGAAATAGACGGCGAGGATGGAGGCGGTCAGGATCATGCCTAGGCGAAACGACAGCAAGTAGACGATCAGGCCGACGAGCATCCCAAGCAGGAGGATGACCAGCTTTGTCGATGCGTCGGGTTGGACCTGCAGGTAGCGGTCCTGCAGGATCGTGCTCATGGCGTCGGCCTGGATTCGGTAACCGAAGTTCTGAGTCTCGAGCATGCACTGCGGCCGCAAGCGCGGACAGAAGCTCGCGTCGTGCTTGAAGGCGACCGGTTGGGAGTAGACATCGCCGGCATCGATCACTTTCGCGCCCACGATCACGATGTGGTCCGTGATGAGTTCAGGGCGTGCGCATCCGCCCTGGAAGATCTGGCCATATGTGCAAGTCGGCCCCGTTCCGAGGGTGAAGTTGATCAGCATCTGGCTCTTCACCAACGGGATGCGGTGCGCTCCGAACTGCGCATGCGATCCATTCGTGGCAAGCACGTCACTGATGCCTTCGGAGATGCGCAGAGCCTGGAGAAAAGCCGGTTCCTGGCTTTCGTTCTCGTCGCACGTCGTCGAGGGGCGCAATGGCACGCCGCGAATCGCGTTTGCTGAATCGGGAACGCCGAAGCCACGCTCCCCGATCAGCTCGCCTTGCTCGAATCTTGCGAGTGGCCTTTGGTCCCGAGTGCATACGGCCACCAACTTGCTCGCTGCCGCCTTGAGCGCCTGCTCCAACGGCACATTGGTATCGGTCGGCTTTTTCCCTTCTAGATCGGGCGCCGTCTCGAAGGTAAGTGGAACGTCGAAGAGGATCACGGACGGCTTCAGGCTCATCAGGTAGTTGATGACCTGGGCGTGATAGGCATTCGAGACGAGCGGATAGCCGCCGAGGTTGTCAGCCGACGTCTGGTCGATCGCGACCAGCGTGATCCGTGGGTCAGGAGCCGGCGCCGGAAAGAGGCGATCCTGTCCGGTGTCGAATGTTCCGCTCGTGACGCCGGTTTGAGCTAGGGCGATGACCAGGATGCCCGCGATGAAGCCTGCCAGCGCGAAGCGCCAGGCGAGGCGCCAATCGCCAACCCTCTCGCGGACCATGTCGCCGGTATGTTAGGAGTCGTGGCCCAAGCAATCCCTCAATCGCGCCGCGCCCTCGCGCTGTATGTCGCGGCGGGCGCCGTGTTCGGCACCATCGGCGCGCGCGGACTCACGGTGCCTCTATACGCGCACGATCTCGGCGCGAGCCGGTTTGAGGTCGGCGCGCTCTTCTCCGTGGCCACGATCGTCGCCGCGTTCCTGGCCCTGCCCGCCGGGGTGCTGGTGGACAAGTTCGGCGTCCGGACCCTGCTCGGGGTATCGCTGGTCCTGACCGCCGTCTCGCAGGTCGCCACCGCCGCCACGCCTGAGGTCGCCCCGCTCTTCCTGTGGCAGATCATCGGCGGGTTCGCTGCCGGGATCCAGCAATCGGCGATCTTCAGCGCCGTCACCGAGTCGGTCTCGCGCGCTCGCATGGGCCGAGCGATGGGTTGGCTCACTTTCTCGATGCAGTCCGGCTTCTTTCTCGGCCCGGCGCTGGCCGGCCTCGCCTTGACCTGGATCGACGTGCGCGCCGACATCGCTGTGACCACGGCGCTGCTGGTCGCCGCGATCCCAGGCGCCCTGGTTGCCAGCAACACGAGGCAGAACTCGGGGCAAGGCCTGTCTCTGCGCGAGCCGCTGCGGGCACTCTTCCGCCAGCCTGCTTTCACTCCGGTCGCCATCTCGCTCCTGGGGATGACCCTCACGTGGGGCACCTTCAACGCGTTCGTCCCGATATTCGGCAAAGAGCAGCTCGGTCTGCCGAGCTCTCAGGTGGGCTACCTGCTCGCCCTGCAGGCCGTGATCAACGCGGTCTCAAGAATCCCGGGTGGGCGGCTGGTCGATCGAGCCCGCCGTCGCTGGCCGCTGGTGCTGGTGGGCGCGGCCGGCTGGTGCACGACGGTCGTGATCTTCGGTCACCTCACCGGATTCCTGCTCCCTGCGATCTTGTTGGTCATCGGAACTCCGTTCATCGCGTTGAGCTTCGTCGCGATCGGCGTGGTGTTTGCCGACCTCTCGACGGGTTCCACGCGTGGGGTCACGATGGGGATGTATGGCACCGTCCTGTTCGGAGGGCTGTCCGTCGGACCGCTGGTATTCGGTCCGATCGTCCAGGGCTACGGTTACGCGGCCGGGTTCACGGCGTGCGCAGTGGCCTCGATGGCGCTTGTCCTGGTGATGTCGGTGATGCAGAGCGACCAGGTTCGCCGGCGTAGCGGGCAAGCACCTCTTGGTGACTCGGAAACGCAATCTGCGGCAGCGCGTCAGGCATAAACACGCGAACCTCGAGCATCTCGGGGCCGGCGCTGATCGTCTCGCCATCGCCAAGCCGCCCTCGATAGGCGATCCCGATGATGCTTGATGCGGTCGTCTTCGGGACGTGATAGGTGCCGATCAGATGGGTGAGCTCGACCTGCGCGCCGATTTCCTCGAGGCATTCACGAACAGCCGCCGTCGCGGGGTCCTCGTCGTCGTTGACGAATCCACCCGGCAGACACCACAGACCACGACCCGGCTCGATCGCACGACGCCCGAGCACGATGCCGCCCTCGGTTTCCACCACCACGGCCGCGGCCACCTTCGGATCGCGCCACAAGACAAACGAGTCGTTCGGGCAGACCTCGTGCTCGCGGCCCTCGATGAGCTTGGTGACGAGCGGCGCTCCGCAGTCGACGCAGAAGTGGGGCACTTCCGCCGAGCTTAGACCGCCGGTTCGACCTCTGGTTTCGTCATGTGCGATTTGGGCGCCGGGCCTTTCATGTCCGCCACGCGAACCTGGTTGCGGCCGCCCTGCTTGGCGGCGTAAAGCGCCTGGTCCGCGCGGTCGATCAGCTGCGTAAAGAGGTTCGCGTCTTCGGTGGCCGCCACGCCGACGCTGATCGTCAGCTTCAAGCCGCCTGGGAACGTTGCCGCCGCGACCTTGGCGCGAATCCGTTCCGCCAGCACGCGCGCGCCTGACTCCGTCGTCTCGTGGAGGATGAGCCCGAACTCTTCGCCGCCGTAGCGAGCGCACACATCAGATTCGCGAGCACCTCCTTTCAGGATTTGGGCCAGTTCCGCCAGGACGGCGTCGCCGTTGAGATGCCCGTACGTGTCGTTGACTTGCTTGAAGTGGTCGAGGTCGACCATCACGAACGCGATCGCATTCTTGTGGCGCCGCGCGCGCTGCATCTCCTTGAGAAACTCCTGGGCAAGCGCGCGCCGGTTGGGCAGCTTGGTCAGCTCGTCCGTGAGGGCGTTTTCCTCCTGCGCCTGGAACAGCTGCGCGTGGCGGATCGCGATCGCCGCCTGTGACGCAACGCCGTTCAGCAGGTCGGCCTGGTCTTCGGACAGCTCCCGCCACGCGTTCAGGTAGAGCTCCATCGCCCCCATGAGCTGGCCCGAGCGCTGAATCGGGACCACCAGCGCGTGCTGCGGATGCCCGCCGAGCTCGAGCCCCGGCGCGGTGTGCTCGTCGAGCTTGACCACAAGCGGCCGCATGGCGCCGATCACCGAGCTCAAGGGCTCCTCGTCGAGCTTGCGTATGCCGCCGCGGGCGCGGTTGGTCAGGTTGTACGAAGCCTCGCGGTACATCTCGGCCTTGCCGGTTCGGACGAGGTACATGGCGCCGGCGACGGCGCCCATGATCCGTCCGGCGTGGGTCAGCGCGACGTTCAGCACCTCCTCGAGCGCGAGGGACGAGTTGACTGCGGAGGCGATCGCCAGCAAAAGCGCGGCTCGGTCTCGCGCACCGCTCTCGTCGGCCAGGGCGGCTTCCAGTTCACGAGCCGTGCCGCGCTGTCGCATCAGGGTCACGGTGAGCAGGATGAAGGCAATGACGAAGAGGACCGACACGACCAGAAGGACTGCCGCGAGATCCAACGATTGCCTCCCGAAGGTGGGCTGAAGTTGCCATAGGTTAACGCTGGAAACTTGGACTTGGTTCAAAGGCGCGGGTGAGGACAGTCGTCCTCCCCCGCGGAACCCCCACCTCTCCCAGGCTACCTTGGGAGGCGTTTGGCAAGCCACGCTAGGGACGGCCGGAGTGAATCCGGCCTAAGGCTCCACCCCGTCTAAAGCGCGGGTGAGAACAGTCGTCCTCCCCCGAGGTTCCCAGGCCACCTCGGGAGGCGTTTGGCAAAGAACGCCGGGGGCGGCCGAGTGAATCCGGCCTCGGGCTCCACTCCGTTTACTCTGCCCATCGCCCTGCGGGCTATACTCGGCCACGATCTGGAGCCGCTCACTTTTGACGACCTCCCCCTCGGCGGCGAGTGGACGACCCGCCGCCGCACCGTCACCGAAGCAGAGATAGCGCTGTTCGCCGGCGTCGCCGGCGACTTCTCGCCGCTGACCATCGAGGCAGGCCGCGACGGCCCCCGACCCGCCCCGCCCGCCCTTGTCCTGGCCATGGCCGTCGGGTTGGGCTCGGTCGACATGCCGGTGCCGTCGGTGGCCGAGTGGGAGTGGCTGAACTGGAAGTTCCCGCGCCAGGTGCACGCCGGCGACACGATCTACGCCCGCTGGACGCTCACCCAGAAGCGGCCGCCGCGGGGCGGGGCGACCACCTCGGTCGTCGTCTGGAGGGTCGACGTGCACACCCTCGACGGGGCCCTGTGCGCGGAGGGCGAGATCGGGGCCAAGGTCAAGCGAAGCCTGGCCGGCCCGCATCAGCGCACCCCATCCGCCGAGCCCACGGCGCCCAGCGCTCCTGGGGCGCCACGGCGGCGGCGCCGCCGCTCCCGCACGAACGGAACGGTGCTCCCTGAGCCGCCGGCGGTGGCCGCGCCCCCGGCTGCAAGCGCGAAGCCCGAGCGAGCGTCGGGTCCCGCCAGGCGAAGACGGCGGCGGCGGTCGTCCGGCTCGGCGGCACGGGAAGAAGAACATGAGCCGCGGGCGAGCCATGTGCCCGAAACGGCCGCTCCTCCGGCCACGCCGACGCCTCCACCGACGACCCCACGACGCGCCAACCGGAGTGGCCTCGGCGGCGTGATCCGCCGCCTGCGCGGGAGCTCTTAGGCCGGGACTTCCAGCGCTTCCAGGTACTCGATCACGCGGCGCGTCAGCTGGCTGGGAGTCGAGGCGCCGCTCGTCACGCCGACCTTCCGCATCCCCTTGAGCCAGGCAACGTCAAGGTCCTCGAGCTTGTCCACCAGATACGCCGGCTTGTGACCAAGCTTATTGACCACCTCGACCAGCCTTAGCGAGTTCGATGAGCGCGGGCTGCCGACGACGATCACGACGTCGACCTCTTTGGCCGCCTCCACCGCCGCTTCCTGGCGCTCCTGCGTCGCGCGGCAGATCTCGTTGTAGACCTCGGCCCGTGGGTATCGCGCCCTGACCCGGCCGATGAGGTCCTCGGTGTCCCAGACCGAGAGCGTCGTCTGGCAGGTGACCGCGATTCGATCGCCGGTCAGCTGGAGAGCGTCGATGTCTTCGGGTTCCTGAACGAGGTGGACGCGGCCCGGCGCCTCGCCGACGACCCCTTCCGGCTCGGGATGTCCTTTGCGGCCGATGTAGACCACCTCGTAACCCTGGTTTGCAAGATCCGCCACGAGCTCATGAGTGCGGACGACGTCAGAGCACGTCGCGTCGACCGGTTTGAGCCCGAGCTCGACCGCGCGCTGCTTGACCTGCGGCGACACGCCGTGCGCGGTGAAGATGACGGTGCCGTTCTTGATGTGCTCGAGCCCGGCAAGGCGGTCGGGCTGGTCCACGAGCGCGATGCCCTGTTTTTGAAGGTCGTCTGTGGCATGGGTGTTGTGCACGAGCATGCCGAGCATGTGGACCGGGCCCTCGGTCTCCTCACGCACTCGCTTCGCGATACGAAACGCGTCCACCACGCCGTGGCAGTAGCCCCGCGGCGTGATCTTCACTACTTCCATATCGATCCGAGTCTACGTGAGATGATTTCGCCCACCATGGCCGTAGCGGCAGCCGGATCGGCCACGTCTGAGCGAGCCGCCTTCGCGAGGCAAGCGCGCGTTGCCCGTTCCGCGGCGCTGGTTCTGGACGCCATCATCTTCGGATTCATCACGTTCATCGTGAACGGCGCCTACGGGGTTAGGGAGATCACCTCCAGCTCGATCCTGGCGGGCGGAACCTTCATGACGACCACCACCGCCGTCGCGTGGCCATGGCTCACCTTGGTGGCACTCCTTTACTTCACCGTCTCGGAGGCGATGTTCGGTGCGTCTCCAGGCAAATACTGGATGCGGTTGAAAGTCGTCCGGCTCGACGGGCGGCCACTCGGACTGGGCGAGGTGATCGTTCGCAACCTGCTCAAGCCAATCGACTTCCTACCGGTTCTCTATCTCCTCGGCGGTCTGTTGGTGCTGGCCACGCCTGGGGCCCAACGACTCGGTGACCTGGCCGCGGGTACGACTGTCGTGTATCAACATCGAGCTCTGGAGCTCGGCGCGACTCGGCAATCCAGCCCGAGCGCAAGACGAGCGTTGCTGGCGGCCTTGTTGGCGGCACTTTTGTTTACCGCTGCGTTCGATTATTTCGGCCGACCCCCCATGTTCATCGACGGCTTGTTCAAGCAAGGGCTCCTGCTCAACCCCGATTTGGAGAGCTACTCGCTCGGACAGCCGAGGTGGGGATTGGGGTCCGTGACATATCCGTTGAGCGGGCGCACGGCGACAGAAAGCTGCAGCGGCTCGGTTCAGCTGTCATGGCAGCTGTTCGGCTGGGCCGAATCGACAAGCCAGCTGCTGTGCGTGCCTAGCTGATTCCGGCGAACAGATCTGGCTCCGGCAGTTCCGAGCCCGGTTTGCCGCGCACCAGCTGGTAGTACTCGGTGCCGAAAGCCATCTCGTAGATCTGGTCTTGCATGGTCGCGAACCACGAGTTGGGGTCGTTCTGGCTCACGTGGGCACGGAACGCTTCGCGCTTTCGTTCGATGTAGTCGTGCACGTCGACTTTCGTCGTGACCAATTCGTCCGGCGTTCCCGCGATGCGCATGTTGCCGCTCATGGCCCGCTGCGCCTCCTCCGGCATCTGCTGAACGAACGCCTCCATCATCGAGCGCGGGATCGCGGTGTAGTAGAGCTTCTTGATTGCGAGGCCTTCCTTCCCGACAAGCTCGAGCGCCGCATTGGTCACGAAGTGAGCCTTGATGTGGTCCGGGTGGCCGTACACGCCGTCCTCGGCGTAGGTGACGACCACGTCCGGGCGCTCCTCGCGGAGGAAGACAGCCAGCTTGCCCGCGGCTTCGTCGAGCCTTGCCTGGTGAAAGGAGTGAGGGTCTTTGTTGTCCGCGGTGTCGACCATGCCCGAGTCGCGATAGCCGAGAACTTCCTGGCGGTCGACGCCGAGGATCTCACTCGCAGCCTTCAGCTCCTCAGTCCGGATCTCACCGAGTCGCGGCCGCGACGCGGCCTCGTCCATGTTGTAGATCTCACCGGCCTCACCCCGCGTCGCCGTCACCAGCACGACCCGATGGCCGTGCGACTTCGCCTTCAGCATCGCCCCTCCGGTTGAGACTGCCTCGTCGTCGGGGTGCGCGTGGACAAGCAGCAGGGTGGCCATCTATTTGAGCAACGCCTGCACGAGCTGCTGGATTCCACCATGGCCGGGGCCTGGAATTGTGCGATCGGCGGCGGCGATCACCTCGGGCGGCGACCCCTCGACCGCCACGCCAAGTCCGGCCCAGGCGATCATCGAGGCGTCGTTGCGGCCGTCCCCGACAGCTACGGACTGATGCTGCGTGATGCCAAGACGCCCACACAGAAAACGTAGCGCGGATGCTTTGTCGCTCTCCACGCTCGTGAACTCGAGGTATTCGGGCACCGACGTGGCTGCGTTAAGCCGGCCGCGCCATTCGGAACGGACCACCGGAAGCAACCTCTCCAGCACCTCGGGACTGGACACGATCACCAGCTTGGGTGTCGTCTCGCCCATTCCCTGGTCTAGGTCCTCGACGACATGGACCTGCATCCCCGCGTGCCTTGCGTAGATCTGAGCCTCTTCTCGGTCATGCTCGACGATGAGCTGGTCGTCCCGATATGCCTGCACGTGCAGGTTGCGCTTGCGCGCGAACCGGATCACCTCCATGGCGGTCTGGTGCCCGATGCCGTGGTCGAGCAGCACGGTGCCGTCCAGGTTGCGGACCTGCGCGCCCTGGTAGCAGATGATCGGTCC